>Ga0302326_10028956_pt1 | contig 11134 bp, 6 predicted proteins | sample Palsa_T0_3_FD_202264 | JGI IMG/M metagenome (GOLD analysis project Ga0302326, IMG submission 202264) | Peat permafrost microbial communities from Stordalen Mire near Abisko, Sweden - Palsa_T0_3 | ecosystem: Environmental > Terrestrial > Soil > Palsa > Peat permafrost | place: Sweden: Abisko...
GGCGTTGTATGCCTTCAGAAGCGGCCCGAGGGGCGGCTTGTCCATCTGCGCGCTGCCGATGAAGCGCATGTTGGTCCACGGCGTGACGTCCTTGTCCGTCTCATGGTCGATGATGGTCATCCCCGTGCCGCCGATGACGAAGCAAGCGATGACGGCGGTGCGCGTCCAGGCCTTGCGCGCCACCATGCAGACGGCGCCGGCGAACGCGCTGCCGCCGAGCGCGATCAGAAGGCAATAGCCGATGTTGTAGGCGGACCCCGTCGGCAGCAGGAGGACCCTTCCCATCAGAGCCGCGCCGTAATGCTGGAAGCTGTAGTACTGCGTCGACAGGTACGGGCTGAACCAGGCATCGGGGACCGGCAGTGTCGCCCCCGTGTAGTAGCTGCAGATGTAGGAGAAGTCGGCGATCTTCTCCGACGAGCCGTCAATGTTCGGGTAGATGAACCGCCACGACATCGCGTACAGGAACACCGCGGCGAAAACGGCGAAGCAGCCGACCAGCCTGCGCGGGGCGAATTCTGCGCGCCAGCCCTTCACGAGCTCCAGCCACCGGCCCGCGAGCCGTTCCGGCTCCCAAGCGACGCAGGACAGGGTGATCATGGCGACCGAGACCAGCGTCGAAAAGAGCCCCAGGCCCGGGAGCGATCGCCCGAGGCCGTGATGGCACTCGATCGCATAGATCAGGGTCACGGCGAGTATCGGTCCGGCCGCCAAAGCGAACCAGCGGTTCCGCCAGTAGAGCCCGGCGATCAGCATTAAACCCCAGATATTCACCGCCAGGAGCGACAGGGTGAACAGCAGTCCTAGGTATTGCATGCGTCGGGGCGGGGGTTGGTGGAATTGCCGCTGGATTATGGGGCGTAACGAGATGCGGGCAAGATATTGCCCCACTACACAGCATTTTCGCGGGAATTTTGCGAGCGTCCCGAGAAGGGTATTTTTACGGCCCATTCCCGGGCCCGGGACCTATTCCCGTCAGCCCGCAAGGGGCAACGTAAGCATGAATGTGGTTCCGTCGGGCCCTGTCGCGTCCAGAAGGAGCGTCGCCCCGATCTGCCGCGCCAGAAGCTGGCTGATCGCCAGGCCCAGGCCGGTACCGCCGGGCTTGCCGGTGCGCCCGGGCTCGAAGAGGTGGGGCCTGAGTTCGTCGGGAATGCCGCCGCCCTCGTCGGAGACCGAAACGCTGGCATTTGCGCCGCCGTTGCGGAAGACCACGGCGACGCCCCGCCCGGAGGCGGTCGCCTCGATGGCGTTCTGCACGAGATTGCTTGTGATCAGGCAGAGGAGTCCGCCGCGGTGGCTGTCGAGGCTGCGCTCGAAGCCGCCACTGACGCTCAGGCAGACCCCCTTGTGCGCCGCAGCCGCCGCGTTGCGCTGGAGGACGATCGCGGCGAGCTCGTGGCCGGTGAGCTCGAAGGAGGTGTGCGTCTGCGAGTCGCCGAGGAGGGCGACGGCGTCCTGGATCATGGCCTGCATCCGCTCGGTGTACTCGCCGACGCTCTGCCAGTCCGCCGGCTCCGGGCCCGCGTCGCGGGCCGCGAGGAGGCCGCGCAGGCTGGACACGGAGCCCTGGAGCCCGTGGACCAGGTTCGACGTGACCTGGCCGAGCGCCGAGGCCTTCGCGGCAAGGGTCAGCTCAAGGTTGGCCCGCACGAGCCTTTCGGTGCGCTCCAGGATGACGCGCTGCGCGCCGCGCAGTCCCAGGTAGGCCGCGGCGACGACGAACGCGATCAGGGCGGCGCCGATGCCGAGCGTTGCGATCGTCTGGCGGTTGATTCTCTCGTCGATCAGAGCGAGCTCGCCTGCAAGCGAGCGGGCGTCGATGTAATACTGGGCGAACCCCACGATCCTGTCCGGGTCGCGGCCGTGGAGCGGCAGGAGCACCTCGAGGACGGGCGTCGGATTCCGGGCCGCGGCGCCGGCAATCCCCGAGAAGTACCGATTGAGCGGGAACTCGGGGAAGAACCGGCTGATGGGCTCGAACTTGAGCAGCCGGAAGTAGTCGTCCAGCGGCAGCTCCGCAAAGATCAGCGAGTCGGGCGCATACCTGAGGGTATGTCCCTTTTCGTCAAAGATGACCACCGCGAGCATGTCCTCCTGCTGCGCGCTTTCGAGCACGGCGGCCAGCAGGTCGGCGGGTTGCGTGCTGGCGGCGGAACGCTGCGCCAGCTGGCGCTGGGCCACCGGGAGAAGCACGGAGGCGTCGCGGCTGATGATCGTCTGGCGGATTTCCCCGCGCAGCCTGGAGCGGAAGCTCACCACCATCGTTGCGAAAATCGCGACGAGAAGCGCGCCGGTGAAAATCGCCAGCGGCAGGGGGCGCATGAATCTGCGGTTCACGCGGCGGGGGTAGAATGGGTTGTGGGGGCGGCCACTATCGGTGTCTCAAGGGTGGGTGAACAGGGGGCTTCCCGCCTGGATTTCCTGGACGCTTTCATTGAACTGGCGGACAAGGGTGTCGACCGACTGGCCGGGCGCGGCGGGGGGATTTGCTTCGGCGAGCCTAGCGAGTTCGCTGCGGATGCCTTCCGCGTCGCGGTTGAGGGCCGCGATCCGGGCTGAGTTCTCCGAGTTGAACAGGTCGATGGCGCGGCGCGTGTCCTCTCCCGCCTTGATCCTATCAGCGAGGGCGCCCTGGAGCGCGGTCTTCTCGGTCTCATAGGCGGCGACGCGCGCCGCCAGCGGCGCGGGCAGCGAATTCAGGTCCGGCTTCGCGGCTGCCGACCTGGAGAGGAAGCTGTCCGCGTCCTCGATGAGGGTGGTGTCGGAAACCGGCTTATTCTTCTCCCCGTCGATGCCGAGCGTCTTCGGGACGCCAATCTCGACGTTGCCCTCCGGGATTGCCCTGCGGACCAGCCCGTGGCTGTCCTGCCCGAAGTACTGCGACGCATATTTCGCCATCGAGGGCAGCATCTTTCTGAAATCATTGCCCTGCTCCCGAATGCTGAATCGGGTTTCCCAAAGCAGCTTGTGCCTCTTCTCCTTCCACAGCATCTGGAAGTCGTAGGCCATCAGGACCACGAAATAGCGGTTGTGCTCGATGTCGTCGATCAGGTCGTCGCGCTTCACGTTGTTGATGAGGCCGAGCCTCGGGTGGGTCGCCGCGATCTCGCCGGCATAGCCCAGGATCATGGCGTTCTGAAGGTCGACCAAGCCCCCCTGGAGGGAGATGGGTCCCAGGAGACCGTACGAGCGGTTCGCCGCCGCGGGCCCGTTCCCGGACTGGTATTGGAAGTTCGCCGATGCGGGATCCATGGTCCCGCTTGTGGCCCCCCAGTAGACCATGATCAGGAGCTTCGCCTTTCTTGGATCCCGGGTCGGGATGAAATTCTTGTCGGCCAGCGGTCGAGCGACGGTGCGCGCGATGTCCATGAAACTCTCGTTGTCGATGGTCTCATCGCGGGACGCCGAGCCGTAGTAGCCGCCCCTGCCGAAGCCATAGGTTTCACCCAGGAACGAGCCGTCCGGCAACTTGTCGCGGGCATAGTCCTCGCTGACGCCTGAAAACACGGCGGTCGTCGTGTTGCTGCTTTCGAACTCGCTGTCGAAGGGCGGCAGCGCGGGCGCCACGGCGCAGCCCAGCGCGAGGAGCGCCGCCGTAACCGTGACCCGCAGGACATTCTTCGGTGCCATTTTCGTCGTCGGATTGGGCCTCGGCTCACCCCGAGGTCGATTGCCCACGCTCGCGGAAGGCTAGGGTTCCGCCAGAAGTGCGCCATTCAGATTCCATGGAACCAGCGGAATTGCTCAAGCCGTGCCAGACGGGACGACTGCGCATCAAGTGATTGATGACAAATAAGTTAATACGAAAGGATCCCTGGTTGCGGCGATTTCTTGCGGGCCATTTGGGTGAATGCAGCAATGCCGCGTCCGCTCCGGTGGCCGCCGATGGTTGTAAATTCCCAGCTCGCATGGGACGCATTTTAGGAACCCGCCCTCTTGCCGGGCAGGCGGTACCGCACAAAATCGCGGGTGACGCCGAGACGGCGCGCGGCCGCGGACACGTTGTTTCCCGATTCCCGCATTGCTTCGGCGATCATCTCGTCGACCGCACCGTTCAGCGAGAAGCCAGTATCGGGTAGGCGCCACGCCGGGTTTCGCCACTCGGCCGCCCGGGGACCGGTCCCTCCGCCCAACGCGGCGAAGTCAAGCGGCGCCTCCCCCCCGAAGATCAAAGCCCGTTCGATCTCGTGTGCCAGCTCGCGCACGTTGCCCCGCCATTCCTGGGCAAGGAGGCGCGCCTCGCCTTCGGCCGTCACTGCCGGCGCCTTCAACCTGTGGCGGGCGGCGATCTTCGCGAGCAGGTGGCGCGCGAGCGGCAGGATGTCGCTGCCGCGGGCGCGCAGCGGCGGGAGCTCGATGCGCAGCAGGTTCAGGCGGTGATAGAGGTCCTCGCGGAATGCGCCCTGCCTCACGAGGTCGCCAAGGTTGCGGTTGCTTGCCGTGATGAGCCGGGCATCGATGGATATCTCCCGCGTCCCGCCAAGGCGGCGAATCGTGCCCTCCTCGATCGCGGTGAGCACCTTGGCCTGCGTCGGCGGGGCGAGCGACCCAATCTCGTCGAGAAACAGCGTGCCGCCGTCGGCGGCCTCGAACAGGCCGACCCGAGCGATTTTCGCGTCGGTGAACGCGCCACGCTCATGCCCGAACAGCTCGGCCTCGGCAAGCGTGTCGGGCAGCGCCGCGCAGTTCAGGTTCACGAACGGCTCGGCTGCGCGGGGGCCTTGGCGATGCAGCCAGCGCGCAAGCACGCTCTTTCCCGTGCCCGTCTCCCCCTCGATGAGCACGGGAGGCAGCCGGCGCTGGAGGCGGCGCTCGGCAGCGACGATGGTGTCGAGATGCGCCTGCACGCCGCGCAGGCTGTGGCCGAAGAAGATCTGGTCGACATCCGCCGCCACCTCCGCCCGGCGATGCTCGGAGCGCCGCGCGGCGAGGCGCTGCGACCTGCAGCGCACGAAGGCGAGCGGGAGTTCCTCGGGCTCGAACGGCTTGGAGAGGTAGTCGCCCGCCCCCAGGCGCATCGCCTCCACAGCCTGCTTCACGCCGCCGAAGGCCGTCATCACGACAACCCCCGTGTTCTCGGAGAACGCCCCGTCGCGGAGCAGCCCGAGGACCTCCCCGTCGGGAAGATGAAGGTCCACGAGGGCGTATTCAAATCGGAGGTCGCGCAACTGCCGCCGCGCCTCGTCGAGGCGCCCCGCCTCGGTGACCTCGGCGCCCAGGCGGCGCAGGTACGCGGCGAGGCGCTTGCGAAAGGGGGCGTCGTCCTCGAGCAGGAGTATTCCGCTTCCGGGCGAGATCGCCCCTTGGTGAAAGGCCGGCTCTGGTTGTGCGGGCATGCGGTACTGGAGTTTGTGGAGCTTGGGCGGTCGATGCCGGTCGCGGCGAAATCAGCGGCCATTTGATTCTGGCGGAACCCCGTTTGCTTCGCGTCGGTCCTTGAGCGCGGCCACCATGGTGGCAAGCTCCGATTCTGCGGGGAAAAGGCGAACGCCCTCGTCGAGCGCAGCGAAGTCTTCGGGAGAGGGCGGGGCATCGCTGTTCACCAGGGCCAGTGCCAGCAGCATATAGGTCGCCTTTTGCGGGGGCGAAAGGCGGCGGGCCGCCCGCAGGGGAAGCGACACATATGCGATCTGCGCGGGCCCAAGCCTGCCGTGGGCGCCCTTTGAATCGCCAAGCGCTTCCCTCAGGCGGATGCGGGAGAGCTCGACATAGGCGCGTGGATATTCGGCCTTTTGGTCCACGGCTGATTCCAGGAGGGGAGCGGCGACGGTCGGCCTGTTCTTGTCGCTCTCGTACAATCCCATGACAGATAGAAATCCCGGATCCCTCAACCCCTTCTTATAGGAGTCGTCCAGCGTGTGTTCCGCCTGGTTCACGTAGGGATAGACCATGCCGGGATCGCGTGCCCTGACATATTGGATTTCCATCAGCTCCCAGTTGCCCCAGATGCGCGAGGTTTCGGCGGCCGTCGCGTCCCGGTAAGGCTCGTCCACGTCCCCGCCCTTCGAGTGCCACGAAATGGATGCTTCCGTCGCCCTGGGCAACGAGTCGGCCAGCTCCTCGCGGATCTCGGCGAAGCCGAGTCCGAAGCACGCCCGGAACGCCACCTCGTCCCGCCGGCCGGCGTCGCCGAAATCGAGGAACCTCTTGAGCGCGCCGATCCGGCCGCCCTGCTTGTCGGTGATGACCCATTGCAGCAGGAGATCGGATTGGGCGTGCCACAGGCGGCCCCGCGTCCGGGAGGCCTCGTCGGGCCCCCCGGGCGGTGTCCGTGCGAAGAGGATGCTTTCCATCGGCAGCAGCTCGGACCCGCGAGTGTAGCCCGGCCGGGTAGCCGCCGAATCCCCTTCCGGAATCCACGATATGGGGGAAAACGTCACCGACATGGAGCCCAGCGTGAGCCTTCCCTGGGCGTCGGTCTCCACGGCCGAGGTGCTGAAAATGGCGTTTCGATAAAGGTCGGTCATCGCCTCGACGTACCAGGCGGGAAGGCGGGGTATGCGGCTCTCCATGAGGTACCGGACATACCCGGGTTCAAGGATCACGGCCTCGGCGGCTCTCGGATCGCCCAGGATGAGATTGATGACTGTCGACTCGGAATCGTGGAGGCGCAGCTGCGGAAAGTATATGACGTGGGTGGTCAGACTGGCGGTTCCGATATTTGGGTCGGCGGGCCGCCCCGCCATGACCCTCTCCATGTCGTCGGTGATGTTTCGCGCCTGGACCGCATTCATCAGTATCAAGGAGGTGGGCACGGATGCCTGCGCCTCGAATACGGCCGGGGCGATGTCGTGCAGGATGGAAAGCTGCCGGGCGGCGCCCATCACGAATGCATTGGTGGCCCCCCGATCGCATCCGGTCAGGACCTCATAGCCCGGGAACGACATGTAGCCCCAGTAGTTTGAAAGGGAAAACCTGTATTTCGAGTCCTGAACGAGGAACGGCGGCAGCTGCAGGAAGCGGCTGTCAGCCGTGGCATCCGCATGGGCCGAGCTTGGAATCAGGAATGCAAGCTGGCTGGCAAAGGTCAGAACGCTTGAGGCCCCCAGGACGCTGCGCAGCGACAGTCGGCGCGCGGGATGGGGTGTCATCGTGCCGCCCTTTTTCATTTCTCAGGCGCCGTGCCGAGGGACCTGGGCTCGCCGATTTCAACGTGCGTGTCCGCGAGGTTGTGGTGGATCAGGCCGTGGCTGTCTTGTCCAAAATACCGCGCCGCGATTGAAGCCATCGCAGGGAAAGCCTTCTCGAAGTCATTTCCCGTCTCGGCGATGCTGAACCGGGTCTCCCAGAGAAGCTTGTGCATCCCGTATTTCTGGGCGAACGGGTAATCATAAGCCAGGAGCACGACAAAATACCGATCGTGTTCGATCTCGTCCTTCAACGAGCTCAAATTCGGGTCGCGCGGCGACGTCCTTAGGACCTCGTCCGTATAGCCAAGGATGTTCGTGTTTTTTGCATCTATTCTGCCGTCTTCAATGGCCTCCACATAAGAGAGCGATTTGGCCTCCCTTAGCTTCTCCTCATATTCCAACGTCAGGAAGGTGCCGTTCTCGACGACGTCCCACGCCTTCCCCGACTGCCTGGCTGAATGCGGATAGATGTCGTCAGGAACGACGGTCGTCCCCCAATAGACGACGATCAGCAGATCCGGCGCGGCAGGATCCCCGCTGGGGACGTAGCTTTGGGAGGCGAGGGGCCCCGTGATCACGCGCGAGACCTCCTCGAAGCTCAACAGGTCCATCGTCGCGTCGACCCTGGGCCCGCCAAAGTTTCCGCCATTCTTCAGAACGTAGGATTCGGGCCTGAATGAGCCGTCGGCGTTCTGGGTGCGAACATAGGCCTTGTCCGTCCTCGAATACACGGCCGTGCGCTCGGCGCCTGCGGGCCCGACGGGGCCCGTTCGCGTCGCCGTCGCCGCGGCGCACCCGATCAGAAGGCAGAGCGCCATCCCGAGAATCAAAGGGACCGCGCACCGAACTGGCCCTCTTGCCCTCATTGTCGCGGCACCGCGCCGACGGGGTGCGGAAATCGGTACGCGTGCGGCCACGGCATTCGCCTTGGGGGCGGCGCCGGGAAAAAGCCGATCTTGAGGCATCTCGGAGTCATCCGATTGCTCATGGCGTGCCACTGGGGTCAAGACGGCACTAAGTAATTTATGCCAAATAGATTACGACATTGTTGAGGGCGCCAGGAGTCGCGGATTCGCCGCCACTTGGGTGAATATGCCAAAAGCCGCGTTCTCCTGCAGGGACGCATTTGTGGCAGGTTACCACATCGCGGCCGGCAGCCCCTGGGCATGGCCCAACCCCTTTCCGGCCATTTCCCGCGCCTGCGCTCGGACTGCCCCTAGGGCGACTTCTCCTTAAGCCATTCGTGATCGTGCCCGTTTTGGTGCTGGATGAGGCTCCTGACTTTGCCGTCCGCATCCTTGATGAACGTCACCCGTGCGTTCACTTGCCTGAGGAACAGCTCGGCTTCGGATGTTGCACCCATCTCGAACCGGGGCTGGCCCGTCAACTGGGCGTAGAGAAGCCCTTCGTCCCGGCTGATGGTCGCGGTCACTTTTCCGGTCGAGTCAAAGTCGTAGATGCCCAGCATGGGGTCGGTCTGGGCATCCGTGAGCTTGATCTCGGCCAGGTCGGGCAGTCGCGGGGCGTTTGTCGAACCTCCGCCCTGATGATGGACGGCTCCGACCACTTTGCCTGACGCATCCTTCACGAACGTGATCTGCGCGTCGACGACCTTCCAGAAGAATTCAGTGTCGGACTTGGGGTAGATTTCAAACCGAGGCTGAAGCGCCAGCTGAGCAAAAACCCGGTCGCCGTCCTGCGTGATGGTCATTACGGGGCCGTTGTAGTCATAACGACCGACAATTGCCGCCAATGTCTCGCGCGCCACGGACACTGCGGTGGGCTTCGGCGGGAGCGGCGCCAGTTCCCCTCCCGCGGACAGTTCGACCAGCTCGTGGGCGAGCCGGTCGGGATCGGTGCCCGGCTTTTGGGGTGCGGAATTAATCAGTACGGCCACGGTCAGGTTCTTGTCGGGCAGCCGAAGTATGTACGACAGGAACCCGTCCAGCCTTCCGTTGTGCCAGATCACGCGGGCGCCCCTGAACCGGGCAATTCCCCAGCCATACCCGTAGCCCACGTCGCTGCCTTTGTCCTTGGTTTCGAGCGTCACGACGGGGGTTAGGGCCGCCTTGAGGCTCTCGTCGTCGAGGACCTTGTGCCCAAAGATCCCCTCGTTCCATCGAAAGAGATCCTCCACGGTCGAATAGAGGGAACCGGCGCCGCCCGCCCAGGACATGTCCCAGTCAATCGACTTGGCGTAGCGGCCCGCCTGAAAGCCATAGCCCGTCGCCGCGCCGGACGGGGGGTTGTCGTTGCGATACACGCCGGTCGACGTCATCCCGAGCGGGGCAAGAAGCGCCTTGCGCAGATAGCTGTCATAGTTCTCGCCTGAAACCCTCCCGACGATGTCCCCGAGGATGATGTAGTTCGAATTGCTATAGCTCCAGCGCTCGCCGGGCTTGAAATCGGGCGGAAATCTCTTGATTGAAGCCACCAGGTCCTCCGTGGTCGTCGGCTTCGCGACATTCTCCAGAAAGCCCGGCTCGTCCGTATAGCTGTGGATGCCCGAGGTGTGTGTGAGCAGATTCTGGAGGGTTATGTCGCGGCCACCGGGGAAATCCGGATAATAAGTCGAAAGCTTGTCGGTCACGTGCAGTTTTCCAGCCTCCTGAAGCTTCAGGAGGGCCGAGGCGGTGAATTGCTTCGTGATGGAGCCGATGCGGAATTTGGTGGCCGGCGTCACCGGGACTCGCCGCTCGATGTCGGCCAGCCCGTAGCCCCCTTCAAAGAGAATCGTTCCATCGCGCGCCACGAGAACCGCCGCGCCGGCGCCGCCAGGGCTCACCCGATTTTTCAGCAACTCGTCGATCAACCGCCCCGGGGCCGGCATGGCCGCGTGCGTGTTCGCGCCCTGTCGGACAAGGAAATCCTCCACCTCGGCCTGCCCGTGAAGGCGAGCGGCGAGGAGCGGGGTCAGGCCCGAGCCGTCGCGCCCGTCAATATCGGGACCCTTTTGGAGCAGCCCTTTGAGCGTATCGAGATCGCCCGCGGCGGCGGCCGCGACGAGGCGCCTGGCGACAACCGCATCATCGAACGGCGCGTCGGCCTTCAGCGGCGGCCCGCCAGCGGCCTGTGCGAGCAGCGAGACCATGATCGCAAGGGCGAAGCGCTTGGAGCGTTGCATCTCGACTGGGTCGGTCGGGCAACGGTGCTCAGCCTGGGGAAGGCGGGTTTCCCCGAATCGCCTCAGAAATGCGCCCGGGCGCGTCATGTTCATTCGATCCTGAGCGCCTCAACCGGATCGGTCCTCGCCGCGCGGCGCGCGGGAAGGCAGCTGGCAACCAGAGCGACAACCGCCCGCCGGGCCCTCCGGAATAAACCCGAGTAACCCACCAATTGCATGCCGGGCTCGATGGTCTCATTGCAGGAAAAGCGGGGATGGGGTTCCTTTGATCGCAAGAGGCCGGACCCGGGCGGGGAGGGATGGGCGCCTGTGCGAACGCCGGCCTACCCGGCCTTCGAAGTGTAAAGCGCGACCAACGCCGCGCCAATCGCCTGCGATAACTCTCCGAGCTCCGATGCCGCGAACTTGATCGTTGCGCGTTGTGCGGGCCAGAGGAAGGGAAGGGCGGCTTCCCTGAGGACATTGATGTAGCGCTCGCGGAATTCCGCGGTCGTTGACTCGTGGTCCATGAGGCCTCCGCCGACGACGACAAAGCCGGGGTCCAGCGCGAGGCAAAGCGCGGCGGCATGGAGTCCCAACGCCCGCGCCTGGAAGTCGAAGATCTCGGTCGCCAGGGCGTCGCCCTTCTGCGCCAGGCCGCGGATCGACATCGCCTTCTCCTTCGGCGCCAGCGGGGACTGCGCCAGCTCATGGTCGGGATGCTTCTTGAGCATCTCCTGCAGGACGTGGGGCATGCCGGAAAGGGTGGTGTACGCCTCGATGCATCCCCATGTGCGGCCGCATCCGCAGGGCAGCGGCCTCATCCCCAGCAGCTGGAGCGGAGCGGGCATGTGGGCCGCCTCCATTCCCGCGATCGTCTCGCCGTCGAGCGGGAGGC
>Ga0302326_10028958_pt1 | contig 11133 bp, 6 predicted proteins | sample Palsa_T0_3_FD_202264 | JGI IMG/M metagenome (GOLD analysis project Ga0302326, IMG submission 202264) | Peat permafrost microbial communities from Stordalen Mire near Abisko, Sweden - Palsa_T0_3 | ecosystem: Environmental > Terrestrial > Soil > Palsa > Peat permafrost | place: Sweden: Abisko...
GCGCACGGCCGAAGCCGTGCGCGCCGTCCTGGATCGAATCCCGACACTGCCGATCAGAATCCGATTCCGTAAGAGATCTTGGCCTGCAGCGGCGTGTTGTAGACCAGGCCGTAGAGCTTCCTGTCGTCCAGGAGGTTGTCCACGTTGATCTGGACATACTGGCCGTGGCCGTACCTGCGCCACTCATACTTGAGCATGCAGTTGACGGTGAGCTGCGAGGGCGAGTAGGCGATGATCGTCTGGCCCGCGGCGTTCTGCTCGATGTTCTGTCCCCCGTGCGTGACGCCTGAGAAGAACTCCTCCTGCGAGTGCCAGTCGCCGCCGATGCCCACGCTCAGGCCCTTGAACTGGTCGCCGAACTTGTAGTTCAGCCAGAGGTCGTACTGGTACTTGGGCGTGTCGTCGCCCGGGAACACGCCGGCGTTGGTGCGCGATGCGGTGTTCTGCGGGTTTGCGTAGGCCACGCTGAGGGGCTCGCCGTCGAGGCCGAAGCCGCCGTTCTGGAAGTACCAGACCGCCCAGCGGTCCTGCGGGTAGGGGTACTCGGCCCACTGGCCGAGGTTCGTGCGGTTGACCGCGGAGTCCACATTGCCGTGGAGCACGATCTGCAGGTGGTCGTTCGGCGTGAACAGGACCTGGCCGTCCCAGCCCTTGGACTGGTCGATGACCTGCCAGGCCGGCTCCTCCGAGGTGTTGTAGAAGCCCGCGGCATCCTCGGTGGCGTTGTTGATGTTCGGATCCATGTTCGAGTCGCCCTGGTAGAGCCAGCCGGGCCACGCGCCGCCCGAGGCCTGGTTGGCCGCGAAGGCTGCATCGAGATAGGCGGCGCCGGTGGGCTTGGTCGCGTCGAGGTAGAGGCGGCCCGTCTCACCCGGGATCGTGTAGATCGCACCCGCGGCGACCGCGGCGTTCCAGGCGGTGACCACCTGGGGCTGGTTCTGGACCGGCGCGCCCTGGCTGCTGATCCCCGCGAAGTTGACCGTCGTGCCGGGCTGGCCGTTGGCGTTGAAGCCGCCGCTCAGCTCGTAGACGATGTCCGCGTTCGGGTTGAAGCGGGGGTGCCCGAGGGGCGCCGGCGCGTACCACGGCTCCGCGACCCAGGAGGTCTTGGTGATCTTGTAGTGGCTGATGGTTCCGGAGATCTTGCCGTCGAGGAAGTCAAACTTGATGCCGAGCTCCCTGCTCTTCGCGTAGTCCGATCCCACGGGGGCGCCGGTGACGGCGTTGTGGAGGCCGCCGAAGTTCGGCTCAATGCCCTCAGACTTGATGCCGTAGATCGACAGGTGCTTCGTGATCTCGATGATGACGCCGTTCTGGTAGGACTTCGCGAACACCGTGGTCCCGCGGCCGGTGGTCGTCGTCGGCGCGGCGCCCGGGGCGCTCACCTGCGTGTCCGTGGACCAGTTGTCGTTCTTGTCGCGGCGCACGCCCGACATGAGGATGACGCGGTCGTTGAAGAACTTGGCGTAGTCGTTCAGGTAGTAGCCCGCGTCCCAGCCCTTGTTCACGTTGTTGTAGTCGTTGTTGTAGAGGGCAGGGTCGGCGGTGCCGTCCCCCTGCGTCCCGAACACGATCGGGTTCAGGTCGTTCGGACTCTTGTACGAGTACTTGCCTGGGGTCGTCTCCCAGTTCTCCGACGTGATGTCGTTGTAGAGCTCCGAGTAGCCGGCGAGAACCTGGTCGTCGAACTTGTACCACTTGTCGTCCCACAGCGTCTTCTTGGCCGTGGCCTCCACCCTCTCCTGGTCGCGGGAGGTCGTGGCGTGGTTCTGGTTCCAGGTGTACTCATCAACCGCGGCCGGAAGGCTGCCGAAAACGAGGTTTCCGTTGTTGCTGCCCTGGCCGTCGATGGAGTTGCCGGTGACGGTCGTCATGATCGTCTCGTCAAGGTTGGCACCCGGGTTGCCCGCGAGGATGGGCCCGTTGATCTCGCCGTTCAGGTTCTGGGTCTGCGTCGACCACTGCGAGTGGTTGTAGCCGAAGAGGATGTTCAGCGAGGGGATGAAGTCCGTCTCCTTCAGGATCTGCTGCGTGACCTTGAACTCGATGTTCGACTCCTGCTGGTTGTCGTAGGTGTCGGGTCCCGAGAGGTTGAACGTCCTCGGGTCGGCGCCCGGCGGGAAGTAGAACGCGACAGCCTCGATCTGGTCGTTGTTGATCGGGGTGGCTCCGCCGCCCTCGACGGCGCGGAGCGCCTGGAAGCTGTAGCCGTACTGGGTCGAGTTGCCGTACTCGGTGTCGAGCAGGACCGTGGTCGTGGGCGTCGGCCTCCACTCCAGCGAGGGGGCGACGAAGTAGTGCTTGTTCTTCTGGTACTGGATCTGCGTGTCCGAGTTCTCCCATGAGGCGGCGACGCGGTAGTCCAGGTGCTCCGTGGAGCTGATGGGGCCCGTCACGTCCAGGGCGGCGCGCCAGAGATCATAGGTGCCGGCCGTGAGGGTCAGCGCGCCCTGCTGCACGTCCTGGGGCGTCTTGATCAGGTAGTCGACAACGCCGCCGAAGTTGCCCGTGCCGTAGAGCAGGGCGTTCGGGCCGGAGACGACCTCGATGCGGTCGATGTTGACCGAGTCCGTCGAGCTGCCGCGCAGGAACCCGTCACGGAGCGTGTTGTCCGTGATGAAGCCGCGGATCTTCAGCTGGACCTGGTTGATGTTGGACGTGAGGCCCTGCGGGTTGTTGACGCCGCCGGGGCCGTACGGGCTGCCGTAGGTGCCGCCGCTGTTCTCAAGGTCGTTCTGCGTGTTGAGCATGACGCCCGAGTAGGCGAGCGAGCTCCTGAGGTCGGTCGCGCCGATGTCGCTGATGAACTCGCTCGTGATGACCTCGATCGGGATCGGGATGTCCTTGATCGCCGTGTCGACGCGCGATCCTGAGATTTCGTTCGTCGCCGCGTATCCCTTGTCCTTGGACGTCGTCACCGTGAAGGGGTCGAGGGTGTAGGCGGCCTGCGCGGAGGTGTCCGACGACGTCGTCGTGGTGGTCGTCGTCGTGGTGTCCGCGGGCGCGGTCGTCGGCTGCTGGGCGCGTAGCGGCAACGTTGCGGCCACGGCGAAGGCAGCCATGCCCGAGAGGAGTCGGAGCGTGGCGGCGTATCTTGCGGGGTACATGTTCATCTGGAGTCTGGGTGTTGAGGGAAGCACGGGTCGTGTAGTTCTTGGTTCGGGATAACTGGGGCGCACGTCACGTCATGGTTCGGGGTAGGCCGCCGCATCGGGGGATGGACGGATTCGCTGAACAGGCCGGGTTGTGCCTTGGGGTAATGGGTTTCATGGGGAGGGAGCGGAAGCTCTTCCCTTGATGCAGCCGAGGTTTAGAGATCGGCCATTTTATCTGTCAACACATTTGTGCACTTTCCAACTCACACGCTATCAAAAATGTGTCATTATCGTGCGTCGGTATCCCCAGGATTTTGATCGGATTCCCGAATGGGAATTGGATAGATCACTCGAGATTTTCAAAATATACTATTCCCTATCTTGTTTTAAATTAATCATCTAGGTTCTTTCATTAGGTTATGCCGCCGCCTGGTGGCCGACGTGATCTATCAAGGAATTGAACCTGCAAATCTTTCGTGCACGTCGATACGCACTTTGTGGAATATTGTGCACAACTTCTGCGTAAAGTGCCGCGGGTGCGGGAATCCCCGCCCTTCCCTCCTACATTCGGCCCAGCCGGAAATAACTTCACCCGCTGCGGCGGATCGGCGGCTGGACTCGGCGCGCCGGACTATCGCGCGGCCGGCCTGAAATCGAGGGAGGCGAGGTTCATGTTCCCCTCGGTCACGATGCGGACCGTGAGCACATTCACGCCCTTGGGCAGCTCCACTGTGGCGATATTCCTCATCACGTTCCAATGGTGCCATTGGCGCCACGGGATCGGTTCGGCCGGACTCGCCGTGGAGACGATGTCGATCCCTGGCACAAGCGCGTTGCCGTTGAGATCCAGCGCAATCTTCCCGCCCCGGTTCGACGTGTAGAGCAGATCCACGGCATAGGAGCCCCCGTGGTCCACGTTGACGGTGATGTTGAACCATTCCCCGGGCGTGGTCCAACCGACGTAGAGCTGGTCCATCGGCGGCTTCACGAGGTCGTACGGGTTGAAGTCGATCGCATCGTGCAATTTCGTGTAGGAGGTCCCGATGGCCTCGTTCATCCGAAACTCGTTGAGATAGGTGCCGTTCGCCGGATTGAGCGCGCCGCTCCCCTTGTTGCGCGTGTCGACGGTGTGGTAGGCGACCCCCTCCCCGCCCAGGTCATAATAGGCACACTGGACCTTCCCGGGAATTTCCTGCGGTCCGCCCTTGTGCACGGCATCCGCAAACGGCCTGCCGAGGTAGGGCGACGCCGCGCCGGCGCCCAGCGCCGCGGCGCATGAGAGCGCCAAGGAGGCGCAGGCCCCGGAGACCGATCGCAGGTTCACGGAGGTATCCTGGCCGGGAAGCCGCCTACGGGTTCCTGACGTACGTCTGGATCGCGCGCGCGGGTATGCTGCAGGCCCGCGCGTCGCCGCCCACGGTGATTCCGAATGTCGCCGGCGCGGCACCCGTATTAAGGACGACCACGACCACGCTCCCATCGGCGTTCGCGAAGGCAACGGACTCGAGGCCTGCCGAGAGGCCGTGTGATTCAATCCTCTTTGCGCCCGGATGGACGAAACGGCTGAACTGGCCGATGTAGTAGTATGAGGGCCCGTAGTGGACGACGCCGGTCTCGGTGTCGATGATCACGGGTGCGTCACAGAAGTTGCCCACATGGTTGGGGCCGCCCGTCTGGTCGAGGACGATGTTCCAGTCGATCCAGCCGCAGACCCAGTTGCTGAAGTCGTTGATCATGCTGTGGGCGTAGCGCTCGCCGTGCTCCCACGTGCCGACGCGCCACTTGCCCTTCTCCATGGCACGGTCGCAGCAGCCCTCCGTGAAGAGCGTGGGCTTGTCGGGGTACGCGGCGTGCGCCCTCGAGGGGGCCGCATAGTCCTCGCTCACATACCAGTGCATCGCGGCCCCCCATACGAACTTCGAGGCGGCCGGGTCGCCGTAGATCGTCTTGGTCCATTTGTCCATCAGGTCGCGGTTGTGGTCCAGGATGAGGAGGTGAACGTCGCTCATGCCGGCCTTGGCAAGGGCCGGCCCCATGTAGTCGCGCACAAAGTCCCTTTCCTCGGCCGCCGAGTAGATGCAGGACTCCCAGGTCTGGACGGCTTCCGGCTCGTTCTGGACCGTCACGGCCCAGACGGGGATGTGCTCCTCGTTGTTCATCGCGCTGATGAAGCGGACAAAATAGTCGGCCCAGGCCTGCCTGTATTCCGGCTTAAGGGAGCCGCCATCCGTGGTCTTGCCGTTCGTCTTCATCCAGGACGGGGGGCTCCAGGGGGAGGCCAGGAGGTGGAAGTTCGCGGCTCCCGCCGTCGACTGGGCCTCATGGATGAGCGGAAGGACCCAGGCCCGCATCGGGCCAAGCGAGAAGTGCGTCAGGCCCGTGTCACCGGCAACCTGATCGAGGGACCACTCGCCCAGGGAGAAGTCGCAGCTGTTGATATGGGTGCGCGCCAGCGTGTAGCCGATTCCCTCTTTTGGGTCGTAGTACTTGCGGATCACCTCGGCGCGGCTCTCCGGGGTGAGCTGCCCGAGCACCCAGCCAGACGACTCGGTCAGGGCGCCCCCGAAACCCTCGATCGCCTGGAACTGCCGGCCGGGGTCGCAAATGATCACCCCCGCGGTCTGCTCGCCGCCCGGCGTCGCCGCGGCCGCTCCGGAGACCTCGGTGAGCAGATGGCCGGTGTCCTTGGCCGTCTCGTAGACCGACCAGGTCGGTTCGGCCAGGAGCGCCGGGAGCACGGCAAGGGGAAGCAATGCAGTCAGCGCGCGGGATACGCGGCGTGTGTGGAGTAGGGTATTCATGGTTTAGATTCCTATTGCGTTTGTATCTCGCATCCGCCGGGCCGCCGCCCAGCTCAGGAGGCCGACGCCTTTCGCAGGGCGAGGTCGCTCTCGATGCTCTTCATCTTCACGTCGGTAATGGGATAGAAGCAGATGGCCAGCGCGCCCAGGAGCGCCGTGGCTCCGGGGATCACGCTGAACATGAGGCGGATCCCGTTGATGGCCGCGGGCCCCTGGTCCGTGTTCGCCACGAAGCCGTAGTAGGCCAGGATCCAGCCGAGGGCGCCCGTCCCGAGGGCGAGGCCGACCTTCTGGGAGAAGACCGAGGCGGAGAACACGAGGCCGGTCGTGCGGCGGCCAAACCTCCATTCGCCGTAGTCCGCGGTGTCCGCGTACATGGACCAGAGGATCGCCGGCGTGGGTCCCGCGGCAAAGGAGGCCAGGACATTCAGGACAATGAGCGTCCCGTAGGCGTGGGGGTCTATGAAGTAGAACCCCGCCATGAGGAGTGCGTTCGCGGAATTGAGGACAATCAGCAGCGTCCGCCGGTCGCCCATACCGAGGAAGAGCTTCGTGCACACCGCGCCGGCGATGAAGGCCAGTGACCCGCTCGTCGCGTAGACCGTGAACTTCGACTCATCGTGGACCACATACTTGAAGTAGTAGATGATCGAGCCGCCGCGCACGGCCGCATTGACGAGGGTGAAGAACGCCGAGAAGAAGAGGGTCATCCACGGCCGGTTCCTCAGGAGGTTCAGGAGGTCCGTGCCGAACGCGCGCTTCTGGTCGGCCGGGGGCGCCACGCGCTCCCGGGTCTTCGCGAACGTGAAGAGGAACATCGCGACCGAGGCCACCGAGAAGATGAGCATCGTGTAGCGGATGCCCTCGGCCTCGTTGCCGCCGCCGAGGAGCTTCTTCAGGGGAACAACGAGCTGCACGATGAGGAATTGCCCGACGAACGCGCAGATGAAGCGGTAGGTCGAGAGCGCCGTGCGCTGCTCGGACGAGGGGGACATGACCCCCATCAGCGCCGAGTACGGTATGTTGATCGCAGTATAGGCCACCCACATGAGGCCGTAGGTGACGTAGGCGTAGACAAGCTTGCCGCCATCGGTGAGCCCGGGGTTCAGGAACATGACATAGCCCGCGATCCCATAGGGGAACGCGGCCCAGAGGACGTACGGGCGGAATTTTCCCCAGCGGGTGTTCGTCCGGTCGGCGATGACGCCCATCGCCGGATCGATCACCGCGTCAAATACCCTGAGGGCCAGCATCATCGTCCCCACGGCGCGCGGCGCCAACCCGAAGATGTCCGTGTAGTAAAAGACAAGGAACAGGTTGAAGAACTGGAAATAGAAGTTGGAGGCGGTGTCGCCCAATCCGTAGGCGAGCTTCTCCTGAAAACTGAGGCGTTCAGCGGCCGGGGTAGACATGTTCAGGGGTGAATCCTCTAGAGGAGACGGGGGTTGATGCCTGTGATAACCCGACCCTTATCCCTGGCAAGCAGGGGTCGACGGATGGGGATGGCGACGCCGGACTCCGGCCCTGCGGTGCAGGGAAATTCGGGGGTCATAATCGCGCGAATCGGGGTAAAGCGGGATTTAACCTCGCCATTTGAGGGAACTGCCGCAGGAACTGTCAATCTTCATGTGCACACCCAATTGCACCCTTTTCCAATGCACATTGCGCCATGGGCACCTGCGCGTTCTCCGGATGTAAAACACCCTGCATGGGGCCCGATAATGTCCCAAAAATGGTGTTTTGTGTGCATAACAATTTTACTACTTGAAAATTGGCATGGTGGTTGCATTATGCCTCCTTTCGTCCCCCCACTCATGTGACCCCCGGCAGCCCGCGCATCCGCCTTTCCTCAGGCTTTCCCCCCACCCTCAGCCTCCACGCCCATTAGCTCCGCCGTAAACCAACAGGCCATTGCAGAACGGCTGAAATTGTCCCGCACCACGGTGTCGCGCAGCCTGGCGAACCACCCGGCTATCAGCGCGGACACCCGGGCACAGGTCCAGAGCATGGCGCAGAAAATGGGCTACCGCGGCAACCCGGCGCGCACGATCCGCAGGTCCCGCCAGAGCAAGCCGCTCACGATCGGTATACTCATCGGCGTCCCGGCTGAGAACGTCGCGATGGCGACGTTCCCCTTCATCCTCCAGGGCATCCGCGAGAGGGCCGGCATGGAGCACGTCTCCATCGACGTGTGCTTCGAGAACCCGGCGACCTTCGAGCCCGCCGTGCGCCCGCAGAACATATTCCGCAACATACGCAGCGGGGACTGGCGCGGGACGGTGCTCATCTATCCCTTCCCCGAGGAGACCGTCGGGCTCATCGCGCGCAAGATCTCCGCGGTCGCCGTCCTTGAGTCCTATGCCGCCCCGGGTATCGATACCATTGATACAGATGACTCCGTCGGCATCCTCGCCCTGGTCACGCGCCTCGCCAGGGCCGGCCACACGCGCGTCGGCTTCGTCACGTGGGAGGAATACGCCGTCATCGGGCACTGGGCCACGCGCCGGTTCGGCGGCTACGTGGAGTCGCTCTTCTCGCTCGGCCTGCAGTTCCGCCCCGAGTGGACGATCAACGTCCACAAGGCCGGACCCCACGTGAAGGGGAGCAACATCACGGACCATGTGATAAGGAGCATCAAGGAGGACGGCGTCACCGCGTGGGTGTGCGCCGCCGACCACCAGGCCTACAAGCTCATGGAGGAGCTCCAGGCGCGCGGCGTACGGGTTCCTGAGGACTGCTCCGTGACCGGGTTTGACGGGCTGGAGCCGCCGCCGTCGCTCAGGCGACTGGCGTCGATCCGCGTGCCCCACGAGGACATTGGCGCCTCGGCCGTGGCCCGGCTCCTGAGCCGGATCGTTCACCCCAAGGCCCCGCGCCGGAAGATCCTCGTCGAGGGGCTCCTGGTCGAGGGCGAGACGATAGCCCCGCCCCCGCGCCACTGAGCCCGCGGAGCCCTTTCGCACCGCAAGACCAAGGGGGCGACGCAATCGGTGCAGCGCACGTTAAACCGGGGCACGGCGCGCACCCGGGCCCAAGCGTCGGAACGAATCACAGGATATGAGCGTAAGAATAATCCCAGGCGGACTGCTCCCCACCGCCGTCCTCTTCCTGATGGCCTGCTTCCGCTCCGGCGCGGTGACACCCCAGCTGGTCTGGGACGACGAGTTCAACGGGACAGTTTCCTCGGGGCCCGACCCGACAAAGTGGAACTACGACCTCGGCGTCGGCGACCCCCCCGGCTGGGGAAACAACGAGCTTGAGACCTACACGAGTTCGCGGACCAACTCGCTCATCGTCGCCGACCCGGATGCCACAGATGGCAAGGCTCTCGCGATCCGGGCCCAGACCGCGGGCGGCTCCTACACGTCCGCGCGGATCCAGACGGCCTCGACGTTCACCTTCACCTATGGGCGGCTCGAGGCGCGCGCGAAGGTCCCCACGGGGATCGGCTGCTGGCCCGCCTTCTGGGCGCTCGGGGCCAACAACCCCACCGTGGGATGGCCGGCCTGCGGCGAGATCGATGTCATGGAATGGGTCGGCCAGACCCCGAGCCACATCAAGGGCTCTCTCCATGCCACGGGGTATTCCGGGGACAACAGCCTGAACGAGGACAGCGTCCTGCCGAACAACGAGAGCTACAGCGACGCTTACCACGTGTTCGCCGTGGACTGGTATGCGGACCAGATCATCTTCTCTATGGATGGCGTCGTCTACGAGGTGCAGAAGAAGAGCGGCATCCCCGCAGGCTCGGCGTGGCCGTTCGACGCCCCGTTCTTCGTCATCCTGAACTTCGCCGTCGGGGGCGACTGGCCCGGTCCCCCCAACGCGTCGACCGTCTTCCCGCAGGACTACAGGGTTGACTACGTGAGGGTATACTCCCTTCCCGAGGAGCCCCCGGCGAGCCAGGTCTGGGCGCCCTCCAGTCCCCTGAATGTCACGGCGTTCTCGCCGGCGGCGGCGCAGATCATGGTTTCATGGAAAGCGCCCTTCAGCACCTTCGGGGCCGGCGTCTCGGGCTACGTCCTCCAGCGCGCCACCGACAGCGCCTTCACGCAGAACGTGACAACCCAGAGCCTCGGCGCCGTCACATCCTACATGGACACGGGCGTCCAGAAAGGATCGACGTACTATTACAGGGTCTCCGCGGTCAGCGCCAACGGGACCTCCGATCCCTCGGCCTCCGCGCAATCTGCGCCGCTCGCGGCCACCTCGAGCTCGCGCCTCCTTAACCTATCCGCGCGCGGCTTTGTCGGGACGGGTGCCAACGCCCTCATCGCGGGGTTTGTCGTCGGAGGCCCGGATGCAAAGACCGTGCTTGTGCGCGCATCGGGGCCCGCCCTTGCGGCGAGCCCCTTCAATGTTCCGGGAACGCTTCCCGACCCTGAGCTCCAGGTGTTCAGCGGCAGCACCGTCCTCAACACGAACGAGGGCTGGGCCGGCGATCCCCAGATTGCCTCCGCCGCCGCGTCCGTCAGCGCCTTTGCATGGACGGATCCCGCGAGCAATGACGCGGCGCTCCTGATGACGCTCCAGCCGGGCGCCTACACGGCCATTGTTTCGGGAGTGAGTGGCGACACGGGCGTGTCGCTCCTCGAGGTCTACGACGTCCCGTGATGCAACGGGGCCGCCCGGCGGGATTCTGATTCCCCGCTTTTGGTAAAATGGGCTTGGCCCGACAGGGACGCCTTGTGTGCACATTTGTCATGCACGTCTCGTAAAACTGAAGAATGTTAACATTCATGGGCATAAAGAAATGCATCAATTTTATATGCTACAAATATAGCTTTTTCATCTTATTATTAGTTATTTACGAATACATTTAAGCCTCAGCATTGGGCATGATAAAGCCATTTGTTTCATCTTTTAGTGCACACTTTTTTCTTGCCTCAGCCATGGGTGCATTGCCACATATGAGAGGCGCAAGCGACAGGAGCTGCCCTACCCCGGTCTGAATGGCTTCACTCACACAAAACGTGCCTTCCGAGCATCCCGCGTTTCCCGGCGCAGCCGTGAAAAGGGCGTCGCGTGCCTGGAGGCGGTCGGCCGTCCCCGCTCCGGCCCCGCCAAAGGCGCCTACCGTGATGATCGACGTGATGGTGGGGATCCCGGCCGAAAACGCGGTCTTCGCGACCTATCCGCTGATCATAAAGGGCATCAGGAAACGCGCGGAGATTGAGACCCGCGAGAGACCCGAGCTTGGGGAGATCAAGGTCTCGGTCCACCATCTCTCGCCCGAG
>Ga0302326_10028962_pt1 | contig 11133 bp, 11 predicted proteins | sample Palsa_T0_3_FD_202264 | JGI IMG/M metagenome (GOLD analysis project Ga0302326, IMG submission 202264) | Peat permafrost microbial communities from Stordalen Mire near Abisko, Sweden - Palsa_T0_3 | ecosystem: Environmental > Terrestrial > Soil > Palsa > Peat permafrost | place: Sweden: Abisko...
ATCGGTTATACGCCGACGAACGATGTCAGAGACGGGTCGTACCGGAAGCTCGAAGTCAAGATGGTGAATAAGGACTTGAAGGCGCAGGCGCGCAAAGGCTATTACGCGACGAAATCGGAGCAGTAGCAATAAGCCCAGGAAGTGCACCCAAAATCATCCCTCGCTCGGGAGCATTTCTTTAACCTGCCCCCCAGCCTCGACGATCGCCGCCAGCGTCCCTTCCGCCGTTGCCTTCCAGGAATACTTCGCCGCCTGCCGTGGACCGGCCTCCGCCAGTTGCGCCCGCAGCGTTTCATCCTCCGTGATCCGCACCATCGCCGCTGCCATGGCGTCCACATCCTCGGGGTCGAACATCACCGCCGAGTCGCCCGCCAAACCAGCCATCGGTTCCACATTCGAACACGCCATAGGGATCCCCGCCGCCATCGCTTCCAGAACCGGCAGGCCGAAGCCTTCGAAGCGCGAAGGGAAGACAAAGGCCCACGCGCGCGCGTAGAGATCGTAAACTTGCTCGCGCGGAATCCAGCCCGGAAAATCGACAGCCTCTTCGAGGCCGAGAGATTTCCGCAGCTCATGCAGAGGACCGGAAAAGAATCCATGCATGCCGCCAACCACCAGCCGAAGATCCGGATGCCGCCGCCGGAAAATCGCAAACGCGCGCAGCAGCCCATCGAGGTTCTTATGTGGATGCAGCGTCGAAACCGTGAGCAGGAAAAACTCGGGCCGCCGCCGCATGCGAATTCCGGCGAAAGCGGGATCAACCCCTTGCGGCACGACGTGGATCTTGGATGCGGACAGGCGCGGATAAAATCGCCGCAGGTCGCCGGCCGTCGCCCCGGAAATTGCAATCAGAGATTTCGACCGCCGCGCCGCCCAATAGAGGAAAAACCGCCAAAACGGCCGGTCGAACCAGCGGAAGTATTCGGGATGCCTTTTGTGCTGCAGATCGTGAAACACCGTTACCTGGGGACAGGGGCACAGGAGTGGCGCCGTAAAGCCCGGATTCAACATCACGTCCAAACGCAGCCGCCGGGCGGCCAGCGGCAAAAGCGTCTGCTCCCAGAGAATCCGCGCCGGCCGCGATGCCGCATGAACCGCCTGCGGCGCATGAATGAAGTTGGGCGCTGCGGGCACAAGGTCCGGGCCGGTCTCACGATTGGTGAAGATAAAATACTGGTTGGCCGGATCGATATGCGCCAGCGCCGGTAGCAAAGCGCGCAAATAGATCTCCGTGCCTCCCACGGCGCCCGGGATCAGATAAAGTGCGTTGACGCCTACCCGCATGGCGGCCACCAATTATATTTGGGCCGCGCCTGCAAGTAGGGCAAGCCAAAGCATGCCCAACCAATGAAATTTGCCTTTCTTGGAACTCGCATGCTTCGGCGCTTGGTGGGGCATGCTTTAGCCTGCCCTCCTTGCAGGCTGCCGTACACTAGCGTCGGCTCCCAAGGGCCCGTTCCGCCGCTGCCAGCCCTTCTCTTGCCTGGTCCATCGCCGGGTCAATCGCCAGCGCATGCCGATACTCCCCGGCCGCATCGGCGAAGCGATTGGTGGCCCGGTAAATGTTGCCTCTATACACGTAGATCCAGGGAAAGCTAGGGTCGAGTTTTTCCGCCGTGGCGAGCGCGTCCATGGCTTCACTCCAATGGGCGTTTTGCGCGTAAACCAGGCAGATCTGCGTGTAAACGTGCGCGGTCTGTTCGATCGATGCCGCTGCCAAAAGTTTCTCGAGAGCCGGCTGCGACTCGCCGGCGCACTCAAGCGCGAGCCCCCAATCTACCAGCAGGTTGTAGCGCAGCGTGCCGGTTGGCGTCGATTGCGCGGCTTTTGCATACTCCGCAACGGCCTTTTGGCATTGCCTGCCATCGCCGGTAGTGCTGCCAAGATCATAAAAAGCGCTACCCAGTTGGAAATGGACGCGCGATTTGTCCGGCGATTTCTCCGCGGCGTCCTGCCACAACGCGAGCGCGCTCGACCACACTTCGGCGCGGGAATGCGTCACCAACGCGAAAAGCGCCAGCACCACTCCCAAACCGGCGGTCAGCTGAGTGCGCCCGATCTTAACCCGGCTGAGCAGACCGGCCGTAGTGAGAATCAAGCCTAAAATCCCGAAATACAGGCGGCGCTCCGCCACCGGGTCTTGTATCGGCAAAATGGACGAAGTAGGCGCCATCATCACCAGGAACGCAAAGAACCCGAAACTCGCCAGCGGATAGCGGCGCCGGTAATGCCAGGCCGCGCCAACCAGCGCGAGCAACGCGATCAATCCAAAGACGGCCCCGCGGTCGAGAATGGTTTTAGAGATGGGGAAATCCCAATCCGCATTGAGGCCGAAAGGCCAGACAAATTCGCGAAGATATACGAAAAGAGCGCGGCACTCTGTGAAGAAGTATTGATACCACGTCAGATCCTTCATACCGAAGCCGGCGGTAGTGGCGGTGGTGAGCAGCCGCCAGAAGAACGCGACGCCGGCGAGGGCGCCGAGCGCGAGGGGCGCGTATAACTTCCAGTTCTCGCGAATCCCTTGGAACGAGAAGCCGGGATTCCACCAGAAATCGGTGAGCAGCAACAGGCCGGGAAGCGCGATGGTTTGCTGCTTCGAGAGCAGCGAAGCGACGAAGAGAATCAGCACGGCCAGGGCGGTGGTCCACCCGACCCTTGGCTCACGGCGGTAGAGAAAAACCGCGAAGGCCGCGAATACCAACATCACGCTCAAGGCTTCTGAGCGGCCGGCGAGATACGCGACAGCTTCCGATTGCGCCGGATGCAACAGAAAGAGCAATGCGGAGAAGGCGGCCAGCAGATTACGCTTCCCGGTTTCCACGCCCGACCATTCCAGAAACCGGCGCACGATCAGGAAGACGATGGCGCCGGTGATGCAATGAATGGCGACATTAAAGACGTGATAAGAGAACGAATCGCTCCCCGAGATCCGCGCGTTGATCCAGTAGGTGAACATCAGCACCGGACGGTCGCTCTTGATCCATGCCAGCAAGGGAGCGTCGCCGATTGCGGTGAGGGCAAACGGCAAAGTGGTGTCGTCGAAAAGGAACGGACCCGAAAATGCCGGCCCATACGCCCAGAAAACCACGATGAGAGCCGCGGCGGCGGCCGCGATGGCCGGCCATCGCGACGGCGCGGCTGTTTGGGACGCGGGCCGCTGCTTGACGCGCGCAGGGTCTGATTTTTTAGCCATGATTGCTTAATTTGTTGATATGGAACTCAAGAATCGCGACGCGCTGCGCGAGCGCTATATTATCGTCGCGCAGGTCCGACACAATCATCGAATAGCGGAAGAACATAATCAGAAAAACCGAGCCGCCAATCAAAAATAGCGCCAATGGAGAATCAACGCCGAGCCCGATATGCGTCGCCACGAAATCAAGCGCCGGACGGCAGCGCGAGAGTGCCAGCAAACCGCACGCCGCCAGCAGCCAGCTCATGGAATACTCGACGCGAATATGCTGACGCCGTATGGAAAACAGCACCATCAGCAGAAGGATCAAGCTGAGAGCGGTGGTGACATTTAATAGGCGATCCATTCATCCTCCAAGGCCATCTATCCTGCAAAGCCAAGGTGGGCACGCTTTGGCCTGCCCACCCATTTATCCGTCCCGATGCGGCCGGCCATCGTACTTCAATACGTTCGTGAACACGCCAAGCAGCACATGGGCGATATAGTAGAACGACTTCGTCGCGGTAATAGACGAGCGGCCGGTTACGCGCGGGCGCATCTTGCACGGCACTTCCACGAAGCTGAAACGGCGGCGCTGTAACACCACCAGCGCCTCGATTTCGGGATACTCCAGCGGGAAGCTGCGGCTGAAGACCTGTAGCGCGCGCCGGTTGACCCCCACGAATCCCGACGTGGGGTCGTGAACCTGCTTTCCCAGAATGGGGCGAAGCACGGCGCGGAAAAAACGAATGCCCAGCCTGCGCATGAAACTGGATGACGCGCCGCTCGCTTCCACAAAGCGCGACCCGATCGCCATCTCGCACCCAGAGCTCTTGAGAGCTTCCAGAATGCGCGGGATATCGGCTGCATCGTGCTGGCCGTCGCCATCCACGCGTATCACATATTCGAATCCCAGCTCGAAGGCCAGCTTGTACCCTGCCTGAACGGCGCCGCCCAATCCCAGATGATGCGGCAGGCAGAGCAGCTCAGCGCCGGCGCCGCGCGCCGCGGAAATGGTGCCGTCTCGCGAAAAATCGTCGATTACCAGTACCGGCGTATCGGGCATGTGACGCCGTACCGAGCCCACCACGCCTGCGATGGCGCCTTCCTCGTTGAATGCCGGAACGATCACCAGCAGCGACCCGGGGGCCGGAGGATAGTTCACAGCGCGGCCACCCTCCGCGCGCCAATGGCGTGGCTGCGCAGCAAATGCCGGAATACCGCTGGAGTGATCCTGGCATGGGCCATAATCTGCCGCCGCTGCCGCCAAAGCCGGGGCAGAGCGCCTAGCAACGCGGCGTGGGCGCGCAAAACGTACCACGCCATCTTCGGTCCGGCATTGCCTTCAGAGCGAAAACGGGCCGCGCTGCCACGCCCTTGCACCAGATACCAGAGGTGCCATCCATACCGCGCCAGGGCGGCGAATGGGGCTGCCAGCAGCATTCCGGCGGGAAAATTCTTGGCCAGCACGAAGAGGCGGTTGCGTTCCACGTAATAGGCTTTCACCGGCGAGGCGCGCCCCGCGGAGTGGGAATAATGGTGTTCCACCACGGCTTCCGGAACGTACAGGCATTTCCAACCGGCCCACCGGGCGCGCAGGCCCAGATCCGTGTCCTCGCAGTAAAGAAAAAAGCCGGGGTCGAATCCGCCCGTGTCCTCAAGCAAGGCGCGGCGGTAGAGGGCAGCCGAGGCGCTCGGGAAAAGCGTCTCCTCGGCGACAGGAAAGTCCTCCGGCAGCCGGCCGTGGCCGCGTTGTTTGCTGCTGGCGTCCCGTGCAATCAACATGCCCGCCGAATCGAGGCGGTCTTCGCCGAAAAGCCGGACCTGCGAGGCGCACATGCCCACGTCCGGACGCCGCTCAATGGCGGTCAGCAGCGAATCCAACCAGTCCGAATGCGCTACGGCGTCGTCATTGAGCGATGCCAGGTAGGGCGCGGTGGATGACCGCATTCCCTGGTTAATCGCTTCGCCAAACCCAATGTTTACAGAGTTTTCGATCACCCGGGCGTCTCCCGCACGCCCGCTCCGCCGCACCAGGCCTTGACCGCTGTTGTCTACCACGATCACTTCGAAGTCGTTCCGGGATTGCAAGCGGAGCGCCTGCAGACATTCCGAGAGTTTCAAATCCGCGGAAAGCGTGGGAATGACGATGGAAACGCGGATGTCTGGCAAAAGTCTATTCTACCCCGGCCAGTGGTAACCTGATTTTCGGAGGTTACGCCTAAAAGACTACTATGACCAAGAAGCTGCTCTTTGTATTTGCGATTTTGTGCGCCCTGACATCCGCCGCTATGGCAGCCGACGTCACGGGCAAATGGACCTGGGAACAGGCCGGACGCGGCGGTGGTAATCCCACCGTGATTACGCTAACCTTGAAAGCCGACGGCGGCAAACTGACAGGCACCTTGTCGCGCCCCGGCCGCAACGGCAACATGGACACTGAAATCACCGATGGTATGGTGACTGACAACAACAAGATTTCGTTCACCGTGAAGCAAACGATGGGCGACAACGAAATCGTGACCCCTTATAAGGGCATCGTTGACGGCGACTCGCTGACGTTGGAATTCACCCAGGCCGGCCGCGGCGGGGGCGAACCCACCACCAGAAAGGTTGTCGCCAAGCGCGCCACCACCTAGTAGCCGCTCGGGTTGGCAAAAACCGGGCGATTGCCTACACTTTGACCGCCTCAATCCGTCGCCAGCACAACGCTCATGACGGCGACGGGTTAGTCTGGCAAAAACCCGATTCTACGTAAGTCGTGGTAACATCCTCTGTGGAAGGTACGCCTAAACCAATACTATGACCAAGAAGCTGCTTTTTGTATTTGCGATTTTGTGCGCCCTGACATCCGCCGCTATGGCAGCCGATGTTACGGGCAAATGGACCTGGGAACAGGCCGGACGTGGCGGCGGTAATCCAACCGTGATCACCCTCACCCTTAAAGCCGATGGCGCGAAGCTGACAGGTACCCTGTCGCGGCCCGGCCGCGGCGGTAATATGGACACCGAGATCACTGACGGCCAAGTGACCGACAACAACAAGATTTCGTTCACCGTGAAGCGCACGATGGGCGACAACGAAGTCGTAACCCCGTATAAGGGCATCGTTGATGGCGACTCGTTGACTTTGGAATTCACGAATCCGGGCCGTGGCGGTGGCGATCCCACCCCCGTGAAGGTTGTAGCGAAGCGCGCTACCACCTAGTCATTCAAGTTGGCCGTTGAGCCAACTTTGCATTTCCGGCGGCTGAATTCGCGCGAAGACGCGGACCAGCCGCCATTGTTGTTTCTGGTAGCACCGGCGCTCTTGTCGGCGGTTCCTTTGTATTTGCGATCGATTCACCCGATGCCGCCACCGGGTAATGCTATCGTGATCGGGTGCAAGCCGGCATCGAAGAGTGCGTGTGGGCGCCGGGGCGCGTCAACCTGATCGGAGAGCACATCGACTATCACGGCCTGCCCGTGCTACCGATGGCGCTGCGGCAGCGTGTGAACGTATCGTTTGTACGCCGTAAGGATCGCCTGATCCGCGCCCAGTCGGCCGGCCATACCCCCAGTGAGTTCGAGTGGCGCGCCGGCTTGACCCCGGTAGGCGCGGGCGATTGGGAAAACTATCTCCGCGCCGCCGCCCTGGCGGTCTCAAGTAAGTGGGGCGTGGGCGCGGGCATCGACGCGCAAATCACCTCCGACTTGCCCGCGGCCGCCGGCCTCTCCTCTTCTTCCGCTCTCATCGTGGCCTTCGCGCTGGCGCTGCTCAAAGCCAATGGTTGGAGCGCCACCTTCGAGGAATTGATGGAAGTCTTTCCTGAAGGCGAGCACTTCGTCGGAACGCGCGGCGGCGGTATGGATCACGCGGCCGCATTGGCCTCCAAGGAGGGTTGCGCGTCGCTGGTCAGTTTCCATCCGCTCGCCGTTCGCCACGTACCGATCCCGCCGCATTGGACGTTCCTCGCCGCGGACAGCCTGGTACGCGCCGAAAAATCCGGGGCCGCGCGCGAAAGGTACAATGCGGCGCGTTTCGGTCCTGGCGCCGCCGCCCACGTGGCCGCTGAATCGGCGCGCGTTCACGCCGCCGTGGAGGCCATGGAGCGCGCCGATGCCGAAGCCTTCGGCCGCCTGCTGCGGGAATCGCACGCCAGCCTCCGCGACGGCTTGAAAGTGAGTTGCGCAGCGCTCGACCGCCTGGTCGATACCGCCTTGGAATCGGGCGCGTTGGGCGCGCGCTTGACCGGCGCCGGCTTTGGCGGATGCGCGCTGGTGTTCTGTTTGAAGGACGCCGCCGCCGGCGTAGAGCAGCGCTTGCTCGAACGGTTCTACAACGGCGAAGCGGGTCACATCATCCACGCCGAACCAGGCCCAGGTTCTTTGTAGCGCCCAGCATTCTTGCCGCCGGTTCTTTGCGCCGAGGTTATATACTACCCTCTGTGCCAATCCTGATTGGAATTCTCTTCGGCCTGTTGGCCTGGGTAGTGGTGCGCCTCCTGCTGATGGGCATATATACGGTCGACCAGAACGAGCGCGCGGTCAAGATCCGATTCGGCCGCGCTGTGCGTCCGCCCGGCGGCAAGACTACCCTGGACGATCCCATCGCCGAGCCGTTGACGCCGGAAGAGAAAACTCGCTACGTCTATCCGCAGGTCTCGGTCATCCAGCCTGGCGGACCGTATTTCAAAATGCCCTGGGAGAAAATCCGCAAGGTGTCCATCGCCACCATGACCGTCAACATGGCTCTCGACCCGGAAAACGCCACCGTCAACGAGAACGGCACGCGTCTGGAGGCCGTCACCAAGGACCAACTGAATACCGGACTCACCGGCCAGATTCGCTATCGCATCAGCGAGGCCAACCTCTACGCATTCTTGTTCGGCATCAAGAAGCCGTTCGTTCATGTGGTGGCCTACTTCGTATCCGTGCTGCGCCAGCGTATCGCCAATTTTGAAGCCAAGCCCGGCCCGATTGTTCCCGCCGCCGGCGCGAACGTCGTGGAACCCCTGCCCGGCAGCGAGATGACCGGCATCTCCATCAACGATCTGCGCAAGAACCTGCGCGATCTCAACGAGTACATGGACAACGAGTGCCGCTCGGCGCCGGCGCGCTACGGCGTGATTCTCGACGCATCTCTGATCACAGGCATCGATCCGCCGACGGAGGTGGAATCGGCCCTGGCCGCCATCAACACCGCCCACAATCAGGTATCGAGCGACATCAGCCTTGCTCAGGCCGCGGCAGATCAGCGCGTGGTGCAATCCCGGCGCGCGGTGGAAATTGAAACTCTGCGCGCCCAAGCCGAAGTGGAGCCGGTGAAATCGCTTGCGGCCGAGCTGGCCGAGCTTCACCGCGGCGGCCCCAATATTCTCGATGCTTACATCCGCAACGTGCGCCTGGCGCTCTACGACAAGGCGCAGCAGATCTACCAGGAGGCCGGCAAATGATGGATCTCGCGAATATCTTCTTAGCTGCTCTAGTCACGTTTTTGGTGATATTGATCGGCGAGCCTCTGGTGCTCGCTTTTTGCCGTATCTTCGGCATCTACGCGATCGTGCAAGAGCGCACCGCCCGGGTCTACATGTTGTTCGGAAAAGTAGTCGGCATTCTGGACGACCCCGGCCTCTATTTCCTGCCCGGCAAGCTTGGACCCGCCGCTTTTGTCGTCAACTTTCTAGGGAACTGCTACGTTCTCGACCTGCGCCTCGACCAGGAGTACCTGCGCAGCCAGCCCGTCAATTCCGAAGAGGGCGCGCCCATGGGTATCGGCATTTGGTATGAGATGTGGATCAGCGACCCGGTCTCTTACCTGTTCAAGAATACCGACCCGCGCGGCTCGCTCCGCGCCAACGTGAGCAACGCCACGGTCCGCTGCCTCAGCAATATGAAGCTGGGGGAAATGCTCGAGACGCGCCATCAGATGAGCCAGAATGTGCGCGCCGAGGTCACCGGTAAATCGCAGGCTTGGGGATACCAGCTCGGTTCGGTTTACATCCGCAAAGTGCATTTCCGCGACGCCGGCATGATCCGGCAGATCGAGGAGAAAGTCGTCAACCGTCTTCGCCAGGTCACCTCCGCCATCAAGCAGGCCGGCGCCAACCAGGTCAGCGTAATCACCAGTTCGGCCGAGCGCGAAGCCGCCATCGAATTCGCCAAGGCCGCCGCCATTCGCCCTGCCACGCTGGGACAGGCGTTGCAGGAGATTGCCCGCGAACCCGCTGTCTCCCAGGCGCTGTTCGACGTGCTTGAAACGCAGCGAATTCTGGCCGCCGGTTCGCGCCTGGTGCTGTTGCCGTCGGGCCCGCACTCCCGGATATTCGCCAACTTGCTGGCGGCGGAAAGCGCGCCGAAACCGCCGGCGCAACAGAAGCAGTAAAGAAAATTGTCCCGGCTGGCGCTTTCTCAGTTCCTCAAGGAGCGCTTCCGGCGTGAGCCGATCTCAGCTCATAAATCGCCGTTTGGCCACTGCGCGCCACTTCACTATATTGCGCAAACCACTCCCGCAGATCGGCAAACTGCCCAATCGCCAATCGAGGATTGTATAGCCCCAGCCCGTCCAGCACGAAGGTGGGACGGGTTTGTGTCAGCGCGGCGCGCCGCCGTGCCGGATCCTCGCGCTCGATCGGCTCCGATTGCGTCAAATGCCGGTCCGCCGGTACGCCCGTGAGGGGCTGCGAATCGAGATACATCGTGCCGGCGGCCATCCGGGTGTAGACAAAGATCTCCGGCCGGTATCCCCAAACGAAGAGGGTGTCGCCGGCTTTGGCAAGACTTAGCGTCAGCGCCGCCGCCGCTCGGCTATCGCGATCCATGGCGGTATCGCGCCACGCCGGATCGGTCAAAGCCGTCCGATACGCCGGAGCGAATCGCACCAGCGGAATCAGTAACAGCAGCGTAGCGAATGCGCCGCGCGTGCCCATTAGTGCAAATCCGCGCGACGCCATCATCACCATAACCGGCAGCAGCAGGAAATAGTAGCGCGGAAAAAATCGCATCCCCGCCGCCACGCCAGCCAGCGAAATCGCCAGCCACGCCAGCCACTTCCACCGGGCCCCGGCGGCCTTCCAAAGGAACACGCCCGCAGCCGCCACCAACGCCGCATGGAACCCGGCCCAGTCAGCGGTCCGCACCACGCCATTCCAAATCGGGTTACCCACCGGCGGACTGCCGGCATAGAGGCGTCCCCACTGCCACACTTCCTCCCAATAAGCGCCCAGAGCGCCCACAGCCGCCAGCCAAACCGCGCCCACCGCTACCACCGCGGCGAAGCCTGCGGCCATCCCAATCAGCCCCCCGATATCCCACAGCGCGCAGACCGCCAGCACCAGCAGCGCTTTCGGACTTGCCCAGAACGCCACGCCTACCATGGCCCCACACCAGAACGGACGCCGTTTCCATGCCAGCCAAACCGCCGCCACATGCGGCGCCAGCATCAACAGATCGGACCCCACCGGAATCACCGACGCCGGAAAATCGAAGATCAGGAAAAAGCCGGCCAATCCCGCGGCCCAAAGACCTTCGCGCGCCGACCACATCCCGCGCGCAAAGCCGTATGCGACGGTGCATGCCAGCAACGCATATAACGCGTCCAGCATCCGCAGGAGCCATCCGTCGCGGCCGCCCGCCAGTAGGGGGAACATCGCCACTAGCGGCGGCTTGTCGTACCAGATGCCGCGATAGAGGGTGGCGCCGTGCAACATCTGATCGGCTGTGGCCAGGGGCAGGGCGTCGCCTTCCCATAGAATCCCGGTGTTGCACAGGCGCGACGCCACCAGCAGCGAGAACAGCGCCGCGAAAAACACCCATACTGTCCTGATTTTGATCTCAGTAGGTTTGATCTCACCAGGATATCCGCTATAGTAGGCAAAGAAAAGGCGAACAATGGAGGATGTCCAACTACAGCTCGCCGCCTTGCGCCGCCGCATAGCGCAAATCGACCGCAAGTATGCGGGCACTCCAGCCGCGCCTCGG
>Ga0302326_10028963_pt1 | contig 11133 bp, 11 predicted proteins | sample Palsa_T0_3_FD_202264 | JGI IMG/M metagenome (GOLD analysis project Ga0302326, IMG submission 202264) | Peat permafrost microbial communities from Stordalen Mire near Abisko, Sweden - Palsa_T0_3 | ecosystem: Environmental > Terrestrial > Soil > Palsa > Peat permafrost | place: Sweden: Abisko...
ACGCAGAGTACCATGCCGCCAAAGAGCGCCAGGGAATGGTCAATGCCCGTCTGGGACAGTTGCAGAAGCGCCTTTCCGAATTGTCGATGATCGATACGACGAAGATCCCGCACGATAGGGTAGGCTTGGGGTCGAGGGTGGTCGTGCTCGACATGAAGAAGGAAGAAAAGTTCACTTACTACCTTGTGACCAGCGAGGAAGCCGACGCACCCACCGGCAGGATCTCGACGGGTTCTCCCATCGGGAGGTCGCTGCTGGGTAAGGAAGTGGGCGACACCGTGAAACTACAGGCGCCGGGCGGGGCGAAAGAGCTGGAAATTCTCGAGCTGCAGACCATTCACGAACTCACGAAGTAGTTCTTCATGACTGTCTCGACTGCGATCGGTATATTTTTCGGCAAGATCATCAAGGCGATCGTCAGAGGGCTGGCGCTGCTGGGTTTCTCTCCCAACTTTCTGACGTTCCTGGGTCTTGTGATCAATATCTGGGCGGCGTTCCTGTTCGCGGCGGGCAGTTTCCGCTGGGGCGGCGTGGTGGTGATTGCCGCGGGACTGTTCGACATGGTGGATGGGCGCGTGGCGCGCGAGACCAATCAGGTGACGCGATTCGGAGGATTTTTCGATTCGGTGCTGGACCGGTATTCGGATCTGGGAGTTCTGGTGGGATTGCTGGTTTATTATGCGTCGATCAACCGCAATTTCTATGTGGTGCTGACCGCGATTGCGATGACCGGGACGGTCCTGGTGAGTTATACGCGGGCTCGGGCGGAAAATATTATTCCGAAGTGCAAGGTAGGGTTTCTGGAGCGGCCGGAGCGGGTGGTGCTGATTATTATCGGGGCGCTTGTCAACCGCATGGCTCATGTTTTGTGGATTCTGGCGGTTTTGTCTAATATTACGGTGATCAGCCGGATGTATTATACGTGGCTGGAGACGAATAAGCCGGAGGAAGCGGTGAAGACAGTGCCGGCGGGGGCTAAGATGGCGGAGACGGCTCAGTTAGCTTCGCGTTAGCACCCAATGTGACTTGATTAATGTGCGCGATTTATGCAAAACGTGGTCAATAACGCATATTTCTCGTAGTGGGGCGGCCAATCGTGGCCGCAGCCGCCTTTCCAGGCGGCTGGACCGGCTGGAAAGCCGGTCCGCAGGCAAGAATGCCTGCCCCACGGGGCCAATCGGGCAGCGCAGAAAAGGGCTTGAGATTTCTTATACAGCGGGTTCGCCGGGCTAGTGTGCGGGTTGAGGGCATGCTGGAAGGCTCCATAGGTCCGGGCTTAGTGGTTTTGATTGGCATCGGCGCTGGCGACACTACGCGGGAAGCAGACTACCTGATCGAGAAGACTGTCAACCTGCGCATCTTTTCCGATGAGAACGGGAAAATGAACCTCAGCGCGCTCGACGTGCGCGGTGAGTTGCTACTGGTTTCGCAGTTCACGCTCTATGGCGATTGCCGCAAGGGTCGACGCCCCAGTTTCGACGCCGCTGCGCCGCCAGCCGTTGCGCGGGAGCTTTATGAGTACGTGGTGGAGAAGGTGCAGGAGACGGGATTAGTCACCGGGACCGGCGTTTTTCAGGCCCACATGGAAGTGGAACTGGTGAACGACGGCCCGGTGACCTTGTTACTGGAAAGCTAGGGACGGTTCAGGTACTTCTCGTAGAGATCCTTCTGCTTGTTATCCAGGTCAACGGGCTTACCTTTGATAAACAGCATTTTGATCGAGCTTTGCGCTTCCAGCGGATCGCCATCGACTACCAGAAGATCGGCCCATTTGCCTTCTTCCACCGTGCCGATCTGGTCGCCTACGCCCCAGATATCGGCGGCGTTCTTAGTCACAGCCTTTATCGCATCGTCGTGAGACAACCCGAAGGCCACGGCCTGACCCACCTGGTAAGGAAGGTTGCGGGAAGCCAGATTGGCGCCCCCGGTCAAGGTTGCGAACGAAAACTGGATGCCGGCCTTCTGCAAGGCCGCGGGCGTTTTGTAGGCCTGATCGTAGTCGCTGTCCTCACCTAGCGGTAGAGCCAGCGAAGGTCCCAGAATTACCGGGATATTGTGATCCTTGATCTCCTTGGTGACCTTGTAGGCTTCCGCGGCATCGATCAGAATGATTTTGACCTTCTGTTTATCGGACCACGCGATGGCGTCGCGAATTTCCCGCTCGCGCCGCGCCGTCACAAGAATGGGTTCTTTGCCCTCGATAACCGGGATCATCGCGTCCAGCTTCAGGTCCGGCTTGAAACCCACGGCTTTGGCATCCTTCGCCAGCTTATAGCGATGGGCATCTTCGAAAAACGCGTTCAGTTCCGAAATCTCCTTGTCATAGGCCTGCTTGAGATTGGTGAAACTGCGGGCTGCCGCAAGCGGGCTGGTTGGATCGGCATCGGGATTGCCGCCACCGCCGCCACGTCCGCCGGGTAAGGCGATCGAGGGGAAGCGCAGTTGCAGTCCGGCCCTGGGCTTGACACCCATTTCGTCGGTTGTCCAGCCGTCCATGTGGATCAGCGAAACCTGGCCGCCGATGACCGTCCCTTCCGGCATGGTCGCGACCGTTGTTATGCCGTTGAACCGGGTCACTGGGATATGTTCGCTCGACGGATTTACCGCCGTCAACGCCACCAGCTGCGGATTGAATTTACCGATTTCCGTCACATCTTCCGACTCGCGGACGGCGTTGATTTCGATGAGACCCACTTCGGTGCCGGCGTCGATCATGCCGGGATAAACCTGCAGCCCCTTGCCGTCGATCACTTTCAGGTCTTTGGGAACAGCCAGGTTCTTGCCGACTCCGATGATCTTGCCGGCGCGCACGATCACGGTTCCGTTCTGAATTTCCGCGCCGGCCATGGTGTGAACGGTCGCGCCTTTCAGAACGAAAGAGTCATCGCGTGCGCCCGCGGCCCCCGTCGCCTGAGCGATTAGGGCGGCGGGCATGAGGAATAAGAAAAGCGATTTCATTGCTGCGGTACCCCCTGCGGCGTTGTAGCCAAGCCGGTCGCGTTGTTCATGCCGCCTCTGCCGCCACCGTTGGCGCGCTGTTCGGCGGCTGCCTTGGTAATGAGCGCCTTCTTCTCCGATTCCTTCGCCGGACGCCCTTCCACATCTTTATCGAGGTCGAAATATTCATGACCGTCGATCCAGACCTTTGTGACTTTGCTGAAATTCGACAGCGGATGACCGTCGTAGAGAAGAACGTCGGCGTCCTTTCCGACCTCGAGCGAACCGACCTTTTTGTCGATCATCAACTGCTTGGCCGGGTTGATCGTGATCAGCGATAATGCTTCGGTTTCCGTAAGTCCGCCGTATTTCACGGTCTTGGCGGCTTCCTTATCGAGGTGGCGCATGAGCTCGGCGTCATCCGAATTCAGGGATGTCAATACGCCCTTGCGCACCAGTATGGCTGCGTTGTAAGGGATGGCATCGTTGGCTTCAATTTTGTAGGCCCACCAATCGGAGAAGGTAGAGGCGCCAGTTCCGCGCTCCTGAATTTCCTTCGCGACTTTATAGCCTTCGAGGACATGCTGCAGGGTGCGGATCTTGAAGTGGTAGTCGTCCGCTACATGGAGAAGCATGAGGATTTCGTCCTGCCGGTAGCAATGCGCGTGTACGAGGCGCTTGCCTTCCAGCACTTCGACCAGAGGCTCCAGTTTCAGATCGCGCGCCGGAGGAATAGCTACGTCGCCCTTCGCGGCTTTGGCGTTGTAGAGGTCCCAGTTGGCTTTGTAAGCGACCGCGTCGTTAAAGGCTTCGCGGATGACATCTTCCACGCCCATGCGGGTCGCGGGATAGCGGCCGCCTGTTCCCGGCGCTGCCCCGCCGCCACCGCCGCGACCGGCAGCCTGACCGGCGCGCTTAGGGTTCTCGCCGAGCGCGAACTTGATTCCCGGCATGGCGCCTTCGAACTTCATCTCTTCGGCGTCCTTACCCCAGCGCATCTTCATGACGATGGTTTTGCCGCCGATAGAATTCGCGCTGCCGTGAAGGATGTTGGCGGAAGTGACGCCACCTGCAAGCGCGCGATAGATGGCGATGTCCTCGGGGTTCAGCACATCCGGAATGCCGACCATCGAGGAGACCGAAACGCTGCCTTCATTAATCGCTTCCGCCATGATGTGGGAATGGCAATCGATAATTCCCGGCATCACATATTTACCGGCCCCGTCGATCACAACCGCGCCAGCCGGGGCCATAACTTTGTCCCCGATGGCCGCGATCTTGCCGTCCTGCAGCAGAATCGAGCCTTTGACCGTGCCGTTGGTGATGGTCAGGATGGTGGCGTTCTGAATCAATACGGGCGCGTCCGCCGCGAACGCGACGGTCGAAATAAATGTTAATAACGCGAGTCTTTTCATTGAGCCGAGCCTCCTTGATTCAATCCGGGTATTGTTGCGCCGCCGCGTCCGCCACGCCCACCGCCGGCGGGCTCGTCTGGCGGTTCGAACTTGTTGCCATCCACAAAAACGTATTTCACTTTGGCGCCGGCGAAGATATCGCCATCGACCACGACCAAGTCCGCGATCTTGCCCTTATCGATGCTGCCGAGACGGTTATCCACACCGAAGATTTCTGCAGGAGAAAGAGTCAGGGCGCGGATAGCATCGGCGGGGGAGAGTCCCGCGTCGATAGCCTTTTTGACGGCGCGCATCAGATCGCGCGGGGTCGAGACGCCGTCGGAATAGAATGCAAACTTCACTCCCGCTTTGGCTAATGCGCCGGCAGCGGTCGGGGCCTTTTCACGCAGTTCCAGCGTGCGCAGTGGTTCATCGAGAGCCGGATCGGAATCCGCAGCCTTGACCGGGTATTTGAGACTTACAAGGATCGGAGTATTAGTCTTCTTGAGCAGATCGGTATCGCGCCAGGCTTCGTGCCCACCATAAAGTACCGCGTTCATTTTCATCTCTTTGGCGAAGGCGATCATACGTTCGATTTCCACCGATCGCTCGGCCGGAAGGAGCACCCGGTCCGTGGCGATAACGCCTTCGAGTGTGCGATCGTATGCCGGACGCGGCAGGCCCTGCGGATGTTTTTCGTAGATCGACTTAGCAAGCTTGTAATGATCGGCATCGAGATAGATCTGACGTATATAGGCGATAGAACCCATCAGCGAACCCGGATAACCGCCACCGCCGCCACCACCGCGGCCACCGCCGAGCGTAATCATCTGGCCTACGGAAGGCACAATGACCATGTCGCCCGCACGTTCACCCGCCAGGCTGATGACGCTTCCCTGGCCCGCGAAGATGTTGCCGGTGGCGAAAGTCACCGCTGCCGTGTAGCCGCCATTGCGGGCGCTTTCGATGTTGCGGTCGGTCGGAAAAAGCTGATCCGCGGCCTTGTTGTAAGCCACGTTGGAGGGCCGGTCTTCCGGTCCGCGCGCGGGCGTGGAAGTAATGACGACCGTTGCGGTTGCATTCGGGGTAGCCACAATAGCTGCCTGCGCCCTTCCGCCGCCTCTGCCGCCGGCAGCAGGAGCAGCCGTGGTAGCGGGGGTATTCGTGAGGCCCCAGTTACTGAGCGCGTCCACCAGACCGGGATAGACGGTCAGGCCTTTGCAGTCGACCACCCAGGCGTCGGCCGGAGGCGTGATGTTGTCGCCTACCGCTTCAATGAGACCGTCGCGCACCAGGATGGTTCCGTGCTCGATCACCGGACCCGACACGCGAACGATGCGTGCGTCGCGCAGCGCATAGACGCCCGGACCTTCGGCGCTCAAATGGCTGGCAGCGGCGATTGCCAGTGCGGCTATCGCCAGGCAAATCGGCAGAATACTCGATAACTTTCTTTTCATAAGTTGCTTTTCCAATGTCCTTTGCGCAGGGCCGGTAGGCCCACACGTATCCTGAAATGATACCCCGCCCTCAGACGAAATTACCGCTCTTTTACAGTCGCGGCTCAGTAAGGGTTATTAAAGGGATTCGTTTCAGGCAAGTAGTGGCTCGTTATACTGGTTCGTTTCCTCTCTGAATGGTTACAACAGTTTCTTATCGCGATGCCGGCGTCGATATCGACGAAGCCGATCGCGCGGTCGGCGCTATCCGCAAAATGGCGCGAGCTACCTTTACCAAAGGCGTGCTGACCGATATCGGGTCGTTCGGCGGCTGCTTTGCCTTACCGAAAATGAAGCATCCGGTGCTGGTGAGTTCGGTCGACGGTGTCGGAACCAAGCTGAAGATTGCCTTCGCGACGGGGCGGCATGAAACGATCGGCGAGGATCTCGTTAACCATTGTGTCAACGATATCGCCGTGCAGGGGGCATCGCCCTTGTTTTTTCTCGATTATCTCGCAGTAGGCAAGCTGGACGCAGGCGTTGCCGCAAAAGTAGTTTCCGGGATCGCACGAGGCTGCAAAGCGAATGGCTGCGCGCTCATCGGCGGCGAAACCGCGGAAATGCCGGGCATGTACCGGGACGGGGAGTACGATCTGGCGGGCGCCATCGTGGGCGCGGTCGAGAAGACTAAGACTATCACTGGCGCGAAGGTGCGCGAGGGAGACGCGCTGCTGGCGCTTGCTTCGACGGGTCTCCACACCAACGGTTATTCGCTGGCGCGGAAGCTTTTGTTCGACGTTGCGAAGCTTACGCTGCAGTCGCGGCTGGAGGAAACCCGGTCGATTCTTGCCGATGAATTGTTGCAGGTACACCGGAGCTATCTGAAGCCGATTCGGGGGCTGATTGAAGGGAAGTTGCTGGCGGCGGCCGCGCATATTACAGGCGGAGGCATCACCGACAATCTTCCCCGTGTGCTGCCGAAAGGGCTCGCCGCTGCGATCGAGACCGGATCCTGGCAGGTTCCGCCGTTGTTCGAGATGCTGCGGAAGATCGGGCAGGTTCCGGAGGAAGACTGGCGCCGGACATTCAATCTGGGCGTAGGGATGATCTTCGTAATTCCGAAGGCGAAGCTGGCGGCGGCGCAGAAGGCTTTGAAAAAGGCGGGTGAAAAGCCCTGGGTGATCGGCGAGATTATTAAGCAGCGGCGCGGCAAGGCAAAAGTGGAGTACCGGTAACGGTGCGGCTGGGGATTTTGATTTCGGGCCGCGGATCGAACTTCGAAGCGATCGCGAACAATATTGCGCGCCGGAAACTCGACGCGGAGATTGCGATTGTCATCAGCAACAGGGCGTCGGCGCCGGGACTGGAAATTGCGCGCGAGCGTGGGATTCCGATTCGCATTATTCCTTCGCAGGGGACGGATCGCGAGGCTTATGACAAGCTGCTGATCGACGAACTGCGGACGCATGAGGTGGATCTGGTTTGCCTGGCGGGGTTTATGCGGTTGCTGAGCGCCAATTTCGTGCGGGCGTTTCCGAATCGGGTGTTGAATATTCATCCTTCTTTGCTGCCCGCGTTTCCGGGGCTGGATGCGCAGCGGCAGGCGCTGGAGCATGGCGTGAAGATTACGGGGTGCACGGTGCATTTCGTGGATGAGTTTCTGGATTCGGGGCCGATTGTGGTGCAGGCGGCGGTGCCGGTGCTGGATGGGGATACGCTGGAGTCGGTTTCGGCTCGGATTCTGGTGCAGGAGCATGTGATTTATTCGCAGGCGATTCAGGCGATTGAGGACGGGCGGGTCACGATTGAGGGGCGGCGGGTTTTGATTCGCGAAGACGAAGAGTCATAATGAGGATGATGGCGGATTCAGAGCGAGCGGACATCTCAGACAGGGCAAAAGCGTCGTCGAACTCATTGATGCTCAGGTTGCGCGCGGCGAGCGTACCTTGACGCCCATGGGGAAAGACTTGCTTGAGTCGCGTCGATGCATTGAAAGAAGCGGAATTCCATTTCTGAGCGATGAACAGCTTAACGAAGAAAAGGCCACGCGCAGTTCCTCATGGCGATAAGAAGAGCATTGACATGATCGTTACCCTGAACATTCCGGAAGACCTGTATCGCCAGGCAAAGGAGATTGCGGACGTTGAGCGAAGGTCCGTGGACGAAGTAATCACTTCCGCGTTTGCCGATCAAATGTATGCCCGCGAGCGCCTGAAACAGAAGGCGGCGAAAGGAAGCCGCGAAGGCTTTCTCGCGGTGCTCGCAAAAGTCCCTGATGTTGAGCCTGAAGGATTCGACCGGCTGTGACAAGCCCACTGGCCGTTATCGCGCCAGCAACACCGCCGCTTTCAGAATCAGAACGCAACTGGTTCCGTGGGTAATCCCGCCGCTCATCACCAGATCCGCGGCTTCCTTCAGCGGCATCCGCACGCGTTCGATGATCTCGGCCTCTTCGGGGTCCCACTCCACGGCCGCTAACCCACGCGCGATGAACATGTAATTGGGGCATCGCAGCATGGTGGTAAACGGATCCACAAACCCCACTTGCATCCATTCCGATGCCGTCAGTCCCGCTTCTTCGCGAAGTTCGCGCCGCGCCCCGTCGAGCGGCGCTTCGCCCAGTTCAAGGCCTCCGCTGACCACTTCGAGCGACGGCCGGTCGATCGCGTATTTCCATTCGCGCACCAGCCAGACGTCGCCATTGTCCTCGACCGCCAGCGTGCTGGAGCCGTTCTTAATCTCGACATATTCATAGGTTGCCGGGGTCCCGCGCGGCAGGATCACGAAGTCCTCCCTCAAATGGACGAGATTGCCCCGATAGACCTCTCTGGAATCGATTCGCTGGATATGATTGCGCACTGCCACCAGTATCGCCAGTCCGTTTTGTCAGATAATAATTTCGATGTTACGAATTGCATTCACTCTGCTGTTGGCCTCGTCGGCCGCATTCGCCGCCAGCGGCGCCTATGAACTCAAAGGCCCCACCGTGTTCCTCTGGCCGAACGGCGCGCCGGGTTCGGAGGGCAAGACCGCGCCGGAACGTTGGATCGATACCACCGCCGCGGGCCAGACGCCGGACCCGTATCACCGGGTGACCGACATCAACAACCCTTCGATCACGGCTTTTCTCCCGCCGAAGGGCAAAGCCAACGGTGCGGCGTTTATCATCGCGCCCGGAGGAGCGCATCGGTATCTGGTGGTGGATCTCGAAGGTGAGTTCGTCGCGAAGAAGCTGAATGAGATGGGAGTGGCGGGCTTCGTGCTCAAGAGCCGTCTGGCCAAGGCCGAGGGTTCCACTTATCGCGCGGACGTTGAATCGCTGGCCGACGTGCAGCGTGCCATTCGCGTTGTGCGCAGCCGCGCGAAGGAGTGGGGCGTGGACCCGGGGCGCGTGGGCGTAATGGGTTTCTCGGCAGGCGGCTATCTGGCGGCGCTGGCGGAGAACAAATACGATGCGGGGAAGGCCGATTCGGCGGACGCTATCGACCGGCTGAGTTCGAAGCCGGATTTCACGGTGTTGGGATATCCGGGGCTCGCGGGGCAGGATTTCGGCATTACAAAACAAACTCCGCCGACTTTTATTTTCGTGAATAACGACGATAATCTATCGACAGCGAGCGCGGAATATTATCTGGCGTTGAAGAAGGCGGGTGTGCAGGCGGAGTTGCATATTTTCCGGCGGGGGGGGCACGGCGTGGGAGCTACCGGACGGGTGCCCGCTGAGTTTCAGAAAGAGTCGGTTTCGAAGTGGCCGGAGTTATTAGGTGCGTGGATGACGGACCTGGGATTGATGAAGTAGGGCTTAACTGGTAATTGGATGGAACGGACATTAAGACTCACCACCTTTGAGCAGGAAGAACTCGAAAATCCCTGGGCTGTTTACTAGATGAGCCGCTCTGCTAAGGAGCGCATCGCCGAGGTCGAACAGCTGAGAAGAGAGTATATGACGGCTATCCGGCGATCGGGACACGATGGACATCCAGAAGGACTTTGCAGAACTCTGCGCATTGTTGATCGCGAAACGAGTTGATTTCCTCGTCGTGGGCGGATATGCCCTCGCTTTCCACGGCGCGCCGCGATTCACGGGCGATTTGGATCTTCTGGTTCGGCCCGATCCGGTCTAGGTTTTCTGGGAAGAGGGGTTCTCATAGAAAACAAACTGGCTGCGGGACTAGCGAAGGATATCGCCGATGTGGCGGCTCTCAAACGGAGGACTACTCAGCCGTAAGATTCGATAGCACCTTTTTCGCGAATTCCGTGTAATTCGCCGGACCTCCGGTCCGAACTTCCCTTTCAACCCCTGCTTCGCGCTCCAATCCATCCTCCGCGCCGCCGCGTCAGCCATAATCGGCTCGATCCCGATCGACCGCGGCGTCTCCGCCACCTCTTCCATTTTCCGCGCGCGCCGCTCGCCGTGAACCACCACGAGGCTCACCCATGTAGCTCGCCGGTAGCTGCGGCGTGGCCGATCTCCGGAGCCCCCACTTCTATCCTCATTCCGAAGGGCATCAGCCGCTCAGCGAACCCGGCCGCATCCACGCCCCGAAAGCATCGGTACCTTATGGCCGTAAGAAGGGACCGGCGCCATAATAACGATTTCGACAAACCGCGCGTCCGCCCGATCAATCACTGCGGCAACCGACTGCTTGAGCGCGGGGGACATTGAATTCATATCCGCATAGAAATGACGGCTGTGCAGATGGGGAGCAGACTGCCCAGCGGCATTTGCGGCCTGATTCGCCGTCATCACGGGAAGAATCACCTCACTGGCCCCGGCCAGCGCCGCGTTCGATGTCGGCAGATTCACGCTCGCCTCTGACGCGCGGCGCGGATCTTTTCGCCCAGCCCGGCGGCGGTATCGATATCGAACGCCGAAAGGCTCTCCACACCCGCAGCGCGCAGGCCCTTCGCAATATGAAACGCCGCGAAGCCGATCGATAGATCAGGACGGCAACGCAAGCGATCTCGACGCTGGGGCAGGCCTAGCTGCTGGTCCAGGTCAGGGGTTCGGGCTGGCGGCCATCGATGTCGAGGATGCCGTATTCTTTGGCGAGCGCCGCTGCGACAAGAACTTTGCCGCTTCGTTCCATCAACTCAGGATCGCGGGCCAGCGCCGCGATGACACGGCCGGTGAACTCGGGGCTTTCGCTGTTGGAAAGATCGAGAAACGCGGCAGCGGCCATGATGGCTTCGGTCCTCACCAATCCGGGATAGAGCGAGACTACGGCGATGTTGTGGGGGCGAAGTTCGTGCGCCATATCGGAGGTCAACTTGTCGGTAGCGGCCTTCGATACGCCGTAGATGGTATTGCCGAGATATTTCTGCGCGGCCCAATAGCTGATGTTGACGATGAGTCCGGCGCGGCG
>Ga0302326_10028969_pt1 | contig 11132 bp, 8 predicted proteins | sample Palsa_T0_3_FD_202264 | JGI IMG/M metagenome (GOLD analysis project Ga0302326, IMG submission 202264) | Peat permafrost microbial communities from Stordalen Mire near Abisko, Sweden - Palsa_T0_3 | ecosystem: Environmental > Terrestrial > Soil > Palsa > Peat permafrost | place: Sweden: Abisko...
GGGCGATGATCGCGCCTTTTATAGCGCAGTAGCCGGCACACATAGGCTCGACAAAAAAACCGTTCACCGACGACATGTTAATGACACATCCATTCGTGATCCGAAGATACGGCAGAGAATATTTTGCGCACAGAAACACGCCTCCCAGGTTAATTCCCAACTGGCGGTTCCACTCTTCGATGGTCGTGTCCTCAATGGTTTTATTAACCTGGATCGCCGCGTTATTGAACAGTACATTGAGTTTTCCGAATGTTCTGAGTGTCTGCTCGATCAGAGTTTGGACCGACTGCGGCTGGGAAACATCCGTCTCGACGGCCAACGCTATTCCGCCTGCTGCTACTATCTGCTGCGCTGTCTCCTGGGCGCCCTCGAGGTTGATGTCGGCAACCACTACCTTTGCCCCTTCGCGGGCAAATTCTTTGGCGCTGGCTCGGCCGATGCCAGAAGCAGCACCAGTGATGATGGTGACTCGTCCTTCAAGCCTCATGTGTTTTGCACGCGCTCGTATGCTCGGCCGGAATGCGCAAAGCGATCTTAATCCCTCTATCTTTGGTTCGATCAGACCGATACTTGCTTCTCTGTGCTGTTAACGGTTGCGGCGTCCGCCTGCAGCCCCGCCGGAATCTGCATCGGGATAAGGAAGTCGCTGGCAAGAACATAGTTGTACAGGTGATCGAGCGGCGGTGGGGGATGAAGCTGCCGGGCGGAGACCCATCCGTTCGTATCGGTCCAATGCCAGCCGGACGAGGAGTTGCTTTCCATCGATTGCTGAAGGTCGCTTGAGCTCATGGGATAGGCGTATATGCGGACGTTTTGCGCAAAGAGGCGAGACAACGCCTCAAGGAAACTGCCGGCGAGGTTACGGTAGCGATATCCCCACACGCGAACCAGGAGAGATAGACCCGCGACGAAGCGGACAGGCTCCCTGGTGTAACGGTTGACGAGAGCAGTCATACTGTAGAGTTCTCGATCACGGAAGAGCAATACGGCACCGCCACGCGCGCAAAGAGCATCGATCCGTTCCAGCAGTTCTGGAATTCCGGGAGGTGGATCGGCCTCCGTGAGCGGCGTCGCGGAGAGGCAGAAGAAGCCGGTAGGCGCCGGGGCCTTTTCGCCCAGTTCGCCGCGGAGTTGTTGGATCGCCGCGGTCAACATTCGTTCATGGATTGCCGCATGAGTCGGGTCCACGTGATTGAAGGATCCCGGCGCAAGCACGACTGCCTTCTTGTGGAGAACTTCGATTGGCGGCTCGGGTGACCCGCTGGGCAGAAAACAGACCGCTTCAGCGAGACCCGCGCTCACCAGATGGGCAAGGATCGTACGCTGGTCCCAGCCGTCGAACGCTGTTCCATGCACTTCCACATAGTCGATTTCGAGGCGTTTCGCGAGTTCCTGAGCAATATTCTCGAAGAAAGACTCTTTTGCCTGCAACTGATAAAACACAGCGTAGATCAGGTTCACACCCAGGATACCGACAGCCTCTTGCTGGAGCGGATTAGACGGATCACTCATGTTGATATGCAGCACAATGTCGTTCGGTGGGCCCCCGGGCTGCAATTGGAATCGTAGGCCGACCCAGCCGTGAGCATCGTTTGTTCCGGCGTAATTGCGGGCCGAGACGGTATCAACAAAGGAAAAGAAGCGAGTTTTCGACCCACGGCTCTTGTCCAGTTGGTGGACGATCTGGGTCCATTCGCTGTCTACCATGGCTTCGAGGCGTTCTTTGGAAACGTAACGAGCGCCAGAACCGTACAAGTCGTCGCTGACTTCCTTGTCGTACGCAGAGATAGATTTAGCAACTGTCCCGGAGGCTCCTCCGACGACCAAAAACCACCGCGCGACTTCCTGGCCGGCACCAATTTCTGCAAAGGAGCCATAGCTGGTTAGATCCAGATTGATGCCGAGAGCTTTCTGATGAGTGCTGAGCTTTTCCGCGGATGCCATAGACGTGAACTCCCAGATTCTTTGAGAATCTTCTGCAATGCAAAACACGACGCCAGCGAAACTGAGTCGAGCCGACGAATCCCGGTCAAGTGAGAAGCACAACATTTCCCGAGATTACTGAAATGGATCACATCCGAAACTGAGGCCCGAAACAATTGGACTATGGTATTGAGACCTTAGTATCAAATTTCTTCCACTCAACTGTCAAAAAGCGCTTGCTTCGACTTTCCAGCTGCCCTGACCGATACGAAGGTAGCGACCGATACCTTCGTCCAATAGCGCCTTCGAGGACGTCGAAGCAGACTGGCGACTAGTTAAAGGCTGAAGCGCCAAGGAAGGAGTTGACATGCGGTTTCGAACCTGGGGTGTAGCGATGCTGCTTGGCGTCCCGTTGTGTGGCGGACTCAGAGCGTCTGGGCAATACAGCGCACCCGCTACGCCGGCGCCGTATAACCCGATCGCCCTGGCCGAGGTAACAGGATCAGCGCGAACAGCCGTTCAAGCCGGGCAGAATAAATATCAGAGCCTGTCACAGAATCCATACCTGGGAGGCATTCCCGCGGGAAAGCTCAGCGCAACGCCGGTAGCGCTTTCCCTCGAAGACGCCGTCGCCTTCGGGCTCAAGCAAAATCTAGGCGGGGTCCTGGCCACGGATGCGATTACCGACGCGCGGGGAGAGCACTGGCAAGCTCTGAGCGAGTTGCTTCCCAACGTTGTCACCGATACCGGTTTCGGAGTGCATCAAGTCAATGTGAAGGCGGCGTTTGGTCTGACGATTCGTGGAGAGCCCCCCATCATTGGCCCATTTGGTTATTTCGACTCTCGCGCCTATCTCACGCAGTCCGCTTTTGATTGGGCATCCATCGAGCGGGCGCGATCTTCACGGGCGCAAGTGGGGTCGGCGGAGTTCAGCTCCAAAGATGCTCGCGAGATTGTCGTGCTGGTGATTGTCTCCAACTATTTGCTGGTGATCGCCGACCAATCGGAAGTTGAGTCAGCCACATCGCAACGGGACACCGCCAAGGCACTCTTCCAACAGACCTCCGACCAGAAGACCGCGGGTGTTGCGTCGGCCGTGGACGTTTTACGGTCACAGGTGCAACTGCAATCACGCGAACAGAAACTGATTGTCGCGCGCAATAATTTAGCGAAGCAGAAATTGGTTTTGGCGCGAGCTATCGGTCTGCCTCTGGGCCAAACGTTCGAGATTACCACCCGGGTCCCGTACCGGGAGCTGACGCCGACGAGTCTGGATGAGGCGATCGAAAGCGCCTACAAGTCCCGCGCTGATTTTGAGAGCCAGATGAAACAGGTCCGATCCGCTGAGCTGGCGAGAAAAGCCGCCTCTGCGGAGCGGTATCCGTCGTTAGGCGTGGAGACCGACTATGGCCTGTCGGGAGTGAACCCCGGCTCGTCGCACGGAACCGTTGATGCGGCTGCCACGCTCCGCATTCCTATTTTTCAGGGTGGAAGAGTACACGGGGATGTTCTGCGGGCGGACGCTTCGCTAACAAGGGAAAGACAGCGACTGGAAGACTTGCGAGCCAAGATCGATCAGGAGGTTCGCGACGCTTATCTCGATCTGGAAGCGGCTGCGCAAGAGGTCTCTGTCGAGAAAAGCGCGGTGACGCTCGCCACTCAGACCCTGGAACAATCTCGCGATCGATTCGTTTCTGGAGTTACCGACAACATTGAAGTCGTTCAAGCACAAGATGTGCTGGCAATCGCTACGGACAGCTACATTGCGAGTCTCTACAGCCACAACCTGGCAAAAATATCTCTGGCAAGAGCGATCGGCGTCGCGGAATCAGGCTTTGCTGGATACCTGGAGGGAAAATGAGTATAGCTGAGCAAAATCAAGCAACGAATCCACCGCAAGTAACCGCGCAAGCAGCGGACAACGCCGGCGCAGTGGACCCGCGTATTTCGGCTATTTCAGCTTATCCGCCGAAGCGCTCCTACAAGCGTTGGATATTTCTCGCCTCGTTCATTGTTCTGGCGGTTGCCGGTGCTTTCCTCTTTCACTACCTCGCCGGCTTCGAATCCACCGACGATGCGCAAGTGGATGTCCATCTTTACCCTGTCAGCGCGCGCATTTCCGGATATATCCAGAAGGTCAGCGCTGAGGATAACCAGTGGGTCGAAGCAGGTTCCACGCTGGTGGAGATCGATCCAAAGGACTATCAAGTCGCATTAGCAAGAGCGCAGGCGACGCTCGATACTTCGGAGGCTGCCGCGAAAAGTTCGAATATCGATGTGCCCATATCTTCCGTCGATACCTCAAGCCAATTGAAATCGACGTCCTCGGATATCAAGAACGCGGAAGCAGCGATCGAGGCAGCAGAAAAGCAAGCCACGGCCGCCCACGCCCGCGTTTTGGAAGCGCAGGCACAAAATGTAAAGACTCAAGATGACGTAACACGCTATCGGCTGCTGCTCGCGAAGGAGGAGGTACCGAAGCAAGTCTACGACCATGCTTATGCCGCAGCAGCGACCGATTTCGCCGCCGAAGCTGCAGCAGAAGCAGACGAGGCCGCAGCGCAACAAGCCGTTCAAGAAGCGCGCAGCCGCCTCACTGAGGCTGAGGCACACTACGAAGATGCCCAGGCTGGCCCGCAACGCGTTGCCTCAACGCGCGCCAAAGCCCTCTCGGCGATGGCGGATGTACACCAGAAAGGAGCTGCTGTCGAACAAGCGCAGTTGAATCTGGGATACACCAAAATATTTGCACCGGTAACCGGGGAAGTGACGAAAAAGGTTGTCGTGGGACTGAACGTCGAGCCGGGGGAGCAGCTGCTTACCGTGGTTCCCCTGGATCAGGTGTGGATCACAGCGAATTTCAAAGAGACCCAGCTCAAACACATGCGCGTGGGCCAGAAAGCAAAGATTGAGCTTGACTCGAACGGCCGCACGTATCGCGGTCATGTGGATAGCATTGCAGGAGCAACGGGGCCCATCTTCAGCTTGCTGCCGCCGGAAAACGCGACGGGCAACTACGTGAAAATCGTTCAGCGGGTCCCGGTAAAGATTGTAGTAGAGCCGGGCGAAAATCAGGACCACCAGCTTCGGCCGGGTATGAATGTCGAAGCGAAAGTGTACTTGCGATGAGCGCGACGGCGCTGGCTCTTCCGGCGCAGCAGGCCGCCTGGCGGCCCAGGGTGAATCCCTGGGCGATTGCCGCCACGGTGTCGATGGCGGCGTTTATAGAAGTGCTGGACACGAGCGTTGCCAACGTTGCCTTGCCTTACATCGCTGGAGGGCTGGGAGCCAGCTACGACGACAGCACATGGGTACTTACCTCGTACCTTGCTGCGAACGCGATTGTCTTACCCATCAGCGGATGGCTCGCGGAGTTGATAGGCCGCAAGCGGTACTTCATGATGTCGCTTGCTATTTTCACGGTGAGTTCCCTGCTTTGCGGCTTAGCCCCCAACCTGCCGCTATTGCTGTTGTTTCGAGCTGTGCAAGGCATCGGGGGCGGCGGACTGCAACCGATGGCACAAGCCATTCTCAACGATACGTTTCCTCCTGAGCAGCGCGGCTCGGCGTTTGCTGTCTACGGCATTACTGCAGTTCTCGCCCCTACCGTCGGGCCGATGCTGGGAGGCTGGATTACTGACAACTACTCCTGGCGCTGGATATTTTTTATCACGCTCCCCGTGGTCCTTCTTGCTCTCTATTTGACTTACACCCTGGTCGAAGATCCGCCGTTCCTCCGTCGCTTAAAGAGGGGGGGTATCCGGGTGGACTACATCGGAATCTCGATGTTGACGCTGGGAGTGGGTTCGTTGCAGGTGGTTCTGGACAAGGGGCAGGAAGACGATTGGTTCGGATCGCATTTCATCACGACCCTGGCGGTAACCGCAACGGTTTGCCTTATCTCGCTGGTCGTCTGGGAATGGTTTCGCAAAGAGCCGATCATCGATGTCCGCATGTTCAAGAGCTTCAACTTCGCGGCGGCGAACCTGATGATGTTCATGATGGGCTTCATGCTATTCAGCACGCTGGTCTTGATTCCAGAGTTTCTGCAGACACTCATGGGCTACACAGCAGAGCTTGCGGGTCTCGTCCTGTCCGGTGGCGGAGTTATCCTGCTGGTGATGATGCCCATCGTCGGGCGGCTTACATCAAAGATTCAAGCGAGATTGCTCATCGCGACAGGATGGTTATGCCTCGCCATCGGTTTGTTCTATTGCGCGCACCAGATTGATTTGTTCGTAAGCTTTCGCTTTGCGATGTGGTTGCGCGTCGCTCAGGTGGTAGGAATCGGATTTCTATTTGTCCCCATCACAGCAGCGGGTTACATCGGAGTTCCTCCAGAGAAAGGCAATAGCGTCTCCGGCATGATCAACTTCATGCGCAATATTGGCGGCAGTATCGGAACTTCCGTCGTGACCACCATGATTGCCCGGCGGGCGCAATATCACCAACAAATTCTCATCGCGCACATCACTCCTGACTCCCCTGCATATCGTTCGGCACTGCATGCACTGAGCTCAAAGATCGCGCACTCCGGGCTTCGGGCCTCTGACGCGAATGACCAGGCGATTGCGAGATTTTATGAATTGGTGCATCAGCAAGGCGGCGCACTGTCCTATATGGACATCTTTTGGGTCCTGGGCGCGCTCTGCTCCATTATGTTCGTTCTGGCGTTTTTCCTGAAGAAGAATGATCCAGGGGCGGGCGGAGATGTCGCGGTGGGATGAGGATAGAGACAATGGTGAACGCTATAACAATCGAGCGCGAGTTCGGCTGCGGAGGACCCGAAATTGCCAGTGTGGTCGCCAGTGGCCTTGGATGGAGTCTGTGGGACCAACGGTTGACACAGGAAATTGCGCGACTAACCGAGAGCACGCCAGAGGCGGTCGAGCAGAGAGAATGGCGAACCGATCCCGTTGTGTTCAGGGTTTTCCAGGACTTTCTTCGGGGCGGGTTTGAGGGAGGCTTGCCACCCACCAGCCGCCTGCATTTGCTCGATGCGCGCCGGATCGCCGCTGTTTCAGAAATAGCTGTCAAGACCGCAATTTCCAGCGGTCCGTCGGTGATTGTCGGCCGAGGTTCGCAGTTTTTCCTGCGCAATCGCAAGGATGTGTTCCATGTGTTTCTCTACGCATCTCGCGATCATAAGATCCGCAGGCTCATCTCCAGGGGCGAAACGCAGGACAGGGCAATTGAACTTATCGACACAACGGACAAAGCGCGAGCTGCGTTCGTCCGGCAGTATCTCGGACTGAAATGGCCGGAACCCTCCCTATACCAGGCGATGTTTAATACTGAGATGGGCGAGTCCTGTACGGCCACGATGCTCGTCGAGTGTTTCCAACTGTTCCAGCGTGACGCTGAGTAGTCGAACACAGCGACTACCGTGACGACCTACAAAGCTCTCAAATCAGAGTGAATGTCAGAGGTCCAGTTCGACCGAACTCAGCGGAGACGAGCAACAGATCAAAACGTTCCCTTCGGCAGGTGGATCAAGAGGATCGGGTGCGTAGCTGATCTTGCCGTCAATCAACCCGGACTCGCACATGTGGCAGACACCTGTCCGACAAGACCATCTCACAGGAACGTCGCAGGCCTCCGCGAAGTCGAGTAGACTTCCATATTGCGAACTCCACGGCAACCTAAGACCGCTGCGGGTGAAGGAAACCATCGGGCCGGTGCCTGCGCTTCCGGACGGTGGATGCGGGGATACCGAGGTGGTGCTTGCGATGCCCGGAGTGATGGAGGATTCAGCGCCGAAGGTCTCGGAGTGGAGACTGGAGGCGGGCACCCCCCATGACTTCAACTCCGCATTAAAGTAGGACAGGAAAGCACTTGGTCCACAGAGATAAAAGTCCGCTTCTTTTGGTATTTGAAGCTGTTGCAATGATGAAAGATTCAGATGCCCGGAGGCATCGTAGTCCTGACCTTGGCGATCAGCATCCTCTGGGTTGCTATAGGCGACGAATGCATGGCCGTGCGGAAGTCTATTGAGCAAGGCGCGCGCTTCCGCGGCGAATGGGTGCTCCCTGCCATTGCGAGCACCGTAACACCACCAGACTTCTCGCGTCGAATCGGTGCCGGTGGCGGCAAGCCAATGAAGCATCGCGAGCACAGGTGTCGCCCCGATACCAGCACTGAGCAGTACAAGAGGCTTGTTGCCGGGAACGAGTGTAAAGCTGCCTCTTGGCGCGCTTACCTGAAGCAGGTCTCCCACTCGAACGCTGTCATGAAAATAGCGGCTCCCTAAGCCAGTCGATCGCTTCACGCTGACGCGATACGTTCCTGCATGCGGCGGCCCTGACATGGAATAGCTTCGCAGGATTGGCGCTGTGCCCCTATCCAGTTTGAGCTTAAAGACCAGGAATTGACCCGGAAGAGGCGCAACCAGTGGAGTGCGGTCCTCCGACTCGAGAACAAACGAGAGCACGTCAACACTCTCCCGCTCTACCGCTGCAACTCGCATTGATCGAAAGCCCGGCCACGCCGGCGGCGTGGAAGATGGAGTCAGGCCCGCGTTTCCACCCCGTTCATGCCTCTCCTGGGCGGCGACCAAGGCTTCGAGCGAACCCTTCCAACCAGCGCTGAGTGAGGGGACACGCAGAGCGCGTTGCAGCTGATCCAGCGAATGGCCGGGCAAATAAAGCAGTCCATCAATTTCTTTGACAGTGACATGCTCCGGGCCGTCAGCAACCTTCACGATCTGGTCGCCCGCGCCGATCTCCCCTTCTTCAAGGACACGGCAATAAAAGCCTGGCCGCTTATGCGAGACCAGGAGTGCAGCCATCTGCGGGTTGTTCATCCGTATACCGACGCGATAGCAGGTGACCCGCGGCTGCGTCACTTCAAACAGCGCGCCACCGATCCGGTAGCGATCTCCGATACAGACCTCGTCATCGGCAAGGCCATCGACCGTCAGGTTCTCGCCGAACTGACCATATTCGAAGTCGTGACGCTGCAGGTGCATCTCCCAGTAACGATAGGAGTCGAGCTGATAGACCATCACAGCGCGGTGCTCTCCGCCGTGGCCTGCGACGTCGCCCTGACCATCCCCGTCGAGATTGAGCCGGCGCGCCATCACCCTGCCTGCTACGGGGCGCTTCCAGACAGCGGTGTGGACTACTTTGCCCTGCCATTTGATATCGGCTGGAAGGCCGACGTTCACTGAAACAAGCAAAGCCACGGTGCACCTTCGTCTACAGAAATACTGCTCCTTAACCATACCGGCTGCGGGTTCAAGACATCCACAGATGGACCCTGCAATTGAAAGTCATGCCACACGCGCTAGACAGCGCGTTCCGAAGGGAACGAGCTACTATGGCCATGTGCGTCCCATTTGGGGGCCCTGACGGTATGAGCCGAGGCCAACCGTGCACGCGCCCGGGAAAGCCTCGATTTGACAGCAGCTTCCGATATTTCGAGCGTTTGAGCAATCTCTCTGATTGAACAGTCATCCTTCATCTGGATCTCGATGACCTGGCGAAGTCGCGGCTGAAGCTTCCAGATGGATTGAAGCATACAAGCATAATTCTGGCGGTGAACGCAGATGTGCTCAGGGCTTGGGCCAGTATCTCTGAATTCGAAACCAGAAGTCGATTCGTCTCCTTCACTGGGACTGTCGAAAGATACTTCCGGGCGCAAACGGCGTCTACGAAGGATCATCAACGCAGAGTTAATCGCAATCCTCGTGACCCAGGTATAGAAGCTTGATCTTTCTTCGAAGGTGTGGAGCGCCAGGTATGCTCGCAGGAACGTATCCTGCAAAGCATCTTCGGCATCCTCCCGGTTCCTGGTGATGGTTAGAAGCTTCTGATAGACTCGTGGCGCATAAATCTCTCTGAGTTCGGCAAAAGCAGCAGAAGATCCCGATCGCGCCGCGGCAACAAGGTTTTTACTTTGTAGCGATTCGTTGTCGCGCGAAGCGACTTCGATCCCAACTTCCTCATCGGCAAGAATCATGGCTGTATCCTTTCAAATGGTATGTTGTGGTCTTGCGTGACAAGCAAGATTGCCTCTTGAAATGAAGGTTGACTGGCTTCATGCAAGGAATTCGAGTGCGTTACATTGCGATTAAGCCAGAAGCTTCAAGTGTGATCCATTGGACGAAAGTATCGATCGATACCTAGGTATCAGGGAGCGCGAGGAGCCCTATCAAATGCGTCGAGTTGAGCCTCGGCACTTTCGAGCTGAGCAGTCAGCGAGTGAGGTAATGAGTAGATGAGACGGATTCCAACTGCCGACGTTCGAGTGTCCCAAAGAATGTCTTCTAATCTGCCGCGACATTCAATGGGCTTGCCTGACGTCATTTCGTCCTCCCTGAACGTAGTCTTCTGTGGCATCAATCCGGGAATGCGGTCGGCTGTAGCCGGACTCCACTTCGCAAACCGAAGCAACCGCTTTTGGCGTGTGCTTCACCTCGCGGGCTTTACTACGAGGCAACTGGAACCGGAGGAAGCACGCCTCTTGCTCGACTACGGCTGTGGAATCACTTCTGCAGTTGCTCGGCCGACAGTCAGCGCAACAGAGCTCAGTCGAGCTGACTACCTTGCTGCCCGCCCAGCTTTCCAGCGCAAAATCGCGAAGTACAGGCCCAGATACCTGGCGTTCTTAGGGAAGCCAGCGTGCTCAGTGTTTCTAAATGAGCGCGATGTCTCGTGGGGATTACAGCCAACTACATTCGGCGGATCGGCGGTTTGGGTACTACCTAATCCGAGCGGCCTGAACTGCGCATTCACCATCGGCATGTTGACAGACGCCTATAGAGAGCTATTCGAAGCCGTGGCAGGACAGTGACGGAAATGCGCGGCTGGGCTCCGCCGACTACCCTCCTCGGCATACTAAGGTATTGGACGATACCTTCGTCCAATAGGCTTCTTTTTGCGCTCGTGATGTGATGCTCATGTGCATCGGGTGTGGCAAGACTCGATACCGCAATGAACATGCGTTTGTCGGTTAGTTGTGCCATTGAGATGACGTCAGACTAAATCTACGATTATGGAGACGAACAATGAGTATTATCGATAAGGCGCTAGCAGCGAACCAGAACTACTCTAAACGTTACGATCCAAGTCTGGGGAAGCGTCCCGCCCCCAAACTTGCGGTCGTGACCTGTATGGATCCTCGCCTCTCAGACCTTTCCGGCATCCTGGGTCTGCCGCAGAGCGATCTCGACGTTATCCGAACCGGCGGACCCGCTGTAACGGAGGATG
>Ga0302326_10028973_pt1 | contig 11131 bp, 10 predicted proteins | sample Palsa_T0_3_FD_202264 | JGI IMG/M metagenome (GOLD analysis project Ga0302326, IMG submission 202264) | Peat permafrost microbial communities from Stordalen Mire near Abisko, Sweden - Palsa_T0_3 | ecosystem: Environmental > Terrestrial > Soil > Palsa > Peat permafrost | place: Sweden: Abisko...
CGGTCAACTGGGATGCCTCGGGCAAAAGTCCGATTCTAGCCGTGGCTTTGGCGGCTGGCGCCGGGGCGATTCTCTACGCCGCGTACACCGCCCGCTTACCCCGGCGCATCGTGTGGCCGATGCTCGTGCTCACTATCGGGGCTCTGGCGCCGGCCTATCACCTGGCGTTGATCGGCGACAATCTGAACGGATCGCGCATTCTGTATTTGCCGGCGATCGGCATCTGCGTGCTCTGCGCCCACCTGGTGCATTCGAAACCGGTCGTCGCCGCCGTGGCGATGGTCTGTACCGGCGCCATCCTGCTGCACAATCTAGACGCGTGGCATCGCAACGCGGTACTGGCCGATCGGGTGTGCGCCGGCGCAACCACCCAAGCCCCAGTGCATGACCTCAACGGCGTGGTGTTCTTCGCGAATGGATACAAAGAGTGCCTGGCGATGAAGCGGCGCTAGCACCTCAAGCAAAAAGACATTGTTTCGCAGGGCGTCCTCGTGGCCTAGATCGCTGATTCTCTTGACGCGGCTGTACCGCCCGGTCTCGTCGGGTATCGGCGAACTACAACAATTCCGCGACAGTAGAGCTAACGTAGAGGGCGCCGCGATTCTGGCTGTAGTGGCGGGAATCTGCGAAAATTCCCCAAGATCGGCTGCGCCGCCCGTCAGATTATTAGTGAGCACTCTCTGGAAACATGCGATTTGACCCTCGAAAACCGGCCGTCGGTGTTGTACCCGCATTCTTTCCGGCCGAGACGGCCGCGGAAATGACGGCGGCGGAGGCGTTGGAGCGCAGCTTCGCGGAGCATTACGAGGCGCTCTACCGCTTCATTCGCTCCTGCGGGGCGGGCGATTCGCCCGCCGAAGACTGCTCCCAGGAGGCATTCCTGCGCCTTCACGACCAGCTGCTGCGTAATAACCGGCCAGACAACATTCGCGCCTGGCTGTTTCGTGTGGCGTATCGCCTCTGGATCGACTGCTGCCGCCACGCCCGGCGCGAAATCGCCGCGGACGACGCATCCTGGAAGTTCTGGAGCGGGTTGCTGCCCGACCCGGCGCCACCCGCCGATGAAACACTCCTGGCCCGGGAACGGGGCGACTGGCTGCGCCGCGCCTTGCCCAAGCTCTCCCAGGTGGAGCGCCAGGCTCTGCATCTACGCGCCGACGGCCTGCGCTATCGGGAGATCGCCGAAGTGCTCGGCCTCACCTACTGGTCGGCGGTGGAAGCCGTTCGCCGCGCCCTGGAAATCTTAGGAGCTGAATATCATGGCATCTAGCCCCGACTGGCAGCCTGGCGCTCATCCCACTGCCGAGCAGCTCCTGCTTGCTAGCGAGGGGGAACTCTCCGCCAAGGATGCCGCGCCGATCCTGCAGCATCAGCAACAGTGCTGGCAGTGCCGCAGTCTCACGGAGCGGCAAAAACGCGCCATCGAAGCCTACGTCCACTTTCGCGAAACCCTTCTCGACACCGTGATTGCGCCCAGACCGGGGGCGTGGATTCGCATGGCGGCGCGGCTGCGGCAAACCGAATCTTCCGCACCCGTTGCCGGCAGCGCATCCCGTTTCCGCTCGCTATGGCTCGCTGGCGCCGCCGCCGTCGCGGCCGCCATCGCCGCCGCTATCCTGCTCTCACCCGCCCGCCTCACCGCCGCCGTGGCGCTCGACCGTGCTCTGCGCGCCGAAACTGCGGCCGATCGTCCTGTGCCCGCGCGCGTCGTGATGCGCCGCCGATCCCACATTGTCCGCGGTGACGACGCCACCTTGCGCCAGGCATACATCGATCCGCAGCATCCTCTCAGCGTCCAATCGTTTCGCGCGTGGCGCGATTCGCTACGCGCTCCCCACGATTCGGTGCAGTCGGCGGATCGCGAAATCCGCGTGGAAACTACTGCCTCCGAGGGTCTGGTCGCCATGGAGACCCTCACTCTGGCGCAGGCCGATTATCGGGCGCAATCGAGGCACGTCGAGATGCGCGACGGCACCGTCATCGACGTCGGCGCCGAAGAGATTCCGCCGGTGGCGCCGGCTGCTGGGGCCACTCCCGCGCCCGCCGCCTCTCCCGCGTTGCCTCACCTTCCAGGCAACCGCCAGCCCGATATCGTGGAGATGGAAGTTCGCTGGGCGCTGCACGGGATTGACGCCGATCTCGGCGACGCGCTCGAAATCCGCTCCAGCGGGGACGGCGTCACCGTCAGCGGAACGCTCGACGACGCAGCCCGCCGCGACCGGATTGAGAGTGTCCTGCGAGCGCTGCCGCATGTTTCGACGAATCTCACTCTGGCGTCAGCCGATGTCGGCCTGCTCGAGAAGGCACAACCACTGGAGATGTCGGGCGCGGCGGCGAGTCCTCTGTTGGCCTCCCCGCTGGCGAGGGACCTGCCTGATGCCGCGGCGCGTCAGGACTTCGTATTGCATGCGCTCAATCTCTCGCGTGATCTGCTACGGCACAGTTGGGCCTTGCGAGGGCTGGCAGATCGGTATCCGCAGCCGGTCGAGCAAGAGTTGCCGCGCGCGGCGCGCGACCGCCTGCAATTAATCGTCGCCGATCACGCCCGCCGCCTGCGCGCCGCCGCCGAAGAGGCCGCGTCGCTGTGGAAGCCCTACGTCGATCTGACCGCGCCGGACGCTGCCAACGGCAGGCCGTGGCAGGCGGCTGCGCCGGAAATCTTGCAGTCTGCCGATTCGCTCGACCACTTGACGATTCGCCTACTCACCGCCGGCGGAGACGACATTCCTTCGGCCGAGGATGCCTTCCGCCAGATGCGCCGCTTCTACCGCACGCTCGCTGGTTTAGTGCAGGAGAACCAGTGACGTCTCTCCGATCCACGCGGCTCGCCGTCGTCGCTTTTTGCTTTACCGCCGCGCCGTTGCCGGCGCAGAATGCGGTTCTTTCCGGCAAAGTCACCGGCCCTAACCAGGCCGTCGTCCCGCAGGCCACCATCACTGCGCTCGAACTGAATACGGGCGCGGAGCGGTCTACGCGTTCCAACAGCGCGGGACAATACGCCTTGCCGTCGCTACCTCCCGGCCGTTATAAACTCACGGTCGAAGCGCACGGCTACCTGGTCCGCACCATGGAGAAGGTAGCTCTTCAGCCCAAGCAGAACGCCCGCCTGGATATCGTCTTGCAATCGGCGCGCAGCGATACCGAAACGCTGAAGCAGCCCGATTACTCATCGGAAGTTACGGTCGTCTCCCTTCTGGCAACGGTTCGGGACCAGGACGGGCGGATTATCAAGAATCTGACGCAGGACGATTTTGTTCTAGAGGACGATGGCGTCCCACAGAAAATCCGCTACTTTACGTTCGAGTCCGGTCTTCCTTTGAAAATCGGACTCTTGGTTGACACCAGCAGGAGCGAAACGTCCCGTCTCGACTCGGAAAGAGGCGCGAGCTTCACGTTTCTCGACCGCGTTCTGCGCGCCGGCAACGACCAGGCATTCGTCGCGCGATTCGACCAGAGGGCCGCCGTCCTGAGCGGTCTCACGTCTTCTCGCGAGAAGCTTTCCTCGGCGCTCGACCAACTGCGGACGCCCCCAGGTTTCGGCACGGTAATCTTCAGCGCTATTCGCGACTGCTCCAAAAACGTAATGCAGAAGGAAGAGGGCCGGAAGGCACTCATCCTGCTGACCGACGGCGTCGACCATTTCGACCACACGTCGATCGGTACCGCGATCGAAGCCGCCCAAGGCGCCGATTGCATTCTCTACCCGATTCGTATTTTCGACGGATGGCCCCTCGCCACTCCGCTGGGGATGGCGGCTTGGCGGGCGCGGCTCGCAAAGGCCAAGAAGGGCTTGGAGAGGATGGCTCTCGAAACCGGCGGGGAGGAATTCGAGGTTTCGAAGCATTCCACCATCGAGGATATTTATACGCGAATCGAAGAAACGCTTCGCAATCAATACAGTATTGGCTACGTACCGGATCCCGCCGCGCAACCCGGAAAGTATCACGGAGTCAAGCTGAGCGCGAAAGACCCGCATCTGGTGGTGAGAAGCAGAACTGGTTACTACGGAAAATGAAACGCGAATAGTGAATCTATCGCTAACTGAGAAAGCGCGAACATGACCTACGCAATGCCAACGATCACCAGATGCCTGATTTTCGCGTGCAACGCAGTCGCGTTGATGGCGCAGCAGGGGCCACCGCCCAATCCAGGGTCCGGGGGCGGACCCGCGATTTTGACAACTACCCCGCCATACACTCCTCCAACACACGCTGAGAGATTTCAGAATTACATCCATCGTACGTTCGGGCCGGATACGATTTTCGAGGCGGCAGCCTGGGCAGCCGTCGATCAGGCCGAACATTCCCCGAAAAAATGGCCGGAAGGCGCGAAAGGATATGCCGAGCGTTTTGGTTCCGTGATGGGCTTCGAAGCAGTGCGCGGCACGGCCCAGTACGCGCTTGGCGAGGCCTTCAGGGAGGATCTTCGCTACGTGTACTGCACAGGCTGCTCAGCTTCCGGTAAGATCAAGGCCGCATTCTTGAACACGTTCGGAGCGCGCAGGGGCGCGGATGGGCACGAGGATCTGTCAGCGACGCGTCTGCTGGCGCCCATACCCGGCGGCATTGTGGCCAGCACCTGGCTTCCAGGTAAATATGATCCACGCAACATCCCGACCGCGGTCTGTTTCACGTACGCCTTCGACCTGGGTAAGAATCTCATCCTCGAGCTGGTACGCAAATGATAAGGTCATCTCTCGGGCCTGGTTAGCGCGGAAGAGACGTCCTGATTCCGTAGCCCTGCGGTTACTTTGAATCATTGGTGTGGAATCCCTTTCAGCGAGCGATGACGCGTCGTCGGCGGCTCGCACCAACACCCAAGAGTTTCACGTCGCGCTCGGCTTCGGCAATCACGGCAGGATCACAGTCCGGCGCTGGGAAGCAGGGCGACGAAAGCCGTCAGCGCAAACGCTGATTCCGCTCCACGCTAAACGCGTGAGACCACTGAAGCCTCGCGAGATTGCTCCCGCTAGCGCCTCAAGCTAGCAATACCCCAACAAGGAGCGGACCAGCTTCGGATCAGCCAGGCGAAAGGCAACCGTGGGCGTACAACGCGGGCACACTCTCTCCCTGTCTTTCGAGTATTCGACTGTGACCAACAGATTCCGGCGCCTGGGGATTAAGTCCCGCAGCAGGCGGTTAGCCTCAGCGAACGTCGTCGGGTGCGCCGGTTTTCGGTGGTCCCGCCATGCTGCTTCCACTGCCGCCGGGTCCACGAGTTCTACCAGACGCAGGAAATCGCTCGCATGTTTGGACGGCACGGGGACGCCCGCGGCAACATCGAGCGCCAGCCTCGCCGACCTCGCGATTAGGTCTTCAAGGGAGATGAGTTGGATCGTGCCGCCGGGAATCTTCATGCGCGACGTCCGGCTCATGGCTGCGCCATATGCCCGGAAAATATCGACGCGCACGGCACTTTCCGGATCGGCGAACTGCGCCATAGTCTTGCCCGGCGGGTCCAAAGGATGGACGTGCCGGAACAGAAAATCATCGTTCAAGCTCGCGGGGATGCAGTCGAACGCGTCCGCGATGAAATCGAGGTCGTTCAGGGTGCGGGGGGATGGATCGCGTTCTAGACGCAGGCGATGAATCTCTATGGCGAACCCGCCAGTAAGCGCCCACGCCCCAATATCGTGGCGCGCCAGTTTTCGAAATGTGCGCCATGCCCGGTCCGCATCGTCAAGGGTCAGAAATCGAAGGATCTCGGGATCTACCACGTCGTTAGCACCGGATACTGCGTGATCTGCTCATCCGGCGTAACAATGGTCAGACCGCGTGCGATAGCCTGGCATATCAGCATCCGGTCGAAGGGATCTTTGTGCAGCGCGGGCAGCCTGGATAACTGGAATGCGTCGTTTTCCCGAAACCGTATAGAAACGGCGGCGTTCGCCGCACGGTAGGTGCTAATATACTCGTCGGGATTGGTGACGAGTCTAAGTCTGCCGGCGTAATACTTGACGGCGATTTCCCACGCCGATACAGCGCTCAGAAAGAGTTGGTTGCTCTCGTCGGCGCACAATAGCCGGACGCGCTCCGGTATGCGCTTCAGGTCCGAATTGAGCCACAAAAAGGTACACGTGTCCAGCAATAGCTTCAAAAATCGCCGCCCTCACCATTCCAGAGCCGCAATTCGTCCTCCGGCAGAGGTTCGAAGAACTCCGGGGACACTCCGAAACCGTCGTTGAGGCCGAATACCCGCTTTGGCTTGGCTTTGCGCTTGATGGGACGGATCTCGGCGATCGGCACGTTATAACGGCAGAGAATAATCGTCTCACCCGCCTCGACTTGTTCCAGGTAGCGTGAGAGGTTGGTTTTGGCTTCGTGGATATTTAGCTTAACCATTGAACTAGTTTATCACCTTATCTATGAACTAGCAAGTTGACTCTAAAGTTAGTTTACTTCTAGCTCCACTAAAGCGACCGCGCAGGATGCGACAATGGCAGTTTGGGAGAATTTCAATGCTGCACGCCGCGCGGCTCCGCCGCTTGCCTGGCATCGCCGGAGGCATCGCGTTTATGACCTTGTCGGCTCAAACGCCACCGCCGCCCAAGCCGCCGGTTGCGCCAGTCCAGGATCACCGCGAGGTGCGCCATGGGGAAACGGTAGTCGATCCCTATTATTGGCTGCGGGAGAAGTCGAATCCCGAGGTCATCCATTACCTCGAAGCCGAGAACGCCTACACCGAGGCGATGACCAAAGACTTGAAGCCGTTTCAAGACGCGCTCTATACGGAAATGCTCGGGCGCATCAAACAAACGGATCTCAGCGTTCCGGTACGCCGTGGCGGCTATCTCTACTATGCGCGCACGCAGGAAGGGAAGCAGTATCCCATTCAATGCCGCCGCAAGGGCAGCATGGAGGCGCCGGAAGAGGTTCTGCTCGACCCCAACGAACTCGAGAAGACGCACAAATTCGTAGGCATCGGCTCATTCGTCGTCAGCGACGATTCGAACCTGCTGGCATACACGGTGGATTTTACCGGCTTCCGGCAATACATCCTGCAGGTGAAGGATCTGCGCAGTGGGCGCACCCTGCCCGATACCGCCGAGCGCGTCACGTCGGTGGTATGGGCCGCCGACAATCGCACCCTCTTCCTGACCACCGAAGACGAAACCACTAAACGCTCGGACAAGCTGTGGCGCCACACGCTGGGCGGCGCGCCCGAGCAACTCTACGACGAAAAAGACGAGTTGTACGACATTGGCCTGGATAAGACGCGCGACCGGAAAATGATCGTGCTGGGGATCGAAGCCAAGGACACCAGCGAGTGCCGTTACTTGCGCGCCGACCAGCCGCAGGGCAGCTTTGCGGTATTTCTGCCGCGCGAGAACAAGCGCCGGTATTACATCGACCACCGCGAGGACCTGTTCTATATCCGCACCAACAAAGACGGCCGCAACTTTGAAATCATGACCGCGCCGGAGCGCGATCCGGCGGTCAAAAACTGGAAAGTATTTCTGCCGCACGATGACAACGTGCGCTTGCAGGATATCGACCTTTTCCACGATTTCGCGGTGGTGATCGAAAAGACCGATGCGCTCGACCGGCTGCGCATCTACGATTTTCACGGCAAGACGTGGACGCCGATTTCCTTTCCCGAACCGGTCTACGCCGCATCGCCGGCGGGAACGCCGGAGTACGAATCGTCCACGTACCGCTACAACTACCAGAGCTTTATCACGCCGCCCAGCGTCTACGACTACGACGTGAAGTCCGGCAAATCGGCGCTGCTGAAACGTCAGGAAGTGTTGGGCGGCTACGATCCGGCGCAATACGCTTCCGAACGGCTGTGGGCCGCCGCGCGGGACGGTACGAAGGTCGCCATATCGATCGTTTATAAGAAGGGCTTCGAGCGGAATGGCCGCGGGCCGCTGTTTCTGTATGGCTACGGCTCTTACGGTTACGGCACGCCGCCAACGTTCTCCAGCGCGCGCCTGAGTTTGCTCGATCGGGGCATGGCCTACGCAATCGCGCATATCCGCGGCGGCGACGAGATGGGCGAGAAGTGGCGTGAAGACGGCATGTTGATGCAGAAGAAGAATACGTTTTGGGACTTCATCGATAGCGCCGAATACCTGATCGCGCAGAAGTGGACCTCGAAAGACCGACTGGTGATCGAAGGCGGCAGCGCCGGCGGCCTGCTGATGGGCGCGGTGGTGAATATGCGCCCCGATCTGTTCCACGCCGTGCACCTGGCGGTGCCGTTTGTCGATGTGATGAACACCATGATGGATGCGTCCCTGCCCCTGACCGTCGGCGAATATCTGGAATGGGGTAACCCCAACGAAAAAGGGGCGTACGATTATATGAAGACCTACAGCCCGTACGATAACCTCGAAAGGCGGGCGTATCCGGCCATGTTGGTGACCACCAGCCTGAACGACAGCCAGGTGATGTATTGGGAGCCGGCCAAATACGTGGCGCGGCTGCGCACGCTGAAAACGGATTCCAACGTGCTGTTGCTAAAGATCAAGATGGATCCGGCCGGCCATGGCGGCGCGTCGGGACGATATGACCGCTTGCACGATCAGGCGTTCGAATATGCGTGGATGTTGTCGCAGGTGGGCATTGCAAAGTAAAGTAACGGGCATTTCGGACAAACCGTCCGTAATGTCAAACGCCAAGGAGTCTTTTTTCGTGAACTTATCCATAATGGGCCGGACGGTGGTACGTCTGGCGGTAGCGGCATTTTTATTCACGCCTGTATTATGCATGGCCCAGGTGAAAGTGTCGCCCGGGACAATTGCCACCATCGCCGGCGACCAATCCCTGGGCAACCCCGCGGGCATTGGCCAGTACACAGGCGATACCGGGCCGGCGACCAGCGCCCAGCTATATCTGCCGTTCCAAGCGGTTTTTAACGGCGGGAATCTCTATATCGCGGACCAGGCGGATGAAGCCATCCGCTACGTCACCGGGTCGACCGGAATCATTACCACGATTGCGGGCGATGGCAGCCAGGGATTTACGCAAGATGGCATCAAGGCCACTACTTCGTCGCTGTCTTCGCCTTGCAGCGTTTGGGTAGATTCATCGGGAAACGTGTACATCGCCGATACCGGCAACAACGTGATCCGGATGGTGAACACCAAAGGAATCATTTCGACGGTGGCCGGCGTCGAAAGCTCCGCGGGATATCAGGGCGACGGCTTTGGGGCGGCGAGCGCGGAATTAAACAAGCCGTCAAGCATTTTGTTCGACAGCGCCGGGAATATGTATTTCGCGGATTCGGGGAATAATGTGATTCGGAAGGTGTCCCCTTCCACCGCGGCAGATCCGGATGTGATTTCGACGTACGCGGGGCTTTACAACGGTGGAACTGCGGGCTACACGGGCGATAACGGATTGGCCACCAAGGCGTTGCTCAGCGACCCGGTGGCGATCGCGATGGATTCGGCCGGCAATCTCTATATTGCCGACTGCAACAATCATGTGGTCCGCAAGGTGACCGCGTCCACTGGGGTCATCACCACCATCGCAGGCAATGGAACGTACGGATTTTCGGGCGATGGCGGCCCGGCTGTATTTGCCCAGCTTTTCGAGCCCAAAGGCGTGGCGGTGGATGCGGCCGGCAACGTCTATATTTCGGACACGCTGAACAACCGCGTTCGCATGGTGGCCGCGTCCACCGGAATCATCAACACGGTAGTGGGTACCGGCCACTCGGGCTATTCGGGCGATGGCGGTTTGGCCACCGCGGCTCAGCTGAGCTTCCCGGCGGGTTTATCTATCGACAGCTCGGGAAACGTCTACATCGCCGATAACGGCAATAACGTGATTCGCCAGTATGCCCCGCCGGCGGCTGTAACCGGCGCCTCGCCTGTAATCAGCTCCGGCGGAGTCATCGGCGCCAGTTCGTTCGGGGCGCTTTCGGCGATCGCGCCGGGCTCGTGGATCGAGATCTACGGCTCCAATCTGGCAAGCTCCGCGGGCGGGTGGAGCGGATCCTCTTTCACTGGAGTCAACGCGCCCACCGCGCTCAACGGCACGACGGTCAACATCGCCGGCCTGAGTGCGTTTATTGATTACGTTAGTCCGGGACAGGTGAACGCGCAAGTGCCATCGGGCGTTGGTTCGGGTCCGCAGAACCTGGTAGTGGCGACAACCGCGGGAAAGAGCGCGGCCTATACGGTGACGGTCAATGCGACGGAGGCGGGATTGTTCGCGCCTTCAGCGTTTCTGTTGAGCGGCAAGCAGTATGTCGGCGCGCAGTTGTCGGATGGGAGTTGGGCATTACCCAGCCCCGTTCCCGGCTATACGACTCGCCTTGCGAACGTGGGAGAAAGCATGACGTTATATGGCGTCGGGTTCGGACCGGTGACTCCGTCCATTCCTGCGGGGCAAATTGTACAGGCGCAGAACGCACTGGTTAACCCACTTCTCGTTTTCTTCGGGCAAACCCAGGCGCAGGTGACTTATGACGGATTGGCGCCGGGGCTGGTCGGCGTATACCAAATCAACGTAGTGGTGCCGAACATCGCGCCCAACATCGTTGTGCCGATTACGTTTACGCTCGGGGGAACGCCGGGCGCACAGACGCTGTATACCGCCGTGCAGTAGCGCTCAGAGATTGAGGAACACGTCGGCGAGAGGAAGTTCTACCAGAGGCTCGTTCGCGGTAGCTAGGACGCCGGAAGTAACCTCCTGCAAACCGCGATCGTAGTAGAACGCCTTCTTGCGGCGCGGATCGAAGAGCCAGATGTATTTCACGCCCCGCGGCAGCGTACTCTTCCAGTTTTTCGAGCACGTCGCTCATCTCGTCGCGGCGGGAGAGAATCTCGATACAGATCAGCGGCGGCGTGCGAGAACTTCTGTAGGCGATTTTTCCAGGGCCACGCAGACGTCCGGAATGCGGGTGCGATTTAGCTTAGTCCTTACGCGCTGCTCCGGCAATATGAATAGTTTCGGAGAACGGTGCCGGAGAGAATAATGTATGTTGCTCTGGGCTATGCTGTGCGAATGTTCGCCCACATGGCGTTCGACCACCGTGCCATCCACGAATTCCCGATCCGGGGAGTAGTCGGTTTCGAGATACTCTTCGATAGATGCCACGCGCTACTCGTCCACGAAGACTGAGTCGACCTTCAGTCTCTGGCTGTCGGCAAACACCACGCCGTGCCTCACAAGTGAGG
>Ga0302326_10028982_pt1 | contig 11129 bp, 10 predicted proteins | sample Palsa_T0_3_FD_202264 | JGI IMG/M metagenome (GOLD analysis project Ga0302326, IMG submission 202264) | Peat permafrost microbial communities from Stordalen Mire near Abisko, Sweden - Palsa_T0_3 | ecosystem: Environmental > Terrestrial > Soil > Palsa > Peat permafrost | place: Sweden: Abisko...
TCGACGTGTTCGGTGTCCTGCCGGAGCTTCTTGACGAGATCGTCGTAGAACTTGTGAGCGTCCTGGCCGAGAGGTTTCTCACCGACCAAGGTCACCAGCACGAGGTTGTCGGAGTCGTACTCCTTGAATTTCTCCCCGATGTGCTTCATCCCGGTCACCGAAGGCGCGTCGGATGGCGAGAGCGGCACCGAGACGTCCTCGGCAACCTTCTCCAACTGTGGGACGAAGACGTTGACGCCGACCGCGAGCAGCACCCAGATTATGACGATCGGCAGCGCCAGGACGCGGATGGTGCGTGCCAGTCGGGGCTTGCGCTCAACTTCGGTGCGCTGCGCGACGGGGATTTCGTCCGTGTCGCTGGCGTCGTCCGTCACGCGGATTTGTCCAAGCAGGAAACCTGCGCGTCCCGCGTATTGGCCTGTTGTTGATCGACCAATTTGCCGTCTACGGTGATCCGGCAGCTGATAGAAGGGCCGTCACCTTGGGCGACGACGTAGGCGAAGATGCCGGGCATCTCGGCGACGATCGTCTTCGACCACGGCAACGTGGTGAAGTTTTCCTTCTGTGGTAGCGACTCCGCGTCCATCCAGTTCACGACGCCTGTCGTCCCGGGCGGCCCCATGATTTCGTAAATGGCGGTCTTGGCCGCGTACGGCGGGGTCGCATCGCGGGGATCGGGCTTGGGCAAGCCGGGTCCAGGGAAGACGCCGTTGAGTCGATCCACTGCCACGCCGCCGATGATCAGTGCCAGGACGACGACCAGCGGAACCCATGCCCGTTTGAGGAGCCTCAACACCGTGCCCCCCGATCAGGAATGCTCGATGGGCTGATATTAAGGCATCTCGTCGCGTGCGCCACCGCTAGCCGAACGCGATGTCTGCTGAGTTAATTCCTGCGGTGCGCCGTCGGGTGGGAGCCCGCGCCGCCCGCCTCTGGCCGCAGCCGCACCGCTTATTGTGCTACGACCGTGTTGCGAGGCGAAAGGCCCTCGGAGAGGGTTGTTGAGTCGGAGACATGGAAACGTTATGCGCTCCAGGCGATTTCGCTATAAGGCGCTGACATTGAAATGACCGCGCGGTCGTTTCGACCTGTGGCGATAGCGAGAATCGAAGACGGCTGAGTTAGTTTGAGAAAATAACTAATTCGCTGACGCAAAAGATGTCGCTTTGAATTGCACGCTATTGCGAGTCGTCCATCTGAAATCGGCACCGATTTAGGGCCATGGCGCGTAATCTGATCGGCATGGCTACCAAGACCAAGGCCAAGGTCAAGACCTGTGTGCATTGCGGCCACACGTTTGATCCGAGCGACCGATGGCGTGACCTGTCCAATCCCGAGTGGCATCCGGCCGCCTCAGTTTATTGTTCGCAAGATTGCAGTGACCGGTACCACTGCGATGTGGGGCATTGCTGCTCGACCCACGTGAAAGAGAAGGCTCGGCGCGAGGCCGCCAGGGCGGCGCGCCCTACCCGATAAAACCAGCGGCAGCGACATTCGTGAAATCATCCGTCGCGCCGTGCTATTGGGCGCTACAGGGCCGAGGTAGCGGCAGCAACACCTGCGAATAGTTGCAGGTGGTGTTGATGTTTACGTGTTAGCAAGGAACGGCTGAAAGATGCCGCGTTCGCGCACTACCCGTCTGCTGATGACCGTCTGGCTAAGCCATCGTCTCGCCCACCGACCGATGGTCGGAAGTTCGAGTTCGCCGCAGCGGTGGTGAGGCTGGAGCCGATGGGTCCGTGCGCATCGAACAGGCTTGCCGAACCCACGGCAATTCCGTCGGCGCTGTAGTGGGTCAGCCCAGCCAACCCGATATATGGACCGTCGGGCAGCCGACACAGCGTCAGCGTGTAATCGGCGTTGATGAATCCGAGTCCCGTCCTGGAGAAACCCGTGAGCGAGGCGGTGACGTCGACGGCCATGGCCGACCGGACGAACGGCGTCAATTGCTCATCGTCGACCAACGGCCTGATCTCTCGGATCCACGCATATCGGGGGCCGTCGTGCTGCCACGGGAACGCGTAGTCGCTAGTCTCGCCGCCGTACGGCGTAATGAACATGGGGACCGAATCGTCGAATTGGGCAGGCTCCTGCGGTATCGGCGGCATCGAAAGCGTTGTCGTCCAAGGGAGATCCCGCGGCTGATCGCCTCGTCGAAGAAGCAACGTCGAGGCGCGTGCGACTAGCTCGTCACCTTGTATCAGCCGTGCGTCGATTGCCTGCATGCGGCGGCCCGTCCGCACAACGTCGGCGTGCACCTGCACTGGTGCGGTCGCTACTCGGCGCAATATGTCGACGGTGAAGCGAGCCGGCACCAGTTCGGAGTCAGCTCGCTTCTCCTCGACGGTTCTGGCAAGCAGCCCACCCACCACCTGCCCGCCGAGAGTCGGCCCCCAGCCGCCTTGCGCGATGTCGTTAGGGACGAATGCGTCGCCGTCGGTAACAAAGAAGGGCTCGAACACATGCGGAGGCATGGCGGGTTCCTTACTAGAACGCGGTGTAGCGGGTGCGGCTGTCGGGTCTCGCGGCACCGTCGACACGGGAATCGTTATCTCCGGCGAGATCGTCCTCGAACTCGACGACGGCGTCGAGACAACTCTGCGCGCAGACGCGTTCTCGTAATCAGCGGGTGCGGGGTTCGACGGCGGTCATGGCATTGCCTCGGCCCACTCGATATGCCCCTCGAAGCCAAGCGTTTTCGCCATGTCGCGGTAGCGATCCCGCAAGTGCTCGTAGGACGCGTCATCGCCGTGAGCCCGCGCCAGGAGAGCCCGCAGACGCAACAGCCAGATCTCGCGCACAGCGAAACCGCCGTCGGCCGGCGCCGCTAACCGCTCGATCGCGGCCTGCGCCAATCGCTCGATCGCGGCCTCGGCTTCGACCAAGTCACTCTCGGCCCCCCGATCGAGCAGTGTTTCTACCAGAGCACCTGTCGTCGGAATGCTCCACCCCAGCAACCGTCCCTCGCGGAATTGATCGTCTACTGCCGCGCGCATGAGTGGTATCGCACCATCGCGGTCTCCGTTCTGAGCCTTCTCACGAGCCAAGCAGACCTCGACGATAGGTAAGTCGGTCAGGAAGAACCCGCGGCGCAGGAACACTTCACCGACCTCCGCCAGGATCTGCTGTCCGCGGTCGCGCTCCGTGCTCGTCGGGCGGTGCACCAGCGCAATGCCCAGCGTCATCCGGGCGATGCCGAACGCGACATCATCACCGGACTGTTCGGCAATTCGCAGGGCATCCGCGATCTCGCCCATCGCGCGATCGTCGGGCCTCAGCATGCCCGGCGGTATCGCCGCGGAGTACGAGTAGGCGACAACGGTGGCGTAGGACATGGGGTCGGTGCTGCGGGCCATGGCGAGGCCGTGCCGCAGGTCGTCGCGCCATCCGGGATGTCCCAGGCAGTAGCGGGCCGTACCCCGCGTCGTAAAGGCGAGCGCCAACGGAGATCCGATGATGAAGTTGCCTTTTGAGGGATCACCGTCGGCCAGGTCGATAACCATTTGTGACCATCGCAGCGCGTCGGGCCATTCGGCGCACTCAGCTCTGGCATAGATCGATGCGAGGGACAGGCCCACCGTCAAGGTCGGATCACCGATCGACTCGATCAGGGCCATCGCTTCCGATGCCAGCTGCGACGCCTCGCGCAGCCGGGCCTGATGCAAGTGATCCATCACTTGCCCCGCCATCGCGATGGCCAGTGACGCCTTGTCCCCGACCGCGGCGCACAACTCCCGCAATTCCTCAAAGCGGGCGCCTGCCGCATGTTCATGGACTCGCCAGGCGATCCCGCACAACATGGTGCGAGGAGCGATGCGCATGGCTGGTCGGTCGGGGTCGTCGGCGGGTAGCGCGTCGGCGATCGTCCGGGCCCGCTCCCAACTCCGCCATGCCGCTGAGATGTCGCGGTGGGTCGCCCAGGTTGCGGCCCGCGTTTGCCAGCCGTAAGCGGCGTGCCCGTCGCCGGCCGCCTCCAGATGCTCGGCAATCAAGGCGGCATTTTCATCGCCCGCTAGCGGGTTACGTGATTCGATGGCGGCCGCGACGCGCCGATGCAGCTCGGCGCGATCCGATTCGAGCTGGAGTTCGTAGGCAACAGTGCGGACCGACGGATGGTGAAACACGTACTGCGGTTGCCGGGTGAAGCGGACCTGATCGATGAGCTGAGCGGCCAGCAGATCATCAACGACAGCTTCCACTCCCAGCGCGGCCAGCAGGTCCAGGTTGAACCGCGCGCCGAGCACTGCCGCTGCGCTCAACGTGCGCTTTGCCATTGGGTCGAGTCGGTCGATGCGAGCGGCGATGGTTGCCTGCAGCGTGAGCGGCACGCTCACGTCGCCAACCCCTGCCGCCGAGAGGTATGCACCGGGCTCACCGCGGAGCACGCCGCGCCCGGCCAGTTCGCGCACGATCTCCTCGACGAAGAACGGATTGCCGGCGGCCCTTTTGGCGATCCGCTGGCTCAGCGCGCCAATCGAGGGATCCGGGCCGAGCAGCGCCGAGACCAGTCCCGCGGTTTCCGAATCACTCAGCGGCGCGAGGGCAACAGTGTGGGCACCTGCCACTCGGGTCAGCGCGCCCTGATATTCGGGCCGGTAGGTGACCAGCACCAGCGAGGGCGTCTGCAGCATGACCGTAAAGAAATCGGCCAACAGCGACTCACTGACCTCATCGATCCATTGGGTGTCCTCGATGACAAAGACCGCCGGGGCCCGGCGGGCCAGCGAGATCGCATTCACCAGCATGGTCAGCCGCCGCCGACGAGCATCCGGATCGATCTTCGGCAGCTCCACATCGGGATCGGCGATGCCCAGCAGGTCGTCGTAGAGCAGCAAGTCCTCAGGCGCCGCGTCCGGTGCCTGAGCCCGGATCTGCGCCCGCGCGGCAGGTGGGTCAAGACTCTCGACGCCGGTGACTGCGCGCAACAGCCGCGTCACGGCATGGAAGGGAATCTGGCTGGTGTGCGATTCGCAGAAGGCGGTGAATACGTCAACATCATGGGCATCTGCCACTGCCGAAACTTCGCGCACGAGACGGCTTTTGCCTATGCCAGCCGAGCCGACCACGCCGAGCACCGCGCCGTGGCCACCGATTGCACGCTTCAGCAAGCCTGTAACGGCGGCCATTTCCCACTGCCGACCGATCAGATCCGGCTGCGGCAATGGCGGCCGAACTGCTATGGGGTCATATTCGTCGACAATGTCGTCGAGGTCGAGCAGCGACAGCAGGGCGGGCATTCCGGCAAGCTCGGTTACCGCATCCCAACAAGTCCGGCACTCGTCCAGGTGTGCTTCGAATTCGCGCCTGTCCGTCTCGGACAAAGACCCCAGCACGTAGGCGGCGTCCCAGTGTGCATACTTGTCGCCGTCTTGACCGCGCGGTCCAGGGACGGGTGCTCCCTGCCCCGGAAAGGCGGTCATGGTGCCACTCCCATCTCCTGCAGCGTCTGCCGCAGGGCTCGCAGCGCGTGATGCAGCCGCGAAATCACGGCGCCTTCGGCGATGCCCAGGTCGGCGCCGATTTGCGCGGTCGTCCAGCCGTGATAATACGCGCGTCGAACCATTGCACGATCCTCCGCAGACAGCCGCGCGAACGCAGCAGCGACCAGTGTCCGGTTGGTTTCCGGAATGTCCATAACCAGCCTTCCGGTCATGACACGAGTGCGGCGCCGTTTTGGTTCAAGCCGGCGCTAGCCGATGGTCGACTTAAGGGGGCCTGCGCTCAATCAGCGAACTGGGGTTCGAAACACTCCGGGCGCACCACTTAAGCCGCAGACGCTTACCGCGTCACCTGTTGCGGATCTTGCGCACGGCCAGGGCGGCGCCCAACGCGGCGATACCGGCCAGCGAGATCGCCACCGCGGGCTTTTTGACGAATCCGATCGCGCGGGCCTTGACATCGTCTGCGACCCGGCGGGGATTGGCCCGCTCAGCAAGTAGATCGACGGTCGACGCGAGCTGGTCGCGGGCCTGGTCGATGTCTTGCTTGATAGTGTAGGGATCCCGTTCGGCCACTCTCGTCCTCCCTGTCGTCAGCGAATCCAGACCAGGCTCGGTCTAGGTTGGTGCCTGCCGACCTACCCTAGATGAGCCGACACCGTTCCCACGTGCCGGTGAACAGAAAGGCACCTCTTTGACCGACACCGCACGCCTCGCGCCGGGCGACAAAGCGCCCGCTTTCAGCCTGCCCGACGCCGACGGGAAGAAGGTCTCGCTCGCCGATTACAAGGGCCGTCGCGTCGTCGTCTACTTCTACCCCGCGGCATCGACCCCCGGCTGCACCAAACAAGCCTGCGACTTCCGCGACAGTCTGGGCGAGCTCAACGGGGCCGGTCTCGACGTCGTCGGCATCTCCCCCGACAAACCGGAGAAACTGGCCAAATTCCGCGACGCCGAAAGCCTGACGTTCCCGCTGCTGTCCGATCCCGAGCGCACAGTGCTCACCGCCTACGGCGCGTACGGCGAGAAGAAGCTGTACGGCAAGACCGTTACGGGCGTGATCCGCTCGACGTTCGTCGTCGACGAGAAGGGCAAGATCGTCGAAGCCCAGTACAACGTCAAGGCGACTGGGCACGTAGCCAAGTTGCGTCGAGACCTGTCGGTTTAGGCAGAACGCTCGACACGAGGCCGATCACCGGCCTACCACCGGCTAACTAGTTGTAGGCCAATATGTAGTTCCTCGCCGACGAGGAATTCAGCGAGCTGGAAATGACGCCTTCTCGGCCGCTAAGCCTTCTGCTTTCCGGCTCTGGGCCGTGGACTGATGCGGCGACACGCGCTGGGGCGGCCGAGCAGCTCGGAACAGATACCGGGGTTTGCTGACACCACCTCTCGCTGCGCGAGGGCCGGGTATCCGCGCCGATCACGCTTTTCCTCCACTACTGTGGGGTGAACACTCCGGTCGCGTCGAATGGATCGACGGGTCATCTGCTGGCGCATCTGCTGACGCATCTGGTGGGCATTGCCCCTGCTGCGGCGGCGACCCATCATTGTCGCAATTGACCCCGACGGTGTCAGAGCAGGTGATGTTATTGCCGGGTGGGATACGCGGCGGTTGCGCGTATGCGAGGGGCGGACTCACAGCGGTCAACCACCCGATGCCGGCAACGGCGGCCCCGATAACGGCCATATTCTTAATCTTGGCGAACATGAATACTCCTAAATAACTCGGTAGAGGTTGGACTTATTACGTGCGTTCTGCGCTCAGAGAGTTGTTCGGCTATAGGCCTTTTGGGCCCGCCGGATCCGAGCACCACACTCCTCCCACGCCGTTCTCGTATTGTTTGACGATTGGCATCGCCATCGCCAGCATCAGCACTGACAGAACGACCAGAACAACGATGACGCGCTGAGAGGTGCTCGCGGCTCCGTCATCCGGAGCTGTCGTTGTTCGGGGGCGCGGTAAGCGGGCCGGTCAATCAGAGAAACGCTGTGGAGCAGTCATAGTGATCCTGACGTGCAGACGATCACCGACGCGTAGGGGCCTCGGAGCCAATGCTCCTCAAGTTCTGCAGCGGGCAGCTGAACTCATCCCGAACCAGCTGAAATTCTCAGCATCTCCCAGGCTACACCCGTGCGGACTAACCCGCCGATTCCGTTCGGAGCGCCAAGAATACCGCCGCGAGCAGTTCTGGACCGCGGACCACGCGGCTCAATCTGTCGACGCCAGCAGCACCGGTACGCCTTGCAAAGGGGCCTGAGTCCCGTTGAAAGATGCCGGATTCCGCTCGTGGAGCAGTTAAGTGCAGGTAACAGGTTTGACGGAGTTCGCCGAGGGCGTCCGCGGCCCCGAGGCTCGGTCGCTGGGTTCCGCACAGATCAGGGCATGGTGGCGTGATCCGCTCGACGTTCGTCGTCGACGAGAAGGGCAAGATCGTCGAAGCCCAGTACAACGTCAAGGCGACTGGGCACGTAGCCAAGTTGCGTCGAGACCTGTCGGTTTAGACGCACAAAAACACGCACCCCCGACCCCGGCAGATTGCTACCATCCGACGACACCGGCAGGTAGGGACTGCTCGAATGCTCGAACTGATCGACAAGGGATCCTGTAGCGATACTCATCCGGCACCGCTTCTCTTTGTGCACGGCGCCTGGCATGCGGCATGGTGCTGGGAAGAGCATTTCCTGGATTTCTTCGCGGACAACGGATATCGCGCGCTCGCCTTAAGCCTGCGCGGTCACGGCGGAAGCTCGGCTTCCAAGCCGATGCTAACTATTTCGATCGCTGACTACGTCGACGATGTAGTGACGGTGGCAGAAGGTCTGCCGACACCGCCGGTCGTGATCGGCCACTCGATGGGTGGCTTCGTCGTACAGAAGTACCTAGAGACGCACAGAGCGCCAGCCGGTGTGTTGCTCGCGTCGATCCCCCCGAGAGGAATTGGCCCATTCCTCGTGCGCTGGACAAAGCGGCAACCTTGGCCAATGACGAAGGCATTGCTCACGGGAAAGTCGTCACACATTTTCAGATCGCCGGAGATTGTTCGCGAGAAGTTCTATTCACAGCAAACCCCCGAGAATGAACTTCAGCGTTACGCCGCCCTGATTCAAGACGAGGGCCGGCGAGTATCGCTCGACGCATCCTTTCTTCTCCTTCCCCGCCCCAAGCGCGTCACTACGCCACTTTTGGTTCTCGGCGGAGATCGTGATGGGTGCTTCACAGTGAAGGAAGTACACGCCACCGCACGCGCATACGGTACGGAGGCCGAGGTGTTCGCTGACATGGGTCACAACATGATGCTCGAACCCGGCTGGCGGTGCGTCGCAGAACGCATCCACTCCTGGCTGACCAGCCAAGGAATCTAGCTCTCGGGACAAATACCTCTCTGGGGCCACGATTCATAACCACCGCGGGGCCCAGCGACTTGACCGAAAGTGCGTCTCCGAAGGCCACATTGATGTACGCCACCGCGCACCTAGCGTACGGGGCGCGTACACCGCGGAGAATTGTTCGCTTTGCACGTAAACGACTGTAATACAAGGACTTTCATGGAAGACCGCCGGCGTGTATCGCTGGCTGACACCGACAAACTGTGCGGTTCCGCACCGAAACGCGTCAGTCGCCGATGACGGCGGCCTCCTTGTATTCGGTGATCGGCCGTGCGATCCCCTGTTCGTCGCAGACCCGCTGCAGCTTCTCCAGCGTCTCGTCGATGCCCGGTCCAAGCCGCTTGCCGGGCGTGAAGGTGGCCGGAAGATGCTGCATGCCCTGGATCACCCCGATGGTCTGATAGTGCACGGCGCCCTCGGCGTCGCAGCGGTAGTCGGGCATCCGATCGAGCACCGCCGTGAGCATCGACTTGAACACGACCCGCGCGACGTTGGAGCCGATGCAGCGGTGGATGCCGAGCCCGAAACTGAAGTGCCGGTTGTTCTTACGGCGGAGGTCCAGTCGATGCGGATCGGGAAACACCAAGGCGTCGCGGTTGGCCATCGCCCACGAAAGCCAAAGGCGCTCACCCTCCTTGAACTGCGTGCCCGCTAATTTGAGGTCGGCGGCGATCGTGCGACCGTCCCCCGGAGCCGGCGTGAAGTAGCGCAGGAATTCCTCGGTCGCGGAGTCGAGCAGCGTTTCCAATTCCCGCCCCAGCATTTCGCGCTGCTCAGGGTTCTCGCCCAGCCATTCGAGGGCATGCGCGGTCAGTGCCGTCGTCGTGTCGAAACCTCCGCCGATGATCAAAGCGAGCATTCCGACCAGTTCGATGTCGGGGGCAGGTTCACCGTTAATCCGGAGTCTTGCCATCGCGTCCACCAGGCCGGGGCGCGGGTTCTCGCGGATCTCGAGGAGGTGGCCGAACAGGTCCATTCCCATCGCTAACGCCTGCTCCAACACCGCTGGGGCTCGCGGGGAATCGGCGGGTGTATACACGCCCGCGTGGGCCGGCTCGCAATACAGCGTCCACTTCTTCAGAGGAACGCCCATCATCGCCAGAGTCAGGACGGCGGGTGCGATGTTCGCGAGATCGTCGACGAAGTCGATCTGCCCGAACTCGATCTTCTCGTCGATGCTCGCCCGCACGATCTCGTCGACAAACGGCACCCAGCGCTTGACCGCGGCGGGCGACAGGTACGGATTGAGGATGCTGCGGTAAGCGCTGTGCTCGGGTTCATCCATTTCGAGCATGCCGCCGCGGACGCCGGCGGTCTGCGGCGGCGTGGGAATAGACACGCCCGTATAGCCAGGGCGTTCGCCGGTAACGTCGCGGTCGTTGGACACGTACGGGCACCGAGCGAGCTCGAAGACTTCCCGGCTACCCGCGGCCACCCAGTGCCCGCCGTAGGTGTCGGTCCACGCCACCGGGCACTTGGCGTGCATGTCCTCGGTGATCGCGGTGAACCGGTCCCGGTAGTCCGGGGTGTGGCGATCAAAGTGGTAACGGTTGACCTTGCCTGCGTCGCCGGTCAGGGTGTCTTCCGTGCTCACGATGGCGTCTCCTGCGGGCAGAGTAACTGCATCTAGTAGCAGTATGCGGCGAGACGATTGGTCCGTAGGTGCATTTCAGGAAGAGAGGCCGACTCACGCGGCACCCAGAGTCCGCGACGACCGGTCCGTCTACGCGAGATTCGCCAGCAGCAGCGCCTCAGCGGTCGCGGCCCGCTCCAGCACGCCCAGATCCAGGCTCTCGTTGATGCTGTGCGCCTGAGTCGCGGGATCCTCCACACCGGTGACCAGGATTGCCGCCTTCGGGAACGCGGCGGCGAATTCGGCGATGAACGGGATCGAGCCGCCCATGCCCATCTCGACCGGCTCAGCGCCCCAGGCCTGCCGGAACGCCGCTCGCGCAGCGTCGTAGACCGGGCCGGTGACGTCGATGGAGTACGGCTGACCGATGTCGCCGGGCGTCACGGTCACGTGCGCACCCCACGGCGCGCGGTGTTCGAGGTGCGCGGTCAGCGCCTTCAGGTGCGCGGCGGCGTCACCGCCGGGGGCGACCCGCATGCTGACTTTGGCCCGGGCGCGCGGGATCAGCGTGTTCGACGATGCGGCGATCGACGTGGTGTCGATACCGATCACCGTGATCGCCGGCTTCGCCCACATACGCTGCGGCACCGAGCCGGAGCCGATCTCGGTTACCCCGTCCAGCAGACCCGATTCGGCCCGCACCCGGTCGGCGGGATAATCGACTGTCG
>Ga0302326_10028984_pt1 | contig 11128 bp, 10 predicted proteins | sample Palsa_T0_3_FD_202264 | JGI IMG/M metagenome (GOLD analysis project Ga0302326, IMG submission 202264) | Peat permafrost microbial communities from Stordalen Mire near Abisko, Sweden - Palsa_T0_3 | ecosystem: Environmental > Terrestrial > Soil > Palsa > Peat permafrost | place: Sweden: Abisko...
TGGAGGAGGCTGATCAAGCGCTTGTAGGCCGTTTTCAACACGCGGCAAAGCACGTTACTCCGCGTGAGGCGAGAGACATCGAACGTCGATCTCGCGAGGCGGGCCCGTTCGGTCTGGCGGCCTGAGCGACGTGGAGACGGTTGCCTTTTACTCCTACAAGGGCGGCGTGGGCCGCTCCATGCTACTCGCTTATGCCGCGCGGTTCTTGGCTAAGCTCGGCAAAGGCGTGGTGGCACTCGACTTCGATTTTGAGGCTCCTGGGCTTCACTACAAGCTCGGCGCAGATCAAGGTCCCGGTTCCCCCGCATTTGTTGGCGGCGCGGTTCCTTATCTGATCGCGACGGCAAAGGGTGCTGAATCTCCGCCGCCGCTCAGCGACCATATGATTGTCCTGGGGCACGGCGCGGGCGGGCAGGGTTGGCTCTGGTTGATGCCCGCCGGTCCTGCGCCGGACAAAACATACTGGGTGGCTCTCAAGAAGCTCGGCGACACCCTTCGGCTGGGCGATCCGAGCGGCCAAGGCTTGATGGCTCTGCTCGACATGCAGGCGCGAATTGCGGATGAGCTAAAACCAGACTATCTGTTGATCGACGCTCGAACCGGGGTGACAGAGCTCGGAGGCCTAGCCACAACGCTGCTTGCCGACACAGTGGTGTGCATGTTCGCAGCAAACCAGGAGTCCCTCGATGGAACACTCAAGGTTGTTGAGGCGCTTGAGAGCGCTCCGCGGCTGACTGGCCAAAAGCCGATTCGGCTGGTTTGGGTCCTATCCCGGATGAATGTCCCTCACAGCCGGGTTACGGACCTCGTCAAGGAGTCCATAAGAGACGCGGGTCACGCCAATCCGACGTTTTTCGTGCTGCCACATGAGGAGATGGATCCCTCGGAAAAACTTGACGTGTTCTCGCCGCTCTGGATAGTCTACGAGGAGTTATTTCGGAGACTCTTTACCACCGCCCTGAGTTAGCTTGCGCAAACCGTACCGCCGCCGTCGGCCCTGAAAATCTTTAGAACGTTTCCCCCCTCCCCAGCGTTATACCAATCAGAATGCCCCTGGCAATGGCCGCCGGCCGGTTGACCGCGCGCAGCGACGCCGACCTGATTCAGGCATCCAAACGCGGCGATCTATCCGCGTTCGAGGAGATCTACGCCGCGCATGCCGGGCGCATGAAGAGCATCGCGTTTCATTTGCTTGCGGATCGCGCGGACGCCGAGGATGCGGTGCAGGAAGCGTTCTTGAAAATTTATAAGGCGGCGGGCGCCATCCAGTTCGATTCCGGCCTGGGGCCCTGGATCTACCGCATCCTGCTGAATTGCTGTTACGACACGGGCCGCAAGCGTAAGCGCCAGGCCGAGTCGCCGCTGGCGGCCGAGCCGCCGGCCATACCGAACAACGTGCCGCTGCAACTGGCTATCCGGCGCGCGCTCGACCGCATCCATCCACAGTACCGGATGGTGTTCTGGCTGTTTGAAGTGGAGGGCTTTCGCCATTCCGAGGTGGCCGCGATTTTGGAAGTTCCGGAAGGCACCTCCAAGAAATGGCTGTTTGAGGCCAAAAGAGAGCTGAAGCGATTGTTGACGGAGAGCCGCGCATGACATTCGATTGCAAAGACTTGGAGCGCGCCCTGGTTATCCCGGAACTGTTGCCCGACGCGCGCGAGCATGCCAAGGTTTGCGACGCTTGCCGGCGCGAGTTGTGGCTCTGGAGCGAGATGTCGTCGGTGGCGCCGGGTCTGCGCGAGGAGTGGGAAACGCCCGATCTGTGGCCGAACATCCGCGAGACTTTGGCGGCGCAACAGAAGGCGGCCAAGCGGCGCAGCTTGAGTGGACGCTTCAAGACGCCGTTCGATTGGCGAATTATGGCCGGCATCGCCGCTGCCCTGGCGATTGCGGTTTCGATTTTCATCGTCAAGTACTCGGGGCCCGCGCCCACGCCCGCCGCGCCGCAGGATAGCGATTTCCTGACCGAGCAGACGTTAAAAGAAGTCGAAAAGACCGAGGCGGCATACCGCGCCTCCATCGACAAGCTCTCGCGCCTGGCGCAGCCCAAGCTGAACGCTGCGGAAAACCCCGTCGCCATCGCCGCTCGCGAGAAGCTCATGGTGCTCGATTCGGAAATTACCAACGTGCGTTCGACCGTGAATCATAACCGCTTTAACGCGCAGCTACAAACCGACCTGGCGATGTTGTACCGGGATAAGCAAGACACCCTGAAGGAGATTTTGCAGCATGCGCAATCGCCGCAATAACATTATGTTCGGCCTGACGCTGTTACTGGCGGCGCAGGCGTTCGCGCGGGAGGAATACTCGCGCAACTTCGACAAAACCGTGACGCTGGCCGGCGGCCAAAGCGTGCGCGTGGAGCATCGCATGGGCAATGTCAACCTGCGCACCCACACTGGCCGCGACGTCGTGGTACATGCTTCCATCCGGGTTTCCGCCTCCAACAATGCCGACGCCAAGCGCCTCGCCGACCAGATTCGGATCGAGGTCGCGCCGGCCGGCTCGGCGCTGGTCATTCGCACCGAATATCCCAAGGAGGAACACGACGGTTTCTTCGGGTTCCACGGCCTTTCCTATCTTTCCTATTCGGTCAACCTGGATGTAACCATGCCGGAGACCGCGCCGCTGGAACTGCGCAATAGCTTCGGCAGCGTTAGCATTGAGGACCTGAAAGCGAATGGGGATATCACCAATGCGCATGGCACGCTGACCTTCCGCAACGGGCGCGGCACGCAGCGCCTGGAGAACCAGTTTGCGGCCGTCGAAGTCACCGGCAATAAAGGCGACGTGGAGATTCGCAACGGCAACGGCGCTGTGGATGTCTCCGATGTCACTGGCATCGTGAACGTCAAGAACCGCTTTGCCAATGTCACGGTAACCAACCCGGGGCGCGGCGGGACTATCGTGAACGGCAACGGTGCAGTGCAGGTTACCGGCGCGGGTGGCGACGTGCGCATCACCAATTCGTTCGGCAAAGTGACTGTTAGCGGGGTTAAAGGGAATCTGGTGGTGGGCAACGGGAACGGCGAGGTGGAGGCGAATGGCGTCACCGGTTCGGCCGAACTGAACACCAGTTTCGGAACCGTGCGTTTCGGCGATATCGGCAAAGTCCTGTCGGTGCGCGCCACGAATTCGGCCGTGATCGGACGGAAAGTGGGCGAATCCGCGACCATCGAGAATTCCTTCGGCCGTGTGGATGTCAGCGAGGTGCATAAAGGGATTCGGATCGTGGGCGGCAACAGCCCCATCACGGTGGCCGACGTGGGCGAAGAAGCCTCGCTGAAGACCAGCTTCGGGTTGGTGACCGCGGATCGTGTGGGTGGAATGTTGACTGTAGAAGATAACAATGGCGCGGTGAAAGCCTCTGCCATTCGTAACAGCGCCAATGTGAAGACCAGCTTCGGCGCCGTGCTGCTCGACGGCGTGGCCGGATCGGTGGATGTCGATAACCAGAACGGCGGCGTGGAAGTATCGCTTGCAGGTCAGGCATGCCGGCCGGTGGGCATTCGCACGAGTTTCTCCGCGGTGCGCGTGCGCGTGCCGGATAACGCCAGTTACGCGGTGGCCGCCAAGACGTCATTCGGTAAGATCCATTCCGACTTCCCGATGACTATTTCCGGCGACATCAGCACTGACTCGCTGAACGGCAACATCGGCGGCGGCGGCTGTCCCATGCGGCTGAACGACAACAATGGAAGCATCGAGATCTTGAAAGGCGGCAAATCGTAGCGCACGCACCCTGCGTGCCGCGTCCCCACTCATGGGGACGCCCTTCTACTTGGCGGTGCCGTTCGCGGTCTTGGTCTTGTCGTCCTTGGTCTTGGCCTCGTCCTTGGTTTCAACCACAAAACCGAACTGAAACGACTTTACGTCCGCGAAGACCGGCGGCAGGCTGCCGCGGGTGTACGCCATCCGCAGGCCGTAGCGGGCCTTGCCGTCCTCCGCGAAGAAGACTCTTACATCGGACTGGAAGTACGGGCGGCTGCCCTTTCCTGTGGTCGAGTCACTCTTAGTGGCTGTATTGTAGTTGATTTCCTTCAGAAACAAGTACCGCTCGACGCCGCCGGCACTGATCTCCACCCGCTTAATCAGGCTGCTCTTGGCATTCGTATCGTCGGAGCCGCTTTTGTCTTTCGAATTTCCACCGCTGCTCTTGGCTTTCGAATTGTCCGAATTGTCATAGAACAGCGTAAAGTCGGCGCCCACCTTCGCGCGCGCAATCCAGTTCACGTCGGGTGTAGTGGTGGTCGTGGTGGTGCCAGTGGTGGTCGTGGTTGCAGCGCCCTGCCCGATGCTTCTGCCCCCTTCCCATCCGGCCACGAACGGACGCGCCCGGAAGTAACCCTTCTTCGAGCCGAACAGCGGGAGCGTCCGCGTCAGGATCTGGATGTCTCCATCCCCGACGGCGTTCGCAGCCTTGAACTGCGTGGGATCGCCTTCTATCTTGATGGCGAAATCCTCGAGGGCGCCCAGCCATACAGGGTTGTATTTGGCCTCGGCCTTGTTGATTTCCTCGCCGAAAGTTTTCAACTGTTCCGGGGTCACGCCTTTATCATGGTACCTGTTCACGTCGTTCTCGATTTCCGTGTCGACTGCGTGTTGGAACGAACTGACGTGCCTCCATTTCAGGCCAGCCTCGAAATGCCGCGGATCGCCGCCGGCGACGCTGGTCTTCTGAATTTGCAGGAAACTGTCGACCCCGGCGAGACCGGGCACAAAGTTGTTGAGAACGTTGTTGAGCGAGATATCCGCGCCTCCCTGCGTACCGGTCTGTGCCGTGGTGACGAAGCCGCTGGCGAAGATGTTCTTTTCGCTCGAGGTTTTTGCGGCCATGGCTTTGGCGGCGGCGGCGTTCAATTGATCGGCGAGATCTTTAGCCTGGGCCTGCGTGATGATGGTAGTGGTCTTGCAGACTGGCGCATCTTTAGAAGTGTCCGGCGTTTCCGGAGGACTGCCCTTGAGGAAATGGAGCACTCCAAAGCATAGGTTGAGCGAGTTGTCGTCCTTCGCTGCGGGGAGTGGAAGAAGCATCTCAACTGTGTCCGCACCGACTTCCGCGTAATGAATGTCGCCCGGCTTCACGGCGTTGAGTCGTGATCCGCTGGGCTCCGCCAGAATCGTAACGTTGGAGCCGTCGAGATCCTTCGGATGATTCCGGTCGAGAAGTGAAGTGAAAGTGACGGTAAGATCCAGCCCATCGGGGTGGTTGACCACATCCAGAGTATCGATGCTTATAGCGGGGCTTTTAGCGGGCGGGGCTGCCGCTGGCGCCGGCGGTTGCTGCGCCCGTACGGCGCAAGCCCCGGCCGCTATCAGGGACCAAAGAATAGTAAATTGGCTCGAACGCATCGTCGGCAACTAGAGGGCCTGCTCGGCAAGCCAGACGATCCGCGCCACGGCGCTTATTTTCTGTGACGCGTCCTCCGCAATGCCGTCGATCGTGGCGCCGATCTCTGGCAGGAATCCTTTGAGGGCCGCCTTGAAAAACGACATCTGCTCGTCGGAAACGCCGATTCTGTTGTCATTGAATGCCAGCAGAAAAAGATCTGGAGGCGTTAACTGGGGCGGCGCCTGCGATGCATCGACCTGGACCAAACGCGAGACCCTTGCCACCGACAGCGCTACCTCGAGTCGGCCGTCTTTGGGGCCAGCCCCCCCTCCGGCAGCGGCTGCGCCAGCCGCGTCCATCGGTGTATCGAAATTTCGCATAATTCTCCTTTTCCTTCCGTTATCGGTTTTCAAGAGCGCGGTTTTGCGACGATCACCGGGATGCGCGCTAAGTCTGCGGCGCATCCGGCGATTAGTAAACTGCACTTTTGTGTGATTATATACCAAACCACCCAGATTGCAACAAATTTATTTCAGATTATTTTCAAAATTTTGGCCGCGGACGACTCCGAGCAGTCCGGCGCGGAAGGACGAGAATACCCGTCCACTGACTGTGCTATAATCGAATCTACTGGAAGTTGATCCACAACCCCTCTCCCTCCGTTTGGTAGTCGGCTCGTCGATTCTCATCCGCAAAACTCAAAAATGAAAAGTTTCTCTGAATTCCCCCTTTCGGCTCTCCTGAAGAGCAATCTGGTAAAGAACGGCTTTAAAGAGCCGACCCCCGTCCAAGCCCAGGCCATCGAGCCGGCGCTGGCCGGGCGCGACGTGGTTGCCACGGCGCAAACCGGGACTGGCAAAACGCTCGCGTTTGTCCTCCCCATGATCGACATGCTCGCAAAAGAACCGGCGCGCGCCGGTGTCCGGGCTGTCATACTCAGCCCCACCCGCGAACTCGCCCTCCAAATCCACGAGACCTTCGTCAAAATGGCCGCGGGCAGCACGGTTCGCGCCGCCGTCGTAATTGGCGGTGTCGGCGAGGGATCGCAGTTGCAATCCATTCGCAAGGGCGTCCAAGTGCTCATCGCGACCCCCGGCAGGCTGTACGATTTTCTCAGCCGCGGATTGGTGGCCCTCGGCAACGTGCGCATCCTGGTGCTGGATGAGGCCGACCGCATGCTCGACATGGGTTTCCTGCCGACCATCAAACGGATCATGGCGGTCATCCCAACCGAGCGCCAAACACTATTCTTCTCGGCCACCATCGAAAGCTCGGTCAAGCACCTGGTGGAAACACACGTCCGCAATGCCGTGCGCGTGGAAATCGGCTCCACCACCAAGCCCATCGACACGATCGATCTGCATCTCTATGAAGTCGAGCCCGACCGCAAGGTGGGCCTCCTCAAAATGATGCTACGCGACGAGCAGGGTTCGTTTCTGGTCTTCGCCCGCACCAAGCACGGCGCGGACCGTCTGGCCAAAAAGCTTTCCGCCGAAGGCGTGAAGACTGCCACCATCCACGGCAACCGCAGCCAGAATCAGCGCACGCAGGCGTTGCGCGGCTTCCAGGACGGCTACTATCGCGTCCTGGTGGCGACCGACATCGCGGCACGCGGCATTCACGTGGAAGGCATCTCGCACGTGGTGAACTACGATCTTCCGCAAGCTCCCGAGGACTTCATCCACCGCGTCGGCCGCACCGGACGCATGGGCGCCGGCGGCACCGCTTCGACCTTTGCCACGCGCGGCGAGCGTGCGGATATCGCGCACATCGAGCGCATACTGGCCACCCGGCTGGAGCGCCGCCAGGTTTCGCCCGAGGTCGGCCGCGAGCTGAAGACCACGACTAGAGTTGTCGAGATTGCTTCCGTCTCACCGCGGCCGCAGCATCGGCGCGTGCGTTCATTCGCACCCAGACGCCGAGCCGTGTAGTGCCGCGATGACGCGCGGGATGCCAGCCAGGTCGGGCACCATTTCTAAATCCCGCCAACGGCTACCGAACATCGCAGCGACCCGGCCGCTGGTGTTGAATCCCAACTCCATGACCATCCAGCCGCCTGGACGCAGCACTCGTTCGGCGTCCCGCACCAGACGCTCGTAGATTTCCAGGCCGGTCGGGCCGGCGAAGAGCGCTTCGTGCGGCTCCCAGTCGCGCACTTCGCGCTGCAAGCCGGCCTTGTCGCCCAGCGGCACATAGGGCGGGTTCGAAGCGATCAGGTCCATCGACCCGTCCGCGAAAGCGGACATCAGATCGCCCACGACAAACGACACTGGCGCGTCCAGGCGCTGTGCGTTCCCCGCGGCCACCAAAATGGCCGCCGGCGAGATATCTGTGGCCCATACGGCGCCGCCGGTTTCCAGACGTAGCGTCACAGCCAGAATGCCGGAGCCGCAACCCACGTCCAAGATTTGAGGAACGCCGCGCGATACGCGCGGCGCCAGCCGCAAAGCGGTCTCGACAACGTGCTCGGTTTCGGGACGCGGAATTAGCACATCCGGCGTCACGCGGAATTCGCGGCCATAGAACTCCTGGCGGCCGGTGATGTACTGGGTGGGTTTGCCCTGCATGCGCTCGTGCAGATAGCGGCCGTAGTGCAGCCATTCGATCTCCGAAAGGTCGTGCTCGGGGTGGCCGAACAGGTAGGCGCGGTCGCGATGAAGAGCGTGCGCCAGCAGCACTTCGGCAGTGAGACGCGCGACGCCCACCGCAGCATCGTCCAGGAGCTTGACGCCCTGCAGCAACGCCATCCGGACGTTCATGCGGATACTCTGGAAAAATTGTGGGGCGGGCAATCCTGCCCGCAGCCGGCTTTCAGCCGGCTCTGGCCGCCTAAAAAGGCGGCTGCGGCCAAGATTGGCCGCACCACTTACGCCGCGACCCCGCCCGCCTCGCCTTGCTGCTCCTGGTAGTAAGTGGTCAGCGCCTCGAAGATGGCGTCCAGCCGGCCCTCCATCACCATGTCCAATTGGTGCAGCGTGAGGCCGATGCGGTGATCGGTGACGCGGTTCTGCGGGAAGTTGTAGGTGCGGATCTTCTCGCTGCGGTCGCCGGTGCCAACCATGCTGCGGCGCTCTGCGCCAACCGCTGCTTGCTGCTTTTCCAACTCCATTTCGTAGAGCCGGGAGCGCAGCACGCGCTCGGCCTTGGCGCGATTCTTGATCTGCGATTTTTCGTCCTGACAGGAGACGATCAGACCGGTGGGCAGGTGCGTGATGCGCACTGCCGAGTACGTGGTGTTCACCGACTGACCGCCCGGACCCGACGAGCAGAACGTATCGATGCGAATGTCTTTGGGATCGAGCTTCACTTCGACTTCGTCGGCTTCGGGCAGCACCGCTACCGTAATAGCCGAAGTATGCACGCGGCCTTGCTGCTCGGTAACCGGCACGCGCTGCACGCGATGCACGCCGCTTTCGTATTTGAGCTTGCTGAAGACGCGGTCGCCGCTGACTAGCGCGATGACTTCCTTCAAGCCGCCGGCCGCCGATTCGCTGGCGGACGTCACCTCAATGCGCCAGCGCTGCGTTTCCGCATAGCGCGAGTACATGCGGAAAATCTCCGCGGCGAACAGCGTGGCTTCGTCGCCGCCGGTGCCGGCGCGGATCTCAAGCACCACGTTCTTCACGTCGTTAGGATCCTTGGGCAGCAGCAGGACCTTGATCTCCCGCTCGATGCGCGCCAGTTCCGGCTCCAAGCGCGCGGCCTCGTCGGCGGCCATCTGGCGCAGATCCGGATCCTGCTCCTGCAGCATGCCGCGCGCCTGATCGAATTCGCCGGCGGCTTTTTTCCATTCGCGATACTTGTCCACAACTTCGGCCATATCGCTACGCGCCTTGGCGGCTTTGCGGTATTCGGCGGCATCTGCCATCCGCGCAGGATCCGCCATTTGGCGCGTCAGTTCGTCGAAGCGCGCCTCAATCTGCTGGAGTTTGGGAACGAATTGCATGGACGCTAGGCCAGGTTAGGCCAAACTACGCAATGACCAGCTCGCCGCCTTGGGACTTTTCCAGGGCCATGGCGCCCTCCAGCGCGTGTATGGCGACGGCGGCCTGCTCGTCGGACGGCGGCTTGGTGGTGATGCGCTGCAGCCACAGCCCGGGCGCGGTGAGGGTGGCCAGGAACGACCCGCGGCGCCGGGCCGCGAAGCGGATCAACTCGTAACTGAAGCCCGCGATGAATGGCAGCAGCAGCACACGGCTGAGCAGTTTCATTCCGAAGCCGGAGAACGGAATCAGCGTGTAAACAACCATGGAGACGACCATCACGACCATCAGAAAACTGGTGCCGCAACGCGGATGGAAGGTGGTGAACGCCTGCGCGTTTTCGACGTTGACCGGTTTTCCGGATTCGAAGTTGAAGACTACTTTGTGCTCCGCGCCGTGATACTCGAAGACGCGGTAGATGTCCTTCATGCGCGAAACCAGGAACAGGAACGCCAGGAAGATGGCGATGCGGATCACGCCATCGGTGGCGTTAAAGGCGATGCGGCCTTTCAAGACCGGGTACCATTTCCCGAGCGTGGTGACGGCATACAGCGGTACGAATTTATAAAGGAAGACGAAGAATGCGAAGGAAAGCAGCATGTTCAAACTGAGGGCCCAGTTGGGGAGTTCCTTGGCCTCGGCCTTCGGAGATCCGGTCTCCAGCGTGGCGTTGGCCGAAAATTTCAGCGCTGTCAGCCCCAGGGTCATCGCTTGATAGAGGGTGCCGACGCCGCGCACGATCGGGTATTTGAAGATGCGGTGCCGCTCGGACATGCGGGCCAGCGGCTTTTGCTCGGTCACGATTTCGCCGTTCGCCTTGCGGACGGCCACACAGTAGCTGTGCGGGGCGCGCATCATCACGCCCTCAATAACGGCCTGCCCGCCGACCAGGGTGGTTTCCTCGCCGCTTTCGAGGATGGGCATCATTTGAATATGCGTGAAAAGGCGAAAAAAGGTACGTAGGGACACAGTTCCTCTCAGAATGGACGTTTCCTATTATAGCGGATTTGGCGGCGCGGGCTATGTTGCCTTCCGGCTACTGGGCCGCGACTGCGCTACCGAGTCCCGGCCTGCGCTATGATTACTCTCGGATATGCGGCGCTTCGGAAGGACGGCTATGAAGCGTTTAGGAACATTTGCGATCTTGTGCGCGGCGCTCTCGCCTTGGGCATTCGGCCAGAGCGCATCGGTGAATACGATCACAGGGATGGGATACCTGTATCCGAAGGCCACTGTGGCTCCAGGGCAATTGATTACGGTGTTCGTGGCGGGGAGTATCCAGGGCGAGATCGGCGCCAGCGTCCAGGGCCTGGCAGCGCCCGTTTTTGAATTGCGCCCGCCGTCTGGCTGCGCGGCGGCGAGCCTCTGTTCCGGCCTGACGGCCATCACCATCCAGATTCCTTACGAGCTACAGCCGGGATGCATCTTCACTATCCCGGCGTGCAACCTCTCGCTTTTGACGCAATTAATCGTAACGGTGAACGGCGTTGCGGGAACGCCAGTTAACCTGACTCCGCTGCCCGATCAGATTCACATTCTGACCGCTTGTGACACGGTGGTCCCCAGCGGGGGCGCAACAGCGCCATTTGGCGGGTTGCCTTGTGCGCCTCTGGTGACGCACGCCGACGGATCGCTGGTGATGCCGGCCAGCCCGGCACAGGGCAGCGAGGAGGTCGTCGCCTATGCAGTCGGGCTCGGGTTGACCACTCCGCGTGTTCCGACCGGCCATGCGGCGCCCGCTGCAACGCCTACGAGCGGAACCTTCGTCCTCGATTTCAATTTCCGGCCGAACGCTTTGGCGACCCAACCCACA
>Ga0302326_10028986_pt1 | contig 11127 bp, 9 predicted proteins | sample Palsa_T0_3_FD_202264 | JGI IMG/M metagenome (GOLD analysis project Ga0302326, IMG submission 202264) | Peat permafrost microbial communities from Stordalen Mire near Abisko, Sweden - Palsa_T0_3 | ecosystem: Environmental > Terrestrial > Soil > Palsa > Peat permafrost | place: Sweden: Abisko...
TGGCGAAGAGCCATAAGGCAACGGCGATTTGGACACCGCGATGACCCGTGATGCTTCGTAGTACTGAGCCCGCCGCGTCGCGCGCGTGTGTCGGGTTCATGTCATCAGCGGCTTGGTGCGACGGAATCGATAGGGTCGCAGTTGGTGCGGCCTTGCATCACACAATCTTGCAGACGCGAACTGTCTCGCAGTATGTGTTCCAGAATGAGTCCACCCAGAACCAGCAACGCTATGAAGATCAGCGCAATGAGCGCGCCCCGACGCGAGTCGGGAACCTGCGGTCCCTGTGGTTTTTGCTCAGGCACTGGCGCTCTTTGGTTCATTGACCACGCACACTTGAAAATTAACAAAATTCCGTGGCAATTGCCCGAGCCGGCACCTTACGGTGGCGTGACGACGGATCTAGTGGACGGGTCGCCGGGGCCGCTGCTTCGACGCGACCGACTTTACGATGAGCCGGCGTCGCCGGGCCGGGTCGAACGGGTCGCCAGCCCGTTTCAGGGCTGCACGGATCAGGGCTTCGACGTCCGGAGCGCAAATATCATCAGGACTGCTCAATACGATGTGACGCACTTGGTTGCCGCTGCCCTGCAGAACCTTCTTCGGGTCCGGCAGGCGTGCGCCTTGCGCAAAAAACAGGTTCACCCAGCGTGGATAAACCGCGATCGAAAAGACAGCGGCGGAACTGGTAGCGGTGGGACTGAAGCCGATCACCAGCGCGTTATAATTGTCGTAGATCAACTCAAATGCTCCCGGCAGCCTGCGGCGCAGCAGCGCCAGAGCGCCTTTGGTGAACGCCGCGACAGCGGGCTCGTACTTCCCCAAAAACCCGGCAAGTCTGCTGGCGGGTGTCCCGTCGATCACGGAAGCGCCTCCGTGAACAAGCTAGGTCGCCGGGCATTCATCGCCGAACGCGACCGGTCGCACGGTCTGGGGTGCATCGGGAGGCGAAAACGCCTGACGAAAAGTGAATGCTTCGGCGCTTGGACCGTTGGCTCGCAGGAGTTCAAGCCTGGCTACGGCTTCGGCGATACTGGGCCGATGGTCCTTGGGAACCCACCACAGCACGAGAAAGGCATCGGCCATGCGTTCAAACCATTCCCGCCGGCGGCGCATGAGTTCCACGTGAGCCGAACTGTAGACATACTTGCTGAGTGACTCGACATCTCGCCACACCGACATGTTGATCAGCATGTTCTCGTTCTCGAACGGCCGAATGGCCGTGGCGTCGCCTTCTGCGCTTTGCAGACGCCACACAAAACCTGGCGAGCGCTCGGCCAGGGCATTGATCCGCTCCAGGTTTGCGGCAAAATCCGCCATGATTGGCGAGTCCATCGGGCCCTTGATGAGGCCGATGTTAAGCTGGGCGAGTTCGTAAACGGACACGGGAACTCCTGGGGCAAGAAGACACCTGGCCGCGCAGCGGCACATCGTGGCCATACGGCGCCGGGGTTCGGTGGCTGCTTTTGCCGAGAGCATTGTAACGCGCCGCCCGAACCGGGGATCTGGCGAAATCCCCTGACTGCGCGGATGGTTCGCGGCAGTGATGGTCGGTGCGCTCGCTCCGTGCGGCAAGCCCATTGGGAGGGACTAGCATGCTGAGGTACCTATCTGCGGGCGCGTGGGCCGCTCTTCTCGCACTCGGGGGAGTCCGGGCCACGGTGTTGGCCGACGAGGTTCCTGACCATCCGATTGTTGTACGCGCTGCGCGACTTCTCGACGTGGCAAGGGGCGAGATCCTGACACCGGGGGAAATCCTGGTCGAGGGCGAGCGCATCGCAGCGGCCGGTCGTGCCGTGGCTCATCCCGCCAATGCCCAGGTCATCGATCTGGGTGACGCAACGCTGTTACCCGGCCTCATTGACGCCCACGTGCATCTCTTCCTTCACCCGGGATCGGAAAGTCTGCAGACGGTGGAAGAATCGGTGCCGGAGCGGACGATTCTGGCGATACTCGCGGCGCGGGACGATCTCATGGCCGGCTTCACTGCCGAGCGCGACATGGGCACGGAGGGCGCGGGATCGGCGGACACCGCCGTGCGCAATGCCATCAACAAGGGCCTGATCCCCGGGCCGCGCCTGCGCATCAGCGGCAACGCAATCGACATTCTGGGCGGCCACGAGGATGCCAATCACTTCAATCCTGCGCAGCACGCGCTCTCGAACGCGACCTACGCCAACAACGTCGAGGAACTGGTCGCCGCCATCCGGCAGCAGCACAAGGAGGGATCCGATTTCGTAAAAATATATGAAACCGGTCCGGATCGAATGCAAGACGGCTCTCTGCACACGCCTTATCAGTACACGGCGGCGCAGCTCAAAGCTGCGGTCGACGAGGCGGCACGCCTCGGAACAACCGTCGGCGTACACGCAATGGGCGAGCCCGGCACGCTCTTCGCGGCTCAAGCCGGAGTGGCCTCCATCGATCACGCCTCGCAGCTAAGCAGTGAAACCATGACGCTTATGAAGCAGAAGCGCATTCCGGCGGTGCCGACGTTTGCAGTCTTCGAATACTTTGCAACCCACGGCGAAGCGGCCAGCATGCAGCGTGAAAGCGCGCTGCTCGATTACAAGGTACGGGAATTCAAGAAACAGATCGCTGCCGGAATTTCGTTCGCGGTGGGCTCGGACGTCGGCCCCTTCCCGCACGGAACCCAGGCGCGCGAGCTTGAGCTGCTGGTCAAATACGGTATGACGCCCTTGGCCGTGTTGCAGGCGGACATGCTCAACGGCGCGAAACTACTCGGTTGGGATGGGCAGATTGGGGAACTTAAGGCCGGCTACTACGCCGACATTGTCGCCGTTCCCGGCAATCCGCTCGAGGACATTCGCTCGGTCGAGCATGTCGCCTTCGTGATGAAAGGCGGCGCAATAGTAAAATCGCCGCCGAACGATCGGTAGCCGTCAGCAAATGACGGCGGTTCGGGCGCGGGAGCTGGTAAGCGCCGACGCATCTGGCGGCGAATGGCGCGTCAAATTCCCCGTCTTGGCGTCGCAGTGAACGCTCACTGGCGCGCGGCCACGATATCATCCAGCCGCGCAGGCTCCGCCCCCTCGCGCTCGAGGTGCGGGAAGCGCAGGCCGTCGTGATAGTCGAGACTCGTAACCCGGAAGCGATCCTCAACCTTGAGGATCAGCTCGATGGGTAACTTTGTTCCCTTCGCCTCGGTAATAGCATTCTTCAGTATATCGGCGCTGTAGGCGGCGCCGTTGACCGCGAGAATCTGGGCCCCTTCGGTGAGCTTTGCCCGAAATGCAGGACTGTTCCAGATAGCCAGCAACACGGTGCCGTCTTTGTTATCGATTTCAGCGCCTATAGAGAACAGCAGGCTCAATCGCTTGCGCCCCATATCTCGCGCTTTCTGAAAATCGCTTGGCGTGTCGCTATAGATCAGTTTGTAGCCGCCGCGGCGCAGGCCGCCGAGCGGTGGAGGCTTGTCGACTGCATCGAGGCGCTGGCGCAGAAAAGCGGCCCAGTCGTAGGGCTCAACCGAGTTAAGCGCCTTAACGACGTCATTGAATGTATAGGTGACGATCGTGAAGCTGCCATCGTTGATGCCAAAGAATGCCCGCGCGAAGTCGTCAAGCGAGCGCTTGCCCTGCGAGCGCTCGCGGATCAGCGTATCGGCATCGAGCCAGATGAGCGCGCCCTCGGCGTAGTAATCCTCGAAGCGTTGCCAGTCGCGCCAGGACATCGGGCGGCGCGGATTAATGATCGGATCATTCGTCGTGTCCTGCAGCGGTCGCCATTTGTGCCCGGTCTGGACCTCGTACAGGGCGGCTGTGAGTGCCAGCTGATCGAGGGCTTCCTGTTTACTCCACAGCCCCGAGCGTGCAGCCAGCACCTGCCCCCAGTATTGCGTCTGTCCTTCGTATACCCACAGGAGGCTATCCTGCATCGGCACGTTGTAGTTGGCCGTCCAAAGGTCCGCCGGACGGCGGAACTTGCCGTTCCAGGAATGCGTGAATTCGTGCGACAGCAGGTCGCGCGCGTACGCCGCCTTGTCCCACTCCGTGAAGGCTGTCGGATCACCGCCATCCTCGCTCGACTGGTGGTGCTCAAGTCCGTTCTGCTCGACCTGATCACTCAAGGAGTAAAGAAAGTCGTAGTGTGCGTAGTGGTGCGCACCAAAGAGCTTGTAGGCCTGCTGCACCAACGAGCGATACGCTTGCAACTGTTCGGGTTTCACCACGAGCAGCTCCGCACGGTCCGCGAACAGGTCGAGGTGCACGGGCGCATTAGGCGCCGTATCCAGATCGAGGCGCGCTGTATACCGGCCCGCATAGATGGGACTGTCGATGAGTGTCTCGAGGTTGGTTTGCTTAAACGTCGTGCGTGAGCCCTCCGCAGATGCGGGCTCGAGCGCGGAAGCGAACCGCCAGTCAGCAGGGAGCGTAACGCCGGCCTCGACCGGGATCTGCCGCACGAAGTAGCTCGCCGGATACAGGACGACGTTGGCCCACTCGAGAATCAACAGGTCCCGACTGACCTCGATGCGGCCGACCTTGGGGCTCGTTGGCGACAGGTAGTCGAAGTCGATGTCGATCGACTTGACCCCCGGTGCCGTTTGCACGTGAAACGCGAAGACGTCGACCGGATCGCGCGTCCACGCGACAGGCACTCCATTTGCGCTGATCCTGAGCCCCGCCAATCTATCGATCGGACCCTGCGGTGCGTGATGGCCGGGCAGCCATTGCGGATACAGCAGAACGGTATGCGCACCGATGCCACTCAGGGTCTCGTGAACGCGGACGATCCGGCGTTCCAGATCGGATGCATCCACGGCCACGCGCAGCACGCCCGGATAAGGGCGATCTTGGGGCGCCGCGATCGCCGCGGCGGGCGCAATCGCGGTTGGGCCTGGGCTCGCAGATGCCATGAGCGCAATGGCCATGGCACAAACTGATATCGGCAGAATTGCAAGTTTCATGCGATGAATTCCATTTTGCGCATCGCCCGCGGCCGGCAAAAAGCTGCGCGCTTTGATTTGGGGTTTCGCCTTCTCGTGCCAGGGCTGCGTCGCTGCGCCCCGATTCTTAGCCGCAGTTTAATGCACGTGAACCTGCCGGATGAGGATTTATGCCAGAGCCCCGCACATCACCGACCAGCCAAATGCCGCCGTCGATCCAGTGAGACGCAGCAGCGCATGCCGGTTGCTCACGCGATGCATTCGTAGGCTGCGCCGCGCAGGATTTGGCGGTCGCGACCGCCGTAGGTCGGCCTTGGAGGGCCAGGGTCAGCGTTGCTGGATCGCACCAACATGGCGCATGAGAACCGGTGGACATTCGATTCGATCGAGCATTTAATCCGTGGGCGCAAAGTTGGCCCATCGCCGACGATATCATTCGCAATGAAAAAGCACGGGGAATCTATGAATAAAACTAATGTGTGGTGTTTACTGGGATTGCTTACCCTCGCTGGCTCTTCGCTGTCGCATGCTCAGCAGAGCAGCAGCGCGACCGAGAAAGCTGTCACGGCACTTGAAAATCAGTGGCTGCAGTCACAGAAGACGAACAATCCCGACCTGGTCGCGCCGCTCCTGGCCGAGAAGATCGTGAGCACGGGAAATGACGGGAAAGTCGAAAACAAAGCTCAGATGCTGGCCGATGCGAAGTCGCGAAAATATACCAGTGCCGAATACGAAGACGTGCAGGTGACGGTATTCGGCAATACGGCCATCGCGACGGGCGGATTCACGGGAAAGGGTACGGATGCGTCGGGCAAACCGTTTAACGATCATGACCGCTGGACCGACACATGGCTCAAAATGCCCAATGGCAAGTGGCAGTGCATTGCGACTCATGATTCGCCAATAAAAATGTAACTAGCCTATGCGCAGATCACGCTGCGCCGAGGTCAGGACCTGTCAGCTGCCCGCCCGGAGCGCGATTATTTCGGAAATCGCCGGCGCGGGCGGCGTCTGCTAACGAGCTGAGCACAAAAAGGATTCTTGGCGGTGCGTTTGTGAGCCGCAGCGCGCGGTTTTTGATTAACAGGCGCCACCGCGCGCCCCGGCCAGGAACGCCACATGGGTGGCTTAAAACGTCTTAAACTCCACCCGAGAAATGGACATTCTCGATGGTAGCTTTAATCTCCGTAAGCCATCGCAACAGTAGCGGCCATAGGGTCACGCCGTGAGTATCCGCAATCGTACATCCGAATTTTGCGACCGATTTGGACTTCGCGTGCCGATTCTCCTGGCTCCCATGGCAGGCGTCCCCGCCCCCGCCCTATCGGTTGCCGTTGCCAGCGCAGGTGGCCTCGGCGCCTGTGGCGCGCTTCTCATGTCGCGCCCCGAAATTGTTTCCTGGGCGAATGAAGTGCGCAATGCGAGCAACGACAGATTTCAGATCAATCTGTGGATTCCTGACCCCTCCCCGGTCCGCGATGCGGGCCAGGAGAATCTGGTGCGCGAATTCCTTGCGACGTGGGGACCGGCAATCGCGCAAGACGCGGGTGATGCCACTCCGCCAGACTTCTCGGCGCAATGTGAAGCGCTGCTGGAGGCCCGTCCACCCATTGTCTCTTCGGTTATGGGACTGTACCCGCGTGAGTTCGTGGCTCGCCTGAAGGCGCTTGGCATCGCCTGGTTCGCCAATACTTCGAGCGTAGCTGAGTCGAAAGCTGCTGCAGCGGCCGGCGCAGACGTGATTGTGGTTCAAGGAATGGAGGCCGGCGGCCATCGGGGCTGTTTTGATTCCAACAAGGCCGAGCGCGAAATGGTGGGACTCGCTTCCCTCGTTCCGGCGGTCGTCGACGCTGTGAAGATTCCGGTCGTGGCCACCGGAGGCATTGCCGACGGTCGAGGAGTCGCGGCCGCGCTTGCTTTAGGCGCGAGTGCGGCACAGGTGGGCACAGGCTTCCTGCGAGCACCGGAGGCTGGGATTCATGCCGCATGGGCGCAGGCGCTCGCGCGTGCGGCACCGGAGGACACTGTCGTCAGCCGCGCTTTCAGCGGCCGCGCGGGACGCAGTCTTGTAACCGATTACGTACGCGCCGCCATGTCCGACAGCGCGCCGCAACCCGCGCCCTATCCGGTCCAGCGCGGCCTCACGGCCGCGATGCGAGTGGCCGCAACGAAGGCGGGAGACGTGAGCCGTATGCAGGCATGGGCGGGGCAGTCCGCAGGCCTGGCTCGCGCGGAGCCGGCCCGACAAATCCTGCAGCGCCTTTGGGACGACGCCGTCGCGATTCTCCGGTACTAAGACACGTCAGTCTGAGTCTGCGGCGCGACCGGACTCGGCAGAACAAATATGAAGCTCACAGGCTCGTCGGCGGGGTATTCCGGATTCGAGCTCTTTGGTGGACGTCTACAAAGAATCCTCTACAGGCATCTTCTGCATCAGATCCACCTGAAGCCATGAAACAACTCGTCGAAGTGAATTCGCCATGGTCTTGCCTTAGACTCTTGGCATGAACGCGTTTGCTGATGAGCTGTCAGAGACGTGCCGGGCGTTACTGACCCAGTCGACGAATTTTCATCCGTTTTATGGGGATGGCCTTTCAAACCATCTCCCGATGGCCTTGGTAGCGCTCGATCGACTCGGGGGCAGCGCGGGCCAGCTTAAGGCGTTTTACGCAGCGTCGATTCCCAGCTTGGTTGCGTTCAAGCCCGCAGCCCGTCCGATGCATCCCATTGACGCAATGGGTAATTCTGATCACTTTCCGAGCGTGCTGCTCTATTTTCAGCGGGCCATTGCTGAGGACGGTCCCGCAGATGTGTTGCGGCGCTGGGTGCCGGAGCTGATACCGGGAATCGCCGCCGCCTCGTTCCACGGCTTGATCCGTTTAGGTTACGCGATTGAGACATCCAACAATGCGGAAATCGCATCCGCACTCGCCTTATGGACTACAGCCTTTACTTCACTCGGCGCGCCCGGCCATCTCGTTGATGAGACGCCAGCGGCCATCGTGACGCGTCTTTCGAAATTGAGCGCGGATCGTCCAGTATTCCCAGGGTTGATTGTGGATCGAATGACTGGCATCGCAGCGCTGAATTCACTGCTGTTCTCTGAAGCGCAGCCGCGACAATTGAGCCTCGCGGATGTGGCGGACTTCGCGATCTCAGCGTACGCGAGTTTTGATGATTTCACCTTGTTGCATGCCGTGACCGCTACTCATGCATTTCGGCTAATCATCCCTTACATTGCAGCTTCAGAGCTCGCAACACGGCATCTTTGGCGCTCCATAATGATCGCCGCGCTATCCACGGGACTGCCGCTGCACAACGACTGGCCAAAGGCGGGCGCTCACACGATGGAGTGGGCCGATAGCGCAGCGCGGGCGGTCGAGTCTGACGACGAGCATGTGATCAAGCTCGTGTACACAGCCCTTGCCGAATATCGCGTATATGCGGATCCCCTTTATCAATTCGTGGCGATGAGACAAGTGGCGTCGGCTAGCACGGTCGCGCTAGCCGGTTAGCCAAGCTTACGACGAGCGCGCGGCAGCGCCCGCTGCTGGCTCAATTCGGTTCCTCGGGACGGCATCGAGTATGAGCGCATCGCTCAAGCTGGCGGTTTCCCGACAGAGACGGTATGTTCAAGTGCCTGTGATAGGGCCGTGCTTGTCCACCACCAGCAGCTCCACGCGGTTGCGGTTAATGTCCAGTCCGGTGACTGGATCGGACCAAGCGTCAGTGCCGAATCACTCCCTCCGATAACTGGACAGTTTTCTGTAATTTAAATTAAAAATCCGATGCTATTCTTCATGAGCCGTTGAGTCGGGTTGCTAAAATCGAGACGTATCCAGATCTCGCTCATAAATATATGGATAACAGCACACAGCTCCGCTTCATTACAGCAAACAATCGGATGAACGCCAATCTCATCTGCAGGGATTGTGGACCCGCTTATGCGCGCTCGCTGCGCTTACCGTGGTCGGATGTGGACTCTTTGGGCGACCTGTCGGACAACAGCGCTGTCGTCGTCGATAGCACCCTGAATGACGCTGAAGTCATGCGAGTGCGCAAATTTATTGACCGCGACACGGCGCTCGTATTGTTGAAGGTGGTGGATCCCTATTGGAGTCGCGACACGCGCGGCAGCGACCGCAGCTCCTATACCCGGCTTGTCGAAACCCGCTGCTGCCGACCCAACGTAGCAATATTGTCTCCCTACGAGCCTAAGGAATGGCTGAAGGAAGTAGTCGACCAGCTCAAGCCCAGGTTGATCGTTTTGCCCTACCCCTACCTACCTGAAGCGGAGCAGGCGCTCACGCCTGATAATTTTGCTGCGCGGCGCGACCGAGCGGTCCTGACCGGTGCGCGCAGCGGCCGCAAATATCCTCAGCGCGCAAGAATTCACCGGCTGCGGCATATTCTCGCGAAATATCGCAACAGTTTTGATTTACTCGAGCATCCGGGTTATCCAAACCTTGGGCAGGCAAGACGCCATAATTTCGTGTTTGACGAGTTCTTGAGATTCATCGCCGGTTATAAAACATTTTATATTTGCCCATCCAGAGCCGACCTAGAATTTCTAAAGTACACGGAATGTGCTCAGGCGGGCTGTGCGCCGGTGGGAATACCCGCGACGAGCTTGCCCGCAGCCGCTAAAAGTCTGTTCCTCGACACCGCTACGTTTCTGAAATCGATGCGCAAACAACCCGCGGCGCTGCGGAACGAGGAGCATTTCACCAGGGCCGTTGAGTACCGAGCCGTCATGGCCAATTCACGAAAGGCTGAGAAGCTTCGGGAACAGTTGGTCAATTTTGTTGTCTCGACCTGCAATTGACCTGCCCGACTGCGTGACCTCCAGTCAGTAGACCCACTGACAGCTATTAATGCTGATGTGTTGCGGAGCCTATATCGACGCCAACTCCCGTCATTACAAAATCGGTGTCGCCGTGTTCAGAGTGTTCGGCGACGCGCCCGTACTGCAGCAGCAGAAACATTCTCTTCCTGAGGTGAAATTTCACGCCAAAGACCGCCAACAGATCCACTCGCGGTCCGTTTCTGTCCAGCACGCGATCATCCGTTAGCGCCAATTCCGGCCCGATTGCCGCAAAGAACTGTACCCGACCACCGCCAAATCCCTGGTGCGCGTTGAACAATCCCGCGACGCCTGTGCGATCCAGCCACCTGTGTACCTGTTCATGCCGCAACGAGACGTCGAATCCGAACAGGCCGCCGAGCGATTCTCCATAGTCGAGCCACTCGGCCCATCCTGAATCAAGCTCGGAACGAAAATCATCAAGCTCGCTTCTTCCAGTGGCGATCTCAACATACTGATCACCTGCCCTGGCCCCCGGATAGTCGCTGAACTCAGGATTGTCGGCATTTCCAGGGGAATAGGCGAGCCCCAGCATGACAGTGCGGGAGTTGAAGCTCGCTACGTCAAGGGATTTACCGGCGCTGACCTCCACAGCGATTCTGGAAGTCACATGGCATTGCCCGGTCACGCTCATCTGCAGGCCAATCCCGTATCTGTCCGAGTATAGGGAACGAAATTGAGTCGCCGTCGTGTCGAAATAGATTTCCGGGCCCATTGAGGCTCCCAACCGGCACCTCGCGTTCCCGGGCCACCAGTAGTCGAGCTGTTCGCTGTAGGCGTCGCGATAATGCAGGGGTGCGGTCAGTCGTACCAGCCAGTTCTCCGACGGACCAAGAAATCCCTCGTTCACGTAGACCGTCGCGAGACCGAACTGGCCGCCAAAAAAGACGTGCGGCTGCTCGTAAATGATGCTGAATGCGGAGGTGCGCTGTCCGAGGGCGTAGGTTCCACCCGGGAAACGATTTTGGTCGCCCGACAGTATATGAAACACCGGCTGGTCAGACGCGGGCAGCCGTTGCGGCACGCTGCCCACCGCTGTGACATCGCCGCTCGCAGGAGATGGACCGCCAGTGAGCGGTACCGACGGGTCATCGGATTGGCTGGGCTCCAGCGCCAGCGTTCTGTACGCACCGCTCAATGCAATAACGGCCGCGACCGCCGTGACGCGCCAGCGCGCAGGCAGTCCCAACAGCCGTGCTCTCCGGTCGCAGGCAGCGATTGCGGGAAGTAAATCGGGGCGCTGTGCCAGTTGTTCGATCCCAGGCTGCACAATCGTCAAGGACATGGGTAAAACCTTATGACTCCAGGCGAGCACCGGCGAATCTTGAGATTCTGCATAAGGCGCATCAGCGTG
>Ga0302326_10028991_pt1 | contig 11126 bp, 10 predicted proteins | sample Palsa_T0_3_FD_202264 | JGI IMG/M metagenome (GOLD analysis project Ga0302326, IMG submission 202264) | Peat permafrost microbial communities from Stordalen Mire near Abisko, Sweden - Palsa_T0_3 | ecosystem: Environmental > Terrestrial > Soil > Palsa > Peat permafrost | place: Sweden: Abisko...
CTTGCCGGAAATCGAGCGACACGCCGGCCTCGCGCGCGCCGGCTTCAGCCGCCGCCAGCATCTCGGGCTCGGGGTCGACCGCCGTCACCGCCATGCCGGCGCGGGCAAACTGGATTGCCAACAACCCCGGCCCGCAGCCCAGATCCATCACCGGATCTCCGGGCATGAGCCCGACAATCCGGATCACCCGCTCGATCAGCGCCGGCGGATAGCCCAGCCGGAAGCGCGCGTAATAAGGCACAGTCGTGCGAAAACGGTGGGGATCGTAGGTTGGATCGGTGGTTTCGGGCGTCCGGGGCATCGTGCTTTGCTTTGTCCTGCTTGCGCTTATATTAGCCGCTGCCGCTTCGGGTTGGAATCATGGCGACGATCGCACTCGTAGACGACGACAAGAATATCCTGGAATCCGTGACCATGCTGCTGGAGCAGGAGGGGTATCATGTGCGCGCCTATTCGGATGGGGCGGCCGCCCTGGGCGCGCTGACCGCCACCCCGCCGGATCTGGCCATCCTCGACATCAAGATGCCCCGGATGGACGGGCTGGAGTTGTTGCGGCGCCTGCGCCAGCACGCCGACCTGCCCGTCATCTTCCTCACCTCCAAGGACGAAGAGATCGACGAGCTGATGGGGCTCAATGCGGGGGCAGACGATTATATCCGCAAGCCTTTCTCGCAGCGGCTGCTGCTCGAGCGGGTCAAGGCGGTGTTGCGCCGGAACGAAACGCATAAAGGTCCGGCCGCGCCCGGCGACGTGAAGAAGGAAGCGCTGGTGCGCGGCAAGCTCGCGCTCGATCCGCAGCGCCATGAATGCACCTGGGACGGCAAGCCCGTGCGTCTCACTGTCACCGAGTTCCTGATCCTGCAATGCCTCGCGCAGAGGCCCGGCTTTGTGAAGAGCCGCGACAATCTTATGGACGCGGCCTATGACGACCAGGTTTATGTCGACGACCGCACCATCGACAGCCACATCAAGCGGTTGCGCCGGAAGTTCAAGCAGGCCGACGACAATTTCGATGCCATCGAAACGCTCTATGGCGTCGGCTATCGCTATCGCGAGGCGTAAGCACCTGCCCGCGTTGTGCCCATGAACTTGTTCGGCAGCACTCGCGCGTTGCGACGCCCGCGTTTTTCGACGCTGACCTGGCAGATCATCTATTTCAACGTCGCGGCGCTCGCGATTCTGATCGTGGGCACGCTTCTCGTGCAGACGAGCCGCGTGGGACTCGTCGACGAGCGCATGGCCGGCATCCGCCAGGAGGCGCTGATCGTCGCGGGCACGCTTGCGGAATATTCCACGGACGAAAAAAACCGCTCCATCGACGACAGCGTCGCCGAACCGTTGCTGCGCCAGCTCATCGCGCCGACGCCGCTCCGCGCGCGTCTCTACGATCCGGCCGGACAGCTCGCCATCGATACGCGCGATCTGCTCGCGCGCGATGTGGTAGAAACGCGCGAGCTGCCGCCTCTCGATGCCTGGAGCCGCTTCAAGGGCTGGGTCGCGCGCATGTATGACGGCGTGATGGGTGTGCGCCCGTTCTCGCGGCTCGCGCCCTATTTCGAAGCGGGCAGCGACGGGCGCGTCTACAGCGAAGTCAACAAGGCGCTCGACGGCGATACCGGAGACGCCGAAAGAGTCGACGACCAGAACAAGCTCGTGCTCTCCGTCGCCGTGCCGGTGCAGCGATTCAAGACCATTTACGGCGTGCTGATGCTCTCGACCGAAGGCGGAGACATCGACAACATCCTTCGCGAAGAGCGCGCGAACCTGATCGGCATCGCGCTCGTCGCGTTCGGCGTGATGGTGGTGTCGTCGCTTTATCTCTCCGGCACGATTGCAGAGCCGGTGCGTCAACTCGCGGCAGCGGCCGATCGCGTGCGCAGCATGCGCGCGGGGCGCGAATCCATTCCGCAATTCGAAAGCCGCGGCGACGAAATCGCCGATCTCGCACTCAGCCTGTCGACCATGACACAGGCGCTCTACGACCGCATCGACGCGATCGAAAGCTTCGCGGCCGACGTGGCGCACGAGCTCAAGAACCCGCTCACATCGCTCAAGAGCGCGGTGGAGATGCTGATGCGGGCCAAAGACGACGATGCGCGCGCGCGGCTGATGGCGATCGTGAAGAACGACGTCAAGCGCATCGACCGCCTGATCACCGACATCTCGGATGCGTCGCGCCTCGACGCGGAACTGAGCCGCGAGGCGAACGAGCCTGTCGACCTCGCGCATCTCCTGGAATCCATCGTGGAAGTCTACCGGCTTGTCGAACTTCCGCGCGACGTAAAAATTTCGCTTTCCGCGATGCCGGCGGACATGATCGTGCTGGGCCGCGATGAGCGCCTGGGACAGATCTTTCGCAACCTGATCGACAACGCCGTCTCGTTCACGCCCGACGGCGGAACGGTTGCGATATCCGCCGAAATCGACGGCAACATGGTTCGCGTCGCGGTCGAAGACCAGGGACCCGGCATTCCTCCCGACAATCTCGAAACCATCTTCAACCGCTTCTATACCGAGCGGCCTGCAGAGCACGGCTTCGGCAAGAACTCCGGGCTCGGACTTTCCATCGCGCGCCAGATCGCGGCGGGCATCGGCGCACGAATCTGGGCCGAGAACAAAAACGGAGTCTCCGGCGACATATTGGGCGCGCGCTTCATCGTCGAACTTCCGCGGAGCGCATAAATGGATACGGCCAACATTCATGCAAGTTGTGTCGTGTTGCACCGTGCCGGCGATGCGTTCGGCGCATTGGGCGATTGCGGCGTGCTGCTTCTGGGCGAAAGCGGCGCGGGAAAATCCGATCTCGCGTTGCGGTTGATTTCGCTTGGCGCACAGCTTGTGGCCGACGACCGCGTCGGGCTTTTCGCGCGCGACGATGCGCTGTGGGCGCATCCGCCGAAAACGCTGGCCGGATTGATCGAAGTGCGCGGCGTCGGCATTCTCTCGCTGCCCTTCGAAACAGAGGCACGCATCGGTCTCGTAGTTCAGCTGGTGGCTCGAGAGAAGATGCCGCGCATGCCCGCGCTTGAACGCTACGAGCCGCCTCCCCATGTCGTTCTCGGAAAGAAACCGCCTTTGATCCGGCTCGCGCCCTTCGATCAATCGGCAGCCGCCAAGATCGCGGCCGCTGCGGCCGCGTTCGCGAACCCACTGTTCGGCCCACTATCCGGCGAGGAACACAAGCCCATATAGGTAGGGGCTTCCCTCGGCGCGTAAGGTTGGTATCTTTCGCCCGCTCTAACCCACCGCAAGGATCATGATCGGCATCGTCATCGTCACGCACGGCCGTCTGGCACAGGAAATCATCTCGGCAATGGAGCACATGGTGGGCCCGCAGACCCATCTGCGCGCCGTTTGCGTGGGCCCGGAAGACGACGTCGAGCGCCGCCAGCGCGAAATCGCGGCGGCCGTGAAATCCGTCGATCTCGGTCGCGGAGTCGTGATCGCCACCGACATGTATGGCGGCACGCCGTGCAACCTTGCGCTGACGCTTCTGGAGCGCGGCAAGATCGAAGTGCTGGCGGGAGCCAATCTGCCGAGCCTCATCAAGCTGATCGATGTGCGCGCCAAACTGTCGCTCGATCAGGCGGTGAAGGAAGCGATCGATGCGGGCCGCAAATATATGCGCGCAGGATCGGCCGATCTCGTGGGCGGAGCGTGACAGAATGGACGAGCCCGTTGCGCGGCGCGCCACCGTCAAGATCGTCAACAAGAAGGGACTTCACGCACGCGCCTCCGCCAAGATGGTTGAAGCGGCCGCGCGCTTTCAATCCCAAATCACCGTGTCGAAGGACGGCCAGATCGTCGATGCGCGCTCCATCATGGGGCTTATGATGCTGGCGGCGAGCCTCGGGTCCGAAGTCGAGATCGCGGCCGAAGGGCCGGATGCCGACGAAGCGATGGTCGCGATCCTCGCCCTGGTGGAAGCGAAGTTCGGCGAAGACTGACGATTTTCGATTGCGTTTACGGCGCGCGGAGACAAATCTTGCGGAGTTGTGGGGGATCGAAAAGTGGACTCGAATAACAGTTTGCCCGCCTGGGGCGCCGCGGCCATCGTCATCGTCACGCTCGTGCTGGCATGGGCCATATGGCCCAGTGCGCACAAATCGTCCGCGAACGAAACGAACGTGGCCGATCAGTTTCCCAACGATCAATTCCCGTCTACCTACAAACCGCTTCCCTCGCACACCACCTTGATCCGCAATGCGACGATCCTGACGGGAACCGACCGGGAGATCGCCGGCGGGGCCGTGCTGCTGCAGGAAGGAAAGATCGTCGCCGTCGGTACAAACATCGCCGCACCCGACGGCGCGACTATCATCGACGGCACGGGAAAATTCGTCACGCCCGGCATCATCGACATTCACTCCCATGTCGGCGTGTATCCTGCCCCCGGAAGTCAGGCGAGCGACGACGGCAACGAGGCGACAAAGCCCACGACGCCTGAAGTGCGCTCCGAGAATTCCGTGTGGCCGCAGGATCCCGGCTTCACCCGTGCGCTGGCAGGCGGCGTAACAACGCTCGAAATCCTGCCGGGCTCGGCCAATCTGATCGGCGGTCGTTCGGTCGTGCTCAAAAACGTGACCGCCCCGACGACACAGGCGATGAAATTCCCGGGCGCGCCTTACGACCTCAAAATGGCGTGCGGTGAGAACCCCAAGCGCGTCTATGGCGAAAAAGGCGGTCCGCAGACCTTGATGGGCGACGTCGCGGGATATCGCATGGCGTTCCAGAAAGCGGTCGACTACCGCGCGAAATGGCGCGCCTATTGGAAAGCCAAGAAGGCGGGTAAAGAGGTCGACGCGCCCGATCGCGATATCGGGCTTGAGACGTTGGCCCTTGTGCTCGACCGCCAGATTCCGGTGCAGATGCATTGCTATCGCTCGGACCAGATGGCGACGATGATAGATGTGTCGAAGGAATTCGGCTTCCGCATCGCGGCCTTCCACCATGCGGTGGAAGCTTACAAGATCGCGGACCTTCTCCGGCGGAACAACATCTGCGCCGTGATGTGGGCGGATTGGTGGGGCTTCAAGCTGGAAGCCTATGACGCGATCCCCGAAGGCATTGCGCTTGTCGATGCGGCGGGCGCCTGCGTGATGATCCATTCCGATTCCGATACCGGCATCCAGCGCCTCAATCAGGAAGTGGCCGTCGCCATGCTGGCGGGACGACGGATAGGGCTGAATATTCCCCGCGCCCATGCGGTGGCGTGGATGACGCGCAATCCCGCCCAAGCTCTCGGCATCCTCGACAAAACGGGCACGCTCGAGAAAGGGAAAATGGCCGATGTGGTGGTGTGGGATGGCGATCCGTTCAGCGTCTATACCCACGCCGAAAAGGTCTTCATCGACGGCGCGCTGACCTATGACAGGGACGATCCGGCGCGCTCCCCGCGCAGCGATTTCGAGCTCGGGCAATTGCCGGGCGAAAACCGCACGGGGGGAGCCGGACAATGAGATATTCCGTCATCGCGCTTTCCGTTGCTGCCGCACTCGCAATATCGGCGGCGTTAGCGCAACCCGTTCACGCACCGGCGCCGCCAACCTCGGGAACGCCCAATCCTCCTATCCTCATTCAGCACGGACATATTTATTCGCTCGGCGCGGCAGGCACGTTGGCAGACGGCGACGTGCTGATCGAAAACGGAAAGATCGCGGCCGTCGGATCGAGCCTGCCCGCGCCTCCGGGCGCCACCGTCATCAATGCGCAGGGCAAGCCCGTCACGCCGGGGCTGATGGCGTCCTACACGCAGCTCGGCATTGAGGAAATCGAAGAAGTCGCCGAAACCAATGACAGCCGTGCCGACCAGGATATCGATGCGGCTGCGTTCGATGTGACCGACGCGATCAATCCGAATTCGACGCTCATCCCCATTGCGCGGATCGCCGGCGTGACGCGTGCACTGACCGCGCCCGTCATGGGTTCCGGCGTGTTCTACGGACAGGCAGCCGTGATCCATCTGGGCCAGGGTCCCGACCTCGTCGTCAAGCATGCGGCGGGTGTGCTCGTCTCGCTCGGTCCCATAGGTGAAAACAGAGAGCGCGTCCGGCGTCCCGACACCTGGGCGAAATTCCGCGAGACCATGGACGATGCCCGCGAATATTGGGCGCAGCGCGCGCGTTATCACCAGCCGGGCGGCGCGCGCGACCAGCGCAGCAATCGCATCGATCTCGATGCGCTGGGGCCCGTGATCCAGGGCCAGGAGCCGCTGATCGTCCATGCCGAACGCGCATCGGATATCCGCGAAGCCGTCGCTTACGGGCAGGCGCAGAAAATCCGGATGATCATTCTGGGCGGACAGGAAGCGTGGATGGTGACGAAGGAGCTGGCGGAGGCACATGTGCCGGTTATCATCGACGCGGAACTGAATCTGCCGGATTATTTCGCCGATATCGGCGCGACCTTGAAAAACGCGACGCGTCTCGATGCCGCCGGCGTGACCGTGCTCTTCATGCCGCAGAGCGACGATCCCTCCCAATATGCGCGCACCCTGGCGCAGATCGCCGGTAACGCCGTCGCGAACGGCATGCCCTGGGATCATGCGCTGGCGGCCATCACACGCAATCCGGCGCAGGCCTGGGGGATTGCCGATTCCTACGGCACGCTCGACCCCGGCAAGGATGCCGATGTCGTGATCTGGGATGGCGATCCGCTCAATCTGAGTGCACCGACCAGCGTGTTCATTAAGGGCATCGATATGCCGCTGGTGTCGCGTCAAACTCTGCTGCGGGACCGCTATCGCGATCTGAAGCGGAAATATCCGCCCTTCTCCTATCGTTAGCCGTCGAAGGAACCGATGTCCCGATTTCAAACATACATGTGTATGTTGGCCGCGACTTTCCTTCTTGGGCTGCTCGCACCGGCTTGCGCCATTGCCGCCGATACGCCACCCGTCGAAGCGAACATCCAGGCGCACCCCGCGCTGTGGGTCGTGCATTCGCCGAATGCGACGGCCTATCTGCTGGGCGCGATCCATATCCTGCCGTCCAATGTGATCTGGCACACGCCCGCCATCGACGCGGCGATCGACGCATCCGACACATTCGTGTTCGAGGCGCCGCTCGACGACGCGGGCAAGGCGGCCATCGTCGATTTCATTCGCGCGCATGGAATGTTGCCGACCGGTACTATGCTGCCGTCCTTGCTCGACGACCGGGGGCGCAAGGATTATGGCGACGCGCTTGTGCTGACGAAAACGCCGGCCGACCGCATCGACAAAATGCGGCCATGGCTCGCCGCCATCGTGCTGGAAACGGCCTATTTGGAGCAGCAGCATTATTCTCCGCTGAGCGGCGTCGATCGCCAGATTCTCGCGCTCGCGCAAGCGCAGAAAAAATCGCTGCGATATTTCGAAACCGACGCACAGCAACTGGCGCTGCTCGCGCCTCCGAACCAGGATCTGGAAGTGAAGGAATTCGATGCCGGACTGCGCCAGTTTCAATCGGATGCAAATTCTCTGGGCCCGCTTGTCGATGCCTGGTCGCAAGGCAATGCCCCCCTGGTCGGCAGATTGATGAACAAGGAATTGGACAAAGAGCCGGGCGCCAAAAAGGAGCTGATCGACAACCGCAACGACGCCTGGGTCGCCCAGCTCGACAAGATGCTCCAGGAACACCGCACCTATTTCGTCACGGTTGGCACCGGCCATTTGGTCGGGCGCCACGGCGTGCCCGCGCTGCTGCGGACGAAGGGCTACACAGTCGAGGGGCCGTGAATTTGTTGGCTTTTCCCCAGCCAGCAGATAAAGACATGCAGATTTCTTTATATGCTCCTTGATCGGACCATCCGGCGCTGCTATACCGCGCCCGCCTCAACGAAAGACCGCCCCATGCCCCATGATTACGTCGTCAAGGACATCAACCTCGCCGATTGGGGCCGCAAGGAAATCGACATCGCGGAGACCGAGATGCCCGGCCTGATGGCCACGCGGGCCGAGTTCGGTCCGCAAAAGGTTCTGAAGGGCGCACGCATCGCAGGCTCGCTGCACATGACCATCCAGACCGCCGTGCTGATCGAGACGCTGACGGCTTTGGGCGCGGATGTGCGCTGGGCGTCGTGCAACATCTATTCGACGCAGGATCACGCGGCCGCGGCGATCGCAGCCGGCGGCACACCCGTCTTCGCGATCAAGGGCGAAAGCCTCGAAGACTATTGGGAATACACCCACCGGATCTTCGAATGGTCCGATGGCGGCACGCCGAACATGATCCTCGACGACGGCGGCGATGCGACCCTGCTCATTCATCTCGGCAAGCGCGCCGAAGGCGGCGACACGGCGTTCCTCGACAAAGCGTCCAACGAGGAAGAGGAAGTTCTGTTCGCGTCCATCAAAAACCGGCTCAAGCATAAGCACGGCTGGTATTCCGAACTCGCAAAGAACATCCGCGGCGTGACGGAAGAGACGACGACAGGCGTGCATCGTCTCTATCAGATGGAGAAGGACGGCAAGCTGCTGTTTCCCGCCATCAACGTGAACGACAGCGTCACCAAGTCGAAATTCGACAATCTCTATGGCTGCCGCGAAAGCCTCGTCGACGGCATCCGCCGCGGCACAGACGTGATGATGGCCGGCAAGGTGGCGATGGTTGCGGGCTTTGGCGATGTGGGCAAAGGTTCGGCCGCGAGCCTGCGGCAGGCCGGCTGCCGCGTGATGGTGTCGGAGGTCGATCCCATCTGCGCGTTGCAGGCCGCGATGGAAGGTTACGAAGTGGTGACGATGGACGACGCCGCCCCGCGCGCCGACATCTTCGTCACCGCCACCGGCAATCTCGACGTCATCACCATCGATCACATGCGCGCGATGAAAGACCGCGCCATCGTGTGCAACATCGGACATTTCGATTCCGAGATTCAGGTCGCGGCATTGCGCAATTTCAAATGGAGCAACGTGAAGCCGCAAGTCGACGAGATTGAATTCCCGAGCGGCCGCCGTATCATTCTTCTGTCCGAGGGACGGCTCGTGAATCTTGGCAACGCGATGGGGCACCCGTCCTTTGTGATGAGTGCATCGTTCACCAACCAGACCCTGGCCCAGATGGAACTGTTCGGAAATCCGGGCAAATACGAGAAGAAGGTCTATACGCTGCCCAAGCTGCTCGACGAGAAAGTCGCGCGTCTCCATCTCGAAAAGGTCGGCGCGAAACTGACGAAGCTCTCCGACAAGCAATCCGACTATATCGGCATCGCGCAGGAAGGCCCGTTCAAGCCGGAGCAATATCGGTACTGAGCCTTACGAGACGACCACAAACCTGACCGATCCGATATGCACTTCGTCGGCGCGTTTCGGCGCGGGGGCTCCGGATTTGCGCACCAACAGATCGTAAGGCTCGATCCGCAAGGTGAACGGTCCCGCTGAATGCCCGACAATGCGCGTGACGTCGAATCTTTGTACGGCCTTCATCGTCATACCGGGCATCTGCATATGGGTTGCGCCGAACAGATTGAGCAGCCCCACGGGTTCGCTCGGGACGTTCGCGCGGCCCTCGATCAGATAGACCGCAAATCCCGATGACGGTACCCGACCGAAACGAATATCCGAGAGTTCGAGAAGCACGCGCTCATCGGGCGCGATCGCCGGCGCGTTTAAGATCGGCGCCGCTTCCGCGGTCACAGGCGCAGGCGCCGGAATACCTTGTTGCGGCGGCGCGGCGCCAACAAGATTCTCTGTCGGCTTCGCGGCTGACCCGAGCACGCGCGCGCTCGGAGACGACGGCGACACGTTGATCGGGATGTTTTCCGTCAGGAGCGTACGCGTTCGTTTCGGTGCCGCTGCCTTGACCATGGCCGTCGTGACGACCGTCTCCGTGGAAGACGGAGCGGTCGCTCCATTTGTGGGCGGCGGAGGTGGCGGCGACGGTGGAGTCTGCAATGCAATCGGAGCACCAAGCCTGCCGTCGATATCGTAACGAACCGGAAGATTGGCGCGGTCGATATAGAAGCGACGGCTGTTTGTCTTCTCCCTGCCGTCGACATCGAGAAATATCCACGCGTTTTCGTCGAGCCATTCATCGGGAGGCAACGCGCCCCAGCCTTTTCCACGCGCCGACGACCACTCGACCCACATGCGGTCGATATTCGCGTGATGCACCCAGAACACGGGATCGAACGCCGCCGTGCGGACATCCGCCATCGCGCCGTTTGCCGTACCGACCACGCCGCCGACGGCGAGATGAATGTCGTTGTGGGGGCGCTGCTCGAGCAGCCCCACCTGCGTTTCGTCTTCGCCGAGAACATCGCCCGCAAAACCCGTGATGCCGATATCGGAAAAGAAGATGTTGCTGTCGAGCGTAGCCGCTGCGCGCCCGACCGCCTCACTGATACCGAGTGTCCCGATGACGAAAGCGAGATCGCGATTGGAATGATAGAGCGGATTGGGAGTTCGTTTCGCGCGATCCACATATTCGTTCGCGAAAATTTCCGGGAAGTCTCGGTTGTCTTCTCTCGTATAATCCCAATATGGCACTGCGAGATTCGGGTCGCCTGCCGCATCGCGAAGGATGCGCTCGAAGTAATAGAGATAGGCGCGGTGCCAGATGACGAAATTGGCGGAGCTCTGGCCGAAATGCGTGCACTTGTTCCAATAGCGCGCGCGGTCGACTTGCGCGACGTTCGGATCCTGCGCCAGCGCGTCGGCATAGAGCGCATCGTCATAGGCATGGACCGCGGCCTGGAAGAACCAACTGCGATGATCCGAAGCGGGCCGCGCTTTCATGACGGCCACGCCCCGGCGCAGCGATTCGACCCTCGCCGAATCTCGAACGAATTCGGTCAGCGGCATGCGCACCGGCGATGCCGACTGACCGAACGCGGGCACCGGGCCCGCCGCCAGGGCCGCCCCGAGCGCCCCTGCCCGTCCGACAACTTCTCGCCGCGTGATTTTCATGGCATCCCCCTCCGTGCGCCCATCGTGACACATTTGTTCCGTACACCGATTGGTTAACGGTTTGATTAGACTCGTTAATCGGCCATTAGCTCATTTTACCGCCAGATTTTGCCCCCAACACCAGATTTAGATTTTTACACTTTCTTAACCACATTGCCTATGCGGACTCACCTCTCCTGCCTATCATCTTGATTCCAAAGTGATTCGACCGGAATCGGCGAATAGGGGGCGGCAAGAAATG
>Ga0302326_10028993_pt1 | contig 11125 bp, 8 predicted proteins | sample Palsa_T0_3_FD_202264 | JGI IMG/M metagenome (GOLD analysis project Ga0302326, IMG submission 202264) | Peat permafrost microbial communities from Stordalen Mire near Abisko, Sweden - Palsa_T0_3 | ecosystem: Environmental > Terrestrial > Soil > Palsa > Peat permafrost | place: Sweden: Abisko...
CCCCCTGGTTCAGGCGCACGTCATAACGGACGCCGAGGACATTGTCGGTGACGATCCACAGGCTGCCCGGCTCGGTCGTGGCGACCGACACGTCCAGGCCAGCGGCTGCCCCGGCAACTCCGGCCGGAGCCGATCCCGCGGCCGCCGGCGTCAGCTGGCGCATCGCGCCGAGTTCGAGCCCGCACTTCTCAAAGGCAAGCCGCAACTCGTCGTTCACCGTCCCGGCGTCCAGCGCGGCCGCCACGTCCGCCCCGGCCGTCACCACCGGCATCAGCAGATACCGCGGGTCGAAGGCGCCCGGGGCCGAGTTCAGGATGGGCACCGCCCGCTGCAGCGCCTGCAGCAGCGGCAGCGACGCGGCCCCGTCGGCCCCGGCGGCCCCGTCGTCGAGGTCGGCGGCGAAGCCGGGCGCGAGGTCGAAGGCGAGCTCGGCCGCGAAACACTGGGACGGGTTCGCGAACACGTCGAACGCCTGGATCCGCGCCGCCGTCTTCTCCAGCACCAGGATGCGGCCATCGGCGGTGATGGTCATGGCGCAGGGCCCCAGCATGAGCCCCTCGCGCAGGCCCTGGCCGCTCATCGGCAGGGCGTGCGGGGCCGCGGCATCGTCCACGGCCTGGTCCGGCAGCTTCAGGATCGCCATCTGGTCGTAGTGGTAGTTGATCCCGATGGCGTAGCCGTCCGGATGCACGGCGATCGCGTCCAGGTTCGGCATGTCAAAGGCGCCCCAGCTCTGCAGCTTCGTCCCGGGGGCGGGGTCGAACGTGGCTCCGCTGTCGTCGTGGAGGTCGACCTGGCGCAGGTGATACAGCTTGTCGGTGGCATAAGTCCGGCTGTCGAGGTAGAAGTTGCTCGGGCTGAACTCCGGTGCCGGAGCCGCGAGGACCTTGATGAGGTCGAGCTGGCGGCGCAGGTCGAACAGCTGCGTCCCGTCGGCGGCCGAGATGAGCCACCGCGCGTCGGACGTGACCACCACGACGGTCGCGCCGGCCGGCAGCGCGTACCCGTGCCCCTCGAACGCGTTACCCAGGTCGGCGGGCACGGCCGTCGCGCTCTTGCTCGCGTTGAGCTCGGCCTCGTAGGCCTGGGCGTCCAGCTCGAACAGGCCGGCCGGGCCGAACTGGTCGTAGGCGAGGTAGGGCTGTCCGGAGAAGCCCCGGTCCGACGCCTTCATCCCGGCGCCGGGGTGCGCCAGCGTCGAGACGCTCTTGAGCAGGTACATCGGGTCGTTGGAGCCGGCCGTGCCGTAGTCGAGCGGGAGGTTCTGGTTCCTGGCCTGGTAGCAGTACCCGAGCTTGTAGGCGATATCGTTGATGGTGATGTCGACGAGCGCGGACACGTCTTGTTTGTCCAGGTCGGCGCGGGTGCCGGCCGGCGCAGGCTGGGTGACGTCCTGCCAGACGTAGCTGGCCGACGGGCCGTCGTAGGCGAGCTTCTGGATCTGCTCGTAGCTCGTCGACGGGGTCAGCGGCACGAGCTGCTGGATGATCGAGCCCGACTCGCTGCGGCCGTCGCCGTCGTTGGGCACCGCGGTGATCCAGCCGCTCACCCATTTGCCGCAGATCCAGTTCGTCCGCGAGTACACCAGCGCGAGGATCTGGAACTGATCCGCGGGGGCCGACGGGAGATCATCGTTGGTCGCCTTCGAGAACAGAACGTCGATGGGCGCGTCCTCACCGGTCGGCATCGCGCCGCCCTTCCGGAGCGTGGTCCCGCCCCGGTACTGGACCGTGATGACCCAGTGGTCGGCCTCTTTCGGCCAGATCGGCTTCTGGGTGCCGGTCCCGTGCGTCGGATCCGGCTCGACGGTCACGCTCAGCGTCATCGACCGCTTCGCCTCGAGGACGTAGGTCATCGGCGAGAGCCCGACCTCGACGCTGGTGGCGATCATGTCGGCGATAGCTGCGGCGATGCTCGCCACCCGCAGCACCCACCCGACGAACGGGCAGTTCTCCGCGATTTCCTCGGCCGTGGCGTAGCCGAGCAGTTCCAACGCGAAGGTCTCCAGGTACTTGCTGAGCAAGATGCCGGCCGCCACCTCGGCCGCCAGCGACAGCGTGTAGCTCAGCGAGTACTCGCCCGTGCCGGTCAGGATCGGCTGGAGCAGCTCCTGCCCGAGCGGGATGAGCACGTCGAGGAACCCCCCCATCGCCTCCACCAGCGGCTTGCAGGTCGGCGCGCCCACGGACAGGACGCTCAGGAACGAGGGAATGCCGTAGCTGACGAAACTCGTGTAGACGATGCCCTGCCAGTCCACTTCCATCCACGGGCTGCCCTGGCCGATGCCGCCGAGCAGCACGTCGATTTCTGACGCGGCAGCGGGCACGTCGATCTCGATCTCCGCGTTGTCGGTCCAGATCGGGATGCCGAAGATCACGTTGCCCGACCCGATCATCTGGAGGTACTTCGGCGCGTTGTACGGCGGCGGGAGCCGCTTCCCGGCGGAGTCCTTGGCCAGCCACGACACGCCTAGACCGCGGTTGGGCCAGTTCTTCACCTCGAAGCTGAGCTTGCCGTTCTCGTACTGCAGCGTCTCGGGGTACAGGTCGAGCCCGTACTGGCTGGTCGTGTTCTTGAGCGTCCACGGCGCCTGCGGCTCAGCCACCGCCGCCAGGCGGGCGAACGACGCGGGGGCGGGGTGACCTCCGGTCCGCTCCTTGACCGTCACCCCGTGCTGCTTGGTCCAGTTCACCCCCTTCATCCGGGAGTCCTGCTTGAGCAGGCGCAGCGCATCCTGGATGACCGGCTTGGCCACGCCGGCGACGCCGTCGCTCAGCTTGAACTGCTCGAGCACCGGACCTGATCCGTCAACGTTCCACGGGATGGGCTGCTTGTCACTGCCGAGCAGGCCGGCGGCAGGACGCAACGGCGCCCCCGGATCGAAGTAGCGCTGCCCAGGTCCCTGGTTGGGGTTGGTGCAGACCGTCCGCACGTACCACGGCTCCGGGTCGTCCTGGGCCATGTGGGTGGAGATGTAACCCCATAGCGCGGTCATGCTCGACAGTCCCTTGAGCACCAGCTGAATCCGGGCGAACGCGGCCGGATCGAACGACGCGATCTCGGGGTGCTGCTGCACGATGGCCAGCGCCGAGGCGCCGGGGGTAATGACCGCCGAAGCCGCGACGTGCACATCGGCGTGGGTATCGTCGTCCGGCGCCACGACGCCGTAGTCGGCCAGCAGGCTCGGCACCGCTGCGCCCCGCTCAACCCGCAGCGCATCGACGGACCGCCGGACCGCCTCGCTCGACACGCGCTGGAACACCATCGCCACGTCGTCGTTCCTGGCGCCGGAGTCAGCGGCCGGATAGCCAACCCACCGCCACGCGACGGCATCCGTCGGGAACGCCACGTCGGCGCAATAGTGGCTCAGTCGCTGCAGCTGCTCCGCAGGCATCGCCGCCAGCGCCGGATTTTGCTGTGCGTGCGTCCTGCGGGTCTCCTCCGTGTGGGCCACGAGCTTGCGCCCCTTGCCGTCACCCCGCAGGGTGAACTCCCTCGGCGCCCCGTCACCCACGGCGTGGTTCAGGTCAAAATGAAGCGTCACTGTCTCGGTCGGTCGTGCTCTGGCCATGTCTGGTTCCCTCCCCAGCCGGGCTGCTGCGCGCCTTCTTCGGGAGCACCAACCCCCCGCCGCCGGCCCGGTCGGGATGATCCTGGCACAGGCCCTGCCTCAGGCGCGCCTCAGCCGCGTCTTAGCTATTAATTTCCCGGAACGGCACCGCCGCGTGCGCCCAGCACCGCTCTTCGCGTCCCCGCGACAAAAGCCCGTCCCGGTCAGCGGCACGGTCACCCGCCACCGCCCGCGGACGATGATGTCCGTCATCCGAGCCCGGCCCGGAAGTGGCTGCGCGTCCACCCGCCGTAAGCCGCCGCGTTCTTGTCCTCAGCCGATACGCGGCACCGCGACGTAAGGAGATCCTGTTGCCCTCGGGCTTGACCTCGATGGCCTCGTCGACCTCGACGTCTTCCTCGACCTCGACGGTCGGCTCCTCGGCCTCGTCCGCGACGTCCGGTGCTTCGTCCTTCTTGGTGACCATTTTTCCCCTCCCATGGTTCACGTCCCAGTATGACCGCTGACACCCGAATCGCCCAGTACCTCCGGCCAGCGGTGCTGGCCGCAAGAACCCCGGTCAAGTAATACAAACCTGCGTAGCGCCACAGTGGTCACAGAGACCACACCAGATGGAACTGTGATCCTGTGCCCGGCAGCGACGCCCGAAACCGCTGAAACGGCCGCTTTGCCGTCGCGCCGGGGTTCTGCGGTCCTTCCGGTCCATTAAGTCCTCAAGGTGCCGGCTTGCCGGGTTGCCGGCAATATGACGCTGAAGGGCTGGCCCGCCCTGGCCCTGCGCAGAAACCAGCGCGCTCGGACAAACCAGAAGATTCAGGTGGTGTCCTCCGGCGTTCCCTCATGCACGCCGAGGCATACTTACTGCTGCCCCACTACCCGTGCCGCCTGGTCCCAGGGATCGTAGTGCCCCCGGTACACGGCGACCTTGGAGAACCGGGCGTCGCCGACTAGCCGGATCACCGGCCCGTCAGCATCGTCAGGGTCTTCGCGGCCGTAGACGGCCCCGCTTGGCGAACAGCGCGCCGCCCTCATCGATCACGTGCGCCCCGGCCGGGACAACGACGATCAGCTTGCCGCAGAACGCATCGATTTCCAGCGTGATCTCGCGGCCCGGCAGCACTGCGTCGGCCAGGTTGACGATCAGCGTGCCGAAACGTGCCGTCAGCAAGGTGCGCCGTCCGGCCGCCCAGCGCCCCGAGCGGATCACCTTGCTGAAGCGGGCGGCGACCTGGGCGTGGTCCGCCGCCCCGCGCCGGCGTCCGTGGCGTTATCGGTGGGCAGGTCGCGGGTGAGCGGGACGAGCTCGCCGAGGATTGTCGCGGTGTAGACGGCATCGAGCCGTTGCGCGTACTCGGTGGTGGTCAGCCGGCCGGCTGCCAGCGCGTTGCCGAGCGCGGCCGCCGCGCGATCCCGGTCGGCGTCCGAAGCGCGCAGCTCGAGTTGCGCCTGCTCGTGCACAGGTCGTCTATCGGCTAGGTGCGAAGGGTCGTGGCCGGCTTCGGTCATGGCCCTCATCGTAGCGCCCGAACTGGCTAAACGCGATATGTCGCGTAACCCGTCGCTATCTGCCATCGGCTGTCTCGCTCCCTGGGGACACGTGACCTCTCACGGTGGGAAGCATCACAAAATCCCGGCAAAACCTCAGGGTGAACCGCGCACTCCCTGCTCAGTGCAGTTCCCTTGGGCGGGAATTGTGCGGATGTTGCACCCCAGTACCGCATGCCAACTGTGAAATCATCCGGCCCTCGCGTCGGCTGAGCATCGAAGCCACGATCAGCCTGTGATCGCTCGCGCCAGCGACGGTCCCGGTTCAGCCAGTCCCGGTCGCTGTGGCTCATCCGCAGCGAAACGCGGGGCGGGCCCGAGGATCTGCTGCACGACACTGGCCAGGTCAGCACGGACGGCGTCGAGGCCGGCCGCGTCCTTCAGCGGACCCGCCGGCAGGCCGGTCATAACCGTGCACGGCTGGATCCGGCAGGCGCTGACTCGAAAAAACCGCACCGCTGGAATATCGGGCCGGTTCTATGCGGCCCTATGTTCCATAGGGTCGGCTGCTGCGGATCACACTGGCCACACGGGCCGCGACGGCCCCTTAGCTCGCGCCGCCCGCGCGGCGGCTGACGATCGAGGCACGATCAATCTGTGATCGCTCGCGCTTACGGGGGACACAGGTGATTCACCTTAGGCCCGTGGCTACGACCGCCGAGCGCGGGTTCCGTCGTCTGCCGATACTCACAGCGAGGGCTGCGGCGGGCAACAGGGTCACCGCAGCAGCGACAGCGAAGCACGCGGCCAAAGGAAGCCGGCTGATCAGGAGACCGATTCCCGCGATTCCTGCCGAGTTGCCCACGTTGTAAGCGGTATTGACCCATGCGCCCGCCTCGGCACGGGCATTTGGTGCGGCGGCCTCGTCCGCGATCAGGTACACCGAGGTCAGTACCGGCGCGACGAACAGTCCCGCCGCCCCCACGACGGCGACCAGGATGTAAATGCCGGGCGATTGCCCGGCCAAGATCACGAAGAGGCTAAGGGCTACCGTGAGGAACAGCAGTCGCATCTGGAGCGAGACCTGCCAGCGGACCGCGCCATAGAGCAGGCCGCCCATCGCACTGCTGACCGCCAGCGCGGCCTCTACCCATGCGACCGAAGCTATGTGATGATGCTGCCCGGCAAACGCGACGGCAATGAGGCTCAGCGCTCCCAAGCATGCGCCCAGCCCGGCCGAGAACACAACCGAATGGCGGTACCACGTCTTAACCCGCGCCGCCGGTGCCGGACGCGCAGCGGGCGAGGGGCCACCTGTGGTGCCATCGGCCTTGCTGGAAGCCTCCCGGTTTCGGACCACCGGGGACGATACGAGGGCTAGGGCGCCGGTCAGCACGAGTCCGGCGCTGACCGCCACGCCCAGTGCCGGGTTGGCGTAGGCCGCGAACAGCCCGGCCAGCAAGGGGCCGATGGTATAGAGAAGTTCTTCAGCGACGGTGTCCAGGGAGTAGGCGCGCGGCAGGAGTTCCCGGTCGGGGACCAGCACGCCCCACAGTGTGCGCATCAGCGGACCGAGCGGCGGTGAGCAAGCCCCGCAGGCTGCCCCCGTAATCCACAGCAGGTCCCGTGGAGCGCCGGCCCGCCAGGTCATGGCAGCCAGTGCTCCCAGCAGCCCCGCGTAGAGGACCGCCATCGGCGCAAGGGCCTTGCGCGGTCCGTGCCGGTCAATCAGCCTGGCCCGAAAAGGAGACAGCAGGGAACTGGTCAGCCCGAAGAGAGCTATGACCCCCCCGGCCACGGCGTACGAACCGGTGACCCGGGTGACGGCCAGGACGAGGGACAGGAAAACGATGCCGTAAGACAGCCTGCCCACCAGCGCCGCGCCGAATGTGCGGGCTACGTGCGGGGGACTGAGGACAACGGCGTATGACGTCAGGTAAGAACGCAAGGACATTGAGTCTTCCTCGGAAAAGGCGGCGCTAAAGAAACGCCGCGACTATGCAGGGACGCCAAGCGCGCCGCGCCTGTCAGCAGGCGCGGCCCGGCATCCTACGCACGAGGAAGAAACATGCTTTGCATCTTACATTGCTGAACGGGACAGCTGACGACCACCGCCGCGTACTTCCTGCTGCTCACCACACATGCACTTACCCCGGCACGGGCGTGCATCGCACCGGATCGGTCACCGCTTGACATTGACCCTACGTCAGGCTTGCAAGATGGGCGTATGCAGAATCACGCACAGCTACCCGCGCCGGGGGAGAGTGCCCCTCAACTGGCCATCGACGCAGTGGGGTTGGCCAAGTCCTTCGGTGGCCAGCACGCACTCACCGGTCTCGACCTTGCCGTCCCCGAGGGTTCTGTCACGGCCCTCATCGGCCCCAACGGGTCAGGGAAGACGACGACGATTCGCATCCTCTCGACGCTTCTTGCTCCGGACGCTGGCCGGGCGAGCGTGTTCGGTCACGATGTCGTAGCCGAGCCGGAGGCCGTCAGGGCAGCGATCGGTGTCACCGGCCAGTTCTCTGCCGTGGACAAGTTCCTGACCGGCAGGGAGAACCTTGCCTTGATGGCTGGGCTGCACCACCTGCGGCGGGCTGTTGCGCTGGAGCGGACGGCAGGAAACCTGGAGCGCTTCGAGTTGACCGGGGCAGCGGACCGGCCTGTGATCTCCTACTCGGGAGGTATGCGCCGTCGTCTGGATCTTGCGATGACCCTCATGGGCGAGCCCCGGATCGTCTTCCTGGACGAGCCAACGACTGGCCTGGATCCACGTGGGCGACAGGTTCTGTGGCGGATCGTCCGAGAGCTGGTCGCCGGCGGGGTGACCGTCCTGCTGACGACGCAGTACCTGGAAGAAGCGGATCGCCTGGCAGACCGTGTGGTCCTCATCGACCGTGGTGCCTTGGTAGCAGAAGGCACGCCGTCCGAGCTGAAGAGGAGGGCACCGGGCGGACGCATCCGGCTCCATTTCGCCGGGGATGATGCGTTCGCTGCTGCGGCTGTGGAGTTCGGCGGTGCAGAACGGAGTGATGACGATTTGTCGCTGGAATTGGCGAGCGACGGAAGCGTGGCTGGCCTCCGGCACGTGCTCGACCGGCTTGAGCGTCACGGGATCACCGTGGAGAGCCTTTCGGCCCAGCCCCCGGACCTCGACGACGTCTTCTTCGCCTTGACTGGCGGCGGGCCTGGGCCGTCTCGTGCCAACTCGGTGGGGGAAGGACAATGACGGCCCCCTCTCCGGCGCTGGCTGACACGACCACAATGCTGCGCCGAGATGTACGTCACGCAGTGCGCTTCCCGATGGTGACGATCAGCGGACTGCTCGTGCCGGTGCTCTTCCTGCTCCTGTTCGATGGTGTCTTCGGTCACGCGCTACGCGCCGGACTCGGCAGCGCCGTCAGCGGCGGCTACATCAACTACGTGCTTCCCGGCATCCTCGTGATGGCCGCTGCCTCGGTCGCTGAATCGACGGCGCTTGGCGTGAACGCCGACATGGGTGAGGGGATCATCGCCCGTTTCCGGACGATGGCCATCTGGCGTCCTTCGGTCCTTGCCGGGCCGGTGACCGGAAGCGTCGTCCGTACGCTCATCACGGGTGCGGCTGTTTGCTTGTTCGCGCTCGTCCTGGGGTTCTCACCCAAGGCCACCGCACTCGGCTGGCTCGCCGCCATCGGGCTGTTCGCCCTTCTTGGAATGGCACTCTCGTGGCTGACGGTGGCCTTCGGGCTGCTCGCCAAGACGCCAGCCGGGGCAAACAGCCTCTCGCTCATTCTCCTCGTCCTTCCCTTTGTCAGCAGCGCGTTTGTTCCCACTGCCGCGATGCCCGCAGGAGTACGGGCGTTTGCCGAGTATCAGCCGTTCACCTCGATCATTGACACCTTTCGCAGCCTGCTTACCCGAACCCCGATGGGCAATCACGACATTGTGGCCGTGGCCTGGTGTGCCGGCATCGCAGTGGCCGGATTCCTGTGGGCGGTGAAGTTGTATAACCGGGATTCACCGGTAGCGGCCTGATGGCGAAGCTCCTGACGATCGGCCAGCTGGCCAGCCACTGCGGCGTCACCGTGCGGGCGGTCCGTCATTACCACCGGGTCGGTCTGCTCCCGGAACCCGTGCGGGATAACTCCGGTTACCGCCGCTATGGCGCACAGGCGGTCGTCGATCTCGTGCGGATCAAGGTCCTTGCCGATGCAGGTGTCCCGCTCGCTCAGGTCAGCCACTTCCTCAATGCTGACCCGGATGAGTTCGGCGCTGCGGTTGCCGGGATCGACGAGGCGCTTCAGCAGCAAATTGGCCAGCTTGAGCATCGGCGCCAGCAGCTCGTCGGCCTCCTCGCTGGTGACCAGCTCGTACTGCCATCGCAGGTCGCAGAGATGCTCAGCGCCCTGCGGGAGATGGGCGTGAGCGAGCAGGGCGTGCAGATCGAACGAGACGGATGGATTCTTCTCGCCGCACTCTCTCCCGGGGTGGTACCACAGTGGACAAGGCAAAAGCGAGCCGCGCTGGCAGACCCTGAGTTCCGGCGCATCTACCTGGCCTACGACCAAGCCCGGGACTGGGACCCGGCCGACCCACGACTGAAACCGCTGGCTGACAGGACGGTCGAATGGATGGCGACCCGCCACGATGCGGTCGCCGGTGCTCGTCCCAGCACGCTCCCGAGCGAGCCGAACGTCATCCTCGTCGCACAGCTCATGGACGCCGAGTCCGCCTACACCTCGCCCGCCTTGAACCGGCTGGCGGAGCTTTGCAGGTCACCGCTCAACTCGTCGGCACGGCCTCCACGTCATCACGGGAGCTCACAGGACATGACTGAACAACCAGACCTAGCAAACATCACGGATCAGATATCCCAGCTCCTGTCGGAGTCAACGGCAAGCTCATCGAACGACCCGAGGACGAAGCCGCCTGGGAGGCCCCGCCGGAAGCAGCCTAAAAGATCTTGATCCACAGATATTGACAATTACTCCAGGATTCCACTGAGGTTCCCAGGCCTATTGACCGAGGTTTTCCTCATGGCGCGCGGCTTCAGCCTCTACCGTACTGCCCAGACGGACGAGCAGTACGTGCCGTCGATCGTGAAAATGTGCATCTGGATGGAGGTGTCGCGTTCTGGCTTTTACGGTTGGCGGGATAAGCCGGAATCGGCGACGGCAAAAAGTCGCGGGCAACTCGCGTTGTATATCAGGAAGTCATTCGAGGATTCCAATGCCTGAGCTGGGCCACGATTTGGCCTTGATGGACTCGACGGTTTCGCTAACCTGCGATTCCGCCGGTCTCGATTGCTGAAGTTGCGCACTAAGCCTGGCCGGTAAAGTACTCGGTCGACGAGACGGCAGCGGACTCGTCACTCCCTGGTCAGGCCGGTAGGATCCGCCCACTCCCAGATCAGGTAACCAGCGTCGTGGTGTGGCGTCAGCACGTCCAACACCTCATCGGCGCCGACAGACACCCATAAAATCCCGACCACGACCACAGGGGCCTTTCCCCGGCAGACCGTACAAAATCCCAGGTGAAGCTCCAAAAACTGCTGCGCGAGGATCGCGTCCCTGTGCGGCCATTGTACGAATTGGGTGGACCCCGGTGCCACATGTCAAGTGCGAAAACGTCCGACATGTCCGGCGGCTGACCATCGAAGCCACGGTACAGCTCTGACCTAACGCTGACGGTAACACCTCTCCCGCCACCGCGCGGGAAGCGGCGGGGTATCCGCCGGTCGCCCAACGTCAGCGGCCACGCGTCCGCATTACCATCAACCTGCCCTTTGTAATTACACGCTCCGAGCGCGCCGCGCCGCCTTCCACCATGCGGAAAATATCGGACCACCATAAGGCAGAATCCCAAATGTACCCCGGTACGCCGTGCCCGTAGAGGTGACGATCCAGCTCTGACGCTAGCTCTGACCAAACCGATGTGACATCGTCCCCCACCTACCGGTCTTGTACGCCCAGTGTGCGGGGTGGGGTCTGTCAACTTAACGGTGTAACTTCTTTCACTTTTGTTACTTGCGTCCCGCGCTGAGGCGGCCGTCAAACGTGATGTCGAAGGCGTTCAGGGCGGCCTTCC
>Ga0302326_10028995_pt1 | contig 11125 bp, 8 predicted proteins | sample Palsa_T0_3_FD_202264 | JGI IMG/M metagenome (GOLD analysis project Ga0302326, IMG submission 202264) | Peat permafrost microbial communities from Stordalen Mire near Abisko, Sweden - Palsa_T0_3 | ecosystem: Environmental > Terrestrial > Soil > Palsa > Peat permafrost | place: Sweden: Abisko...
GTCTGGGTGAGCTGGGTGCCGCCGCGGCGGCAGCCGAATCCGCCGTCTCCGCCGTCGCCGGAGCGGCCGCGGTGGGACCTGCGGCCAGGCAGGCCCGACCATACGAGCTTCCCTCGCAGTACCTGGGAGCGCGCTCACCAGCGTGCTGTCGCACGCGCGCCGGATGAGATCTTCGGTTACGGAGACGCCCGCGGCAGCGCCAGCCTGCGCGGCGCGCTGGCGGAGTACCTGGGCCGTGCCCGCGGCGTGGACACCAGCCCGGCGAACCTGCTGATCTGCAATGGCTTCACCCACGCCCTGACGCTCATCTGCTTCGCGCTCCGGGTCAGCGGCGCGATCACCCTGGCCGTCGAGGATCCCGGCGTCCCGCACTACCGGCGGCTTGCCGAGCCGCTGGGGCTCCGCCTGGTACCGGTCCCGTGTGACGAAGCCGGACTGCGCACCGACCAGCTGGCGCGAACCCGCGCTGACGCGGTGCTGGTGACGCCGGCGCACCAGTATCCCCTCGGGGTGACCATGTCAGCTGACCGCCGCACCGCTCTCATCGAGTGGGCCCGGTGCCACGACACGCTCATCATCGAGGACGACTATGACGGCGAGTTCCGCTACGACCGGCAGCCCGCGGGCGCCCTGCAGCAGCTGGATCCGGAGCGGGTGATCTACGTCGGCACTGCCAGCAAGACGCTGGCTCCTGGCCTGCGCCTGGGCTGGGTCGCGGTGCCTGAGTCGCTCGGAGGTGCGGCCGGCCTCGCACGCCAGAGCTTTTACCGCGGCACCGGAGTTCTCGAGCAGCTCACCCTCGCCGAGCTGATGACCAGCGGCGCCTTCGACCGGCACATCCGCCGCATGCGGACGCAGTACCGGCGCCGTCGCGACGAGCTGGCGAGCACGCTGGCCGCCAGCCTGCCCCAGCTGGGCCTGGCCGGCATCTCGGCAGGCTTGCATGCCCTCATTTACCTGCCCGGACACGGCCCCACTGAGGAGCAGATCCAGTCGCGTGCCGCGCGCCTGTCGGTCGCGATCCACACCCTGGGCGCCCACTGGCAGCAGCCGCCAGATCCCTCGCCCCAGGCGATCATCGTCGGCTACGCGACTCCCGCCAGTCACGCCTACCGCCCCGCGCTGGAGGCCCTGGCTGAACTGCTCGCCATGGAGCCTGACGAGCAGCCCTGACGGCCGTGCGGACGGCATACTGCTCTCATGCTGATTGGCGCGGGACTGGACGCACGGCTCGGCCTGACGTTCGCCGGGCTGCGCACCGTGGCGCGCGAGGCTGCGCAGCTGGGTTTCGAGAGCCTCTGGACTCCGGCCGGCGGAGTGCCTGACTCGTTTCACGTCTGCGCGGCGTGGTCGTACGACACCGCCCTGCGCACCGGGATCTCCGTCGTGCCCGCGGCGCGGATGTGGACCCCGCTGGGCCTCGCAGCGCAGGCGGCCACGCTGGCTCAGCTCTCGGAGGGCCGGTTCGTCCTCGGTCTCGGCACCGGAGGGTACGGGCCGGGGTTCTGGTCCTCGGTCGGCCTGCCTGACCGTCCGATCGCCGTGATGCGCGAGTACGCCACGGACGTGCAGGCGCTGCTGGCAGGCCAGACGGTCACGGCCGGGCAGAGCGGCATCGGGGGCACCTCGCCCGGCTGGCCCGCCTCGGCCGCGCTCGGGGTGGCGGACCTGCCGCCGATACCGGTCTACCTGGCCGCGCTCGGCCCGCAGATGCTCCGTCTCGCGGGCGAGGTCGCCGGCGGCGCTCTTCTCAACTGGGCGACGCCGGCGCAGATCGCTGCCAGCCGGGCGCGGATCGACGAGGGCAGCTCCCGCGCTGGCCGCGATCCGGCCACGGTTCCCATCACGATGTACATCCGGGTCTGCATCGACGACGATGTGAGCGCCGCCAGGCAGGCTTTCGGTGCGCAGGTGCTCGGATACGCGCTTGGCCGGCCTGGCGTCCCGCAGGCCGCCGGCTACCGGGGGCTGTTCGCCCGGATGGGCTTCGACGCCGCGCTGAGCGAGCTGGAGGCCCGGAGAGACCAGGGCGCGGCCCTGCCGGAGCTCGTCGCCGCTGCCCCGGACGAGATGCTCAGGGCCGTCGGCTACTACGGCCCGGCTGCGGCGGCGCCGGCGGCCTTCGCCCGGCTGAGCGCCGGGCTGGACGAGGCCATCGTCCGGCTCATCACGGCTCGTCCGGGCCTGGAGCCGGTCAGGGAAGCACTGGCCGCCCTGCGGCCGTCACTCATCAGGGCAGCCGCCTGAGCCGCCCTGCGTCAGGGCAGCAGAAGTGACCACGCGTGCCCGTCATCTCGCCGGGCCACCGCGACCTGCCCGAGACCGGCCTGGAGGCTAAACTTGGATGATTCGTTCTCTTGAATCGTTCGTGTTTATGCCGGTAGGGTTGGCGGCGTGAGCGCAGCCAAGAGTCCGAGCACGGCCGGGGAACTGCGCGGCGCCGGCCTGCGGGTGACGGCAGCCCGCATCGCGCTGCTCGAGACCGTCCGTGCCGGTGATCACCTGGGCGTCGAGGCGATTGCCGCGGGGGTCAGGGACCGGATCGGCCATGTCTCCTTCCAGGCCGTCTACGACGCGCTGCATGCGCTCACCGCGGCCGGGCTCATCCGCCGCATCGAGCCGGCCGGCAGCCCGGCCCGGTTCGAGGGCCGCGTTGCCGACAACCACCACCATGTCGTGTGCCGGTCGTGCGGTGTCGTCGCTGACGTCGACTGCGCCGTCGGCGAGGCACCCTGCCTGACCGCGTCCGATGACCACGGCTTCGTGATCGGCGAAGCCGAGGTCGTGTACTGGGGCCTGTGCCCGAACTGTTCCGCCGCCAGCACTTCCTGAGCACCCGTGATCCGTTTCGCCCGGAAGGAATCTCAATGACTGAGAACCACGACCCAGTAGTTATCGAAGATGCGACCCCGGAGAGTGGCGGGGGCTGCCCGGTGGCCGGCGGGGGCCTCACGCACCCCACCCAGGGTGACGCCAACCAGGAGTGGTGGCCGAAGAGGCTCAACCTGAAGATCCTGGCCAAGAACCCGGCCGTGGCGAATCCGCTCGGCGAGGAGTTCAGCTACGCCGAGGCGTTCAGGAGCCTCGACCTCGCGGCCGTGAAGCGGGACATCACGGCGGTGCTGACGACCTCGCAGCCCTGGTGGCCGGCCGACTTCGGCAACTACGGGCCGCTCATGATCCGGATGGCGTGGCACAGCGCGGGCACCTACCGCATTAGTGACGGCCGCGGCGGAGCGGGAGCGGGGCAGCAGCGCTTCGCCCCGCTCAACAGCTGGCCCGACAACGTCAGCCTGGACAAGGCGCGGCGGCTGCTGTGGCCGGTGAAGAAGAAGTACGGGCAGAAGATCTCGTGGGCCGACCTCATGATTCTCACCGGCAACGTCGCGCTGGAGACCATGGGCTTTCAGACGTTCGGCTTCGCTGGCGGCCGGGAGGACGTCTGGGAGCCCGAGGAGGACGTCTACTGGGGCCCCGAGACCACCTGGCTCGACGACGAGCGCTATACCGGCGATCGCGAGCTGGAGACCCCGCTCGCCGCCGTCCAGATGGGTCTCATCTACGTCAACCCGGAGGGCCCGAACGGCAACCCGGACCCGCTCGCCGCGGCCCGCGACATCCGCGAGACGTTCCGCCGGATGGCGATGAACGACGAGGAGACTGTCGCCCTGATCGCCGGCGGTCACACCTTCGGCAAGACCCACGGCGCCGGCCCGGCGGACAACGTCGGCCTGGACCCCGAGGCTGCCCCGCTCGAGCAGCTGGGCCTGGGCTGGAAGAGCACCTACGGCACCGGCAAGGGCGCCGACGCGATCACCAGCGGCCTTGAGGTCACGTGGACTCCGACGCCGGTGAGCTGGGACAACAGCTTCCTTGAGACCCTGTTCGGCTACGAATGGGAGCTGACCAAGAGCCCGGCGGACGCGTATCAGTGGAAGCCGAAGGACGGTGCCGGAGCCGGCACGGTACCTGACGCTCACGATCCGGCTAAGAGCCACCAGCCGACCATGCTCACCACCGACCTTTCCCTGCGGGCGGACCCGGTCTACGAGCAGATCTCGCGGCGCTACCTGGAGAACCCCGGCGAGTTCGCCGACGCCTTTGCCCGTGCCTGGTTCAAGCTGACCCACCGCGACATGGGCCCGATCGAGCGCTACCTCGGCCCCGAGGTCCCGGCCGAGTCGCTGCTCTGGCAGGACCCCGTCCCGGCGGTCACCCACGAGCTCATCGACGCCGCTGACGCTGCCGCCCTGAAGGCACAGGTCCTTGCCTCCGGGCTGTCGGTGTCCCAGCTCGTCTCGACCGCGTGGGCGTCGGCCTCGTCCTTCCGCGGCAGCGACAAGCGCGGCGGCGCCAACGGCGCGCGCATCCGCCTCGAGCCGCAGAGCGGCTGGGAGGTCAACGACCCGGATCAGCTGGCGACGGTGCTGCGCACCCTGGAAGGCGTCCAGAGCGCGTTCAACGCCGGGCAGGCGGGCGGCAGGCAGGTCTCACTCGCGGACCTCATCGTGCTGGCCGGCAACGCCGGCGTCGAGAAGGCGGCTAAGGACGCCGGCTTCGACGTCGAGGTTCCGTTCAGGCCCGGGCGCGCGGACGCATCGCAGGAGCAGACAGACACCGAGTCGTTCGCCGCACTCGAGCCGGCCGCCGACGGCTTCCGCAACTATGCCGGAAAGGGCAGCCGGCTGCCAGCCGAGTACCTGCTGATCGACCGGGCGAACCTGCTGACCCTCAGCGCCCCGGAGATGACTGTCCTCGTCGGCGGCCTCCGCGTCCTCGGAGCGAACTACCAGCAGTCCTCGCTTGGCGTGCTCACCGCGACGCCCGGCTCCCTGACCAACGACTTCTTCGCCAACCTGCTCGACCTGGGCACGGAGTGGACGGCGACCTCGCAGGACGGGAGCACCTTCGAGGGCCGTGACACCGCCACGGGCGAGGTCAGGTGGACCGGCAGCCGTGCCGACCTGGTCTTCGGGTCGAATTCCGAGCTGCGGGCGGTCGCGGAGGTCTACGCGAGCGATGACGCGAAGGAGAAGTTCGTCACGGACTTCGTCGCGGCCTGGGACAAGGTGATGAACCTCGACCGGTTCTGACGCCGCCTGAGCGATGACGCCCGGGCCAGCCGCACGATCGCGGCCGGCCCGGGCGTCGCGTATTCCCTCGTTTGGACGGCCCCGCCGTGGGCAGCCGCAGTTGTGCCTGCTGCGGGGCTATCACGACGAAGGGGAGTTCTGGTGTCGACTAGGGGCAGCGCGACGGACACGGCGGTCCACGGCATTGACCGGATGGTCCGCAACGTGGAGACCGGCCGCTTCGAGCGGAGCCTGTCGGCCCTGACCGCGGCCGGGGCCCTGGTGACTGCGGCGGAGATCTACTTCGAGCACGACAGCGCCAGCTTCGGCAACAAGATGATGTGGGTGCCGATCGTGCTCGGGCCGGTCGGCGCGACGGCGGGCGTAGCCGGATTCTTCAGCCGCCGGCTGGCCAAGACGGCGCTGCCGGTCGCGTCAGCGGCGATCGTGGTCAACGGCCTGCAGGGCACGTACCTGCATGCGCGCGGGATCGCGCAGAAACCGGGCGGCTGGTCGAACGCGCGCTACAACATGGAAATGGGACCGCCCCTGCTGGCGCCGCTGCTGGTGACCATGGTGGGCGGGATGGGACTGCTCGCGGCCATCTTGCGGCGGGAGAAGTGACCGGCGCCGGCCGGACCGCAGGCGCCAGCCGGTTCCCCGGGTTCGACTCGGCTGCCCAGGCCGCCCGCTGGGATGCCGTCACCGCGGGGGTCGTCCTGGCGCGGCTCGGCATGCCGCCGGACATCCGGTTCTTCTCTCCGGCGGAGGAGGCGATCGCCACCGCGCTCTGCGACCTGCTGCTCGGCCAGAGCGACGCCGCCAGGCTCCCGGTCGTCAACGAGATCGACGCGCGGCTAGCGGAGAAGGAGACCGACGGCTGGCACTACGAGGACATGCCGGAGGACGGCACGTCCTGGCGGCTCTCACTCGCCGCGCTCGACGCGGACGCGCTGTCCCGTTATGACCGCGGATTTGCCGACAGCTCTGCGGACGACCAGGCCAAGCTCGTGCAGGCCGTCCAGGATCTGGGATCGGACGACTGGCACGGGCTGAACGCCGGGCACGTCTGGAGCCTGTGGACCCGCTACGCCTGCACGGCGTTCTACGCGCACCCCGAGGCCTGGAACGAGATCGGCTTTCCCGGCCCGGCCTACCCGCGCGGGTACAAGAACGCGGGCGTCGGCAAGCGCGAGCCGTTCGAGGTCGCCGACCGCAGGCCGGCCGACGATCCCGTCCGCGCGGACGGTGCCTCATGAGGGAGGTGCCTGATGAGCAGCGTGCGTGATCGCAACGAGTCCGCCTGGCTGCTGCCGAACGACGGGACGCGCACCAACCACCGGCTGCGCTCGGACATGCGCCAGTTCGCTGACGCCGACGAGGTTGACCTGGTGGTGGTCGGCTGCGGCGCCGGCGGGTCCACGATGCTGCAGCGACTGGCCCGCGCGGGCTGGGGCGTGGTCGGGCTGGACGCGGGCCCGTTCTGGGATCCGGACGCCGACTGGGTCAGCGACGAGGCAGCCTCGCATCACCTGTACTGGACCGATCCGCGTGTCATCGCCGGCGCGGACCCGATCCCGCTGGGCTCGAATAACTCCGGCCGGGGCGTGGGCGGCTCGATGGTGCACTACGCCGGCTACACTCCGCGCTTCCACCCGAGCGATTTCGAAACCCTGACCCGCGACGGCGTCGGGGCTGACTGGCCGCTGAGCTACTCAGACCTGCGCCCGTACTACGAGGCCATCGAGGAGGAACTGCCGGTTGCGGGGGAGCAGTGGCCCTGGGGCGACCCGCACTCCTATCCGTACCGGCCCCACCCCGTGGGCGGGAACGGGGAGATTTTCCTGCGCGGCGCCAGGGCGCTCGGGGTCGAGGCGAAAGTCGGTCCGGTCGCTATCGTCAACGGCCGGTTCGGAAACCGGCCGCACTGCATCTACCGGGGCTTCTGCCTGCAGGGCTGCAAGGTCAACGCGAAAGCCTCGCCGCTCATCACGCACATCCCGGATGCGCTGGCGCACGGTGCCGAGGTCCGCGCCAACTGCATGGTCACCGGCGTCGAGGTGGACGAGCGCACCGGCGCCGCGACCGGCGTGCATTACGTCAGGGCCGGCGTGCCGCGGTTCCAGCGGGCCCGGATGGTGGCGATCGCCGGATACTCGATCGAGACACCGCGGCTGCTGCTGAACTCAGCGTCGAAGCGGTTCCCTGACGGACTGTGCAACGACTTCGACCAGGTGGGCCGGTACCTGATGGTGCAGGGCGCGCCGCAGACCGCGGGCCGCTTTGACGCCGAGATCAGGATGTACAAGTCGCCGCCGCCCGAGGTCAGCTCTGAGGAGTTCTACGAGACCGATCCGGCTAAGGACTACAAGCGCGGGTTCGCGATCCAGACCGTGTCGCCGCTGCCCATCACCTGGGCGGAGCACGTGGCGGCCCAGGGGCACTGGGGCACGGCGCTGCGCGACTACATGAGCGACTACGTGCACTGGTCCTGCCTGGGCGCGCTGTGCGAGTTCCTGGCCCTGCCGGACAACCGGGTCACGCTGGCGGCGGAGAAGGACCGGTACGGCCTGCCGGTGGCGCACTTCTCCTACAGCCAGTGCGACAACGACAAGGCCCTCATGAAGGCCGCGCAGTCGGTGATGGAGGACCTGCTGCACGCGGCCGGAGCCGACGAGGTCATCACCATCAACCGCTACGCCCACCTGGTCGGCGGCGCCCGCATGGCCGCCGACGAGCAGCACGGTGTCGTGAACGCCGACTGCCGCAGTTTCGCGGTGCCCAACCTCTACATCACCGACGGCAGCGCGCTGCCGACGCAGGGAAGTGCCAACCCGGCGCTCACGATCATGGCGGTGGCCGCGCGGACCGCTGACCGGCTGATGGCCGGCCAGCGCAGCGGTGCCGCCGCGCACTGACGAAGTACGGCGGGGCGGGACAGTCCGTTCCCGTCATCTTGAGGAGGAATGTGCTCATGGCCACCACCACTGTCGCCGACTACCTGCTTGGCCGGCTCCGCGACTGGGGAGTCGACAAGGTGTTCGGCTTCCCCGGCGACGGCATCAACGGCATTCTCGCCGCCTGGGGACGGGCCGGGAACAACCCGAAGTTCATCCAGGCCCGGCACGAGGAGATGAGCGCGTTCGAGGCCGTGGGCTACGCGAAATTCACCGGCGGCTTCGGTGTCTGCATGGCCACCTCCGGTCCGGGCGCCGTGCACCTGCTGAACGGCCTCTACGACGCCAAGCTCGATCACGTTCCGGTCGTCGCGATCGTCGGCCAGACCAGCCGGTCCGCGATGGGCGGGTCCTACCAGCAGGAAGTGGACCTGCTCAGCCTGTTCAAGGACGTCGCCAGCGAGTACGTGCAGATGGTCACCGTGCCCGAGCAGCTGCCGGGCGTGCTGGACCGGGCCATCCGCGTCGCTCTCGCCGAGCGGGCGCCGACCGCGATCATCATTCCGTCCGATGTGCAGGAGCTCGAGTACTCGGCACCGACGCACGCGTTCAAGATGGTCCCGTCCAGCATCGGCACCGACTGGCCCACCGCGATCCCCCGCGACCCGGCGATCGCCCGCGCCGCCGAGGTGCTCAACGCGGGCCAGAAGGTCGCCATCCTCGCAGGCTCGGGCGCGCGCGGCGCTCGCGCTGAACTTCAGCAGGTCGCCGACCTGCTCGGGGCCGGCGTCGCGAAGCCGCTGCTCGGGAAGGACGTGCTCGGCGACGACCTGCCCTACGTCACCGGCTCGATCGGCCTGCTCGGCACCCGGCCGAGCTACGAGATGATGATGGGCTGCGACACGCTGCTGACCGTGGGCTCGAGCTTCCCCTACACCCAGTTCCTGCCGGAGTTTGACCAGGCCCGCGCGGTCCAGATCGACATCGACGGCAAGTACATCGGCATGCGCTACCCGTACGAGGTCAATCTGGTCGGCGACGCCGCCGCGACGCTGCGCGCGCTGATCCCGCTGCTGCAGCGCAAGCAGGACCGGTCCTGGCGCGAGGAGATCGAAAAGAACGTGGCCCGCTGGTGGGAGGTGATGGACGCCGAGGCCATGGTCGGGGCCGATCCGATCAACCCGATGCGGCTGTTCCACGAGCTGTCGTCCCGGCTGCCTGCCGACGCGATCGTCACCGCGGACTCGGGCTCGTCAGCGAACTGGTACGCACGGCACCTGCGGTTCCACGGCGATATCCGCGGCTCGCTGTCCGGCAACCTGGCCACGATGGGGCCGGGGGTGCCGTACGGCATCGGGGCGAAGTTCGGCAACCCTGACCGGCCGGTGATCGTGTTCGCCGGGGACGGCGCCATGCAGATGAACGGCCTGGCCGAGCTGATCACGATCAAGCACTACTGGCAGGAATGGTCCGATCCGCGACTGGTCATCGCCGTCCTGCACAACGACGACCTCAACCAGGTGACCTGGGAGATGCGGGCCATGGAGGGCGCGCCGAAGTTCGCGGAATCGCAGACGCTGCCCAGCGTGGACTACGCGGCATTCGCCAGCAGTCTCGGCCTGGAGGGAATCGCGGTCGACAAGCCCGATGACATCGGCCCGGCCTGGGACCGGGCGCTGGCCGCTGACCGCCCGGTGCTGCTGGACGTCCGCTGCGACCCGAACGTGCCGCCCATCCCGCCGCACGCCACGCTCGAGCAGATGAAGGACACCGGGCGGGCCATCCTCGAGGGCGATCAGGACCGGTGGGGCGTGATCAGGGAAGGCGTGCTGACGAAGGTGCAGGAAATCCTCCCGCACTCCGGCGACTAAAAGCGGCTAGCCTGACGACCGGAATGACCGACTGGATCTTTCAGGGCAACCGCAAGCGGCACGACCTCGATGCCGCGATAGCCGCGTCCCGGCAGCAGTGGTGGAGCACGCCGCGCTACCGGGACCGGACGGCTGCGGGCGATCGGGTCTGGCTCCAGGTCGTGGGCCGGGACGACCCTGGCATCTACTACCACGCGACGATCACAGTTCCCACCTTCGAGGATCCGGAGTGGCGCGACGGCAGCTCAGCGTTCGGCCGGTGGCGGACAGGCATTCAGTTCGATGACCGCATCGATCCGGCGCTGCTGCGAGTGGAGCTGCTCGCCGACGCTGAGCTGGGCTCGTTCCGCCCGTTCCGCGGTTTCCAGGGCTCGACCGTGCCGCTCCCGCCTGGCATCGCGCTGGCACTGTCGCGGCGCGCGGCTCCCCGGCTCGAGCCGCTCGAGCCGGAGGCCAGCTAGCCCGGTTTGCTGGCCAGCACGGTTCCTGGCCAGCGCGGTCCCTGGCCACTCAGGCGCGGTCGTCCCGTGCGCGCAGTTCCTGCTCAATCGAGGCAATGAGGTCGGGATGCCTGCTTAGCCTGCGCAGGAAGTCAGCCGGAAGCCCGAGCTGGCGGCTGGCCTCCTCGAGTGCGGGCTGGCTCATCGCGAGCGCGCTGGCCAGCCCTTCGTCTCGCTGGTAGGACGGCGGCAGATCGGCCATGTCGAGATCAGCGGGACGGCGGAATGTCCCGTCCGGAGCCGGAAGCCAGGCCGCGTCCGTGGCCGCCTCGCCGATGGGCGAGAGCAGATGCTCGCGGCTGGCGTCGGCAAACTCCATCCGGTGCGACTGCTCGACGTCCCCGGCGATCAGATGCCGGGCTGGAATGAGCAGCGCGTTCCAGACGAATTCCGAGCGAGCATGATTCGGGTTCCTGAGTGCGTACTCCAGCCCCTCGGCCGTCGCCGCCGGATCGAACCCCGCGACTCCGCGCTCGTGGTGAGCGAAATCATCGGCGATGTGCACGTAGCCGAGTTCGTCGGCCACGCGCGCGTCCACCCGCACCGTGTCCCGGACGCCCATTCCGCGGAGCTGAGTCAGCCACGGGCCGTAGCCGTCGGCTGCGAGCCAGGCGTCGGGATTGCCGTCGAGATACGCCTCGATGGGTTTCGTCCGCTCGTACAGCTCGCCCGGCCGCATCAGCTGCTGCTCGCCGGTCGCGGCGTTCTCGCCGATCAGGACGGCGGTCTCCCGCAGCGCCTCGAGCAGATGCTCGCGGCCTGCCGCAGACGCCCCGTCAAGTGCA
>Ga0302326_10028996_pt1 | contig 11125 bp, 12 predicted proteins | sample Palsa_T0_3_FD_202264 | JGI IMG/M metagenome (GOLD analysis project Ga0302326, IMG submission 202264) | Peat permafrost microbial communities from Stordalen Mire near Abisko, Sweden - Palsa_T0_3 | ecosystem: Environmental > Terrestrial > Soil > Palsa > Peat permafrost | place: Sweden: Abisko...
ACGCGGGAGATTTTTTCCTACGTGGCGGGCACGAGCACGGGTGCGCTGCTGGCCGCGGGCGTCGCCGCGGGAATTCCTGCAAGCGAATTGCTAGCGGTGTACACCACGCGGTCGAAGGATGTTTTCACGCCAACAGGTTTGGCGGCGAACGCCAAGCGCGTTGTCGATGGATATATGTACGATCCGGCGAACCTGCGGAAGGTACTGGCCAGCATTTTCGGGGGTGCGGCAGGTTGGACGATGAACGATTGTCCGATCGGGATCTGCATTCCGGCTACGGCGGTGAGCGGCCACGATTGGTTTTTCGTGCGGGATACGGCTCGGAATACGGGAACTACCGGGATGGTAAAGCTGCTCGACGCGGCGGTGGCATCGGCCTGCGCACCGACGTACTTCGATCGCTGGACGGTGCCGGTCGGCGGGCAAGCGCTGTCGTTCTTCGACGGAGGGACGGGCGGGCTGGCCAATCCTTCTTACCAGGCGTGCGTGGAGATGTTCGAATACGACTGTCTCGTGGCGGCGCAAACGCGTTTGGTGTCCTTGGGGACGGGATTCTATCCCGGATCGAACACGCCGCCCAAGGGACTGATCGCTACCGTCTCGTGGGCCACCGACACGCTGGTGGACACTTCCGAGGATTGGGTGGATCGCGCGGTCCAGCGACAGTGGCCCGGGGTACAGCAGAAGTTCGACTGGCAATTGGCTTGGGATATCGCGATGGACGACCTCGCGGCGATTCCGGCGCTCGAAGCGGCTGGAAAGACGGCCGCGTCGAGCATCGATTGGAATCAAGTTTTAGGAGTGTAGCATGAGGAATTTGATCGTTGCCGCATGGTTCGCCGTTGCAGCGTTCGGGCAGACTACAACTACGCCTGTCAATTTTCCCGCGGTCCCGCTGCCGGCCGCCGTGTCGGCATTTGGCGAGTTTAATCAGCTGGGGAATCCACGGTTCACGATGGGCATCTCGGCGATCTACCCGGTAGTGAGCTCGCAGGGAATATACGGCTCCACGACTGCCGACATTCTGCCGGAATTGGCGGTGGATCCAACGACGGAAAAGAAGTTTTACGCGATTTCGGCGTCGCTTCGGCAGGGGTTCCACAAGGATCTGCTGGACACGGGACACGCCAGCTTTTTGATCGGCGGGGATGTGGGGCCGAGCTTTTCACAATCGCAGACATCGGGCTTTAATGTGAAATTCTCGTCATCATTCGTGGCGACGGCGATTTATCAGATTACTCCCGTCTTCAGTTTGATCTTGCCGGTGCGGATGCTTTATGTCACGGGCGTCGGGTGGAATCCGATTGCCGAGGCCGGCGTATTGATCAATCTGAAGAACCTGCCCAAGGCCAAATAGAGGCGCCGAGATGCAACCAAACGTATTGAATTTTCTGATGGGTAGCGCGGGCGCCCTGCTGCTATCCGCGACTGCTCGGGCGCTGCCGGCGCCGACACTGCTCGGATCGCGCCTTTATGCCTGGTTTTATCAGTTCGCGCATCTGCTGTTGGCGAACTTCGATAAGGTGCAAATCGCGAACGACGTACAGTCTGGCAGCCACTAACCCGATCGAAGAATTCGAATCGCTTCGGTTGGGAGCTTATCTCTTTCCCGCGGGTGTGTGGACGAGCGGTTGGGCCACACCGAAGGAGTGCGGGACGGATTGCGGATGACGGGAGAAGGTGGAGGAGTTTCCGCGCCGGGGCGTCGCATAAAATGGAACACGGCATAGCGTGCGGTGATTCATACACCGTTGACCCCAGAAACGGTGGTTGAAAACGTCAGGCGGTGAGCCTTCTTTTGCCGCCGCAAGTATGTGCGGCCTCGGCGTTTGTCCCCGTTGGGTGAAACGTGCGGCAGGTGGAAGTCCGTGGAGTTCCGGCACGTGTCGAGAGCCAGGCAGTCAACCTCCGTTTCTAGGTTGACGCAAGGGAGGCACGACGCATTGGCGTCGTTATGGTTTGTCTCTAAAGTGGCTCCAAGTTGTTGATTTCTAGTCGGCGGCAAGCCGGCCACTTTCATCTCCTTGGGCGTCCCGCAGGCCATGTCAGTTTAGCTCGCGCGACGGCGTGCAGCAGCTTCCATCGATCGCGCCTCATTTTGGTGGCGAATCTCAATGCAGGCAAACACGCGGGTGCAGCGGCCGAACTTCCGGATATCGACAGAGCGAAGAGCAAGATGCTACCCGCACTCGTGCGCCCGAACGGGCTCTCTTATTGGGAGCGCTCATCTAGACGAACAACTCGCGCGGGTCGATCCTGGCGCGCTTCTTCGCGGATGGCGCTGTCAGAAAATCGAGAAAGGGCTTCGCGGCGCGGAAGCGGGTGAGCACCTCGTTGAAGAGCTGCGGGGTGGTGGCCAATTCCGGTTCGAGAGTCACGTACAGGAAAAGGCTCTTGAAGCGCAGGAGGTCAGCCGCGGGATGCGTCGCGGGAAAGCCTTTGGGGACGCGCGAGAGTTGGTCGCCCTGCATTTCTCCCAACGAGCGGCGCACTGCGGGAGCGGCCAGAATCTTGCGCAGCTTCTGGTGGTGCTCGGCGATGTGGCCGCGGATTTCGAGGAGCACCTCCGGTTCCGGCATGTATACTCCGCCGCCGATGGCCACTTCCTTGTGGGAGACGTGCAGGTAATAGCCGCCATACTTGTGCGGACCCGTGCCGCTGCGAAAAAAGCTCGCGGCGATGTGGTCTTTGTACGGCGTCTTGTCCTTGCTGAAACGGGTGTCGCGATAGATGCGATAGATGGCCTTTGCCGGATCGGTGGCGTATTCCGGAGCAAAGCTTTTCATCGCCCCGTTCAGCGCTTCCACGAGGTCTCGCATGGGCTGCTTTACTTTCTCCTCAAACGTGGCCTTACGCGGCTGAAACCAGTCGCGATTATTATTGCGCGTCAACGAGCGGAAGAATTGCAGGGCTTCCGGCGGAAAGCCGGGAAAACGCGAACTCATCGAATCTCTCCTTGTCATTAAGATCGTGCCATGGTGCCGCATTTTTCCAATTACTTGCTGTCCAATTGCTTCTTCAAGCGATCGGGAGACAGGTGGCAGAAGATGGGAGAAAAGTGTTCCTCTGGGACAGGTTGGCCGTTCTGGCTAAAAACGATGTAAGGTTCCCGATCGGTCCTCCAGGCGGACCAATGCGGAAGACCTGGACCGTTGGGATCTCCGAACTTTGCGAAGTTCGTCCAATAGATCTGCATGGCGGCTGAAAGCTTATGGTCCGTCGACGTAAATGGCAGCCAGCTAAAAGTGCGTGACCGAAACGCGTCGAAGACGTAAGGGAGTTCGAGTGCGTGGAAGGCCCCGAGGGTTGACTGCCCCATTCCCGGAACGGAGCGCTCGAACCTGTAGACGAACGCGCGCTGCCCGGCGCTTATGACCAGAGCGGCTTCCGCACCCACGGGACATGCAGCCAGAATGTCGTTGGTTGCCTGATCCAACGCCGGAGCCCCATGAATGAGAATCCTGCTCATGTACGTGGTAACCGTAATGTCCGTCCAGCCGCCATAGAGCGGACGAGTTAAGTCCGCGAACTGCGCGATTTGCTCGCTAAGCCCGGCTTTCTTAGCTGGTTGACCCGACTGCTTCTGCGCAGCCTCGGCGCCTATGCGGAAAGCGCTGAACTCCCGCGCGTTCAGTCCGGCGAGCAGATCGACCTTCTCGAGTTTGCCCGAGGCGAAAGTTTGTGCCGGCGACTGTGGAAGTACCCAGCCGTCGACGATCGACGCGTTTGGATCGTACCCCTTAAATTGCGCAGCGATCAAGCGGCCCTCAAGGACGGCAATCTGAGTGGCCGGCAATTTCCTGAGAACTTGAAGCTGCAACCCGGGCTGTCCGCCAGCCTCTTTTCCAACCGCTACTCCCAGCGGCTCCATTGCGGTGACACTGCGCTCCGGTCCGAGCCCGAAAGCCGGACCGCTCTCCGCGATGACCCTGCGAAACAGATCCTTGGTGAGAGGCGACGCTATGAGCGTTGTAGCATCGATGGATCCGGCCGATTCGCCGAAGAGCGTAACGTTGCCTGGGTCGCCACCGAATTGCGTAATATTCTGGTGCACCCACTGCAGTCCTGCAATCTGATCGAGAAGTCCGTAATTTCCCGAACTGTGGTGCGGAGACTCGGCGGTCAACTCGGGATGGGCGAAGAAGCCCATGGCGCCAAGCCGGTAATTAAGCGTCACGACAATGACACCGTGTGCCGCTAGCGCTGTGCCGTCGTATGCATCTTCCGTTCCGCTACCGACCCGGTTGCTTCCGCCGTGCAACCAAACCATGACGGGCAAACGAGTCTCATGCGACCAGCCGGGTGCCCACACATTCAGAAAGAGACAGTCTTCTGAAGAGGAAATCGGGACAATCTGATAAGTTGCGCCGTAGGCGGCGGCGAGGGGCTTGATAAATCCACCGACCCCTGCCTCATCTTGAACGCAGGCGCTGCCGGGTTTGGTCGCGTCCCGCACCCCGGTCCAGGAAGCGGGCGGTTGCGGTTCCCGCCAGCGCAGCACTCCAACCGGCGGCGCGGCATATGGAATCCCGAGGAAGACAGCGGTGCTGCCCCGCAAGGTCCCGCGTATCTGGCCACTCGACACATGGACTACGGGACCGGTCACAGGGGCGCGCGACGACGAACCCGCTGTTGAGGGAGGCAGAATGAAGAGCGGCAAAATGAGCGTTGCTATCGCCGGGACGCAAGGGTTCTTCCGCGGCTTCTGTTCGAAGACGGTGTGCTGCGATGCTGTCATTATCAGCCCTCTCTTCAATCGGCAGTTTGGGGCATCGGGGTAGACTTAAAATAATGCCTATTGCGGAAGAGACGCGTTTGCGTCTCGCCGAAATTCCTAATCTAACCGTTTTCACCGACATTCCGCTTTCCCGCTACACGCGATTCGGCATCGGCGGACCGGCCGATCTCTACGCCGAGACCGGAAGTGCAGAAGCTTTTGTGGCGGCGCTCGCGGCGGCGCGATCGAGCGGCATGGACATCGTGGTGATTGGCGGCGGCACCAACCTGATCGTTTCCGACGCCGGCTTCCGCGGAATCGTGCTTCGTTATCGCGGCGATCGGCTGCTGGAATCGAACGGGCGCGTGCAAGCCGAGGCGGGTGCGGTGCTGCAGGACCTGGTCGATTTCGCCATCGCGCGCGGATTGGTGGGGCTGGAAACGCTCTCGGGCATTCCGGGATCTGTGGGCGCAGCGGTCTACGGTAACGCCGGCGCTTATGGGCATTCGCTCGCGGAGCGCGTGATCAAGGTCCGCTTCTATGACGGGCAGACAGTTCGCGTTTTCGACAATGAGGAGTGCGAGTTTCGATATCGCGAGTCGATTTTCAAACGGCATAAGGACTGGGTCATTTTTTCGACGGAACTGCGGCTGGACGCCGGTGACGCGCGCGCGCTGCGAGAGACAGCCGATTCGATTCTAAAAGTACGCAATGAAAAATTCCCCGTGACGATGAAGTGCGCGGGCAGCATTTTCAAAAATCTGATCGTGCGGGAAATGCCCGCGGAAGTGGCGGCGCAGGTCCCCGCCGTGGCGATCCGTGAGGGCAAGGTGCCGGCGGCGTGGTTTCTGGAGCAGGTCGGCGCCAAGGGGATGGTGCGCGGCGACATTCATGTGGCAAGCTACCACGCCAACCTCATTTACAACGCCGGCGCCGGTACGGCGGCCGACCTCTGCGCGCTGATTCGGGAACTGAAGGCGCGGGTAGTGGATCGCTTCGGCATCCAGCTCGAAGAAGAAGTGCAGTACGTAGGGTGGGCGGGCTAAAGTCTCTGCCTTAGACCGACGATAAACCGGTGGATGACCGATCCACTACTTACGGCGGCGGCTCGCCGGTATATTCGGCGCATGACTGCCGCGACTGCGGCTTATGCGGACCTCCTGGAGCGTCGTTTTCGGAGAATTCTACGGCAACGTGGCTACAGTCCAGCGCACTTGCGAGCCTTTCTGGCGATCACGCCGGCGGCGGCTTCCCGGCTGTCGACTCTCAATCGGTTTATGGAGCAGGTGGAGTACAACGGTCGATGCCTGGCGAAGTTGAATGTCGACCCGGGTGAAGCGAAGGAGACCCTAGGGGCGTTCGGACCGCTTCTGGAGGCGGTGCTGGGGAAAAGTTTCCAGCCGGCGCGAGAACAACTTTACCTGGTCACCGTTCTGGCGCTGAAGGGGGCCTATTACCAGGTTCGTGAGGCGGAGACACAGGCATTTTTTGGACTCTATCAAGCCGAAATCGAGGCGGAGGATCCGGAAGACCTGCTGAGCAGGTTTGTAAGGGTCCTCACGCGCACCTTCCGTGCCCGCACCGGTCGACTATTGCTCTTGGAAGATCCACCAAAGGGGCCTTTGGCCCAGCCGTTGTATGTGGAACGCGGCCAAGGGCGCGAAAAGCTCGTCGTTGATCCCGCAATGCGCGGCCACTTCGCGTCCTACTGGTCATTTCCGATTGGCGCAGTAGGATTGCTGCAATTCGGATTCGATCAATCCTACCCTTGGCTCCCGAGAGAACTGACGCTCCTGAAGGCGGCCGCGGAGCGCTGCCTGGCGGCCATCGAGAAGACGCGCATGCAGGCAGAGGTTCGCCGTTGGGAGGCTAAGGCCTGGCGCGCGGAAGAAGAGGAACGCCGCCGTATCGGCCGCGAGCTGCACGATGAGGCCGGACAATCGCTGCTGGCCTTGCGCTTGCAGTTGGAGATGATGGAGCGCGACGCAGGAGCGGAAATGCGGCCGCGTCTGGTGGAGGCGCGGGGAATTGCGGAATACACTATAAACGAGCTGCGGCGCATTGTGGCGGCGCTTAGTCCTTCGGTGCTGGAGCGCCTCGGACTGGATGCTGCCATTCGCCAATTGGCGGCGCGAACCGGAAGAACGTATTCGGCGGCCACCTGTGTGCGGATCTCGGGTGACTCGACACGGCTTTCCAGGCAATCTCAGGAAGTGATTTACCGGGTTGCGCAGGAATCGCTGCAGAATATCGCCAAACATTCTCAGGCTACGCGTGTAAACCTTTTGCTGCAATCCACCGATAAAAATATCAGGTTGAGCGTTTCAGACAACGGAGCCGGCTTTGCAAATGAGGCGGCTTTGAGCAAGCCGATGTCATTCGGTCTGGCGGGTATGCGCGAGCGGGTACGGCTGCTCGCCGGCGACCTGTCCATTAGCAGTGCGCCCGGTAAAGGCGTAAGGGTGGTGCTCACGTTGCCGCAAGACTCTGCCACGGGGACTCATCATGGCCAAAATTCGCATCTTGTTAACTGACGATCACACTTTATTTCGGCAAGGCACTCGAACATTGCTCTCGCTGGAACCTGACCTGGAAATCGTTGGGGAGGCTGGTAATGCTATGGAATCCGTAGCCGCCGCCAAGCAGTTACGTCCCGACGTTGTTCTGATGGATATCGGCATGGCCGGGATGAGTAGCTTCGAGGCTACACGCCAAATCCGCAAGGAACGGCCGGAAACCAAAATCGTCTTCTTGTCGATGTATGACGACGAAGACTACCTCGCCGAGTGCGTGGAGATCGGCGCGAACGGTTATGTCTTGAAGGACAGCCCGTCGGAGCAGTTGGTGACCGCGATTCGCGAGGTGTACCGGGGGGGTAGTTACCTGAGCCCTCGTTTGCTCACGCGTCTGGTGGATGGCTTCCGTGAGCAGGGCAACAATACGATCCGCCAACCCCGCTTTGGCACTTTGACGAAACGCGAGCGCGAGATCCTCAAGATGCTGGCGGAAGGCCGGTCCGTCAAAGAAATCGCTACCGGTTTCGACCTGAGCGTCAAGACTGTAGAGGCGCACAAGTTCAACCTGATGCGCAAACTGGACATCCACAATAAAGCGCAATTGGTGCAGTATGCGATTCAGAAGAAGGTCATCCGGCTGAACGAGCCTGTGGGCGTTTAGAGCGGGTCCCGAAATCCACGTGTGTCTTCTCTGACACGCCCGTCATATTCAATAAGATCTTAAGAATCAGCGGTTTCTCTGCTGGTCCACGATCTGCATCTCCCATTCCGTAGGAGGATCGGAAGATGCTCAGAGCGGAAGATCAATTCAGGAAGCTGGCGGCTCTCACTAGCGTGATGCTGATGGCTACGGCCGAGGCGCTGGCGCAGGACAACGGCACCCGGCCGGCGCGCAGGATCGTGGTCAGTATTACTGATCGGAAATTGGCTGTTATCGAAGCCGACCGGGTGGTGAAAATCTTCCCGACCGCCGTAGGGGCGCCCGCCTCGCCGAGCCCTGTTGGCGTGTACAAAATCGTCACCAGCATCCCCGAACCTACCTGGTATTACCGAGGCAAGGTCGTGGGTCCCGGAAAGGCCAACCCGCTCGGCACACGCTGGTTAGGCCTGAGCATCAGGGGCTACGGCATACATGGCACCAACGTGCCATCCTCTATCGGCCACAACGCTTCGCACGGCTGCGTCCGCATGCGCAATAAGGATGTCGAAGAGTTGTTCGGAATGGTCGCGGTGGGAGACCAAGTGGAGCTCTATGCCGATCGGACCCCCGAGCTGGATCGGATTTTCGGTGAGACGGCTGGTACCGTCGCGGCACAGTAGGTCAAAAGAGATACTTCGATGGAGATACTTCGATGAGAAGCGTTCTAGGCTGCGTATTGATGGCTGCCATCACGTTTCCGGTGTCGTTCTTCGTCGCGCGCAGCTGCCTGCGTGGCGTGATTCGCATCGTCACCGGATCGGAACACCGCGATGTGCTATGATCGCAGCCGTGAAGGGGTGGCACGCGGTTGTTGCCGCGCTCCTGTTCTCCTGTTCGGGCGCGAAAGCCGCTGACGATCCAGGCGGGGCCGCGCGGGAGTTAGCCCGCAAAACGGTCGGATTCGCAGGCAAAGGCGGTCAGGTCGCCGTGACCTGGCGCAATCTCTCATCGCTCGAATCGGCCGGGAGCCAGGCTCGAACGGCCTTCGAAGAAGCTTTGCAAGAGGTCGGACTGCACGCCGCTGACTCCTCGCCCACGGTTGAGGCGCGCGTCACCCTCTCCGAAAACGCTTCACAGTACCTGCTGGTGGAAGAGGCGTCGAAGGGCGACGAGCATCAGGTTTGGATCGCCTCCTGGAAACGCAGCGATCCGGCGGCTGCGCTTCCTGCCGGCTTGGCGCTGCAGAAAAAGCTGGTGTGGGAGCAGGCGGAGCAGATTCTCGATGTCGCATTCCCGCCGGCGGGAATGCTGGTGCTTTCGCCCGCGAGCGTCACTCTATACGCGCGCAACGGCTCGCAATGGGAAGCGCGCCGGACCATCCCACTCACGCCCGCCAAACCGTGGCCGGAAGATTTGCGCGGACACCTGCGGCTGAAGGGCGCCAGCTTTCAGGCGCTCCTGCCGGGCATGCGATGCGATGGAAGCACCGAGCCGTCGCTCTCGGCGGACTGCCACGCGAGCGAAGAGGCATGGGTGCTGGAGTCGGGCAGCCGCGGATTGCTCCTGGCCGAGTTCGCCGCCGCGCGCAACTACTTCGACGGGCGAGTCACCACACAGAGCGGGCAGCGCAAGAATGTAACGCCGTTCTTTTCGGCGGCAAGCGTGGAATCGCAGGGACGGACATGGTGGCTGCTGGCCGAGACGGACGGCCGGGTTCAGATGTTCGACGGGTCGCTCGATCCGGTAGGCGCGGCCAACGTACAGTGGGGCTCGGACATCGCCGGCACGGACGCGCAGTGCGGTGCAGGTTCGCAGGTGTTGGCGACGCCCGCCGTGGACCGCGGGCAACCCGACTCGCTTCAGGCCTTCACCCTGGCCGACCGAACCGCCCGCCCGCTGACCGAGGCTACCGAGTTCCCCGGACCTGTTCTGGCGCTTTGGACCTCGGGCGCGAATTCGGTGACGGCGGTGGTGCGCGATTTGCGGTCGCAACAATATTCGGCATATGTCGTCTCGGTGGTTTGTGCAAACTAAACGCATCGCGCTGGTGCTGCTCCTGGCAAGTTTCGGTCCGGCAGCGACGCGGCCGCACTACGGCGGCACGTTGCGCGTGGAAATCCGCGAGTCCCCGCCATCGCCGGAAGTGTTCGGGGTGCCCAAAGGATTCGTGCTGACCACGTGGGAAGCAGGCCGGCGGGCAGTTTTCACGGCGGACGAAAACGCGCCCGGCGGACGCCCATTTCTGGACAACGTCGACATCCAGTTGGCACGATCTCTGCGCGATCAATCGGTGGATCTCGAACTCCGTAAGGCGGACGTGGTGGAACTGGGATTGGCGGAACTCAGGAGACCGGCGGCGGGGCGGAGGCCGTGGTCGTCGTCGCCGGTGCGGCTGATGGCGCTGGTTTTCGGACCGCGCGTCACCGATGCGCGCGTGCGCGAAGCGCTTGCGCTGGCCGTGGATCGTAGCGCCATCCACAGCGTCCTGCTGCAGACGCAGGGTGAGATCTCGGGAGCGCTCCTGCCGCAGTGGATCACTGGATACGCCTTCGTTTTCAACGCAACTACCGACATCGCGAAAGCACAGGCGCTGGTAGCGTCGCTCGGGCCCGCGGACCGGACCCTATCGCTGGCGGTGGACGACGCAGCCAACCGCAGCATCGCCGATCGCATCCAACTCAATGCGCGGGATGCTCACCTGGCGGTGTCGATCGTGCCGGCGACCGCCATTGCGGATGTCCGGCTGGTGGAGACGCGCATCCCGTCGGCCGACGCGGCCCATGCGCTCGCCAGCGTGGCGGCGGCGTTCGGATTGAATGAACCGGCGCCGGCACGCAATCCCGAAGAGCAGTATCTGGCCGAGCGGGCGCTGCTGGATGGCTTTCGCGTCATCCCGCTGTTCCATCTTCCCGACGTCTACGGCGCCGGTCCGCGTGTGCAGGGCGGACCGGTGATCAACCAGTTGGGCGAGTGGCGCTTCGACAGTCTCTGGCTAGAAGAACGGCCATGACGTTCCGCACGCGGTTGCTGCTGATCTTCGCGGTTGCGCTAACCGCGGCGGTCGGCATAGTGGAACTGATCGTCTCGAGCAGGGCGCGGCGCGCCTTCGAGGACATGGAAGCGCGGCGCGTGAATGCGATCGTGAAGCAATTCGACAAGGAGTTCCAGCGCCGCGGGGAAGAGATCGTGCGCACAGTGGAAGGCATTGCGGACTCGGCAGCGGTTCGCGAAATTGCCATCACGCCGGACCCG
>Ga0302326_10028997_pt1 | contig 11125 bp, 10 predicted proteins | sample Palsa_T0_3_FD_202264 | JGI IMG/M metagenome (GOLD analysis project Ga0302326, IMG submission 202264) | Peat permafrost microbial communities from Stordalen Mire near Abisko, Sweden - Palsa_T0_3 | ecosystem: Environmental > Terrestrial > Soil > Palsa > Peat permafrost | place: Sweden: Abisko...
CCGGCCTCGCGAACGCCCGCAAGAAGCGAGGCGCGCCCGGGCGTGCGCGTCCAGACGGTCACCTCCGCGTCGGGGAAGACGGCGCGCATCGCCTCGAGGTGGGCGCGCGCCTGGGTCCCGGCGCCGAGGATGGCGATCCGCGTCGCGCCCGGACGCGCGAGCAGCCTCGTCGCGACCGCCGAGACGGCGGCGGTGCGGATCGCGCTCAGCGCTCCCGCGTTGAGCAGGGCGCGGGTTGCGCCGGTCTCACCGTCGAAGAGCGCGACGAAGCCCTGGTGGGAGTCGAGCCCGCGCGCGGCGTTCCCCGGCGCGATGCAGACCGCCTTGAGCGCGTAGGCCGACTCGTCGCCGAAGCGATAGGCGGGCATGAGCCCCATCAGCGTCGCGACGCCGGGCGGGCGGATGACGAAACGGAGGGGGTTGTAGAGCTCGTCGCGGGCGAGCGCGGCGAGTGCACGCTCCATCGGTTCGATGCAGTCTGCGACCGGAAGCAGCCGCCGGACATCGGCCTCGCTGAGGACGCGGACGCTCATCGGGGCGCTCCGGCGGGGCTCACGTGAAGAACGAGCCTATGCGCTCGCGCTCGGCGCCGTCGAGGTGCAGCTCGAGCGCCGCGATCACCGGGGCGAGATGCGAGGGCCTCGCAGGCCCGCAGACCGCGCCGGCGACGTCGGGATTCGAGAGCACCCAAGCGAACGCGAGCGTCGCGCTGTCGGTGCCGAGGCGGACGGCCTCCTCGTGCAGGAGGTCGAGCCCGTCGAAGACTGCGCCGTCGAGCAGGTGGGCGTAGGGCTCGGGGCGCATCGTCATCCGCGAGCCTTTCGGGAAGGGCGCCCCGCGGCGGTACTTGCCGGTCAGCCAGCCACCGGCGAGCGGACCGTAGGGGACATAGGCGATCTCCTCGGCGGCGCAGAGCGGCAGCACGTCGTCCTCGTCGGAGCGCTCGAGCAGCGAGTAGGAGTTCTGGACGAGCGCGGGGCGGCCGTAGGCGAGCGCGGCCTCTATCGCCTCCGCGCCGTGATTGGAGAGGCCCCAGGCGGCGATCTGCCCCGCGGCGCGGAGCGCCTCGAACGTCTCGACCGTCGCGCCGATCGGCGTGCCGGGGTCGGTGTCGTGGGCGAGGTAGAGCTCGATCCGCTCGACGCCGAGCCGCTCGAGGCTCGCCTCGAGGGCCCGTACGATCCGCGCGGGGGAGAGGCCGCGGTCGGACGGGTCAGGGCCCACCGGGTTGAAGACCTTCGAGGTCAGGAGCAGCCGCTCGGGCCTGCGCGTCGCCCGCCAGTCAGCGATGAAGCGCTCGCTCGCGCCGCCGCCGTAGGCGTCCGCGGTGTCGAACCAGTCGATGCCGGCGGCGAGGGCGGCGTCCATCAGCGCGAAGGCCTCCGCCTCGCTCTGGCCCTTGCCGAAGAACTCCGGCGCCGAGCCGATGCCGCCGAAGTTGCCGCAGCCGAGGCTGAGGCGCGGCCAGGCCTCCGCGCGACTCACCGCCGAAACTCAGGGCTCCAACTTCGACAGCGCGGTGAGCTCGTTGCGGACCTGCCACAGCTCGGGATAGAAGCGCTTGTGGATCAGCCGCCCGAGCACCTCGACCGGTGTCCCCTGCGTTCCGACGACCGAGCCTCCGATGATCCGCTCGACGACGACGAAGTGACGCACGCGCCAGACGACGACCCGCTCGTCGAGCTCGATCAGTCCCTCGGCGAGCTGGTAGAGCGCCTCGTGGCTGCGGGCGGCGGTGTAGAGCTCGAGGAGCGTGAGGCCTGCCCGCTCGCGCGAGGCGTGGAAGCCCGTCCCGAGCGCGGGAGCGACCCGCGCGAGCGCGCGGAAGCCGGGGGAGTCGAAGCCGCTTCCGTGGCCGAGCACCTTCCGGACCTCCTGGTAGTCCCAGGGAGAGATGTGCTCGAGCACGTCGAGTGCGCCCGTGACGATCTTGAGGCAGTCGAGGGCTCGCCGGAGCAGGCGCAGCGCGCCCGAGAGGTCTCCCGAGGCGACGAGCACGCACGCCTCCTCGAGCTCGGCCGCGGCCAGCTTGAGCCAGAGCTCCGAGCTCTGGTGCACGGTCTGGAAGAGGAGCTCGTCGCGGTGGACCCATTCCTCGGGGCCCTTCTGGAGGGAGAGGAGCGCGTCGGTGCGAAGGTAGCGCTCGTAGTCGGAACCGCCCTCACCGGCGAGCACCGGCTCGGAGTGTGCGGTCTGGTCCATGTCCTTCGGGCTCAAGGGGAGATGTTCGCAGACGCGAGCCCGGAGCGCGCAGGCCGTGCAGGGGCCAGCGCGGTGGACATCCCGGACCTCTGCCCGCTGGGAGGGATGCTCAGGAGCGTGTCTCGGTCCCGTCGAAGATCGCCAGCGGGAGATCGTCGAGCGGGACGCCGCCCTCGGCGGTGACGAGCCAGGTGTCCTGCATGTAGAGGCAGCAGCGTCCGTCGCTGGTGATCGCATGCGGGTGCATCGAGAAGACCATCCCCTCGGCGAGCTCGGTCTCGTCGCTCTCGCCGATCTTCGGGAACTCGATCATCGTCATTCCGATCGAGTGGCCCGTGACGTGGCCGAGCTCGAATCCCCGCTCCCGGAAGCCATGGGCGACGGCACGGTGGACGTCGTGGGCGCTTCGGCCGGGGCGAAGCGCCTCGCGTGCGGCGTCGAAGTACTCCTCGTAGGCCTCGAACATCGCCCGCGACTCGCGGCTCGGCTCCCCGGCGCAGATCGCCCGCGAGACCTCGACCCAGTGGCCGCCGGGACCTGCGACCTCGAGCGAGGGGAGGACCATGTCGGTCGTGCCCACCCTACGCGCGCCGGCGACCTTGAACTCCGGGAGCGCGGCGCCACCCTCCCCGACGAGCACCATATCCATCGTCAGCCGTCCGCAGCCCTGGGCGACGAACCACTCCTCGCAGGGGGCCAGCAGCTCCCGCTCGGAGCGGCCGGGCGCGAAGCCCTCGAGGAAGCGCCAGAACCCCTCCGTGTTGATCCTGATGCTCTCGCGCACCGAGGCAAGCTCGAAGTCGCTCTTGACCGCGCGGGCGTGGTCGAAGGGCTCGTCCCAGGCGATGAGCTCGACCGCGGGCGCAAGCGCGCGGTAGTCGCGCACCGTCATGACGTGGTCGAGCCCGTAGACGCCGACGCGGCGTCCGCGGAGGCGGTCGGCGAGCCACAGCCCCGGCGTCTCGACGAACACCTGCTCCTCGATCCAGGTCGTCCCGTGCTCCCCGACGTAGCGGGCCTCGCGCGGGAAGACGATCGCCGGCTCGCCCTCGAGCGGCAGCAGCACGTAGGCGTAGCGGTGCACGATCCCGAACCCGGAGAGGTAGCTGACCGCGCCCTCGAAGCCCGTGTACTCCGAGCCCGAGACGATCACTGCGTCCAGGCTCGCGGCCGCGAGCGCCTCGCGCACCCGGCGGTAGCGCTCCGCCACCTCCGCGGCCGAGGGCGCCGCGAGCGAACGTTCGTTGTCTAGGTGCCCCACGAGGTTTCAACCCCTTTCACGAGTGCGCGGATGATGTCGTGCCCCGGCGTCGGCACACCGTAGCGGCGCCCGAACTCGGCGATGCCGCCGTTCAGGTAGTCGACCTCGGTCGGGCGGCGGGCCTCGACATCCTGGAGCATCGAGGCCTTGTGGCCGTAGGCGACCTCGGGGCGGGCGGCGTAGTCGATCAGCTCCTCGGGGTCGGCGTCGAGGGTGATCCCTTGCGCGCTCGCGACCGCCGTCCCCTCCGAGACGAGCTGGGAGGCGAGCGCGCGCAGCGCCGGACGCTCGCAGAGCGCACCGTGGCTCAGCCCCGTGAGCGCGCCGAGCGGGTTCGTGGCGGCGTTGAAGATCACCTTGCGCCACTGGGGCCCGCGCGCGTCGGCGACCGCGCTCGCGGGCATGCCCGCGCGGCTGCAGAGCGCCGCAAGCCGGGCGACCTCCTCGAAAGAGGCCGGCGAGTCCTCGTAGGGGCCGAGCGTCGTATCGCCCTGCACCTCCCAGGCGACGACACCGGGCGCGGTGAGCCGTCCGGCCGGGAAGGTCGTCCCCCGGATGACGCGCGCGCAGTGGGCCGCGAGCACCTCCTCGTTCCCGAGCCCGTTCTGGACGCTCGCGACGGCGCCGTCGGCGAAGGCGTGCGCGGAGGCGGCGATCGCGGCCTCGGTGTGCATCGCCTTTGTCGCGACGATGCCGAAGGCGCAGGCCGGGAGCCTCGCCGCGTCGGTGAGCGCATTGACCGGGGCCACGAGCTCGGCGGCGCCGGTCAGGCGCAGGCCGACGCGGTTGATCGCGGCGACGTGGTCGACGTTCAGGTCGTAGGCGAAGACCTCGAGCTCGGGGAGCGTCGCGAGATTCGCGGCGAAGAGCGAGCCGACGGCGCCGCAGCCGACGATGCAGACCCTCACCGAAACGACGCCTCCTTGGCCTTGACCAGGCGGTAGAGCGCCGTGTGCAGCGGCGCCGGGACGCCGACGCGCGCGCCCTCGCGCAGCAGCGCGCCCGTGATCTGGTCGATCTCGGTCGGGCGCCGAGCCTCGACGTCCTCGAGCATCGAGGGGTAGTGGGCGGCACCGCGCCGGGTCGCGTGCAGGTTCATCTCCCAGGGATCCTCCGCGAGCTCGACCCCCGCCCCGGCGGCGACCGCCTTGCCCTCCGCGATCAGATCGAAGACGAGCTGACCCAGGTCGGCGGGGTGCTCACGCGCCGCGAAGCGCGGCTCGTGCGGGAGCCCGGTGAGGGCCGCCACGGTGTTGACCGAGGCGTTGAAGATGAGCTTCGACCACTGCGCGGGGAGCAGGTCGGGGAACGCCGTCGCCTTCAGGCCCGCCGAGCGCAGGAGCGCCGCGGCCTCCTCGGCGTCGGCGAGCACGCTCCCGCGTCCCGGGCCGATCCAGGTCTCGGTGTCGAGGATGTACTCGACATGGGTGTCGGAGTGGCGGGTGCCGCTCATGAACGTGACCCCCGAGAGGAGCGGCCAGTCTCCCTGCGCGCCGACCACCTCCTCGGCGCCGAGCCCGTTCTGGAGCGTCGTCATCCGCGCCGAGGGGAAGTGCCCGCGGAGAGCCGCGGCGAGCTCGGCGAGGTCTGTCCCCTTGCAGCAGATGAAGACGAGCGCGGGCTCGGGGAGCTCGCCCGGATCGCTCGAGGCCCTCACCTCGGCCCGGAGCTCGGCGCGCCCCGAGACGCGTAGCCCCTCCTCGCACAGCGCCTGGGCGTGCGCGGGACGGCGGGTCAGCACGGAGACGTCGCAGACCTGGGCGAGGTGGGCGGCGAGAAGGCTCCCGATCGCCCCGGCACCGGCGACGAGGACGCGCTCGCTCACCGCGCGCCCGCGCGGACGAGCGCCGCGAACTCCTCGTCGGAGACGAGGCCGCGCTGCTCGAGCGATCGTTTCTTGACGGCGGCGAGCAGCTCGGCGTGGCGCTCCTCGGGGAGCTCGAGCCCGAGCTCGACGGCCTTGATCCGGATCGAGTCGAGCCCGCTCTTCTTGCCGAGCACGATCGAGCGCGTCGCCCCCACGAGCGCGGAGGAGTAGGGCTCGATCGAGGGCGGATCATGGAACTGGCTCGCCACCGCGCCGCTCTCGCGCCGGTAGAGCGTCTCGCCGGTGAGCGGCTTCCACGGCTCGAGCACGGTCCGCGACAGCTCGGCAACCCGCTTGGACACCGCACGGATCCGGTCGAGGCGCAGGTTCGATTCGACGCCGTAGAGGGCCCGCAGGGCGAGTGCGACCTCGCCGAGGCTTGCGTTCCCGGCGCGCTCACCCATGCCGTTGATCGTCCCCTGGATGTAGGCGGCGCCGGCACGCACGGCGGCGACCGCGCTCGCGGTCGCGAGCCCGAAGTCGTTGTGGCCGTGGAAGTGCACCGGCACCCCCGGTCCGGCGAGCTCGACCGTCGCCGCCACGAGCTCGCCGACCGCCTCGGGGGAGGCGATCCCGAGCGTGTCGACGACGACGAGCTCGGCGGCGCCGGCCTCGAGGGCGGTCGTGTATACGCGGCGGTAGAACTCAGGCTCGGCGCGGGTCGAGTCGACGCCGAAGTAGGCCGCGTGGATGTCGTGCCCGGCTGCGAAGCGAAGCGCCGCGGCGATGCGCTCGAGCATCGTCTCGCGGGAGACGCCGATCGCCTGGAGCTTCCGGTCGGAGATCGGCGCTTCGATGACCGAGAAGCGGACGTCGAGCTCGACGAGCGCCGCGAGGTCGGCCGCGACGGCGCGGGAGAAGCCCCAGATCTCGGCCCGGAGGCCCGCGGCCGAGATCAGCGAGACGGCCTCCCGGTCCTCGGGTGAGACGCGCGGGAAGCCGGCCTCGATCCGATCGACGCCGAGCTCGTCGAGCAGGCCGGCGATCTCGAGTTTCTCGGACGGGTCGAGGACGACCCCGACGGTCTGCTCGCCGTCGCGCAGCGTCGTGTCGTAGAGCCCGACGCTGCCGCCGATCCGCTGGCCGTCGTTGAGCGGCCCCGTCCAGATGAACTCGCTCATGCGGCGACCACCCCGTCGGGGAACGACGAGAGCTTCTCCGCGCCCTGCGAGGTGATCAGGAAGTTGTCCTCGACGCGGAGGCCGCCGCCGCCTTGCCAGTAGCAGCCGGGCTCGATCGCGAGCACCATCCCCTCCTCGACCAGCCCGCCGCCGGCCTGGTGAGCATAGGGCGGCTCGTGCGCCCGCGCGCCGACGCCGTGGCAGATCGGGTGGGTCGGCTGCCCCGGGTAGCCGGCAGCCCCGATCCCGGCCCGCACCAGGCGGTCGAGCTCGGCGAGGCTCGCGCCCGGCCGGCAGTGGGCGATCGCGTCCCCGTAGACCGAGAGCAGGGCTGCCTCGAGCTCGCGGTAGGGCGCCGAGAGCTCGCCGGGGCAGAGCAGCTTGGTGTGGTCGCACCAGTAGCCATCGGCGCAGACCCAGATCTCGAAGAGCGTCGGCTCCGACTCCGCGATCGGCCGGTCGCCAGTCGCCGTGAAGGTCCTGATCCCCTTCCCCGACCAGACGAGCGAGAATCCGAGCGCGAGCGAGACACGGCCTTTCCATCCGGTGCCCTCGCCGTGGACGAACCCCTGCCAGATCGCGGCGGCCTGGCTCTCCGACATTCCCGGCTCGAGCTCGGAGCGGACGTGCTCCATCGCCGCGGCGCAGATCTCGTTGGCGAGGCGGATCCGTTCGATCTCCTGCGCGGTCTTGAGCGCGCGTGCGCCCGAGAGCAGGGCCGTCGCGTCGCTCGCGCGCGGCCAGGCCTCGAACCAGGCGCGGGTGAAGGTCGTCGGCTCGCCGACCATGCGGTCGGAGGCCTGGGTGCCGAGCGAGAGCTCGAGGCCGATCCGTTCGTAGGGCGCGGACTCGGCGAGGGCGAGCTCGAGCGTCCGGGCGCTCGGTGGCCTGGGGTCGCGCTCGTCGTAGCCGCGCACGTAGTGGACATCGTCCGTCCAGGCGCTCTCCTGCGCGTCGGCGGCCGAGGCGTCGAGGCAGATCAGCACCGGATCCCCCTCGCGCGGGAAGACGCAGGCGTCGTAGCCCTTCATCGGCCAGAAGCCGGTGAGGTAGAGGACGTTGTCGGGGGCGCGGACGACGAGCGCGTCGAGCCCCTCGCTCCCCATCAGCGCGCGCACGCGCTCGAGCTTGGCGTCGTCGCGCGGCCAGCTCACCAGCGGACCCGCGGCGGCGCGGGCTCCCCGTGGGCCTCCTGCCAGGAGACGACGGGGTTTCGCAGGACGCCGATCCGCTCGATCTCGGCCTCGATCACGTCGCCGGGCCTCAGGTAGAGAGAGGACGCCTCGGCGCTGAAGCCGGCGACGCCCGAGACGGTCCCGGTCGAGACGACGTCGCCCGCGCTGTAGCCGAGCGCGGAGTAGTGGGAGAGGATCTCGGGGATCGTGACCGACATCCGGCTGGAGTGGGAGACCTGGCGCGGCTCGCCGTTGACCCGCAGCTCCATCGCGAGGTCGTGGGCGTCCGGAATCTCCTCGGGGGTGACGATCCACGGCCCGAGCGGGCAGAAGGTGTCGATCGCCTTGCAGAACGAGAACACCCCCGAGCGCATCTCGCGCCGCTGGATGTCGCGGGCGGTGATGTCGTTGAAGATGACGTAGCCGCCGATGTACCCGGCGGCCTCCTCGGGGGGAAACCACTTGCCCGCCCTGGCGATGACGACGGCGAGCTCGAGCTCGTAGTCGAGCTCCTCGGTGAGGTGCTCGGGGTAGACGACCGCCTCCTCGGGGCCGACGATCGCGTCGATGTTCTGGAGGAAGACGATCCAGGGCGCGATCTCGTGCGACCAGGCGACGTTCCTCGACTCCTCCTCGTGCTCGCGGAAGTTGCCCGCGGTGTGCAGGAACTTCCCGGGCACGATCGGCGCCCGCAGGCGCGCCCGCGTCAGTGGCGTGCGCGCACCGGTCTCGGCGGCGCCGCCGGCGCGGAAGTAGCTGCGCATGTCGGGCGCGTCGAGCTCGACGATCTCCTCCCCGTCGTAGGTGACGAGCCTCATGCGGCGACCCCGCAGACCTCCATCGCCGCGAGAGCATAGACGCGGGCCGTCCGCACGAGACCCTCGATGTCGAGGTTCTCCCCGTCGGTCGTGTCAAGCAGGCCCGTCGAGGTGCCGTAGTTGACCGTCGCGATCCCGGCGCGGCTGAGCGCCGAGGCATCCGAGTACCAGCGGGTGACATCGCGCATGGGGGTGGCTCCGAAGACCTGCGCGTGGGCGGACTCGAGGGCGGCGACGAGGGGGTGGGAGGCCTCGATCTCCGCGCCGGGCGCGGTGAGGTACACCTCGCCCTCGACCTCGAAATCGGGGAAGCGCCGCGCGAGGGAGCGCACCATCTCGAGCATCTGGGCGCGTGCGGCCGCCATCGGCTTTCGCGGCGGGACGCGGACGTCGAGGAAGAGGTCGGTGCGGTGGGGGGTTCGCGAGACCCGCCAGGGGAAGCCGCCCGCGATCGCTCCCACGTTGACGATCGCGGGGACGCCGTCGCAGGCGTTCTCGGGATCGGACTCCCAGCTCGGGATCCACTCGAGGACGGCGTCGAGAAGCTCGTGCATGCGCAGGATCGAGTTGCGCCCCCGCTTCCCCTCGCTGAAGGCCGTGTGGATGAAGTCGCCGCGGGTCGAGATCCGCATCCAGAGCGAGCCGAAGTGCGCGAGCACGAGCTTCGACTCGGTCGGCTCGCCGAGGATGCACATGTCGGCGACGCCGCCGTGGGTGACCAGGTGGCGGCTGCCCACCCCGTAGCCGCGGTAGGCGGGGCCGCGCGCCTCGTCGCCCCACTGGGTCTTCTCGATCTCGCCGCAGACGGCCGCGAGGAGCACGTCGCCGCGGAGGCGGACGCCCGCGTCGCGGAGCGCGGAGAGCGCCTCGACGTAGCAGGCGAGCGCCCCCTTCATGTTCGAGATCCCGAGCCCGAACAGGCGCCCGTTCTTGACGAACGCGTGCGGCTGGAAGCCCGCGACCCCTGCGAGCCAGGGCTCATTGCCCGAGTAGGAGGTGTCGAGGTGGCCGTTGAACATCAGGCTCGCCCCACCCCCCGCTCCCGGAAGGGTGCCGAGCACGTTGGGCCGGCCCTCCTCCACCTCCTGCCAGGCGACCTCGAGACCGCGCTCCTCGAGCGTCCGCGCCATCAGCTCGCCCATCGCCTGCTCCGAGCCGGTGAAGCTCGGGGTGTCAATCGCCTCCGATGCGAACGCGACGAGGCGGCCCTCGTCGATCGCGAGCTCGGCGCTCATGGCGCGAAGGCCGGCAGCACCGCCTCGGCGAAGAGGCGGATCTGCTCGAGCCGCCGCTCCCCCCAGAGCTCGAGCATGATGTGCGTGGCGCCGGCGTCGCGGTACTCCGAGATCGCGGCGATGCAGTCCGCGGGCGTCCCGGCGATCGGCCTGCAGCGGTCGAGCAGCGAGTCGCTCACCAGCGACTTGGCTGCGAGCCTCCCGCCCCGCTCCATCGCCTCGGCGAGGGGTGCGAGCTCCTCCATGTCGATCCCGGCGAGCTCCAGCAGCGTGTCTGCCGAGCCCTTGATGTTCTGGAACTTGTTGGCCAGGTACATGCCCGCGATCTCGCGCGCCCCGTCGCGGCCGGCGTCCCGGTCGGAGGCGTCGATCGAGGCGACGACGGTGCAGCCGAGGTCGACCTCCGCCGCGTCGCGCCCGGGCCGTGCGGCGCCCGCGGCGAGGTTGTCGAGCGCGTAGCCGACGAAGGCCGGGGTCGTGATCGAGGGCGTGAGGAGGCCGTCGCCGATCTCGCCGGCGAGCTCCTGCATCCGCGGCGCGGTCGCGGCTACGTAGACGGGCACCTTCCAGTCGGGGGCGCGGGCCTCGGGCAGGAGCGCCGGGAGCTCGGCGCTGAAGACCTCCCCGTCGTAGTCGAACCGCCCTCCCGCGAGCGCGCCGCGGATGATCGCGACCGAGTCGCGCATGTGGGCGAGCGGTCTCGTCTCCGCGGGCGATCCGGACTGCTTGGTGTTGTTGAGGAAGATCTTCGAGGTGCCGAGCCCGACGATGAAGCGGTCGCGCCCCGCCGCCTCCTGGACGACCCGGGCGTCCATCGCGACCTGGACCGGGTGGCGAGTGTAGGGAGAGATGATCCCCCAGGCGATCGTGAGCCGCTCGGTGTCGCGCGCCATCAGCGCCGAGACGACCGTCGAGGAGCGGGCCTCCATTCCGTGCTTGCGCCACCACGGATAGGCCTCGGCGAGCCAGATCGTGTCGAAGCCTCCCTCGTCGAGCGCCCGCGCGGTCGCGAGCATCTCCTCGAGCGGCTCCATCGTGAGCTGCATCACCCCGATCCTGAATCCCGGCGCCATCCGGGCCGCCTCAGGGCTGCCCGGGCGGCACCGAGGCGCCGTCGAGCTCGGCTGAGGCCGCGACCTGGCTCTCGAGCGTCCCGAGGACATGCTCGACCTGCTGGCGGAAGATGGGCTGCAGCACACGCTGGCCCATTGCCCCGACCGGCCCCGCGATCGAGACCTCGGCGCTCCAGAGCATGCGCGTCCCCCGTGCGACCTCCTCGAGGGTGAAGGACGTCTCCATGCTGAGCATCGCGCCGACGCCGCGGCCGTGGGCCTTGAGGCTCGAGAACTCGGGCTCCCGTTCCTCGGTCTTCTCGAAGTCGATCGCCATCGCGAGCGCTCCCAGCCCGAGCGGGATCTTGACGTTGGCGCGGAAGTGGCGCGCGTC
>Ga0302326_10028998_pt1 | contig 11124 bp, 10 predicted proteins | sample Palsa_T0_3_FD_202264 | JGI IMG/M metagenome (GOLD analysis project Ga0302326, IMG submission 202264) | Peat permafrost microbial communities from Stordalen Mire near Abisko, Sweden - Palsa_T0_3 | ecosystem: Environmental > Terrestrial > Soil > Palsa > Peat permafrost | place: Sweden: Abisko...
CCCGCGCGAGCCGCGTCGCTTCCCGCGCGAGTGCCGTTCCCGACGCGAGCGCCTCGACACAGCCGTGGTTCGGACAGTTCGCCTGGCAAGGCGGACCGTTCATGTCGATCACCATATGCCCGAGCTCACCGCCGGCGCCGATCGAGCCACGGTAGAGCTCGCCGCGGAGGATCAGCCCGCCGCCGATCCCGGTCCCGATCGTGAGCACGACGGCTTCGCGCGTCCCGCGAGCTGCACCGGCCCGGTGCTCGGCCAGCGCCGTCACGTTCGCGTCGTTGTCGACGAACACCGGCAGGCCGAGCCGCTCGGTCATCACGTCGCGGAACGGGATGTCGGCCATCGCCAGGTTCACGGCCATCACCGCAGTGCCGGTGCGCTGATCGATCAGGCACGGGATCCCGAACCCGACCCCGGCGACCTCTGCTCCCGCGGCCGCGCGCGCCTCGTTGACGGCGTCCACGGCCGTATCGAGCAGGGCGGACTGGTCGAGACCCACCACCGACCGTTGCGCGCGGTGATGAACCCCGAACTCCGCATCGACGACTCCGGCCAACAGCTTCGTCCCGCCCAGGTCGACGCCGATGACGCGCCGAAGGGCCATGTCGGCCACTATATGGTGCGACCGGTCCGCGATGCGTTCGGCAGGGTCTACGAGCCGCCCGGCGAACCCGTATTGCTACAACAAACGCTGCGATGCCTGACGACCCACGAAACCGGACGCCCTACGAAGACCCGACGCCCTATCGGGTCTACCGCGCGGGCGATGACAAGCCCCGGCCGGACGCGAAGACCGCGGCGGGCCAAGACCGCCAGCGCTCGGCGAGCCGCCCGGGCGGTGAGCCCACCTCGGGCAAAGACCGCCAGCTCAGATCCGCCCGCCGCACGGACGCCGATCGCCCATACAAGGTCTACAGCGCGCGACCGCGCGGTCTCCGTGCGCTCCTGCGGGGTGAGGAGGACGCGGGGCTTCCCGATCAGGTCCCGGAGCCCGGTCGTCGCAGGCGCGACCGCGACGATCTCCCCCGCGAGCGCAGACGCTGGACGCGCCCCAGCTGGCGGCGGGTGCTCGCCTACCTGGGAACAGCCGTCGTCGCGTGGGTGTTTCTCTCGTTCGTGCTGTTCATGGTCAGCGCGCAGGAGCAGTCCGGGTCGATACCGGCGGCTGCACAGGCGGAGCTCACTCCCGGCGGGAACATGCTCACCTCCGCGAACACGATCCTGGTCCTCGGACTCGACAACCGCCCCACGACGGGTCCGGGGTCCAAGGAACCCGGCTCGAACTACAGCGAGACAGGCGCGAACTCGGACTCGATCATGCTCTGGCGGGTCGGCGGCGGCGTCTCACGCCGGCTGTCGATCCCGCGGGACACGGCAACCGACATCCAGGGGCTCGGGGTCGCGAAGATCAACGCCGCCTTCTCGTTCGGCGGCGCCGCCCTGGCGATCAAGACGATCAAGCAGTTCACGGGCCTCCAGATCAATCACGTAATCATCGTGGACCTGGCTAACTTCCCGAAGTTCATCGACGCGATCGGGGGGATCACGCTGAAGACCGACAAGGTCTGCTCGAGCATCAGCGGCGGCGCGGCCAACGGCGGGTTCACGCTCAACCTGAGCGCGGGCACGCACAACCTCGACGGAGAGCAGGCGCTGATCCTCGCCCGCACCCGCGAGAACAGCTGCAACCGCGCCGAGAACGACCTCACCCGCGAGATGCGCCAGCAGCAGATCCTCAACGCGATCAAGTCAAAACTGATGTCGCCGAGCACGTTCTTCCGCCTTCCCTGGGCGTCGTGGGCCGCGCCGCAGGCGCTCCAGACAGATATGGGTGGCTTCACGCTGATGAGCCTGTTCATCGCGAGCGAGCTCGGCGGCTCGGCACCCGTAGATGTCCTCAAACCGTCCGGATCTGAGGTCCTGCCCGACGGCGGTGACGCCCTGACGATGGCGCCGAGCACCGTCTCGGCGGCGGTCCGCAAGCTCGTCGGCGGCTGAGCCTCAGTCCGCCGCCGGCGTCTTGGTCTTCGCCGGAGTCGCGTCGGCCTTCTTCTTCGAGCTCGACGAGTCTGAAGTCGAATCCGAGGTCGAGGTCGAGCTCGAGCTGTCAGAGCTCGACGAGTCGGAGGTCGACGAGCTGGAGCTCGAGGAGTCGTCCTTCGCGTGCTTGCCCTTGGCCTCGGCGGCGTCCTTCAGCTCGCGCGCGCGATTCTTCGAGCCATAGTCGGTGCTGTAGAAGCCTGTGCCCTTGAAGTGGACGGCCACGGGAGAGAAGACGCGCTGGACCGGCGCTCCACAGACCTCGCACTCGGTCACCGGGTCGTCGGACATCCGCTTCATGACTTCGAAGTCGTGCCCTTTGTCGCAGCGGTATTCATAGGTCGGCATCGCTTCACGAAGTATAGCCGCCGGGGACGGGAAATCCGACGATTCGTTGGCACTCAGAGGGCGAGAGTGCCAACGACGCGGCGCCGGATAGCATCTCCTTCCCAGTGCCCGCCGACGTCGTCACCATGGACAAGATCGTGTCGCTATGCAAGCGGCGCGGGTTCGTGTTCCCGAGCAGCGAGATCTACGGCGGGCTCGGCTCGACGTACGACTACGGGCACTACGGCGTCCTGCTGAAGACCAACGTCAAGGGCCAGTGGTGGCGCTCGATGCTGCAGCAGCGCGACGACATAGTGGCGCTCGACTCGGCGATCATCTTGCATCCGAAGACGTGGCAGGCAAGCGGGCATCTGAACGGCTTCACCGACCCGCTCGTCGACTGCCGGACGTGCAAGCTCCGCTTCCGCGCCGACAAGCTCGAGGATGGACACTGCGGCCGCAAGCCGTCGAAGCGCCCCGGCGAAGCACCCGACTGCGACCTGACCGAAGCGCGCGACTTCAACCTGATGTTCGAGACGACCGTCGGACCCGTGAAGGAGGAGGGATCGACCGTCTACCTGCGACCCGAGACCGCACAGGGCATCTTCCTCAACTTTCGCAATTACCTGCAGTTCTCGCGCAAGAAGCCGCCGTTCGGGATCGCTCAGATCGGCAAGAGCTTCCGGAACGAGATCACCCCCGGAAACTTCATCTTCCGCACGCGGGAGTTCGAGCAGATGGAGATGGAGTACTTCGTCCCGCCGGACGAGGCGCCGCAATGGTTCGAGCACTGGCTGGAGCAGCGAATGGGCTGGTATGTCGGACTGGGCCTGCGTCCCGACCATCTGCGCCTGCGCGCCCATGAGGCGGACGAGCTCTCTCACTACTCCAGCGCCACCAGCGACGTCGAGTACCTCTACCCGATCGGGTGGCAGGAGCTCGAGGGCATCGCCAACCGGGGCGATTTCGACCTCAAGGCCCATGCCCTCAACTCGGGGCAGAAGCTCGAGTACGTCGACACCGCTTCGGGCGAGCGTTATGTCCCGCACGTGATCGAGCCGGCGGCCGGAGCGGACCGCGCAACGCTCGCATTCCTCGTCGATGCGTACGACGAGGACGAGATCGAGGGCGAGCAGCGCACCGTACTGCGCCTCCACCCGCTACTGGCACCGGTCAAGGTGGCCGTGCTCCCGCTCGTCCGCAAGGACGGTCAGCCGGAGCTCGCCCGCGAGATCTACCGCTCGCTCCGTGAGCGCGTGCAGACCGAGTACGACGAGGGCGGCGCGATCGGGCGTCGCTACCGGCGCCAGGACGAGATCGGGACCCCGTGGGCGGTCACGGTCGATCACCAGTCGCTCGACGATCTGACGGTCACGTTGCGAGACCGCGACAGCCTGACCCAGGACCGGATCTCGGTTGACGGACTGGGTGAGGAGATCGAGCGACGGCTCCGGGCCCCGTGGCGCTCACCCAAGCTGGTCTAGGGCTAGCGCAGCCGCGCGTTCGCGAACATCGCGAAGCCACCCGGGACGGAGCTCGCGCCCACGCCCTGCACGTCGACGTGAGGGTCCTTGAAGAGGGTGAACGTGAGCAAGCCTCCGAGCAGCGGCACGTCGGGTGCGAGTAGGAGCTCGCCGTCCTGGGCTCCCACGGTAGCGTCGGCGCTCAGCCCGAGGGCGCTCCCCTGGAGTACCAGCTTGCCGTCGCCGGACGCAATCGGCTCGACCGTGAGACCCGGCGGTAGCGCAGCCTGGAGGTCCGCCTCGGTCAGGATCGCCGTTCCCTTGAGGACGTCACCACGCTTGCTCAGCGTCACCTTGTGAAGGGTGATCAACCCTGTCTTGAGGAGGTCGATCGTCGCCACGATCGTGCCGACCTGAGCAGCCTGGTCGAGCAGGTGCCCCAGACCGCCCGTCGAGGAGTGGTAGCTCGCGAGACGCACGTCGATCCGGTCGGCCTGATGCCAGAGCAACTCAATCGCCGGGAACGCCGACACCTGGACGGAGATCACGGTGCCGGACCGCGCGAGCCGGTCGCGCAGCTGCTGCGCAGCGATCCCCGGCAGAACCAGCTGCGCGACGACGAGCAGCAGCACCACCAGACCAGCCGACCCGAGTAGCGCGATGCGTCGCATTCGCCGCGAACGTTACGGATGCGGCGAAACCAAGAAGCCAGCAGCCGCTGAACCCTTCACCCCACCGCGACTTCCCCCAGGAGCCCAGCCCACCCGCACCCGCCGTGGAAGTCGCAATGAACATCCCCCAAGCGCGCGCGAGAAACCACCACGCGCCCGAGAGGGGGATGTTCACCCCCCCAGCGCGCGCGGCGACCACCACGCGCGCTAGAGGGGAATGTTCACGCAGCGGGAGCGGGGTCCGGCGCCGGAGCTGGGGCCGCGGCGGGGGACACCGGCGCGTACTCGAACTCCTCCTCGGCGCCGAACAGCGTGTCGAGAAGCTTCGAACGGAGCTTCTCGCTACCGGCGATCGCAACGCCAGAACCGACCCCGGCGATAAGGACTGTGCGGCCGAAAGTCAGCCGCCGCTTGGCGCGAGCGCGCTTCGGCGTTTCCGTCAGCGCAACGGTGGCGTCACGGATCGCGTCGACGGCGGTGCGCAGGTCGTGGTGCAGCTTCTTATCGTCCAGCAGCACCTTCGTCGGCGCCTTGCCATTCGAGAGGCGACCGTAGGCGCTACGAGTCGCATCCAGCACCGTGCGCACGCTGTCGCGCAGGTCGGCGTCCTCGATGAGGCGCTGGATGTATGGGTTCGCCGTGGCGATGTTGGCGACATCCGCGGCGCTGAATGGCGCCGCCGCGGCCTTCGCTCTCTTGCGTATTGACATTGCTCTCCCTCCATGCTTTGGCTCGTGGTGACCAGGATACGCGAACTAACTCGGCTCTCGTTCGGGGGATACCCGGGCGCGCAAGCGGAATCACGCCGGGACAGCTCGCGCCCGGCGGCGCGCACGGGGCGTCTCGAGCGCCACTTCGAGCACCTGGTCGAAATCGCTTACGAACACGAAATCGAGATCCTTGAGCAGATGCTCGGGGATGTCCTCGATGTCGTGCTCGTTCAGGGCGGGGGCGATGATCTGGCGGATCCCTGCCCGCTGGGCTGCGAGCGCCTTCTCCTTCAGGCCACCGATCGGGAGCACCTGGCCTGTCAGCGTGATCTCGCCGGTCATCGCTACGTCGGCACCAACCGGGCGACCCGACAGGAGCGAGGTGAGAGCGGTCGCGATCGTGATACCCGCGCTCGGGCCGTCCTTGGGGATCGCGCCCGCCGGCACGTGGATATGGATGTCGTGCGTGGCGAAATAATCTTCCGGCAGCTCCGGGAACAGCTCATCTGCGTGACTGCGGACATAGGAGAGCGCGGCCTGCGCCGATTCCTTCATCACATCGCCGAGCTGACCCGTGATCTGGAGCCTGCCGCTGCCGTGCATCGCCGTCGCCTCGATGAACAGCACGTCGCCGCCCACGGGCGTCCACGCAAGCCCGGTCGCGACGCCGGGCCGAGCGGTCCGCCGGCGCGACTCAGAATAGAACTTGCGCCGGCCCAGGAGCTGCCGGACGCGCGGCTCGGTCACCATCACCTTCCGCTTCGCGTTCCCCTCCGCGAACTGCCTGGCGACCTTCCGGCAGACCGCTCCGATCTCCCGCTCGAGCTGCCGGACGCCGGCCTCGCGGGTGTAGTCGGCGATGATGACCCGCAGCCCGGCGTCGGTGAAGGCGATCCTGCTGTCCTTGAGCCCATTGCGCTCGATCTGGCGCGGCACCAGATATCGCTTCGCGATTTCGAGCTTCTCGGCCTCGGTGTAGCCCGCCAGCTGGATCACCTCCATCCGGTCGCGCAGCGGCCCGGGGATCGTCTCGAGCGTGTTCGCGGTCGTGACGAACATGACGTGGGAGAGGTCGAAGGGCAGGTCGAGATAGTGGTCGCGGAAGGTGCGGTTCTGCTCTGGATCGAGCACCTCGAGCATGGCGCTCGACGGATCGCCGCGGAAGTCGGCGCCCATCTTGTCGATCTCATCGATCATCAGCAGCGGGTTGTTCGCACCCGCGTCTCGCATCGCGCGGATGATCGTGCCCGGCATTGCGCCGATGTAGGTGCGCCGGTGACCGCGGATCTCTGCTTCGTCGCGCACGCCGCCGACGCTGATCCGTTCGAACTTGCGTCCGAGCGCGCGGGCGATCGAGCGCCCGAGTGATGTCTTGCCGACGCCGGGTGGTCCCACGAACAGCAGGATCGACCCACGCGCGTCGGGCTTCAGGATCCGCACGGCGAGGAACTCGAGGATCCGGTCCTTGACCTGCTCGATGTTGTAGTGATCCTCGTCGAGCACCTCGCGCGCGTGCGCGAGATCGAGCTTGTCCTCGGTCGAGATGTTCCACGGCAGCGCCGCGATCCACTCGAGGTAGCCGCGCACGACGCCGTACTCGGCCATCGCCGGTTGGAGGCGCGCGAGCCGGGCGAGCTCGCGGTCGGCCTGCTTGCGTGCGTCCTCGGGGAGGTCGAGCGCCGCGAGCTGCTCCCGGAGCTCGTCGGCCTCGGCTTGCGCCTCGTCGGTCTCGCCGAGCTCCTCCTGAATCGCCTTGAGCTGCTGGCGAAGGAAGAACTCGCGTTGACCCTTCTCGAGCTCGGACTGAACCTGCGACTGGATTTTCGACCCGATCGCGACCAGCTCGAGCTCACGCGCGAGGATCTCGGACAGCCGCCGCAGCCGCTTGGCGACATCGACCTCCTCGAGCAGCGCCTGCTTTTCCTCGGTCTTCAGCCGCAGCGCGCCCGCGATCAGATGCGACAGCGCGCTTGGGTCATCGACGTTTGCCACCATCACCTGGAGCTCCTCGGGGAGATATGGCACCTCCTCGACGATGCTCGAGAACGTCTGCTGGACATTGCGCATCAGCGCGACCAGCTCTGGCGTCTGCTTGACGATGTCGGGCGCTTCGGAGATCTCCGCCACCAGGTAGGGCTCGGTCTTCTCCCAGCGCTCGATGCGGATGCGCTGGCCGCCCTGGATCAGCACCCGGATGGTCCCGTCGGGAACGCGGATCATTCTCGCCACGACGCCCAGCACGCCGACCGAGTACAGGTCGTCGGGACCCGGCACCTCGACGTCGCTGTTGCGTGTGGCGACCATCGCGATCGTGCGATCGCCGCCGAGCACGTCGTTGATCAGCTCGACGCTGCGCGCCTGCCCGACATTCAGCGGCACGAGCATGTCGGGGAACGTGACCAGGTCGCGCAGCGGCAGGACCGGGGCCGCGTCGGGCAGAGCCCGTTGAGCGCCGACCTCCACCACCTTGGGGCCACCGTCACTGGCCCCGATCTCGATCACCGAGGCCCCTCCGGGGACTGGTTGATCTCGATCGGAACGCTGCGTGAGCGTGACTCGGACTGGGCCAGTGGAAGCTCTACGCGGAGGATCCCGTCCTCGTAGCGAGCCTTCGCTTCCCCGGCGACGGCTTCGCCCGCCAGCTCGACCACCCGGCGGAAGGGGCCGTGCTCGATCTCAACCTGCTGGTAGACCTCGCCGTCGGCAGCCGCCGGCTTGCGATGGCCGGCGAGGATCAGATGCGAGCCCTGGAGCTCGAGGTCGAGGTCGTCGAGGTCGATCCCGGCAAGCTCGGCGGTCACGATCACTCGCGGCGGATCGGAGGCGTACGTCACGTCGACCGCGGGAGAGAAACCGGCTCGCTTGCGTCCCAGACCGGTGCGCTCGAAGACGTCTCCGAACAGCTCGTCCATCTCGCGTCGCATGCGCTCGAAGTTGGCAAACAGGTCGCGGTCGGGCATCTCGTCACAGCGTACCCGGAGGTCCCCGACTGCCTGGCTATACCGTGTAGGTCTCGCCCTCGGCGGCGAGCTCGACGGGACCGCCGTAGCTCCGCTCCGCCTCGGACTTGACCCATGCCGGATCGAGCTCATCGGAGATGTGGGTGATCACGAGCCGGCCGGCAGCAGCGCGGCGGCCATGGTCACCGGCCTCGCAGGGCGTCAGGTGCCCGCGCACGCCGGTCCGTTCGGGACGCGGCAGCGTGGCCTCGATCATCAGCACGTCCGTGCCGCGCGCGAACTCGACAAGCTCGTCGTTCGGGCTGCAATCGGCCCCGTAGGTGAACCGCCCGCCCCCGTTGCCCCTGCACGACAGCTCCACCGCGAACGTGGTCAGGTAATGGGGGACCTCACAAAAGCGGACCGAGAACGGACCGACCTCCAGCTGCTCGGTGCCGTCGTACTCGTGCAGCTGGAAGGCATGTTCAACCAGCTCCTCGTTGCCCCAGTTCGAGACGATGCTCCGAAACGTCTCGGCAGCGCCGCGTGGCGCGTAGAGCTCGGGGCGGGCGGGGTGGTCGGTCCCGGGCCAACCGGCGACGGGCACTGGCTGCTGGCGCGGCGCATAGGTCAACGCGTACGCGAACGGCACCAGATCGAGCATGTGGTCAGCATGCAGGTGGCTGATGATCACCGCATCCACGTCCACGTAGTCGCGGAACCGCCGCAGCTTCGAGAAGACGCCGTTTCCACAGTCGAGCAGCAGCCCGAATCCGTCCTGTTCGATCAGATACCCGCTGCAGGCGCCTCCGGCATCCTGCCAGGCTGGGGACTTTCCCAGCACGGTGATACGCACGTCTCTCCTCTCATTCCTGACAGCAGGACTTTAACCTGGATCCGGCGCACGCGGCGTTGCAGCGTGTCTGAGGCTCGGGCGTAGCCAGCTACGATCCCGGCAGGTGAGCCGGGAAGACTGGTCGGCAGCCCTGCGACCTGCCCGGAGCCATGTCCGCCGACCACACCAACCTTTGATGTTCCCGCTGTCGGAGTGGCGGCGAGAGGCGCTGCGGACGAACCTCTGGGTCGTTCCCGTGGTCGAGGTGATCGGCGCGGTGGCCCTTTACGCCGCGACGCACGCGATCGATCGCGCCGCCTTCAACGGCACGCTCCACCTGCCCTCATGGGTGATCTCGGGCACGGCCGATGCCGCCCGCCAGATCCTGACCGCCCTGGCCGCCGCGGTGATCACGGTTGTCGGGGTGGTCTTCTCGATCATGATCGTGACCCTGACGCTCGCGTCGACCCAGTTCGGGCCGCGGATGCTGCGCAACTTCATCCGCGACCGCGGTACCCAGATCACCCTCGGAACGTTCGTGGCGACCTTCGTCTACGCGACGCTCGTTCTGGTGTCGATCCCCGGGCCGCTCAGTGACGGCCGTCAGTTCGTCCCGCACGCATCGATCACCGTGTCGGTCGCGCTCGTCGCCGTGTCGATGGGCGTGCTGATCTATTTCATCAACCACATCGCGATCTCAATCCAGCTCCCGCAGGTGATCGCGAGCATCGCCCGCGACCTGTCGCGGGCGATCGACGCCGAGCGAGGCGACGGCACCACGGTCGAGGCTGGGCCTTCCGTGGCGGAGCTGCTGGCGCGTTTGCGCCGCGGCGGTGGCACCGTCCCGGCCCCCGCGAGCGGCTACCTCCAGTTCATCCGCCACAAGACACTGGTCGGCCTTGCGACCGAGAAGGGAGCCGTGGTCAGGCTGCTCCACCGCCCCGGGCAGTTCCTTGTCCAGGGTCAGCCGATGGCGATCGTCTGGCCGGCACAGGCCGCGGACGCGGTGACGCTCGAGCTACGCCGGGCGCACGTCACCGGGCCCAACCGGACGCTGACCCAGGATCTCGCCTTTGCCTTCGATCAGCTCGTGGAGATCGGCATCCGCGCGCTGTCGCCGGCGGTCAACGACACTTTCACCGCACTGACGTGCATCGACTGGCTGGGCGAGAGCTTGTGTCGGGTGACCACGAGCTGGCACCCGACGCGCGTGCACCGCGACAGCCTCGGCTACGTGCGCGTGATCACGGCGCACGTCAGCTGGGAGGGTCTGGTCGAGCGCGCGTTCGAGAAGATCCGCCAGGCGGGGCGCGGCATGCCGGCGATAATGATCCGTCAGCTGGACGCGCTCACGAAGATCATGCGGCTGGCCACCAGCGCCGAGCAACGCGAGACCCTGCTGAAGCAGGCCGAGATGATTCTGCAGTCGTGCGCGGAATCGGTTCCTGAGCCCTCCGACCGCGCCGACGTGCGAACCGAGTACGACCTGGTGGTTGCCGCTGCCGCCCAGCGCACCGGGCTCGCGCCTGCCCCGGTCGACGAGCCGGGACTGGACGACGATGTCGCCGGCTGGACCCCTAGCTGAGGCGCGCGCGTCGCGCGCCCGCACGACGCGCGTGCGGCCCGCGCCGGCACGCCCGGACGACGCTCAGTGCTTGTCGTCGCCGTGACGCGAGGGGTCGACCGCCCAGCCGACGAACACGGCGAGCAGGACGAACACGATGAAGCCGCCGATCAGAGGCGCGTACATGGCTGGGAAACATACCGGGCCGCGGGGCCGTCCGCATCCGCTCGGCGTCGGAGCGCCCACATCCCACGGCCCGCACCCCGAGCCGGGCGCTCACGCGTGCAGCGCTACCTGCTCCTGCGCCGTCGGGAACGCCCATGCGACCTGCAGGCTCCGCTCCTGACGGAAGACGAACCGCAGCTGCTTGGGCGGGCGAAGCCCGTCCGGATGGGCGGGCCGGAACGTCGGACATGGGCGGGAACCTGAGATGGCGCAGAGGCTGTTCTGACCGAAAAAGCAGTTCTCGCAGCTCGCCTTCATTGCCCGTGTGCGCCCTTCAGCCATGCCCGATCCATTCCTCTTCCGTGTGGTTGAAACCAACTCGACGACCTCACCATCAAACTGAGTTCGCCCCC
>Ga0302326_10029000_pt1 | contig 11124 bp, 9 predicted proteins | sample Palsa_T0_3_FD_202264 | JGI IMG/M metagenome (GOLD analysis project Ga0302326, IMG submission 202264) | Peat permafrost microbial communities from Stordalen Mire near Abisko, Sweden - Palsa_T0_3 | ecosystem: Environmental > Terrestrial > Soil > Palsa > Peat permafrost | place: Sweden: Abisko...
GGACCAGATGTCGCGCAGCGAGCGCATCGGATTTGCGAAGGAGTTCGGCCTCTGCACCGTCCGGCCAGGCTATGCGAACACCGCGTACAACTTCTTTTCGTGCGTCCTGACAACGCACCAGCAAGCGTCGGTGAGCCTATCGCAGGCGTGGGGAGAGGCGGGACTCTCGGCTATTGCGCGGCTGGACCCAGCATCACCCAATTCCATCGAATTGCCGTTACCGAGCAAGGATCAGGCGCGTGAAATTATCGTCGCCCACCTGGACCACTACCGGATCAATGCCGCTGAGAAAGGGAGTATCAAGCCGTTCACCGACGATGGCATTGAAGAACTATTAAAGAACCGTCAACTGCTGCATCCGCGCGTACTGCTCACGACGGCGTCGAAAGTCATAGCTCATGCCGTGGATAACAAGCACAGTCAAATCGACGCCGCTGTCGTCAGCAAGGCGCTTGAAAGTACCGCGATACAGGCCGCTACACCGGATGTCACCGAAGGCATCGAGGGTGCGATCTAGGTTTTAGGCCTTGCTTCGTCCCGTCCCAAAGCCTTGCCTCCTGAAACCATCCGCCTATGATAAGGCGCAGACCGTTACGTCAAGCCCCTCGCCAGGGCTGACGGCGCGGTCGCTGAATCGCCACGCAAGGAATAGGCGCTATGGGCCGAGGTACGGAAACGATGGACTCGCAAATGGGGGAGCGGTTGCGTCAGCTCCGCCTCATGCGAGGGCTCACGCAGGACAGCCTGGCCGAAATGGTGGGTGTCTCTTATCAACAGATACAGAAATACGAAAGTGGCACCAACGCCATGTCGCTTGCAAGGATGCAGCTCTGTGCGGAGAGTCTCGGCGTCACAAGAGATTACTTTTTGAATGGACCGGGGCAGGAAGAGCCGCCGCTTGACCATCCTTGCCCAATCCTGATCGGGTGAGGCTTCCCCGTTAACATGAGCCAGGCCCGATCCCCACTTCGACGGCGGCCAGTAGCCCCCAGTCCAAACCAGCGGCATGAAATTCGAATCAGTGTGCATCGGCGACGTGTAGTCCTCCACCGTATGGATTGCAGCCCCCAGGGCCCCGATTCCAGTGGCGTCCAGGGCCCCTCCCGAACCCACATTTTGAGAAGCCACACCCATTTGCGAGGCAACGAACTGCCACATTGCATTGAGCGCATCCAATGAGGATTGCCCTTGGTTAGCCATGGCATGCCTGATCTGATCAGACTGGTCTGCGTCCATGGAATACTGCCTTGCACGCAGCGTGTTTAGCTCACCAGCAGATACGTACTGCTGCAGTGAATATGTGACGATCTGGGCGTGGACATCCGTGGCCCACAGACCATTGTTGTCCACCAACCGTAAGGGGTTGTTGAGAACGTAGTTATACAGATTCCACGATTGCGGGTTCGCGATGTTCAGCCCCGCCGAACTTGGATCCGGCGAGGTCCATCTCCCCTGTGCGCCGGAGAAGTACCGAGCCCCGAAGTAATCCAAGCCCTGCATGGCGCTGCCGGCCAATTCCGCATCGCGCTCCTTGCCGGTGAACCGTTGGGCCGTGCCGTCCGTCGTCGATCCCGCCTCTGTGAAGCACGTCGCCGTACGCCCTCCATACCCACTCGATCCGCTGGAGATCTCCTCGCCGAAAGGCAGGAAGTCGTGGCACGCCACGGCCTCACCGCTCAGGCCGTCGCTCTCTTGCCGCGTGCTTCCCAGGTGGTCGGCCGTCAGGTAGCATATCGGGCACAGCCATGGCGGCGCCGAGCCGGAGTACTCGGCGGCGACCCGTCCCTCGAATCTTCGATTACGTTCGTCAGACGGCCCAGCCCATCGGTAACCATTGTCCGCTGCTTGCCCTCGGGGTCCTTCACGGTGGCCAGCGTGCCGAATGTGCCCGTTACCTTGACGCAAAGGACCAAACCCGCCACACGGCGGCGCCTGCCAAAGTCATTGTTTAATACTAACAGACCCCATTATGTGCGTTTTTAAAAAACTGTCAAGGGAGAAATATGGGGAAAAAAGAGAGCCCAGGCCTAAGCTACTCATTACGCGCCACATCTAGTGGCGAGCCGAAAGGTGCGCAGCGTCAGGGGCGAAGACGTGCGGGACGCCGTATTCGTCGCGCAGGATGGTGACGTGTCCGGCGCGCGCGAGCGGGAGCAGGCAAAGGAGCAGGCAGAGTTTTTTCATGTGGGCGGCGATGCAGCCGGATAACATTCTATCGCGCGACTCTCCTTGTTAGGGGGGCAATGCCCGACTTGGTAATATGCATCCATTATTGACGGTTCCGAAGGCGCGTGTGATAATTTCTCAGACCCATTCAGCGGAACTCATGGCCAACAAAAACCCAACGATGAAGCCGATGTTTTTGCCCGCGGTGGAGCAGAATCCGCAGCCGGGCCCGTATGCGGACAACATCCGCATGATGCAGGACAGCGGCGCCGAGTATCCGCAGATCTGGCACATGTTCGCCTATCTGCCCAAAGCCACCGAACACCTGGCCCGTTTCACGCAGGAGATTCTGCGCGGCCCGGGCGTCTTCAGTCCGGGCATCCGCGAGCTGATTGCGGCCTTCACCTCCTATCGCAACGAGTGTCCATTTTGACTGAAGTCGCACGCCGCGGTCGCGGCGGAATTGCTGGGAGACGAGGAACTGGTTTGGGGCGTGCTCCGCGACCTGGAGACGTCGAAGCTGGACGAAAAGCACAAGGCCCTGTTCCGGTTCGTCGATAAAGTGAATCACGACTCGCCGCGCATCACGGCCGAAGATATGCAGCCGCTCTACGCCGTTGGTTGGCAGGACGATGCCATCTATCTCGCCATCACCGTGTGTGCGTTGTTCAACTTCTACAATCGCTGGATCGACGCGAGCGGCGTGCACGCGCTCTCCGACGAAGCCCACCGCGTGGGAGGGAAGCGCACGGCGCTGCACGGCTATGCGCGCTATGCCGGAAGCTAACCCACGCCTGCGCGTGGCCATGCGATGATTGAATTGCATGCCTATCTTTCTGTGCCGCTGGCCAAATGGCGACTTCTCCATCGTTGCCGCCCACGACCTTGAGGACGCCGTCATTCAACTTGACGAGTGGGGCAACGCCGAACAGGCGCAACTCTGGCCGATGGAGCGCTGCATGATCGACTTCCGGCTAAACGATGCCGGCGCGATAGAACTGAACGATCCAGGATTTGGAGAAGAGACTCAAAGCGAGATCATGGACCGCTGCTATCCGGATCTGCGCGCGGTGCTCGAATCGGAAGCGATTCGATCGCCAGTGACCGGCGAGTTCACGGAAGCCGCGGATGAAACGATCCGGGCGGCCGTGGAACGCGAGCGGACCCGCGTTTCCAGCAAAGAGGCTCCCGAGGCAGAAACCTTGGCGGGCCGCGACCTGCAACAGATCACTGGCGCTCCCAGTGCGCTGGTGAATCGGCTGGTGCAGAACGTGGCGGACAAGATACTGGAGTCCTCCGGCGAGGATGGGGGAAAGCCCCACTGACTCAGGTTGGGGATCGGGCCGTCATGTGCCGGCTTTTCGCATTCCTGGCGATCGTCGCCGGCGCGTGTCTGGCAGCCGATCCGCCCTCCGTCATCCTCATCTCCATCGACACGCTGCGCGCGGACCACTTGAGCGCGTACGGATACCGCGGCATCCGCACTCCCAACATCGACTCATTCGCCGAGCAGGGTACGCTCTTCAGTAACATCGAATCGCAGGTGCCGCTTACGCTTCCCTCGCACACATCGTTGTTCACCTCCACTTACCCGTTTCAGAATCAGATTGAAGAGAACGCCGAGCGTGTATCCGGGGGCGTTGTCACCCTGGCTTCCGTGCTGCGCGCGCATGGCTACAAAACCGCGGCCTTCATCGGCAGCGTATTCCTGGAAAGTGAAATGGGGCTCGACCAGGGCTTCGAACTCTATGACAGCCCGTTCCATTTCGAAGCGTTTTCGCCCATATCCGGCTCCATGTTTTTCGGCGGGGCGCGGCCGAATCAGTTCGGCGTCAGAGACCGGCGCGACGGCGCTTTAGTGTTGGGCGCGGCGCGCCGCTGGCTGGCGGCCAATCGCGGCGCACCCGCGTTCGTCTTCGTGCACCTGTTCGATCTGCACAAGCCCTATATCCGCGCCGGTTACGACGGGGAACTGGGATACACCGATTGGATACTGGGCAAATTTAAACAGGCGCTCATCGCCGGCGGATGGTGGCAGCGATCGCTGGTGGTGCTGCTGTCCGATCACGGCGAGAGCCTGGGCGATCACGGAGAAGACAGCCACGGCTACTTCATTTACGAAAGCACGCTGCGGGTGCCGCTGATCGTCCACTGGCCGGCGGACGCGCCCGCCCACACCGCGCGCGACGACCGGCCGGGCGGCTTGATCGACGTTGCGCCCACGGTGCTGGACGCGCTGCACATACCCGCGCCGCCGTCGTTCGAGGGGCGCAGCCTGCTGGACGGCTCGCATGCGCGCGCGGTGTACAGCGAGAGCGTCTACGCGCACGATGGCTTCGGTTGGGCGCCGTTGCGCAGCTTGCGCGAGGGCGCCGAAAAATATATCGATGCGCCGCGGCCGGAATTCTATAATCTGCGCACCGACCCGCACGAGCTGAACAATTTGTATCGCAAGGATTCGCCCCGCGCGCTGGCGCTGCGGACGGATTTGCATAAGCTGCTGGCCGCACATGCTCCGAAGCAGCCCGCCTCGCCCGCGAATATCTCGCCGCGCACGCGCGCGCTGCTGGCGTCGCTCGGATACCTTTCCGGCGGTGCGCATTCCGCGGCCGGGGGTTCGCTGCCCGACCCTAAGGACCGGTTGGCCGAATACCGCCTCTATGAACGCGCGCAAGCGGCGCTGTATGCCAGACAGTTGGAACGCGCCGCCACGATTTTCCGCGAGATTCTGACCCGCGATCCGCAAAACACCCTGGCGCGCCGCGACCTGGGCGGAACGTATGTGGAGCAGCGCCAATACGCGAAGGCCCGCGACTGCTTCGAGAAGGTGGTGGCCGCCGCTCCCGACGATTACATGGCGCAGTTCGAGTTGGGCATCGCGGACAAACATCTGGGGCTTGCGAAAGAGGCTTTGGAGCACCTGCAAGCCGCCTGCAAGGCCGCCCCGGAAGCGGAACAATGCCGCCGCGAGTTAGACGATCTGAAGAAACAGTCGCCGCCTTGACATCCAACCAACGACAGGCGTACGATGGTCCCATCGATGTCGATGGGAAACAGGAAAGACCAACTGATGGGCAAGCTGGACCTGCTCATCCTGCGCATCCTCTCGTCCGGCGATAGCATGCACGGCTATGCCATCGCGGAACGCATCGAACAGTTTTCGGAAAACGTTCTGCAGGTGGGCGAGGGGTCGCTGTATCCGGCGCTGCATCGCATCGAGGAAGCCGGCTGGATCCGCTCGTCATGGGCGCCATCCGACAACAATCGCCGCGCGCGCTTCTACCGCATCACCGCCGCCGGACGCCGCCAGCTCGCACACGAGGAAACCGAGTGGCTGCGCGCCGCGGATGCCATCACGCGGGTATTGAGGTTGGCCTGATGGGATTTGTGCGTCGATTCGTAAATGTGTTCCGGCCCGGCCGCCTGGAACGCGATTTCGACGACGAGCTCGAGTTTCATCGCCAGATGCGCCTGCGCCAGGCGCACTCCCAAGGGCTCGATTCCGTGGAAGCGGAGCAAGCGACCAAACGCCGCATGGGCAACCAATCGGTTGCAAGAGAAGAGATGCGCGACGCGCGCGTGGCCGGCTGGCTGGCGTCGTCGCTCCAGGATCTGCGCCACGGCGCGGTACTCTTGCGCCGCGATCCCGGCACGTCCGCGTTGATCGTCCTGGTGCTGGCGCTGGGCATCGGCGGCAATGCCGCCATCTTCACCCTGCTGAAGACCGCGTACCTCGATCCGCTGCCCTATCGCGAGGCCGGCCGCCTGGTGACCATCAACGAGATCACCGGCTGGATTCCCAATGTCTCCGAATATCTCGAGATTCGCGCGCGCGCCCGCACCCTCGAACAGATCGCGTTCGCCGAACACCTGGATATGCAGCTCACCGGAAACGGCGAGCCGGCGCGGGTGTTCGCCGCACGCGTCACTGCCTCATTTTTCCCGGTGCTGGGAGCGCGCGCCGCGTTGGGCCGCACGTTTCTCGCCGAAGACAACCAGCCGGGCCGCTCGCCTTCGGTAATTCTCAGCGACGCGTTCTGGCGATCGCGGGCCGGCGCCGACCCCGGCGTCATCGGCCGCACCCTCAGGCTCGACGGGCAGCCGGCCGTGGTGGTGGGAGTGCTCCCGCCGGGATTCCAATTCGACTATCCGACGCTGCGCATTCCTGAACCAGTGGACATCTACGTCTCCTATCCGCTCGATCGAACCGGTCCGTTGGGTGCGAGTTCCAACGGGCGCGGCGTGCCGGTGCGTGTGATCGCGCGGCTGCGCGCCGGAGTTACAATCCGCGAGGCGCAATCCGATATTCGGCGCGTGGCGCGCGAGCTTACGCGCGAGCATCCCGAAGCGTTCCCTAACCCGCAGCACGATCCCAGCCTCTTCACGTTCGTCACCCTGCCGCTGCGGGACGCGATCGTAGGTACGCAGCGTTCCCTGCTGTGGCTGCTGCTGGCAGGCTCCGGCATCCTGCTGTTGATTGCCTGCGCCAACACTGCGCAGCTTCTGCTGGCGCGCTCGCTGCGCCGTGCGCGCGAGATCGCCATCCGGTCGGCTCTGGGCGCCAGCCGCCTGCGCCTGATCCGGCAGTTTCTGCTTGAGGGCATCGTGCTGGCGGCGTGCGGCGGCGCGGCCGGGTTGCTCGCCGCTCGCTGGATCGTGCGCATTCTGGTTGCGCTGCTCCCAGTGCGCAGTCCGCTGCTCGCCACCGCGCATGTGGACGCGCGCGCCATCGGCTTCACTCTGGCCATCTCGCTTCTCTCGGCGCTAATCTTCGCCATAGTCCCCGCGGTAAAAGGCAGCCGTTGGGAACCGGGCCCGAGTCTCACCTCCCGCATCGCCACGGGCGAGGGAAACCGGTGGCGCCACGCCATGATTGCGATTGAAGCGGCTCTTTCCGTATTCCTGTTGTGCGGCGCGGGCCTGGTCGTGCAGAACCTTTGGACGCTGCTCTCCACGCCGATGGGATTCGATCCGGTCCACGTGCTGGCCATGCGGCTGAAGCTGCCCGCCCGCCACGAGGACTCCATCGATCGCAAGGCGGGCGAGGTGTTTCAGGGCTATCTGGATAAGATCGCGGCCATCCCCGGCGTGGAATCGGCCGCCACGGTCACGGGCCCGCCGCTGCGTCCCGCCCGGGGTGGGAATGCCGAACTGGTGGGGGTAACGGACCAGACCGGTGCGCTCAAGAGCATCATCTCGTGGAATCACTTAGTAAGCGCCGATTACTTCCGCACGCTGCGCATCCCGCTGCTGGCCGGGCGCACGCTGCGCCGCGACGATGCCGGACGCGGAGTGACTGTGGCGGTGGTAAATGAGGAATTCGCGCGCCGCTTCGGACTGGGCGCGGACGTGGTCGGCAAGCAGATCGACGAGGGACCGGGGGAGGCTCCTACCACGATCGTCGGCATGGTCGGCAATGTCCGCACCCGTGGCCTGGATACGGATCCGTTCCCGGAAGTCTATCTGTCGCACTTACAGCTCGCTTGGGGGAACACTTACTTAGTTGTGCGCTCTCCGCTCCCCGCGGGACAACTGCTGAAGCAGGTGAAGGCCGCTATCGCTTCCGCTAACTCCGAGCAGCCTGTCTTCGGCGTCGAGACCATGGATGAGATGATCTCGGATTCCGTGGCCGAGCCGCGCTTCGAAGTCTTCCTGATCGGCGCGTTTGCGCTGTTGGCCGTGGCCATGGCGGCCGCGGGCATGTACAGCGTGATTTCCTGCCTGGTTTCGCAACGCACCAGCGAGATCGCCATCCGCATGGCGTTGGGCGCCGGCCGCGGCGACATCGTGCGCACCGTTCTGGGCACAACTACGGCATGGGTCGTGGTGGGACTGGCCGGCGGCCTGGGCCTGGGACTTGCTGCGCGGACTACCATCCGTTCCCTGGCAGACATCGCGGTGGCCGGGTCGGCATGGATGTATGGGACTCTGGTGCTCTTCTTTTTCGTGGTTACACTGGTGGCCGCCTATGCGCCCATGCGGAGAGCCAGCCGTCTGGATCCCGCGGCGGCTCTGCGCTGCGAGTGAGGACTTTTTGCACCGTGGGGCGGGCAATTCTGCCCGCAGGCAAGGCGAGCTACGCCCGCCTGCGTCGGCATGAGTGCCGACGCGGCACGCTGAGAGCGTGCGCCACGTCGATCAGCGCTATTTGCCGCGCAATTCAAACACAAACTGCCGGATCTCCGCCCGCTCGCGGTCGGCTTCTTCCGCCGACTTCTTGGACATCTCCGCATAAGCCTGCAACTCGGTCCGGGCTTTCTCCTTGTCTCCCGTACGCTCGTAAACCTGACCCAAACGATAGTGCGCCTCTTCCATCCGCGGACTTACCTCTATCGCTTTTTGATAAGCGGCGATGGCGCGGGCGTAATCGTTCTGGCCGGCATAGACGATGCCAAGCTGCAAATAGGCGGCGCCTAGCGCAGGATCGATGCGGACGGCCTTTTCGAGTAACTCGCGTACCCGCGTGGGTGTTTGCACGTCCTCCGGACCTTTGCGCTGCTTCCAGAGACTGACTGCATAATAGTAATCCGCCCAGGCGTTCCCGGGAAAACGGTCCGCAAATCGCCCCAGCCTTTGTGCATAACCTTCTAACTCGGTAATCTCGATGCTTTGCACCTTGCCCAGGAACATATAAGGCTCGGGATTGCCCGGGTCCAAGTCACACGCCTCGAAAAAGCGCCTAGCCGCTTCACCGTAAGAGCCGCGCGCGTACCAGGAGACGGCCAGGCCTAACAGCATGCGGAGCGATCCCGGATACATTCGATTACCCTTAGTGAAAACCTCCCTGGCAGGCTCAGCCGCGCGGTGCTTCAGCAGTTCCGCGCCCCAATTGAAAAGATTCGCCTCGCTCGAATCCCGTTCCGCGGCGCGCTGATATTCGCGTACGGCTTCGAGTGCGTTGCCTTGCTTCTCCGCGGCGGCTGCGGGGGATTCGGTGCTTAACGAAGCGGTGGCTTTCGCCAGCGACTCCGCGGAACGCAGCACCGTATCGGAGCCGTGGCCACCGCGGCTCATGGTGTCTGTCACACCCGCGACGATGAAGCCAGGCTCGTCGAAAAAGGCGGCCTGCACGGTCAGATCGACCTTCCTTGTCTCTGTTTCCGCAAGAGTGAAACTGTCCGCCGCTGTCTCGCCCGCGGCGGCTGCCTGTGCGCGTAGCGTGTAACTGCCCGCATGCAGGTCCGAAAAGCGGTAACGGCCCTGAGTATCCGCCTTTGTGGTAAAGTTCCGATCGGCTGACTTTTCCGTCAGGAACACGGCCGCGCCCGCCACAGGCTTACCCTGGGAGTCTCGCACCTCTCCATGCACCGTGGCCGTTTGCCCGAGCAGCGTCACCCCAGCCAGAAAAAACGCCGCCGCGAGGGTGCTTGCCATGCGCATACCGAACCGCCATTGTAACAGTGTCACGGTATCTGCTCCAGCGCCTTCTGGGCCTGCACATGGCCGGCATGCTGCTTCAGCAACGCCAGTAAGACAGATCGAGCCTTTTCCGGCGCGCCTTCCAAGCTATAGACTCTGGCCAGGTTCAAGTAAGACTGGTCGAAGGCCGGCGCCACCCGGATGCACTCCTCGAACTTCGCCACCGCTTCATCCCGCCGTCTGGTTCGCAGATAGAGCACGCCCAGGTTGTTCAGTGCTTCGGGATAAGTGGGTCGAAGTTGCAAGGCCTTCTGTAGATACTCGTAGGCGCGTCCCGCATCGTCCGTCTGGGCGAAGACCATCGCCAGGTTGTAATTCGCCTCCGGATCTTGGGGCCTTGCGGCGAGTGCGCGTTCCAACACTTCACGGGCCTCGCTCCAGCGCTTTTGCAGGCGATACGCGTTACCCAGATTCTCCAGCGCAATCCAGTAATTGGGACTTATCAGCAAGGCTTCCTGAAAGTGACCGATAGCTTCATCCATGCGACCTTCGCGTGTGTCCAACAAGCCGAGGTTGTTCCAGGCGTTTGGCAATGTGTCGGGGTAACCGGCACTCAGCTTCACCGCTCGGGCGAAGCTCTCGCGGGCCTCCTGTGGCTTCTCTTGCTTCAAATAGACGCTGCCCAGACCATAGAGCGCTTCGGCGCTCGCGGGATCGTCGCGCAGAGCCAGCCGGAAGGCGGCTCCCGCCTGTTCGAAATAGCCGCGCTGAAAGTACACCGAACCGAAGGAGAGATTGTTACGTCCGAATTCGTAAGTTTCATTAACTCCGGAAAACGGCAGCGCCCGCGCCAGGCGTTCCGCGGCGGTTCGCGGAATTCGCCGCGAGTCTTCTTCCAGATGCGCCTGACTTATGGGTCCGCGGTAAACCTTGACGATGTCGCCATGCTCATCGATCAGGAATGAGGTGGGAAGAGTCAGATCGCGGTGCCGGTCAAAGAGATAGCGATAGAGAATGTTATAGACAGCAGCTTGGTCTTCCGGCGTATCTGCGCGTATTGTCACCAGGCTGTGTTCGGTGGGGATCGGCGCGGCGACCGGTGCGAGCAACCAAGTCTCCACGGTTTCCGGCAGCGGCTCGCCTTCCGGCTGTGGCGCGGCCTGAACCCGTGCGGCGGGCCGGAACGGCTCCAGGCGCGACGGTTCGGCGCCCTCCGCAACATGAATTCGATGGTTGAGCGGCAGGCCGCGCAGCTCCTGGACCATGCCGCTCGGCCAACGGATGGTCGCGCTCACCGGTCCCTTCGCCTCGCCCAAGCCGAAGAACACCTCTTTGCTGTGCTGCGAAAGGAATCCCGACCCCGCTTGCAGGGCCTTGGTCTGGCGGCCCAGCTCCGTTTCCACCGTGACCACCGCTCCGATCGCGTCGCGGTTGCTTTTGACACCTGTCAGACGGAAGGCGATAGAGGGAGGCAAGCGTTCTACGACATTCTGCAGCAGCCGTAACTGCGGCGCATTGCGGTTCTTCAGGCATATCTCCAGCCGCCCGTCATGATCGAAGTCGGCCAGCGCGAACGCCCGCCCGTCTTCCAGAAAGTCG
>Ga0302326_10029001_pt1 | contig 11124 bp, 12 predicted proteins | sample Palsa_T0_3_FD_202264 | JGI IMG/M metagenome (GOLD analysis project Ga0302326, IMG submission 202264) | Peat permafrost microbial communities from Stordalen Mire near Abisko, Sweden - Palsa_T0_3 | ecosystem: Environmental > Terrestrial > Soil > Palsa > Peat permafrost | place: Sweden: Abisko...
ACGATCGTCCTGCTGCTGCTGGGCGTCCCGGTTGCCTTCGCACTCGGCGTCGGTGCGGCCGCGGCCCTGGTGGAATCGCACACCTCGCTGATTATCGTCGGACAGCAGCTCTTCAACGGGCTCAACTCGACCGTGCTGCTGGCGATTCCGTTCTATATGTACACTGGCGCCGCAATGGAAGGCAGCGGCCTCGCCGACCGTTTGATCGAACTCGCGAAGGCCCTCGTCGGTTCGTTCCGCGGCGGGCTCGGCATGGTCGACGTCGTGGCGAGCATGTTCTTCGCCGACATCTCGGGCTCGGCGACGGCAGACACCGCGGCGATCGGTTCGGTCATGATGCCGGGTTTGCGCAAGGCCGGGTACAGCGGACCGTTCGCGGCGGCACTGCAGTCGGCGTCCGGTTCGCTCGGATTGCTCTTTCCGCCGTCGATCAGCCAGATCGTCTATGCGTACGTCGCGCAGGTCTCGCCGGCCAAGCTGTTCGCGGCCTCGCTGGTGCCGGGTGTGCTCGTGGCCATTTCATTCATGCTGGTCAACTATTTAGCGGCGCTTCGCCATAACTATCCCCGCGGCGAGGGCTTCCGTTTTGCGAACCTCGGGCGCGCGCTGCGCCACTCGTTCTGGGCGCTGCTGACGCCGGTGCTGATCTTGGGCGGCATTTTTTCGGGGATCGTGACGCCGACCGAGGCCGGTGTCGTCGCCGGCATCTACGTGACGCTGGTCGGATTCTTCGTTTACCGCAGCCTGCATCTGCGCGACATGCCGGCGATTCTCCGCAAGACCGTTCGGAACACCGCACGCGTGATGTTTCTGCTCGGTTCGGCGCTGATTCTCGGTTTGTACCTGACCCGCGAGCAAGTCCCGCAAGCAATCGCGAGCCATCTGGCCGGCGTCGCCCACAACCCGCTCCTGTTGCTGCTGCTGATCAACGTGCTGCTGCTGGTGGCGCATACGATGCTCGAAACGATCGCCAGCATCATCGTCATCGTCCCGGTGCTGCTGCCGCTGTTTGGGATCGCCGGCATCGACCTCGTCTACTTCGGCATCATCCTGCTGGTCAACTCGGCGATCGGCATCAACTTTCCGCCGGTCGGCTTTTGTCTCTATATCGGCGCGAGCATCGCCGAGGTGCCGATCGAAGCCGCCGCGCGCGCGATCCTGCCCTTCATTGCCATGCTGGTCGTCGACTTAGCCCTTGTCACGCTGCTCCCGCAGCTTTCGCTCTGGCTACCCTCGGTCGTTCACCAATAGGGCAGCGCCGCACCGAAGAACGGGGAACGAACGCCGCACGTCGTCTCCTCGTTCTGGTGGACGACGTGAGTGTGAGCCGCCGACAACTGGGGCCTTCTCGTCCGAAGACATCCTAAGGACGGATGAGAATTTCGGGTATAAGCGTTCAATAAGAGCCGTCCTCAGGCTTTCCAAGATTGTGCGGACTACACTATGAGCATGACCTTTCGACTTCTCGCCGCGCTCGGTGCGGCGAACATTGCATTCATTCTTCCGCTGGCGGCCGCCGCCCAAGCCGACCCGGCCTCCGCCCAGCAAACCGGTCCGACGCAGTACGCCCAGGCGGGTGTGCCGAGCTATGCCACCCAGGACCAGCAGGTCCACGGGCGCGTCGTCGCTTTCGACGGAGGCTACAACCTCCAGGTTCGCGACGATAAGGGCTACGTCGACAACGTGCGGCTGCATCAAGGAACCGTCATCAATCCGACCGGCTTGACGCTCGCGGCCGGTATGGTCGTCTCCGTGAACGGTTTCAATCAAGGCTCCTACTTCGCCGCCAACGAGATCGACACGCCGTATCAGTTGTACGGACCGGTTCCGTATTATGGCGGTCATCCGTGGTACTACTACGGACCGAGCGTATCGCTGGGCTTCTTCTTCGGCAGCGCCGGCTGGTGGCACGGCGGCTACTACGGCAACCCCGTGTACTGGAATCGCGGCTATCGCGGGTACGGCGTACCGGCTCCGTATCGGGGCGGAACCTGGCGCGGGCGTACCTATGTGGCCACGCCCGAGCACGGCGGCTACGTACCGGGTCGCTCCCCGCAAGGCGGCCAGCGCGGTGGATCCGGCGGCCCTCACGGCAACGGCAGCCACGGCGGCAACAACCACCACTGATCGCGCGAACGCGGCCGGTATCGAGCCCGCTCTCACCGGCGGGCTCTTTTTTGCTTACTTCGCGTGGTCCGAGATCGTGCGGGGTACGGTTCGCGGCGTGCCCATCGAGCGGGCGATGGGCCGCCACGGGGTCACGCTCGGCAGCGATTCCAGATCGGGTTCTCGCCACGCCTGCCGCGCCGCTGGGTCGAACAGCCGCTCGCGGGAGTAGTAGCGCAACGGCAGGGTTTTGTCGAGGAGCTCACCGTTCTGATCGATGAAGGCGTGGAATGGTCTCGCGCAGCCGCCGGCGCAATGAGCCGCGACGAAGCGCGCCCACGCAACCGTCAGCGTGAAGTGGAACTTGTCCGGGACGCCGTGCGCGGCGGCGAAACGCCGAATCGTGCTCTCGATCGCATCGACACCGGCGGGATACCCGAAACGCCGCAGATAGAGGTACGTTGCGCGGACGTGATCGGCGTGGCGAAAGGCTTCGTTCGCAAGCCTGCCCGACTCGAGGGCAGACAGGAAGGCGTCGTCATCCATGGCGCGTCGGGGAGAGCAGCGCGGCGTTGAGCGCACGTTCCCAATGCGGCGCTTGGGTGGCGAAGGCGCGGGCGTGCGCGCGCACGGCCGCAGACGCCGCCGGCTCGAGCGCGGTCTGGCTCCGCCGCAACGTGGCCTCGCTGGCGGCGCTGCCGCGCGGCGTAACCGTGATATCCAGCTGGGTCAACGTCCGTCCACCGGCAACGTTGACGTAGCGCAGCGTGCGGTGTACCGGGTCGTAACGATCCAAGATCCACACGGTGCGCGCGCCGGCGTCCCCCGTCGTTTCGAAAACGAGTCCTTGGGCGACGTTCGCCGGGCCTACAAACCGCGGGTGCCACTCGGCGTCCCAGCGCGCTTCACCTACCGGATCGAACAGCGCAAACGCAGCATCAGCAGGCCCGCGCAGCCTCAACACCAGCGTCGAGGTCGCTGTGGGTGCCTCGCCCGCGCCCCGCGCCGGAGCAATTCCGTACGCGATGGAGGAGGCGAGGCAGAGCAGACTCGCAAATCGCACATTCATTACGATATCGTATAATCGGATTTCGTACTACTGTCAAGGCCTTCAGGGCAGCCGGGCCGAACCGCGTGCGGGATGAGCGAGCCCCGCCGGAGCTACATCGCCGAAGTTCATCGTGCGGTCCACGCGCTGGGCCTCTACCTCGATGCCCGAACCGACGGCGCGGTGACGCAGCCCGAAGCCCTGGTCCTCTCGCACCTGGCCGAGCACGGCCCCGCCACGATGAGCGCGCTGCACCGCGTGTTTTTGCACCGCCGATCGACCTTGACGAACGTGATCGATCGTCTCGAAACGCGCGGTCTGGTGAAACGGCGGACCGCGAACGAAGACCGCCGCAGCTTGGTGGTGGAACTGACGCGCGCGGGCCGCACGCAGGCCCGCGCGATTACGCGCGCGCTCGGAGAGTTACGGGCCGTCGTCGAGCGCGGGCGCAGAGAACCCGAGTTGACGGCGCACGCCGATTTCCTCCACGCGCTGGCCCAAGCGGCTTCCGCGATGACGCGCTAGCCGTCCCGGCCTGGAGGCTATCAGCGCGTCGGACAGCAGATGGTGACGACGCTGCCCTTGACCGCCACCGTGCCCGCCCCTTCGAGATCGGTCACCCCACCGGATATCACTGACAATGAACCTCCGGCCCGAAGGTTCGCCTGGCCTCCGGAAACGAGCTGCATATTGGCGCCCGCTTTGATGCTGACGTTCGAGGCGGCGATGGTGAGGTTCGAGGCAGGAATCGTGACGTTGCCTGCGTCGTCAACCTTGACGTAGCGCTCCAAGTTCGCGAGCGCGGGATCGGCTACCACGAGAGGGGCTGCGGTCGCGGGGCGTTCGGCGACGATCGCGCCGGTCAGACCGCCGCCGAAACCGGCGGCGACGACGGTGGCCAGCCAGAGGCCCTTGGTTGAAGCGTTCACGACGATACGTCTTTCTTGCGGAATTTTTCAGCCGCAGGGATCTCAGCAATCAGAAAATCGCGCTCCAGCGTTGCCCCGCTCGCTTCGTCGCGGTGAAACGATTCGATGAGCGAATCGCGTACGCCGAAAACGGCGTCGGAGGCTAAGTAGGGATCGCCGGCGGCGTAGAGCGCGGTGGTCAACGGCCGAAAGCCCTCGGCACTGATCCGAAAGTGGAGGTGTGCCGGACGAAAGGTGTGCCGCCCCAAGCGCCGGAGCAGCGCACCCACCGGCCCGTCGGTCGGAATCGAGTAACTTTGCGGAAGGACGGTGCGAAGCCGGAAACTGCCGTCGCCGGCTGTGCGGATCCGGCCGCGGCAATCGACCGGGTGGTCCTGATGCTGCGAGTCGTACAGACCCCCACCGTCGGTGCCCCAAACGTCGACCACCGCCCCGGCGATCGCCGCGCCCCGGTCGCTGCGAACGCGGCCCTGCACGTCGAGGGGAACGCCGTCTCCCGGCGCCGCGATACTCTCACCCTGCGCGATCTCCGGCGGGTTCTCGGTGTAGAACGGCCCCAGCACTGACGACTCGGTCGCGTCGCCGTTCGCGCGCTGTGCGATCTCATCCACCAATGAGGTCACGCCGAGCGTGTCGGAGAGCAGCATGAATTCCTGACGGTATTCGTCGCACATGTGCCCGGTCGCGGTCAGGAATTCCACTCCCGCGAGCCACTCCTGCGGCGTGAGCTCGACTTCGTGGACGAACGCATGCAGATGACGCACCAGGCTCTCAAACACCGTGCGCAAACGCGCATCCTCACACGCGGACGCGCTCGCGGCCACGCGTTCGGTAAGGGTTGAGGTTTCGGTCACGACGCTACCTCGAGGACCAGGACGGGAACGGCACCAGCGGCTTGCCGTGCGCGACGTTGCCGGGATAGACGATGACTTGTTTTCCGTTTTGCCACTGCAGGATGTACGAGGTGTAGCCCAGCTGGATACCGGTACGGGGATCGACCCGCCAGGTGCCGATAAGCGTGCGGGGCGTCACCGCGGCGATCGCGTCGCGGAGTTTCTCGCGGTCGAGCGATCCCGTCCGCTTGAGTGCCGCCGCCAGCACCTCGAGCGACGAATAGTTGCTCGCGCTGTGATAGTCGGGCTCGCGTTTAAACTCGGCCCGATAGCTCGCTTTGAAGCTCGCGTTCGCCGGCGTCGGCGCATCCGGATCCCAGGCGGTGACCGAAAAGACGCCGTTGACGTCTTTCCCGGCACTCTCGACGAAGCGCGGGTCGGACGCTCCCACGGCTTCGTAGAACATTTTCGGTGCGTAGTTCGACTGCTTGAGTTGACGCAGAACGCCGATCGCATCGTTGGGAAACGCCATGGCCAGCAGTGCGTCGGGATTCGCCGCCTTCACTTTTTCGATCACCGATGCGAAATCGCTCGCGCGAGCCGGGTAAAACTCGGTGTAGACGATCGCGAGTCCGAAGCCGCGCGCCACTTCCGGCACCGCGTTGACGAGCGCGTGCGAAAATGCCGTGTCAGGGCCAATGAGTGCCAACGTCTTCAGCCCGTGATCCTTCGCGATCTGCAGAACGCCGTGCAGATACGTTTGCACCGGACCGAGTCCCTGAAAAATGTAGCGGAAGCCGCGCTGGAACATGGCGACGTCCGCTGTCTCCGGACAGATCATCGGCATCTTGTACCGTTCCGCCACGTTCGCCGCCGGCGCGGTGATCGCGGTTCCGTACGGTCCCATGATGATGTCGACCTTGTCTTCGTTGATCAGGCGTTCGTACAGACGCACCCCGGTGGCGGGTTCACTCTGGTCGTCGTAATACTTCAGCGCGATCGGCCTGCCCAGCACGCCGCCCTGGGCGTTCTGCTGTTTGATCCAGAGCTGATAACCCTCGAGCGAATACTTCCCGCCGTCCGCGAAGATGCCGGTCAGCGAAAGCGACGCGCCGATGACGATCGGAGCCGCTTGCGCCTGTGCTGCAGCGGCGGTCGCGAGTGCCGGCGCCGCAGCAGCCGCGGAAACCGTCCGAATGAAATGGCTTCTCTGCATCCGATTACACCTCTCCAAGAAAGTGGCGCTTGACATCGGCGTTGTCGCGAATCATCGCCGCGCTGCCCTCCATGACCGTTCGCCCCTCGCTCAACACATACGCGCGCGAAGCAAGGCCGAGCGCCTGGACGACGTTCTGTTCGACCAGCACGACCGCGACCCCGGCGCGATTGATCTCTCGAACCACCGCGAAGATCTCCAGCGTGGTCTTCGGGGCCAGGCCCAGCGATGGCTCGTCCATGAGGAGCAGCCGTGGTTCGGACATCAGGGCGCGGCCGATGGCTACCACTTGCTGCTGGCCGCCGGAAAGTGTCCCGGCGGCGCGTGCGCGGAGCGGCTTCAGCATCGGAAAGCGCGCGTACACCGCGGCCAGGAGAGCGACGGCGGACCGGCGGACCCGCCGGACGTGTGCTCCGACGAGCAGGTTGTCCTCGACCGTCATCTCGCGAAAGAGGTTCCGCCCCTCCGGGACGAGCGCCAGGCCGCGCTCGACGATCTCGCGCGGAGGGCGACCCTCGATGCGCTGGCCGTCGAACACGATCTCGCCCGCACCCGGCCGCACGATTCCCATCAGGCTCTTGAGCGTCGTCGTCTTCCCGGCACCGTTGGCGCCGATCAGGCTGACGATCTCGCCGGGCTCGACCGCGAACGAAACCCCGTGCAGTGCGCGGAAGTCACCGTAGGCCGCTTCGAGGCCAGCGACGCTGAGCAGGCTCAATCGCCCGGACCCAGCGGCGCGCCCAGATACGCTTCGATCACCGCCGGATCGGCTTGGATCGTCGCGGGGTCGCCGTCGGCGATTCGACGCCCCGCATCGAGGACGACGATGCGATGCGAGATGCGCATGACCAGTCGCATCACGTGTTCGATTCCGGCAACAGCGGCGATACCGCGTTCGCTCAGGCGCAGCACGAATTCTGCCATGCCGTCCATCTCGGTCGGCGTGAGGCCGGCCATCACCTCGTCAAGCAGCAGCAGCTTCGGTCGCAGGGCGAGAGCGCGCGCGACCTCGAGCCGCTTGCGCTGGGTCAACGTGAGCGACGCCGCGGGCCGGTCGGCATACGAAGCCAATCCGACGAAGGTCACGATGTCGCGAGCGTCGCTGCGCGCGCGTCCTATGGTGCGCGCGTGAACGCGCGCGCCGACCGCGACGTTGTCGACGACGCTGAGCCGGCCGAACGGCCGCACGACTTGATACGTCCGGGCGACGCCCGCGCGGGCGATCCGCTGCGGCGCCCAGCCGACGATGGAGCGTCCGGCAAAGCGTATCTGGCCCGCGTTCGGCCGGAGGACGCCGCTGACCACGTTGAAGAGCGTGGTCTTGCCGGCACCGTTCGGGCCGATCAGGGCGAGGATCTCCCCGTTGCGCACCTCGAGCGAGACGTCGTTGAGCGCCTGCACGCCACCGAAAGCCAGCGACACGCGGTCGACCGCCAGGAGAGGGCCTTTCACTGGCCGCGTCTGTGCGCGAAGCGCGCGGCAATCGCGGGCACGATACCGCGCGGCAAAACGATCAGCAAGCCCACCAGCAGGCCGCCGAAAATCATCAAATAGATCTCCGGAAAACGCGCCCACAGCACCTCGGAGACTTGCGTCATGACCAAGCCGCCCACGAGCGGACCCCATACGGTTCCAAGGCCGCCTAAAATCGCCATCACGATCGATTGCAGGTCGAGCCGGGACGAAAAGACGGCATCGGGCTCGATGTACGTGAGGAACATCGCATACCCGCCGCCGAGCAGCCCGGGTATCAGTGCGCTCAGCCCAAACGCCGTGATCTTCGCACGCGTCGTCTCGACACCGAGCGTGGCGGCGACCTGCTCGTCCTCGCGCAACGCGCGCAGCCGCAGACCGAACGCGCTGCGCTCGATCCACATCGTCAGGGCGAGCGCACCGAGGGACACGGCGAGCGTCCAATAGTACACGCCGGTGATGCCCGAGCCGGGCGGGAGGAATAGCCCTGCGCCGGAGCCGGTTGCCGGAATCGACGTGACCAAGACGCGGACCATCTGGGCCATTCCGAACATTCCCATCGCAAAGAACGGGCCTCGCAAGCGAAGCATCACGTAGCCCAGCGGAACGGCGAGCGCACAGGCGGCCGCGCCGCCGGCGACGGCCGCCGGCAGCCAGAACCACTGCGCATCGGCGACCAGCAGGGCCGTCGCATAGGCACCGACGCCGAAAAACGCGATCTGCCCGAACGAGAAATAGCCCGCATAGCCGGAGATGATGTTCCATCCGTACGCGAGCCCGATCGACAGCACCGTGATGTAGGTGAGGTCCATTGCGTAGCCGTTGAGCCGCAGCGGCGCTAGGATGAGCAGGACGACGGCCAAGGCGGCGAGGGCGGAGGCGCCGCGCTTCATGTGGTGCGCCGCCCGCGGAGACCACCCGGCGCGATGAGCAGCACCAGGATAAACAACAAGTACGGCGCGGCTTCGGCGAGCGTCGACCCGACAAAGTAGCTCGCGAACGATTCGGTCAACCCGAGGATCAACGCGCCCAGTACCGCCCCGGTATAGTTGCCGAGTCCGCCGATCACGACGACCGCGAAGGCGTTCACGGTGAAAAGCACGCCCTGCTGGGCGTTCAGATTATAGAGAAAGCTCATCAGCGTGCCGGCGGCCGTCGCGACCGCGGTCCCCAGCGCGAAGGCGATCGTGCGCACCCGATCGACGTCGAGCCCGCAGGCGAGCGCGCCGTCGACGTTTTGACTCGTTGCGCGGATCGCGCGACCGAGTGCGGTCGAGCGCAGCAGAAAGGCGAAGGCGAGCGAAAGGACGACCGCGACGCCGAACGCGAGCAGCCGCGCTTGCGGAATCGAAAGCGGTCCGATTTGAAACGCGCCCGTCAAAAAAGGCACCGAGACGAATCGCCCGCCGAAGATTGCCAGCCCCGCGCCGGTGAGGAAGTACGACAATCCGAAGGTCAGCGTCAGCGACGACGCTTCCGCACCGGCAACCTCGCCCGGCAGACGGCGCAGCAGCAGATGATGAATCAGCGCCCCGGCAACGAATCCCACCGCGACTGTGAACGGGAGCAGCAGGAGCGGGTTCACCCCTGATTGCGCGAACGCGTACGCTGCGAACACTGCCGCCAGCACGACGAAATCACCGTGAGCGAGGTTGACGACGCGCATCACCCCGAACACGATGTTGAACCCGAGAGCCGAGAGCGCCAGAACCCCGCCGAGCAGAACGCCGTTGATGGCGAGCTGCAGCACGACCATGCTACGTGCGATCCATCCCGCTCATGCGCGCGAGGCCGTGGAAGAGCACCGCGAAATCTTCGGCGCCGTAACCGAGCGCGCGCGTCGCCGTCAGCACTTCCTGCGTCGCCGCAGTCGCCGGCAGGGGCACCGCCATCTCGCGCCCGAGCTGCAGCGCAAGATCGAGATCTTTCTGCATCATCGCGCACGGAAACCACGGATAGTCCGGCGGGTCCAGCGCGAACGAGGCGCGGTACTGCAACATCGGCGAGGCGATCACGCTGCTTAAAAACGTCTCGAATGCCACCCGGCGGTCGACCCCGGTGCGTTCGGCGAGCAACACGCCCTCGCTAAAGGCCAGCATCTGCACGGCCAGCGAGAGATTGATGCCGATCTTGAGCGCCTTCGCCTGGCCGACCTCGCCGATGAGCCGCACCTTCGGGCCAATCGCGAGCAGAATCGGCTCGGCACGTTCGAACGCAGCCCGGTCGCCGCCGACCATGATCAGCAATTTCCCATCGCGCAGGGTGAGAATGCTTCCCGAAACCGGGGCGTCGAGCAGGACCGCGCCGGTTGCGGCGACCCGCTCCGCAAGCACCCGGACCAGCGCCGGCGCGGTGGTGCTCATCTCGGCGAAGATGGTCCCCGGTCCGAGCCCAGCAAGAATGCCGTCGGGACCGTCGCAGACCGCTTGCAGGGCCGCATTGTCGGTCACCATCGTGATGATCAGCTCGCTGGCGCGCGCGACGTCGCGCGGAGAGTCGAGCACCCGCGCGCCCTTCGCCGCGACGCGCTCAGCCTTGGCGCGCGTCCGGTTCCAGCAAAGAACCTCGTGCCCCGCCGTCAGCAAGCGCTCCGCCATCCCCGTTCCCATGTCGCCCAAGCCGACGACGCCGACCGCACTCAAGGCGTCACCTCGGCCGGCTTCCGAAGTCGTAGGGGTTCGTCACGAAGAGTTCTTGCGCCGGAAAGCGCGTGATGATACTGGGGCCGGATTCAGTAACCACGATCTCTTCCTCGATGCGCGCGGCCGAGTAGCCGTCGGACGCCGGGCAGTAGGTCTCAAGCGCGAACACCATTCCGGCCTTGATCTCCATCGGATGCTCGAGCGAATTCAGTCGCGAGATCACCGGCCGTTCGTGCAGCGCGAGTCCGAGTCCGTGACCGAACTGCAAACCGAAGGCCTCCATCTCGCTGGCGAATCCGAAGTCCTCGGCTTTCGGCCACGCGCGCGCGACGGTGTCGGTCGTGACGCCGGGACGGATCAGCGCGATCGACGCGTCGATCCACTCGCGGCACCGCTCGTAGGCATCGCGCTGCGCGGGCGTCGCATAGCCGACGCTGAACGTGCGGTAGTAGCACGTGCGGTAACCGTTGAAGGCCGACATGATGTCGAAAAAGGCTTGGTCGCCCGGCCGGATGAGCCGATCCGAAAAATTGTGCGGATGCGGGTTGCAGCGCTCACCGGACACCGCGTTGATCGACTCGACATCGTCGGAACCGAGTTCGTAGAGTTTCTTCGTCGCCAAAGCGACGATTTGATTCTCGCGAATTCCCGGCTTGAGCGCCTCGACGATGTCCTGATACGCACCGTCGACCAGCGCAGCGGAGGTCGAGAGCAACAGAATCTCATCGTACGACTTTATTTCGCGCGCGTCGTGCATCGTCTGCTGGCCGTCACGCACCGTCAGTCCATGCTGCTGCAGTGCGAACAAGAGCGGCGGCTCGACGATATCGAGGCCCAGCGGCATCTTTTCGACGCCTGCCGCTTTGAGCAGCGAGGC
>Ga0302326_10029002_pt1 | contig 11123 bp, 13 predicted proteins | sample Palsa_T0_3_FD_202264 | JGI IMG/M metagenome (GOLD analysis project Ga0302326, IMG submission 202264) | Peat permafrost microbial communities from Stordalen Mire near Abisko, Sweden - Palsa_T0_3 | ecosystem: Environmental > Terrestrial > Soil > Palsa > Peat permafrost | place: Sweden: Abisko...
ACCGGTCACGAGAAGACGCGCGCCAACGATACGACCTACCGTTTTCGTCCCGGCACGGATTTCTATTATCTGACCGGCAACGTCGAGCCCGACAACATTTTGCTGCTGCGCGCGAATGCCGCCGGCGGAGCCGCCGCGACGTTATACTGCGAACCGAATCCCGGCAAGACCGACGCGACGTTCTTCACCGACCGCGCCAAGGGCGAGCTGTGGGTCGGACCTCGGCTGGGCTTGCATCAGACCGCCCAGCGCTACGGTGTCGAAACGAAGCCGCTGACCGACCTCCCGGGTGATCTCGCCGCGCTCGCGGTCCAAGAGCGTCGTGTCCTGCGCGGGATCGACCCGGCGCTGGATGCGGAATGCGGCCTGGTTGATGAACGTGACGGCGAACTCGCGGTCTACCTCTCCGAGATGCGGCTGATCAAAGACGAGCTCGAGGTCCGCGAGCTGCGGCGCGCCATCGCCGCGACGCAGGCCGGCTTCGACGACGTCGTGCGGGGCTTGGCCACGGCGCGCAGCGAGCGCGACGTCGAGGTCATCTTCGGCGCGCGCGCACGCCGCGACGGCAACGACGTCGGCTACGGCACGATCGCGGCCAGCGGACCGCACGCGTGCACGCTGCACTGGACGCGCAACGACCGTGTCTTCGGTGAGCGCGAACTGCTGCTGCTCGATGCCGGCGTCGAGGCCGAAACGCTCTACACCGCGGACGTCACGCGGACGATCCCGATCGACGGGACGTTCACGCCGGAACAGCGCGCGGTGTACGAGCTCGTTCTCGCAGCGCAAGACGCGGCCTTCGCGCGCTGCGCGCCGGGCAACGACTTCCTCGAACCGCACCGCGCGGCGATGAACGTGCTGGCCGCCGGTTTGGAGCGGCTGGGGATCATCGCCTCGGCCGCGGACGCGCTGCGCGACGAGAATCAGTTCTACCGCCGCTATTCGCTCCACAACACGAGCCATATGCTCGGGCTCGACGTGCACGACTGCGCGCAGGCGCGTGCCGAGACGTACAAGTTCGGAACGCTGCGCGAGGGAATGGTGCTCACCGTCGAGCCAGGGCTCTACTTCCAGCCGGACGATCTGACGGTGCCGGCGCGGTATCGCGGCATCGGCGTTCGCATCGAAGACGACGTGCTGATCACCAAAACGGGCGTCGACGTCCTCTCGGCCGCGATTCCGCGCAGCGTCGAGGACGTCGAAGTCTGGGTCGCGTCGGGGGCGAAGAGCGCTAGTGAGTCGCCGTCTGCGACGGCATCCGCGCGTCAACCCAATCGCTGACGATCGGCACGTTCACGTCGTCGCCGCTCCACACCCGGAACGCATAGATGACGCTGGCGACGATCCAGACCGGCAGGATGAACGGCAGCAGCGCCAGCGCACCGAAATTCACGATCGGGATCGATGCGATCGTGCCGAGCAGGGCGCCGAAGCCCCACATCCCGCCGTTGAAGGCGAGAGCCTGCCACGCCTGACGCCGAACGGCATGTGAGCCTTTCGCGTCGAGCAGCGCCAGCAGTGCGAGCGGCCAGATGGGATAGCTCAGCGCGACGAGCGCGCGCGTCTCAGGCCGCACGGTCGCGAGCGACCCGGCGGGGATGACGGTGACGCTTGCGGCTGCGCGATGTGGTGCCGTATACGGCGGCGGTGGTGGCGGCGGCGACGCGCTTGCCGACGGCCCGATGCCGCCGTTGATCATGTTGGACTGGCGAGCCGCTTCGATGCGCGCCGCGAGGACGCAGCTTGGGCAGGTGCCCTCGGCGGAACGGCAGGTTGCGCAGACCGGCTTACGACAGCCGGTGCAGAGCGCGACGGACGGGACGGCGTGATGAAAGAAGCAATCCACGGCTGATGACCACCTCAGGGTCGGTGAGCTTACGGCCAAGGTACCGAACTCGGACGGCGAAGGTTTCGCGGTGAACCCCACCCTGAGGCGGCTGCTGCGCGAGGCACGCCCGTACTCCGGTCGCCTCGTCGTCGCGATGCTGTTGGGGGTGCTGGCGGGGATCGCTCCGCTCACGCTGGCGCGCGTCGCCGGGCTCCTCCAAGCCCACGTCCTCATCCCGCACCCCGAGGTCAGCGCCGTCGTGCTGATCGTGGTGTTGGTGATCGGCTCGCAAGTGCTCGGCAACGCGGCCGGGTACGGCCAAGCCTACCTGACCGCCTGGAGCGGACAGCGCATGGTGGCGTCGTTCCGGGCCCGCATGTTCGACCGCATCGTCCGCATGCCGCTGCAAGACTTCGACCGCTGGCGGCCGGGCGAACTCCAAGCGCGCGTGTCGAGCGATCTCAACCTGATGACGGACGCGATCTCGATCTCGCTGCCGCAGTTCATTCAGACGTCGGTGACCTTCACCGGCGCTCTCATCTACATGATCTACCTGGATTGGTTTCTGGCCGCGGTGCTGTTCGTCGCCGCGCCGCTCGTGGCGTGGGTCGTCGGGCGCTTCAACGCGTTGATCGTCGCCGCGACGCGGCGCACCCAAGAGCGGATCGCCGACCTGTCCAGCAACCTGGTGGAAGTGCTGGCCAACGAACGCGTCGTGAAGGCCTTTCGGCGCGAGGATTTCGAGCGCACGCGGTTCGTGCGCGCCAACGAACGCTACTTCAACGCGTACATGAAGGTCACGCAGTTCAATCAGACGCAGGCGCCCGTGTTGGCGCTCGTGGTCATGCTCGCCGTCTGTGCCGTCGTCGTCGTCACCGCGCGGGAGGTCGGCATCGGACGCCTTTCGCCCGAGCGCGCGCTGGAGTTCTGGGGTGCGACCGCGCTGCTGATCAATCCCATGAACCGCTTCTCGATCTTCTTCGCTGACTTCGCGCGGGCGTTCGTCGGTGCCGGACGGGTGTTCGAGATCCTGGATCTGCCGATCGAACGGGCCGACCCGCCGAACGCACAGAGCCTGGGGCGCGTCGTCGGCGACGTGCGCTTCGAGCACGTGACGTTCGCCTACGACCCGGGCCGCATCGTGCTGCGCGATTTTTCGGCCGAGATGCTGCACGGGGAAGTCGTCGCGCTGGTGGGCCCGTCGGGAGCCGGGAAGAGCACGATCGTCAACCTGGTCCCGCGCTTCTACGAACTGCAGCAAGGCCGTATCACCCTCGACGGGGTCGACATCGCCGGCGTCCGGCTCACCGATCTGCGCGATGCGATCGCGATCGTGCCGCAGGAGACGCAGCTCTTCAACGGCACGATCGCCGAGAACATCCGCTACGGCCGGCTCGACGCCACCGACGAAGAGGTCGTCGCCGCCGCGCGTGAAGCGAACGCCGACGAGTTCGTCGCGCGCCTTCCCGAGGCGTACGGGACGATCGTCGGCGAGCGCGGCATCCGGCTCTCGGGCGGCCAGCGCCAGCGCATCGCGATCGCACGCGCCATGTTGCGCGATCCGCGCATCCTCATCTTGGACGAAGCGACCAGCGCGCTCGACTCGCACTCGGAAGCGTTGATCGAGCTGGCGTTGGACCGGCTCTTGCCGGGGCGCACGACCCTGATCATCGCGCACCGGCTCTCGACGATTCGCCGCGCCACGAAGATCCTGTACATCGAAGCGGGGACCGTGCGCGAAGCCGGCACCCACGAGACGCTCATCGCCGCCGGCGGCGCCTACGCGACGCTCCACGCCGCACAGTTCGCGCGCTAATGGGTACAACTGAGCCGATGGCAACCCCAAGCCTGCTCGGCGGCCGCTATCGGCTCGAGAGCATCGCCGGCCACGGCGGCATGGCGACGGTATTCGAGGCGTACGACACCGTCCTCAATCGCACCGTCGCGATCAAACTGCTGCAACGCCGCCACGACGCCAGCGGAGTCGTCGAGGAGCGTTTTCGGCGCGAGGGGCTCGCCGAAGCGAGCCTCGTGCACCCGAACATCGTCGCCGTCCACGACATCGGCATGCACGAGGACGGGCGGCCCTACATCGTCATGGACTTCGTCGCCGGACGTTCGCTCGCTGCGCTGATCGCCGACGGTCCGGTCCCCTCGGAGCGCGTTGCCTACATCGGGCTTGCGATCGCGCGTGCCTTGGCGGCAGCGCACGCGCACGGCATCATCCATCGCGACATCAAGCCGGCCAACATTTTGCTCGATCAGCAAGGCCTGCCTCAGCTGACCGACTTCGGGCTGGCGCGCGTCGCGGGCGAGAGCGACCTGACCATCGCCGGTGAAATGCTCGGCACCGCGATGTACGTCGCCCCGGAACAAGCGCGGTTCGGCACGTGCACCGCGCAGGCCGACCTCTACGCGTTCGGTGCTGTGCTCTATCACGCGCTCGCCGGCGCGCCGCCGTTCGAGGGTGAAGGTCCGATCGACGTCGCGCTGCGCCGTTTCGTCGAGGATCCCGCCCCGCTGTCGACACGTGTGCCGGACGTCGACCCCATGCTCGCCGCGCTCGTTCACGCGCTGCTCGCGCGCGAGCCCGCGGCGCGGCCCGCCGATGCCGCGGGCGTTGCCGAACGGCTCGGCGATATCGCTGCGCGCGTGCGCACCGAACGCACCAGCGGCGACCCCCCGCCGAGTGCGGTTCCGGTCACAGTCGCCGCCGTCGCGGCAGGCGTGGCACAACCTCCGCCCGACGTGCCGCTGCCGAATCCCTCGATGCTCCCCGCCGAGCTCTGGGGCAGCGCAGACGCACTCCCCGAGACCGCGGCGCCGCCCTAAAGTCCGCCCAACCTTGCGACGATAGGCCTTGTAGCAAGGACGCGTTTTCGGAATGAGGAGTGGACCATGATGATCAGCCGCGACGAGATCGGCTTCGCCCTCTCTGCTTACCGAAACGCGCAGGGAACACGCAACGCCGATCGTTCCGCGCTGAGTGCGGGCGCACGCGCCTGGTCACGCTGGAGCGCGCAGCGCTGGTTTGCCGCCTTCGGCCGGGCCGCGCTCGTCGAGCCGTTCTACCGCCACGGGCGCGTCGCCGAGCTGCGCGTTCGCATCGCAGAGGGCAGGTACGACGTCCCGAGCGAGGAGATCGCGGAGAAACTTCTCGGGCGCCTGCTCGTCGACGCGGCGACCGGCTGACGTCGCCGCTCGCGGCGCTTGTGGCCGCGGACCATTCGGCCGATACGACAAGGGTGAGGCTTGACGATGACGGGCCGGGTGTGACGGTCGAGCTGCCTCGATTCGGTGCGTGCCGCTATCGCGAATCCGACGTGCTCGAGTTCCCGTGGGGGCTGCCGGGGTTCAGCGCGTTGCGGCGGTTTCTTCCGCTGGCGACCGAGACGGACGACGGCCGTGTCTGGCTGCAGAGTCTCGACGACCTGAGCGTCGTCTTGCCGACCGCGGCGGGCCGCCACGCCGACGTCTCTGCGCTGCCGTCCTACGCGCGCGAATCGCTCGCTCTCGATGAGGACGCCGAGTGGATGACTCTGACCGTCATCTCGACTGAGGTTCCGGACTCAACCGCGCCGATCGTGGTCAACCTGCGCACGCGCACGGCGCGCCAAATCGTCCTCGAAGCGCGCAGCCCCGGCGCCGGCCGTACGTTGCCGTCCGTCGCGGCGGGAGGCTAGCGACACCGGCGGGAAAGCGGGCGCTTCTCGGCCACGGAGGGCGTCCGGTGCTCGTGCTCAGCCGCAAGCTCAACCAGGCGATCGTGATCGGGGACGACGTGCGCATCGTCGTCGTCGCCGTCGAGCGCGACACCGTCAAGCTCGGCATCGAGGCGCCGCGCTCGATTCCGGTCCACCGCTCCGAGGTGTACGAGGAGATCCAGCGCGCCAACCGCGGCGCTGCCGCCGGCGAGGGCCCTCCGGCCGGGGCCAAACCGCGCATCGCGCCGCTGGGGCGCGGTCCCAAGCCGCCACGGGAAGGCCGCGCGGGATAAGCGGCCGCCCGTCCCCGGGCTCGACGCTCCCGGTGTGGTATACTTTACGGGTTGCCCCGCTCCGGCGGGGTTCACTTCACCGGCCCGGAGGGCCGGGGTGGCCTCCGCAAGCGCGATGCGAGCGGAAGCCGATGCGCCCAACAACGGTGCCATGGACGGCAGCGCGGGCTCAGAAAGGTTCTTCCCAACCATGGCATCAGGCGTAACCATGCGCGCTCTTCTGGAGGCGGGCGTCCATTTCGGACACCAGACCCGCCGCTGGAATCCGAAGATGAAGCCGTACATCTTCCAAGAGCGCAACGGTATCTACATCATCGATCTCTCGAAGACGTTGGCGATGCTCAACCACGTCTACGACGCCGTCAAGGAGATGTCGCGCGCGGGCCGCGTCGTGCTCTTCGTCGGCACCAAGAAACAGGCGCAGGACGTCGTCAAAGAAGAGGCCGAGCGCGCCGGCACGTTCTTCGTCAACCAGCGCTGGCTGGGCGGTACGCTGACGAACTTCGCGACGATTCAGAAGCGCATCTCGCGGCTGCGCGAACTCGAGGGGATGCGCCAGCAAGGCACTTTCGATCTGCTTCCCAAGAAAGAAGTCGCGCGGCTGACCGACGAGCTCGAGAAGCTCGAGAAGTTTCTCGGCGGCATCAAAGACATGCATCGGCTTCCGGACGCCGTCTTCATCGTCGATCCGAAGAAAGAACGGATCGCCGTCATGGAAGCGCGAAAGCTGAACATCCCGATCATCGCCGTGATCGACACCAACTGCGACCCCGACGAGATCGACTACGCGATCCCCGGCAACGACGACGCGATCCGCAGCGTGCGGCTGATGGTCTCGACGATCGCCAACGCGATCATCGAAGGCAAGACGGAGGTCGAATCGGCCTACGATGCCGCCGATTACGAGCAGCCGTACACCGAGATCGAACCCGAACCCGAACCTGCCGCTGTCTGATTCCCGGCGAGAGACGACGTGAACACCGCATATAAACCCAGCGCCGACGAGATCAAACGTCTGCGCGAAGAGTCGGGCGCCGGGATGTCGGACGTCCGCAACGCCCTGCTGTGGGCCGAAGGAGACTTCGAGCGTGCGCGAGCGCGGCTCGGCGATCTCGGCCAAGCCAAAGCCGAGAAGAAAGCCGAACGCGCCGCCAACGAAGGTCTGGTCGGTTCGTACATCCACGCCGGCGGCAAGATCGGCGTGCTGGTGGAAATCAACTGCGAGACCGACTTCGTGGCGCGCAACGAGCGTTTCCGCGATCTCGTGCGCGACGTCGCGATGCACGTCGCCGCGATGTCGCCGCAGTACCTCGACCGGGCCTCGGTCCCGCAGGCCGTCGCGGCCGAAGTGACGGCGGAGCTCGAGAAGACCGTGCCGCCCGGCAAGCCGCCCGAGATCGTCGAGAAGATCGTGAGCGGAAAACTGAACAAGTGGTACGAGGAGCATACGCTGCTGGAGCAGCCGTTCGTCAAAGACGACGCGCAGACGGTCGGGGAACTCGTGAACTCTGTCTCGGGCGTCCTGGGCGAAAAGATCCGCGTCCGCCGTTACGTCAAATTCGCTCTGGGTGAGGAGTAGCGAGACGAGCTTGTCGAGTCCGGCGTATCAGCGCGTCCTGCTCAAACTTTCCGGCGAGGCATTCGCCGGGAAGGGCGGCGACGTTGACGTCGACACGACCACCTCGATGGCGCGCGAGATCGCGCAGGTCCACGCCGACGGTGTCTCGCTCGCCATCGTGGTAGGCGGCGGAAACATCTGGCGCGGGAAGCCGCACGAAGCTGCCGGCATGGATCGCGCTACGGCTGACTACATGGGGATGCTGGCGACGGTGATCAACGCGCTGGCGCTGCAGGACTCGTTGGAGCGGATCGGCGTCCCGTCTCGCGTGCAGACCGCGATCGCGATGAATGCGATCGCGGAACCCTACATTCGCCGCCGCGCGATCCGTCATCTCGAAAAAGGGCGCGTCGTCATCTTTGCGGCCGGCACCGGCAACCCGTACTTCACCACCGACACGACGGCGGCGCTGCGCGCGGTCGAGGTCGGTGCGCAGGCGATTCTCAAAGCAACCAAGGTCGACGGCATCTACAGCGCCGATCCGTTCAAGGATCCGGCCGCGACGAAGTTCGAACACCTCGATTACTTGCGGGTGCTCGAATTAGGGCTGGACGTCATGGATTCGACCGCGCTCACGCTATGCATGGACAACGGTCTGCCGATCGTGATCTTCGACATGTTCAGCCCGGGCAACATCCGCCGGGTCGTCATGGGGGACGACATCGGGACGGTCGTCTCGCGGAGTACGGTTCGGGCGGACGCCGAAGGGGTGAGCCATGCTCGATGACATCTACCGCGACAGCGACGCCAAAATGGGGAAAGCGCTCGAAGCGACGCGTTCCGACTTCGCGTCCATCCGTACCGGTCGCGCGGCACCCTCGCTGCTCGACCGCCTGCACGTCGAAGCGTACGGCGCGACCGTCCCGCTGAAGCAGGTCGCCAGCGTCAATTCTCCCGACGGCCGCTCGCTGCTCGTGACGGCGTTCGACAAGAACCTCGTCGGCGCGATCCGCAAAGCGATCGAAACGAGCGATCTGGGGCTGAATCCGAACGTCGACGGTGCGTCGATCCGGCTTTCGATCCCACCGCTCACTGAGGAGCGCCGCAAAGACCTCGTCAAGATCGTGCGCAAGAAGTCGGAAGAGCACAAGGTGGCGGTCCGCAACATCCGGCACAAGGCGATCGACGAGATCAAAGCGCTCGCGAAGAACCATGAGATCACCGACGACCAGATCAAACGCGGCCAGGATCAAGTGCAGAAGCAAACCGACAAATACATCAAGCAGATCGACGATCTCGTAGGCGGCAAAGAAAAGGAGATCATGGAGGTCTGATGCCGGCCGATTTCGCGCTGCTCCCTTGGATCGATGCGCGCGCGATGCTCGGCGACCGGCCGCTGCGCATGCGCGTGCTCACGCCGCCGTATCCGGCGATCGGGACCGGCACGCTGCGCTGCTTGCGCTTGCGGGCGCCCTCCGACGCCGGCGCGTGGGAGCTGGTGGTCGGTTACGACGGCTACGAGCGGATCGTATGAGCGCATCTGAGGTCGCCGCACCGAGCGCGACCCCACTGCTGCGGCCGCCGCGCGGCGTCGTGCTCGATCCGGCGCAGATGCCGCGCCACGTGGCGATCATCATGGACGGCAACCGGCGCTGGGCGCGCGCGCGGCGGCTGCCGGCGATCGAAGGACACCGGCGGGGGATCGTCGCGCTGCGCGAGGTGACGCAAGCCGCAAGCGATTGGCGCATCCCGATGGTGACCGTGTACGGCTTTTCCAGCGAGAACTGGAAACGCGATTCGACCGAGATCTCGCTCCTGCTCGATCTGTGCGTCTACTTCGCGGAGCACGAGCTCGACGAGCTGCGGCGGAACAACGTCCGCGTGCGGGTGATCGGCAAGTACCGCCAGCTCCCGCCCGCCTCACGCGACGCGCTTGACCGGCTGATCGCGAAAACCGCGGAGAATACCGGACTCGAGCTGTGCCTGGCCGTCAACTACAGCGCGCGCATCGAGCTGCGCGATGCGATCGCGCGGATGATGGCCGACGTCCAAAGCGGAGCGCTGGCACCCGATGCGATCGAAGAGGACACCGTCTCCACGTACCTCGCCACGGCGGGGATGCCGGATCCCGATCTGCTGATCCGCCCCGGCGGCGAATCGCGGCTCTCAAACTTTCTGCTGTTCCAAATCGCGCACGCGGAGCTCGTGCTGCGCGACACGTTTTGGCCGGACTTCTCCCGCGATCACTTCGCCGAGGCGATCGCGGAGTACCAGCGCCGCCGCCGTTTCGCCGGAGAGGTATGACCTCGACGACGACGGCCCCGGCGACGGCTCCGCTCGGCTCAACGCCAAAGGCCGCCGTCAGCCCGCGCCGCGTCCTCATCGGGCTGCTGCTCGCGATCGTCGGCTTCAGCTGCGTTGCCTGGTCGCCGGCGTTCACGTTCCTGGTGCTGCTGATCGCGACCGGATGCGTCTACGAATTCGCCGGACTCTCCGCCCGCAAAGGCCCGCAGCTAGAGGTTCCGGTCGCGATGGTGGCCGTGTGGGCCTACATCCTGCTCGCGCATTTCGGTCTCCTCCACCGCTACGAAGGGATGCTGCTCGCGGCGACGGTCGTCGTCGCGCTGGCGACCGCGACGTTCACCGGCGAAGGGGGATACTTCGCGCGCAGCGGTTACACGCTGCTCGGCGTGCTCTACATCGGCAAGCTGCTGACGTACTTCATCGCGATTCGCGCGCTGCACAACGGCGTGTTTTGGACCTGCTGGATCATCGTGCTGGTCGCCCTGACCGACATCTTCGCGATGCTCGTCGGAACCGCGATCGGCCGTCACAAGCTGACGCGGCTCTCGCCGCACAAGACGGTCGAAGGCGCGCTCGGCGGTCTCGTGGCGGCCGTCGCCGCCGGAGCGGCGATCGCGCTCTTCCCGGCGCTGCACGTGGCCTGGTGGCAGGGCGCGATCGTCGGCGCGATCACGTCGATTGCTGCCCAGGCCGGCGATCTCGTCGAGAGCGGTCTCAAACGTGATGCGAAGGTGAAGGACGCCGGCTCGCTGATCTCCGGCCACGGCGGCGTGCTCGATCGCTTCGACTCGTACATTTTCGCCGGCGTCGCGTTCTACTTCGCGCTGTTTTTGATCGGCGTCATCTCCAACAACCGGCTGGTGGCGTCGTGAGCGTCCGTCGCGTTGCGATACTCGGTTCGACCGGCAGTATCGGGCGCCAGACGCTGGACGTCATCGCGCGTCATCCCGAGCGCTTTGAAGTGGCCGGCCTCGCTGCCGGAAGCAACGTCGAGCTGCTCGCAGCGCAAGCGCTCCAGTTCCACCCGCTGATCGTTTCGGCGGGAACCGAAGCGGCCGCGCGCGAGCTGAGTGTCCGCATCGGCGCGGACGGCGCGCGCGTCGCGCACGGCGCCGATGGCCTGCTCGCGGTCGCGTGCGAGTCCGGTGCGGATCTTGTCGTCGCCGCGACGGACGGCGCGGTTGCGTTCGACGCCGTGTTCGCCGCGGTCTCCGGGGGCATCGACATCGCGATTGCCAACAAAGAACTGATCGTCGCGGCGGGCGATCTGCTCGTCGCGGAAGCCGCACGCAGCGGCGCACGGCTGCTGCCGGTCGACAGCGAACACTCGGCGATCTTTCAGTGCCTGCAAGGTGCCCCGCTCGAGCGCGTGGCCGCGATCGTGCTCACCGCCTCCGGCGGTCCGTTCTGGGAGCGCTCGCAGGCCGAGATCGACG
>Ga0302326_10029003_pt1 | contig 11123 bp, 13 predicted proteins | sample Palsa_T0_3_FD_202264 | JGI IMG/M metagenome (GOLD analysis project Ga0302326, IMG submission 202264) | Peat permafrost microbial communities from Stordalen Mire near Abisko, Sweden - Palsa_T0_3 | ecosystem: Environmental > Terrestrial > Soil > Palsa > Peat permafrost | place: Sweden: Abisko...
AGTTAGAGGCCATTTGACTTGCGGCCCTTGCCTTGCTCACCAATGGCCGCGGTGCACAACTTGGTCGAAGGGCCGCCGGTCCAAGTGGCGCAGCGGCGCCAGCGGCCGGTCGGCCGGATAACCGAGCGCAAGGAGGTAGGCGCAGTAGTGGTCACCGGGCACGCCGAGGATGGCCCTGGCCTTGTCTTGGTCCCCGATCGACGCGTGGCCACTGCCGATGCCCAGGTCGGTTGCGGCAATAGCCATGGCCATAACAGCCTGGCCAATGTCGAACTGGTCGACCTCACCGGCCCCCACTTCCGCGGGTGTGGGGGCCACGAGCGCAACGGTGGCCGCTGAGGTGGCGACGTGCCCGGCGTATTGCCATACCGTCGCCAGCTCCTCGAGCTGGGCTCGTTCGGTGCAGACCACGAAGTCGCGGTGCTGGCGGTTCATGGCCGACGGCGCCGCCCAACCGGCCTTCAGCACCCGGTCCAGATCGGCCTGCGGAATGGGGCGGTCGGCGAAGGCCCGTACATTGCGACGGGCCATGATGGCATCCCAAGTTTCCATGGCCGAACGTTATCGCTGTGGAGCACGTTGGCTATGAGGCAGGTTGGCCGGCTTCGCCGGGGGCCGAGAGATGGTGTGGCCGGCCGTCCTTGCGCACACCACCAACGACGACGTTGCGACGCTCCGCCAGGAATGCCTCAATCTTTTCAATAGAAGCCATGGCTCACCGTACCAGGCACGATTACTTACTTAGAGACCTTGGCCGACGGATTGTCCACCTCTTCGAGCCTTGCCATCCGAGATGGCAACTCGGCACTAGACAGGTGGTACGGGGCATATGGATGTGCCGGTCAGATCGGCAGGCCATTGCCCAGGTTGCCGGACGTCGCTACCTATTTTAGGGAGCTAGTCTGACTCGGCCCACGCCACGCGTAGCGGTTCGCCTCTAGAACCAGCACTTTCCCATTACAGGCGTTGTCAAATGTCGATCATGACTACTTTTGGCGCTTGCAGCGGTGGCTCAGGGGAGGCAGCATAGGACATGGACCGGGTGCCAGTCGCCTCAGGTTGCCCCAGCGATCTACTCGAGCGGGCCAGCGAGTTAGCGGCGCTCGGCAAGGTGCTGATGTCCGTCCGAGAGAGTTCTTTCGGCCAGATGGTGCTCGTCGGCGGAGAGGCAGGAATAGGCAAGACGGCGCTCCTGCAGAGGTTCTGCGAAACGTTAAATCCGTCGGTGCGTCTGCTCCGGGGTTCCTGCGACCCGCTTTTTGCCCCTCCACCGCTCGGCCCACTACTTGCCATCGCCGAGAGTCTCCAAGGAAAGCTCAAGCAAATCGTGCGAAGCGGCTCGGCACCGCACGATGTGGCGCTTGCGTTGGCCAGGGAATTTCGTTCGCTTTCCCCTTCGGTATTTATCCTTGAGGATCTCCATTGGGCCGATGAGGCGACATTGGACGTTTTGATGCTTTTGGCTCGACGGGAGGAGACGGTCCCAGTGCTGATCGTGGTCAGCTACCGAGATGAGGGGCTCGACCGCGCTCACCCACTTCGACGCTTGTTGGGCGAGTTTGCTGCCGAGCCCAGTGCTGCGGCTGAAGCTAGCTCCTCTCTCGGCGGGGGCAGTTAGCGAACTCGCCCGGCAGCACGGCGCCGACGGCAGGGACCTGTATGAAAAGAATGCAGGCAACCCGTTTTTCGTGATTGAGGCCCTCGCCTCTGGCGTGGGCGAGATCCCGCCGACGGTTCGGGACGCCGTCCTCGCCCGAGTTGCACCACTAAGCGGCCCCGCGCGCGGGCTCCTCGAGGCGGTTTCGGTCATACCGCAGCGAGCCGAGCTCTGGTTGCTGGGCCCTCGCCGGTCGAGGGGTCGACTCCCTCGACGAATGCATCACCTCGGGCATGCTTGTCTCAGACGCTGCTGGGGTGGCCTTCCGGCACGAGCTTGCCCGACTGGCCGTCGAAGACTCTGTGGGCGTGGCGCAGAAGGTGGACCTGCACCGCAAAGCCATTGCCGCGCTCTCTAAAGCACCGACGATCGGTTTGGATATGGCGCGGCTCGCCCACCATGCTGACGCGGCGGGCGACGCCGGGGCAGTCGTGCTGTTCGCCCTCCCGGCGGCCGAACGAGCCGCCTCGGTGGGTGCGCACCGGGAGGCCGCCGCCCAGTACGCCCGAGTGCTCAAGTTCGGCGTTGCGTTGAAGTTGGATGAGCGTGCCGAGATCTGGGAGCGCCGTTCACATGAGTGTTACTTGACCGACAAGAGCGACGAGGCAATTGCGGCCATCGAAGAAGCGCTGAAGTGTTATCGCGAGCTCGGGGACAAGCGTTGCGAAGGTGACGCGCCCGTTGGCTCTCAGAGGTGCTCTGGTGCCCCGGACGGACCAAGGAGTCCGCGGCGGCAGCGGCAGAGGCCATTTCGCTGTTAGAGCCACTGCCCCCTGGACGCGAGCTGTCCAAAGCGTACGCGAAGATGGCGATGACTTGCGCGGCTGCGGCGCGAGATGAAGAAGCGGTTGTATGGGCAAAACGCTCTCTCGAGATCGCCGAGAACCTCGATGACACCGAGACCTCTTTCTACGCCACCGCCTACCTCGCCACTTGCGAGCCCGAAGATGAAGGATTTGAACGCTTTGAACAGACGCTCGGAGGCGCTCAGCGCGCCGGCTGCGCCGAGGCGGTCGGGCGGGTTGTCAGCTCGCTGGTCGGGAGAGCCGTTCGGACGTGCCGTTATGAAGTGGCCGCTAGGCACCTAGACCTTGGCCTCGAGTACTGCGGCGCCCACGGCCTCGAGCTCTCTCATCTGTACCTGCTTGCCGACCGTGCCCGCTTGGAGCTTGCGCAAGGGCGTTGGTCCCGAGCCGCCGAGACGGCCGCCCTGGTCTTGGGCGTCCCCCGGACCTCGACGACCCCTCGGATCATGGCCTTGGTGGTGCTTGGCTTGGTGAGAGCCAGGCGGGGGGACCCTGGCCACCGGCCCCTGCTTGACGAGGCCTGGGCGTTGGCCGAGCCCACTGAAGAGTTGCCGCGTCTCGGGTTCGTAGCGGTCGCCCGGGCAGAGGCCGGCTGGCTCGCCGGTGACCCCCAGGCCGTAGCGTCAGCTATACAAGCAGCGCTCCCACTAGCTCTCGAACTCAGAGCGGGCTGGTTCGTAGGCGAACTGGCGCAATGGTGCCGTCGCGTCGACCTCCGCGGGGGCAGTCCTCAGGGCTCATGCGGGCCCTACCGCTTACAACTCGCTGGGGAATGGGAACGCGCCAGCGCCCTATGGACGGAGATGGGCTGTCCCTACGAAGCTGCGCTCGCGCTCATGGACTCAGACGAGGAGGAACCATTGCGGCGAGCCCTCGATGCCCTGCAACGGCTTGAGGCGCGACCAGCGGCGGCGATCGTCGCCCGTCGCCTCCGCGAACGGGGAGCGCGATCTCTGCCCCGGGGGCCACGTCCGGCTACGCGAAAGAACCAGTTCGGTCTGACCCGACGCGAGCTCGACGTGCTCGCTTTGGTCAATGCCGGCTTGCAGAACGGCCAAATCGCCGATCAGCTCGTCGTGTCCGTGCGGACTGTTGACCACCACGTCGAAGCCATCCTCCGCAAGCTCGGGGCCCGGACTCGTTCCGATACGCAGGCGGCGGCGAAGGTCCTGGGCCTAATGGGCCCGAACCGGTAGCGCGTCCGGTCACCCCGCACCAGATATCGGCCCGCCAACCTGACGACTAAACTGCCCGTTTTGTCTAAGGAGTGCGCCTGTCGGTCGGCCTTAGGTGGTGGCGGGCTCGAAAATAGGTAACCCAGCCGCCAAATGGGGCAACGGTTACCGATGCCTCCGAGTTTGTTCTTCGTGAAACTGATTATGCCGGGCCGAATGGCTGGCGTTAGTCGGAGGAGGTCGTAGTTTCATGAGGAATGCTCGTCGCGCCGTGCTTATTGCGAGCATGGCTCTATCAGGTATGGTCGGCCTAACCGCGGGTACGGCCAACGCCGACAACTGGCAGACGCCCGCCACCACCTGTTCGGGCCGCGACCTATCGAGCGGCGTTTACGAAGGGCTCATCATCACGGGAGAGTGCGCCCTACGCGCCGGGACAACCGTCGAGGTAGACGGGAACTTGAGCCTGGCCTCCGACGCCACTTTCGATGCGGCCAGTACGGGCAGCCTTCGCGTCATCGGCGACATAAGAGTGGTAAAGGGGCCAGCCTGTGGCTCGGGTGCCCGCTCGCCTCGGTCCCGGGCGACCGTGCAGCAGGAGGCGACGATTCGCGATGCACCGCCAAGACAAACGACGTTGTCGAAGGCAGCGTCGTCGCGGATCACCCGCGGGCACTGCGTCTAGATGGCGACACGATCTGGGGCAGCTTGATCTCCATCGGCGGCGGGCCTGGGGAGGAGGAGACCCCATACGTGAGCTTCCCGGTCGAGGACAACGGCATCCGAGGTGACGTGAGCATCACCGGCTGGAGGGGGCTTGGTTCGATTTCATTGGCAACGTCTCCTTCGGAGGCGTCCTGCTGGCCGGCATGGAAGGCGCCAATCGCGGTTCCACCGAGATAATCGCCAATGCGGTATCTGACAATTTGATCTGCCTCAGCGACTCGCCCGCTGCCCACGCAGGCGGCTCCGACGAGGTCGCCAACTTCGTGGGCGGTCAGGAGATGGGCCAATGCGTTGGACTTTAGGCGCACGTCACAGTGAGCAGCGCATGACGGGCTCGCTATCTGCGTCGTTGGCGACCGTCGCGTCGCTCCTCGCCCTGACCGTGACGACCCAGACCGTCGTGGTGCCCTCGGCGTCGGCGGCAACGGTCTTGTTCGCTTTCGCTGCGGGTGGTGCACCCGCGAGCCAGACCTCCTGTCCGGCCAGCTCAGTCGTTCCGGAGCGATGTTCTCTGGCTCTGGCCTTGTCCTTGGCCGGACCGGGGGATACGGTCGAGCTGGCCACTCCGGGTGGCGGAGGCGTGTACCGGGGAAACTGGCGGGTGTCAACCGAGAGCACTTCGGCGGCTCGACCCGTAACGATCGAGCCGGCCAGCCCGGGGACCAGACCCGTGTTGAGCGGCAACGGCGGGCAGACGGCGGGCTGTGGGACGCCGTCATGCGACGGCCCGGTGCTAACTGTGGGTGCCGGGGTGCACCTGGACCTGCGCGATGTTGTTATAAACGACGCCAGCAATACCACTAGCGGGATGGGCGGCGCGGTCCAGAACATCCGAGGCGGCGTCGTTAACATCTCTGGGTCGGCGTTCATCGGCGACCATGCAAACGCTAACGGGGGTGCGGTCGATAACGCCGACGAAAACGGAACGGGCACCCTCACGGTTTCGGGCTCGACCTTCTCCAATGACTTCGCTGTCAATGCTGATGGTGGTGCCATCGCCAACGCTGATATGGGCGGCACCGGCCAGGTCAGCGTGACCGACAGTAGCTTCTATGACGATGGCGCCCTGAGCGGCGATGGCGGCGCCATCGACAACGGCGACACCGGAGGCAAGGGCACCCTGGTCGTGACCGGCTCGGTCTTCGAGCAGAACGCCGCCGGCCGGGCGGGCGCCATCGGCAACGGCGACAATGCTAGCGGCACCCTCACGGTCGCCAGCTCGAGCTTTGTCACCGACGTGGCCGCCACAGACGACGCAGGCGCTATCGACAACGCTGACTGGGGCGGCCACGCCACCGCCCACATCACCACGTCCACCTTCTTCGGTGACGACACGACAGGCAATGGCGGAGCTATCGACAACGCCGACAGCGAGACCACGAGCCAGGGCACGATCTACATCTCCGACTCCACCTTGTACGGCAAACAGCTGACGTGTATGGCGGGGCGATCGACACCGGCGACGGCGGTCACGGGACCGTCGTCCTGTGGGCCTCCACACTGTCCGACAGCACCGCCAACAACATGTTCCACGGCTTTGACCAACGAGGCGGGAGCAACATCCATAACGGTCGTTCCGGGACAATCTGGCTAGCGGCAAACATGATCAACGGTCCATGCCGAACTGACGGAGGCACATGGAAAGATGAGGGTTACAACGTAGGCAAGGGGGGCACGTGCCTTCACCACGGACCGCACGACATCAGTCACGGGGCTCAGTACCTTCACGGGCTCGGCAACAACGGTGGGTCGACCAAGACAGACGTGCCCACCAGCGCCAACCCGGGCATCGGAGCTATACCGTACGGTGCTAACGCCGCTCTGGGCCACCTGCAGGTCCCGTTATGTCCGACCACCGACCAGCGCGGGACCTACAGCCCAGGCGGACAGCCCTGCGACACCGGGGCTGTCCAGCTCTAATACCGTCCTGCTCGCCAGATCACCTTTCCTCGGGAGGGCTCGGTGCTGGTCATCGTCAGCTGTGTGCTACAGACCGGTCATATCCGGCTAGAAAACGCTCGGTTTACTTAGAAACCTTGGATGACGGCTTGTCGACTTCTTCTAGCCACACAGGTGCGTGCCGCTTGGCCCAGGCGCGGCTGATCCTGCCGGTGAAAATGGAACGCAATGCGGGAGGATGCGTGAGAGCCATGAAGATATGGCCCACAACTACTACGAAAAATCCCAAGGCCACGATGTCGTGGATGAAAGTGGCGCCTGTGCGCCAAGAAAGTGCGAAGTAGTAAGGCCAGTGCATTACTGCGCCCGTCATGAGCATGACGATCATGGTGCCGCCGACAATCGCCGCGTTGAGCTTCTGGCCGGCGTTGAACTTTCCTATGGCCAGCTTGTCGGTGGGCTCCCAGTGGACACTGCGCCTCAGCCATTCTCGGTCGTCTGAGCTCCAGCGGTTTAGCCGCTTCAGGTCGGCCCGCAGGCCCTTGCCCCAGGAACCCGCAAGGCTGATGATGAGAGGCAAAGGCAGTGCAAGGCCCGCATCGACGTGGATGCGCACTACGAGCACCCTGCGGCCGACGAAGCCGACCAAGGCCGGGATGTAGAGGGCGGCTCCGGTGAAGATCAAGATGATAAAGCCGATCGCCGTCAACCAGTGGGCGACGCGTTCTACCCAGTCGAAGCGGAGCAGCTGGCTGCTGCTGCGCGCCGTCCTAGTTGATCGGCGTGTCGTCGCGGCCATTGCTTCGCCCGATCCAGGCGTTCAAGTCGTACCCGTACTGCTCCCAGTACCCACTGCCTTCTACAGCAGTGACAGAAATCTTGCTAAGCCACTTTATGGACTTGTACCCGTACATCTCAGGGATGTACAGCCGGACCGGGCCACCATGCGGGCGCGTAACGGGGGCGCCAAGCATCTGGTATGCAATTATGACGTCGGGCAGCCTCGCCTGGTCCATGGTGAGGCTCTCTGAGTAAACGCCGTCGAAGGATTCGAAAAAGATGGCCTTGCCCTCCGAGGCCACACCTGCCTGGTCCAACAAGTAACCAAGCTGTACGCCGGTCCAGTGCACATCGGGCACCCGCCAGCCGGTTACGCACTGGAAATCCCTCACAAGCTTGGTTGGAGGCATCGCCTCGAGGTCGGCCACCGTGAGGCTTAGAGGCTTGTCGACCAACCCGTCGACGACGAGGTGGTAATCAGGTGGCACCTCGGGGAACCCGCTGGTCACCGTATAAAGCTGAAAATAATCTGAACCCGGTATAAGGTCGGCAATCCCCGAGCCCGAGCCCGAACTGAGCGGCTGCAGCACATCGGCAACCCACCCGTCTACCGGCGCCCCGAACACCACCCCGAGAGCACCAATTCCGGCCATGCCTAAAACGACACGCCGGCCAATGGGCTTTCCTCTTTGAGTACCACCTTCGGGTTCCGGCACTGACTTCATGTTCGCGCCAACCTAGCGCTACCGTGGCGCGCCCTCTGCGACCGCGCCCGCGGGGCGTTACTTGATGCGCAGCTCGTCGCGGAAGACCCGCGTCCTACCGAGTTCCACGATTTGGCGTGCGATCGCCTTGAACGCTTCGGCAGCTTCGGAGCTCGGCTCGGCCACGACGATCGGCCGGCCCGAGTCGCCACCCTCGCGTATTGCCGGGACCAGGGGTACCTGGCCAAGAAGTGGCACACCGAGCTCCTCGGCGAGCTGAGCGCCGCCACCGTTGCCGAATATCTCGTACCTCGAGCCGTCGGGGCCGCTGAACCAGCTCATGTTCTCGATCACCCCGCGCAGAGGCAGGTTCATCTTGCGGGCCATGTAGGCGCTCCGCTGCGCCACCCGCTTGGCAGCAGCCTGGGGTGTCGTCACGACGTAGACCTCGGACGCGGGCAGGTACTGGGACATGGACAGGGCCACGTCGCCGGTACCGGGAGGCATGTCCACCAGCAGGAAATCAGGGGCCCCCCAGTCCACGTCGGAGAGGAACTGCTCGAGAGCTTTGTGCAGCATCGGGCCCCGCCAGACGATGGGCTGGTCTTCGTTTGCAAAAAAGCCCATTGACATGACCCGAACACCGAACGCTGTTGGCGGTTGCACCTTGCCGTCGCTCATGGTCAGGCCGCCGCTCGTTTCCGGTGTGCCCACGAGCCCGAGCATCGCTGGGACCGAGAACCCATAGACGTCGGCGTCGAGGATCGCGACAGAATGACCTGCGCCTGCCAGGGCCACCGCCACGTTAACCGTGACAGATGACTTGCCAACACCGCCCTTGCCCGAGCTCACGCCGATCACCCGGGTCTGGCCCGGTCCGGAGGAGAACGGGCCCAAAGCCACTTGGCCATCCTACTTGGGCCCGAGGGGTGCCAACCGCAGGTACGATGTTTCACAATGGTGCAGCTCGCAGAGGAGGCTGTGGCCGTAGAGGCCCACGTAAGCCCTGCTGATGCCGGGGGCGCCAAGAAGCCGCTCAGCGGGAGCGAGTTCTCGGCTGTGGTCGCCGCGGTTACTTCCGCGTTCGGGGACCCGACCCGGAGGCAGGTCTACCTGCACGTGCGCGACTCGGCCTCGGGAGTGACCGCCTCGCAGGTGGCAGTGCGTTTTTCGCTCCACCCCAACGTCGCTCGCCACCACCTGGACAAGCTGGCAGCAGGTGGGTACCTCGAGGTCTTCAGCGCTCGGGCTGCGCATGGGGGGGGCGGGGCCGCCGGCGCCGGACGGCCGTCGAAGCTTTACAGGGCGAGTGGGCCGACCCCGGTCCTCGAAACCTCCAGCCGGGGAGAGGAGCTCCTCGTAGCACTTCTTGGAGGCGCGCTCGCACTCCTGCCGCAACAAGCAGCTGAGGAAATGGCGGAACAAGTGGGCTTCGCGTACGGGTGCAAATTGGCCGGCTCAATGGCCGGCGGCGACGGCCAGCGTTCCTTGCGGTCAGCACTGCGTGCTGTCGCTGACGCCCTGACAGCCCACGGATTTTCGGCCCATGCGGAAGAGAGGGGCCGGTCCCTAGCGCTCGTAAAAGATGCCTGCCCATTTTTTGATGCAGCCTTGCAGCACCCGGTCATCTGCGCCGTGGACAGGGGAATGGTAAGAGGGATGTTGAGCGCTTTGTACGGTGGGACAACGAGTCTGGCTGAGTCGTCGTCCCGGGCAATGGGTGACCAGAGTTGCACCACATGCCTGTCTCTGGGTGTCTAACACCCGATATTGCAGCAATTTTGTGACAAGATCAGGAAATGCCGGACGGGGAAAACATGACGTCAACTGAGATGACGAGACCGCTCGAGGCAGGGGTCCGTGTGAGCCTGGAACTACCTGAGGCCGGGACCTGCGTTGCAGTCGTCGCTTCGACGGGTGAGACGAGCCTGGTGCTCGACCTTCTCGACGACATCCTGGAAGGCGAACTCGAGCCCGGCTCAACGTTCGACCTGTTCATGCCCCGTTCCGAAGGCATCTACCACTGGCTTTGCTCGCTCTCCGCGGCGCCCGAGGGCCAAAGGGCCGAGGTCGAGCTGCTGAACTCTGCGATGTTCGTGCAACGCAGGCTCGAGCGCAGGGTGGAAGCAGAGGTACGCGCCCAGGTCAGGCGGATCCACTCAGCGCGGCGCGGGCGGCCATACGAACTGACCGTCGCCGACCTCTCCCACGGCGGCTTGAAACTCGAAGGCCCCCAACAGCTGAGCACGGGTGACACCCTCGAGGTCACGATGGACCTGGAGGCACCCGTGCAGGTAATGGGCAGAGCCGTGATGGCTTACCCGACGCCGACGGGCTCTTGGGTGGCACATGTAAGTTTCCTCGAAGGCCAACGCGAGGTGATCGACGTAGTCGACGCGTACGTCGCCCGCCAGTTGCGTCAGCGCTCCTCCTGAGGTCCGCAACCGCCGCATAAGGCGCGAAGCCGGCAACCGACGAAGCCTTTTCAAGGCGCGAGTCGAGCCGCGCCGATAGACATCTCGAGGCCGGTTTGTCGGCAGGAGCCCATAGGCCAAGCAGCGGCCCAGGTAAACCGATCGCCAAGTCGGACCAGCAGCTGAGCACAACGAGGAGAAAATGACAGCCGTAGCCGCTATCGCAGGGCCGCTGGAAGCCGGGACGCGAGTCGGTATAGAGCTACCCCGGGCCGGTGCCTGTGCTGCGCAGGTAGCGGCATGCGACGGCAAGACGTTGATGCTCGAGTTGCTGGAAGAACTACCGGCGGGGAGCCTGGAAGAAGGGTCGGTTATCGACCTGACCATGTCCCTGTCGTGGGGGATGTACAAGTGGCTCTGCCTCGTCTGTTCCCAACCGAGCGAACGCAAGGCCGAGATCCAGCTGCTCGATGCCCCGATGTTCATACAGCGCCGGCTGGACCCGAGGGTGGGTGCCGGTGTACCGGCTGACATTCGCACAGTTCGCTCGGCGGTGTTGGGGCAACCTCACGAAGCGATCGTTGCCGACCTGTCGCATGGAGGCCTCAAGCTCGAGGCTGCCAAGCAACTAAGGGCGGGAGACGTCATCGAGGTGAGCATGGACCTTTCGGCCACTCTCATTACCTTTTCGGGGGCGATCTCTCTTATGGGCCGTGTTGTCATGGCTTACCCCTCTACCCGCAGTGAGGAAGCCGGCAGTACCGATGCCCACGTCTGCTTCCTGGAGGGACAGCTGAAAGCCATTGAGGCTGTGGACCGCTTCGTTGCCCAACAGCTCAAATGCCGCTGGAACGGCTGAGCGAAAACTGGGGCGCTAAGGAAAACTGAGCCGCCTGAAAACCTCGCGCGCAATAGCTGGTTTTACCAGCGGTGATGGGTCATCCCGCTGCTACCTACAAGGC
>Ga0302326_10029004_pt1 | contig 11123 bp, 7 predicted proteins | sample Palsa_T0_3_FD_202264 | JGI IMG/M metagenome (GOLD analysis project Ga0302326, IMG submission 202264) | Peat permafrost microbial communities from Stordalen Mire near Abisko, Sweden - Palsa_T0_3 | ecosystem: Environmental > Terrestrial > Soil > Palsa > Peat permafrost | place: Sweden: Abisko...
CTATTTCAGTATGCAGTACTGGCATGACTTCGTCTTCAACGACATCCACTGCAACACCTGCGGCGCCGACTCGGGGGGCTTCGAAGGTCTGGGCTTTTACGGCAGCCAGGCCGGTAATCGAGGCGCCTACTACAGCCTGAATACCTGGTATCTCGACAAGACCTGGGGCGACGGCGATTTCCTCGATACGCAGCTGTCGGTGATCTACGAGTGGCAATTCCAGGACTGGTGGATTCGGCCCAAAGTAACCTACCAGTTCAACGACAAAACGACGGGTGCGGTTGGCTTTAATATCTTTGCCGGCGGTTTCCAGACCCCGTTTGGCGAATATACCAACGCCACGAACATCTTTTTTGAATTCACGCGGGTGCTATTCTAGGGGCTCACATCGCATCGGCCGACAGCCCGCAGTCGATCGGCGCGGCGGTGCGCCTTCCCGCGAAGGGTCCGCGAAGAATCAGTTGGGTATCTCACTGCTCGGAGGGAACAGCATCATGAGGCGTTTAGGCTTCATACAATTCATCCTTGCTCTTATATTCGTCGTCAGCAGCGTCGGCATGGCCGCTGATGAAAGCGAACTGACCAATTGGCCGCCGCCGCCCACGATGATCGCGGGCAAGCCGTACAGCATCACGCCCGGCAAGGATCCCGGCACCTTCGTGGTCAAATGGGGCGACGAGCAGATGCTGTGGAAGCCCAAAGATTACATGCAGGCGAAATACAAGCAGATGGGCCCGGCCTTTTACGCCCTGTGGACACAAAAGGGCATGCCGCTGCCCTGGAACCTGCCGGTCGATCAGCGCGCCTCGCTCACCGCCGCCAGGTACATCGAGATGTGCAACGGCACCTTCGAGTACGCGCCCTACGCCAAGAATTATTGGGATTCGGTAAGGGTCTTGATCTATCGGCCTGACGGCTCCCTGCGCGGCACCACCGATATGTTGGAAATGTATGCCGATAATTCGCTCGGCACTAACGGCGAGTATTTTTCATCCGACGAGGTAAACACCGTTCTGCGCAAGTACATGTGGGAATACACCAATCCGCCGGAAGTGCGCGGCGAAGGCGGCGTGACTACTACTTTCAAGGACCTCTCTCTGCCGCCGCAGGACACGCTCTACCTGCCGACGGTACGCAAGGTGCGCCGCCTGGCAGGCGCGGTTTCAAAGCAATATTTCCCCGGCCTCATCTACCGTTACGAAGATGTCTCGCATACCAATCCGCTGCCTGAGCTGAACTATAAGATTGTCGGCTTCCACCTGTTCAACCCGACGCCCGACATGAGCATGTCCTACAACAGCGATCACGTGTCCGACATTAAGCGGGTCGACGGGGCCGGCGATGTAGTCGTTGAAATCGAGACCACACCCAAGCCCGGCGTGAGCTGGTGGTATGCGAAGCGCATTATTTACTGCGGCCTTCAGGAAATGGCGTATCTCTACGACGTCGCCTATGACGCCAACGGCAAGGTCCTGCGCAAGAGCGGCCATCCGATCATGACTGGCGAGAAGCTCCACATGAAAACGACCGACGGACCGTGGGCTCCGGACTGGTACGCCGCGTGGGGCATGATGTCGGTGGAGAACTTCGACACCGGCTTCACTTCGGACGCCTATATTGTGATTGGCGGCTTCAACGCCGACCTTCCGAACTCATTTTTCACCGACAGCACGCTCTACCGCCAGCCCAAGAGCCTGCTCGAATGGACGCAGTAGCCAATTAGTCCTGGCGCCGCGGCGGCGAGCTCGCGAGGGAAAGGCGGAAGTTAGTTTTGAGTGACAAACTGACCAACGGTGAGAATCGCCGTGGGGACGATTCGCAGTACAGCGGTCTCGATTTGCGGCTGGCCCGGATGGCCCGGTTCTTTATCCGGCGCAAGCTGGCCGGACTCCTGCTGCAGATAATAATCGCCGGCTCCTGCATATGGGCGATCTCCGGCATGCGGCTGCGCGACGATCCCAACGCGTGGCCGCCCCATAGCGATCCGTTCGTTCAGCTCAACGATCGCATTTCCAGCAGCTTCAGCGGCGGCAATTCCGTCTCGATCGAAATGTCGGTCGATCACGGTACGGTCTACACCGTCCAGAATCTGACGACGCTGAAATCGATCACCGATGATCTCTTCCTCTTGAACGGCGTAATTCCCTATACGATCCGCTCGCTGGCAACGCTGGATTCCGAAAAATACGCCTTCCTCAACAAGGGCACGCCCGACGCCACGATGTTGATCACGCCGATCATGCCGCAGACGCCGACGACCGCGGCGGAGGTGAATGATATCCAGGCGTCTACGCAGGACAATCCGCTGCTAAACGGCGTGCTGGTCTCGAAGGACGGCACGGCGGCGCTCATCATGGCCGACTTCCGATCCAAGCAGCCGATCGGTGCGCGGGTTCAAATGGCGACCACCGAGCCGGTCGAAATCTACCAGCGTATTAACGATTTGCTGGCTAAATATGAGCGGCCGGGAATCGAGTTGCGCGCGGCCGGCACTCCGATACTTATCGGCTGGGTCAACAGCGCCGGCCTGAAGTATGTCGGAATCGGCTTTGCGGTCTTTTTGCTCACGATCGGGCTGATTCTATGGTACGGCTTCCGCACCATCAGCGGCGTCTTTCTGCCTCTGCGCGTGGCGCTGTTGGGTTCGCTGATGGGTTTCGGGCTCTATCGCCTATTCTTCGGGCCGACGCTCTACTCCGCTGCCGCATTGCTCGCACCCTTTATCGTGGTGGCCGCCGGCGCCTGCCATTCGGTGCAGTTCCTGTCGCGGTTCTTTTTCGAGGAATATCCGCGGCTGCAGAACGTCGACGACGCTATTGTCAGCACCTTTGTCTCGCGGTTGCGCCCGATGCTGGTCTCGCTGCTGTGCGACGTCATTCCGTTCGCCGTGATGGCGATGATCCCGTTCGAAAACGTGCGCGCTCTCGGCCTCGTCACCTGCCTCGGGCTGCTCTCGCTGACCGTCGACGAGTTCCTGATGATGATCCCGGCGCTGAGCTCGGTGACTTCCAAGGAATTGCAGGCTTCGAGCCGGCGCGCCGGTAAATCCGCGCGTACGCCCGGCCGTCTCGACGCGCTGCTCGCGCGCGTAGTCGGCCGCCTGATCAGCGACCGTGCGATGGGCGTCAAAGTGGTGCTCGTCTGCGCCGCCGTGACCGCGCTGTTCGGATGGGCCGTCGTAAGCGCGCCTGTTGGCCAGGACAACACTTACGCCGTACACAATTATCTCACCCATTCGTGGATGCGCAGCGATATCTACCGGATGGAGCGCGAGATAACCAATCGCTTCGGCGGCGTCTATCCCATGACCATCCTGATCGAGGCCAAGCCGGGAGCGACCAAGGTGCTCGAGCGCCCCGACGTCGAACAGGCGATCGATAGCCTGGCGATCTTCCTGCGCGCCCAGCGCGGAATCGGCAATGTCGCCGACGTCGCGATGCCGCTCAAGCTGCGCAACGAATTTATCCATGCTGACGATCCCGCTTACTTCCGCGTGCCCGATGAAATGGGCCTTGGCGAGGGTCTCGCCGGGATGGAAAACACCGAGCCCGGCCTGTTCGACGGGCTGTTCTCGTACGATTACAACTCGACCGTCGTCACCGCCTATGTTGCGAGCACCGACCCGGCCAACGTCTCTCGGCTGATCGACGCGGCCAAGGTGCACTCAAGCGAGCTGTTCGCCGGACTGCCGGTAACCGTTTCGGTCGCTGGCGGCGCGGTCGGAATCGCGGAGGCCTTCAACAACAATATCCGCTACTGGCTGATCGTCGGCGCCGTGCTTGGTGTGATCGGAACGACACTGCTGGCGATACCTTCGATCGGTTCCGTCGCGCTGGCCGCACTGCTGATCCTGCCGCTCGTGCTCGGCTCGATAATCGCCCTTGGCCTGATGGTGCTGGCGGGAATCGAGCTCAATTCCAACGCCGTCGCGGCGCTGGCGATTGCAAGCGGCGTCGGAATCGACTCGGAAGTCTACCTGCTCTACCGCGTGCGCGAGGAATATAAGCGCCTGGGTGACTTCAAAGAGGCGCTCGTGCAGGGCTATGTGAAAATCCGCCGTGCACTGATCGTTTCCAATGGCGCGCTGATTTTCGGCTGCATGATCCTGAGCCCCGTGCCGCTGTATATCGGCTACGTCGGCTTCGGCATGGGCCTGGTGCTCGCCCTGTGCTTCGTCATGAGCGCGGTGCTGTCGCCGATTCTATGGTCGTGGTTCGGCCGCAAGGTGGTCTCGGCTGGCGCTCCCGACACCGCCCCGCCGCTCAAGGATGAACCGCGCGTCGCACATCTGTAAGGCGCCGCCGCTGATCATTGTACGAGCGCGGCTGGAGCGCGCGTATGATTGCCGCGATCTGAATTCAAGCGCCGATTTCAAGCGCTCATTTCACGGAGGATGGCATGTCTACCCTGCACAGCGATCTGCTTGAAGCCGAGGTCCGCTACTACGACACCGGCAAGTATCGAACCCGCGCTATCGAAATCAACAATGGCAAGCTGCCGCTCATCCTGACTCACGGCGGCGGCGGCCACGCCGAGGCCTATGCGCGCAATCTCCGCCGGCTGAGCGAAGTCGCCCGCCCGATCGCGATCGATTTCATCTGGCACGGCCTGTCCTCCAAGCCCGCCTACTGGTCGAGCGATCCCACCGCCGAAAAGCACTGGCTCAAGCAGTTCACCGATCAGGTGCTCGACCTGATGGACCATCTGAAGATCGAAAAGGCCGTTATCGAGGGCGAATCGCTCGGCGGATGGGTCGCCTTCGATATGGGAATCAACCATCCCGATCGCACCGCCGGGCTGGTCCTGAACACCGCCTGGGGCATGCGCTTCGATTCGGGCACCGTCAAGGAAAGCGCGCTCGATCTCGACCTGCTGCGCGAAACCTCGGTGAACGCGCTGAACAATCCGACCCGCGAGACGATCCGCAAGCGGATGCAGTGGCTGATGCCGCTCGGCGGATTCACCGAGGAGCTGATCGACATCCGGATTGCGCTGTGGTCGCGTCCCGACACGCGTGCGGCGCTGCTCGACTACTATGCCCACCTGTTTGGCCCGCGAAATCAGGAGTTTCTTTTCACCGAAAACGACCTTACCCGCGTCAAGCCGCGCACGCTCATCCTGTGGACCGATCACAACCCGATCCACGGCGTCGACGCCGCCGAACGGATGCGCGAACTGATCCCAAATTCGACCGTTGGACTGATCAAGAATGCCGCCCACTGGCCGCAATGGGAGCAGCCCGAGGAGCACGACCGGCTGGTCTCGGACTTCATACGGTCCTTATAAATATGGTCTAATATTTCTTCGCACCCCGGAAAACGGCTAGTCACGAGGAGATATACCTGAGCGTTATGGCGGCGGCACATGAAGTCATCCTGCGGTTCGAGGATGGCGTCGAAAAGCGGATAACCGTCAATGCCGACGAGTTCGTACTCGACGCCGCCCTGCGCCAGGACATCCCGCTGGTCCATCAGTGCCGATCGGGGAGTTGCTCGACCTGTATCGCCGAGCTCATCGAGGGCGACGTCACGATGGATCGCGCGCGCGCCATCTCGCTCATCCCCTCCGAAATCGAGCAGGGGATGCGACTTTTGTGCAGCTCACGCGCCGGCGCCGACAGCGTCGTCCGGCTCGAGTATCCGAGCAACCTCCTCGACGCGCCCGGGCCCGAATTCTTCATGGCCACGGTCGACGACGCCGAAATGGTCTCCGACACCGTCGTCCGGCTCGCCCTCAAAGCGCCGCGCGAGGTGGACTTTTCCTTTCAGAGCGGCCAGTACATCCGGATGAAGGTGCCGGGCACCGAACTATGGCGTTCGTACTCGATGGCGTCGCTGCCGCGCGATCTGCCCCGGATGGAATTCCTCGTGCGGCTCCTTCCCGGCGGCTTGATGTCCGAATATCTGACTAAACAATGCGAGCCGGGCGACGAAATCGAAGTCGAAGGGCCGCTCGGCGCATTCATCCTGCGGGAGAGCAGCGCGCCGCATATTTTCGTCGCCGGCGGTACCGGCCTGGCCCCGATCATGTCGATGCTCGAGGCGATTCGCCGCCGTTCCGGTGTCAAGCCGCCGATGATGCTGTCCTTCGGATGCGCCAGCGACGCCCAGTTCTTCTATCGCGAGGAAATCGAGCTGCGCGAAAGCTGGATGCCTTCGCTGCGGCTCAAGCTGTGCGCCGACCGCGTCGAAGATGCGGCCTGCGGGCTCGCGCAGGGCAATCCGGTGCAGATGCTGACGGCCGCTGACGTGACCGACCCCGAGACGGTAGGCTATCTATGCGGGCCGCCGCCGATGATCGACGCCGCCCGGCGCCGCCTGATCGATCTGGGCGTCAGGCCCGAGCACATTTATGCGGAGCAATTCGTCGCAAGCTGACAAGACTTGCGGCTAACAGAACGTTATTAAGGGGACCTCATATGGGAGTGACACAACTTGGCTACGTCGGCGTGAACGCCAGCAACCTCGACGCTTGGCGGGATCTGACGGTCAACATTTTCGGCCTCGGCGAGCGCGAGCGCGCCCGCCCGTCCGATCCGCTCCTGCTGCGTCTCGACAACCACCACCATCGCATCGCGCTGATCCCCGGCAACACCGATTCGCTTGCTTACGTCGGCTGGGAAGTCGGCAGCCGTGAGGAGCTCGACGCGCTTGCCGAACGGCTCAACTCGGCGGGCGTGCGCACGACGCTCGGCGCCAATGAAGAAGCCGATCGCCGCAAGGTGCTCGCGCTTTACAAGTTCAACGATCCTGACGGCAACCATCACGAGCTCTATTGGGGACCGATTCTCGATCACGATCCGCCGCATTTCGGCCGCGCGATCAGCGGCTTCAACGCCGGTCGGCTGGGACTCGGCCACGTCGTCTTCGCCTGCAAGGATCATAATCGCAGCGCCGCCTTCTTCATGAAGGAGCTCGGCTTCCGTCTGAGCGATTACATCGCATGGGAAGACGCCGACGCAGTTTTCCTGCATTGCAACCCGCGCCATCACAGCCTCGCGCTGATGAATGCCGTTTTCGGAATGAAGGCCGGCGACCTCAGCCATTTCATGATCGAGACCAACTCGCTCGACGATGTCGGCCGTGCCTATGACATGGTGCGCGCGCGCAACATTCCGCTGGTGCTGAGTTTCGGCCGCCATACCAACGATCTGACGACGTCTTTCTACGTCAAATCGCCGTCGGGCTTCGCCGTCGAGTACGGCTTCGGCGGGCAACTGGTCGACGATGCGACCTGGGAAGTCCGCAAGTTCAGCTCGCCGGCATTGTGGGGCCATCAGCCGCAAGTCCAGACGGAGGAAAGGACGGTCTGATGGAACTCCCGCGCGATCTGACCCGGCTTTCGGCTAGCGCGGCGCGCCGGGCTATCGCCGACGGCAGCCTTACTTCGACCCGGCTCGTCGAGGCGTATCTCGAACGTATTGATGCGCGCGATCCGATCGTCCGCGCGTGGAAGTTTATCGATCGCGACCTCGTCATGATGCAGGCGGCCGCGCGCGATCATTCTCCGGCAATTGGTCTTCTGCACGGCGTGCCCGTCGCGATGAAGGATATCGTCGCGACCGAAGATTTGCCGACTGAGTACGGCTCGCCGATCTACCGGGGCCATCGCACCAGCCGCGACGCCGTCAGCATGGCGATGATGCGTGCGGCCGGCGCCGTATTGCTCGGCAAGACCGTCACGACCGAGTTCGCCACTTTCGCCCCCGGCGTGACGCGCAATCCGCACAACCCCGGCCATACTCCAGGCGGCTCTTCGAGCGGTTCAGCTGCCGCGGTGGGCGACTGGCAGGTACCGATCGCGACCGGCACGCAGACGGCAGGCTCGGTCATCCGTCCCGCCGCCTATTGCGGTGCTATCGGCTACAAGCCGACCTTCGGCCGCTTCAACTACAGCGGGATCAAGGTGACGGCGCCGTCGCTCGATACGCTCGGTCTGTTCGTCAATGACTTTGAAGATCTCCATCTCGTGAGCGGCGTGCTGACCGGTCTCGATAAGCCGACATCTTCACAGGTCGCCGGCCGCGCGCCGAAAATCGGACTATGCCGGACGACGTGGTGGGAACGCGGCAGCGACGACATGCATCGTGTGGTCGAAGATACCGCTCATCGCCTCGGCCAGGCCGGCGCGACTGTCACCGATATCGCCCTGCCGCAGTATTTCGACGATCTGATACGGGCGCAGACAACCGTAATGGAGCATGAGTTGTCGATAAGTCTGCGTCCCGAGTACGACCACCATCGCGATCTCCTGACAGTCGACCTGCGCACGGCGCTCGAACGCGGCGCAAAGTATCCGATCGATCAGATTCAGGATTCGAAGGCGCTGGCGATCAAGTGCCGCTCTCATCTCGACTCGGTCTTCGCCGATGTCGACGTAATTCTGGCGCCGACCGCGCTGGGCGAAGCGCCCGCTGGACATTTCACGACTGGCGACCCGATCTTCCAACGGATGTGGACGTTCATGGGATATCCGTGCGTGACCTACCGCGCCGGCAGCGGCGAGCACGGCCTGCCGATCGGAGTGCAGGCGACCGGGCCGATCGGCTCCGACGATTCGCTGATTGATTACGCGGCCTGGATGGGGACGCATACAAGGGTATCGAATCCCTGACGACCCAGTCGTCCGGGGTTAGTCCGTTCTCGACTCGTACCGCGTTGTAACCCGGGAGAAGACAAATCATGGCGAGCAAGACCAGGCAGGTTCCTTTTTCGGCCGAACAGGAAAAGTGGTACGAGGAAGCGTGTGCGCGGCTCGATCCGGCGCGGCTCAAGCGCCTGCTGATGGACCTGATCAATATCCACAGTCCGACCGGGCTCGAGCGTCCCGCCAGCGAGTTCATGGCCAATTACATGCGCGAGCATCTGGGCGGCCGCGGCTATTATCAGCCAATCGACGATCAGACCGGCAACAGCCACGGCGAGATTCGCGGTAGCGGCGGCGGCGCGGCGCTGATGCTCTATGCGCCGATCGACACCCATATCGACAACGTCCCGGAATACGACGTCCCATGGGTCGGCCCCGAGCTCCGGCCCGACATGAAGCCCAACGCATTTGCCGAAGGCGACATGATCTTCGGCCTTGGCGCGGCGAATCCCAAGGGCATGGTCGCGTCGCTCACCGAAATCGCGACGGCGCTCTATGAAGCCGGCGTGCCGATAAAAGGCGACCTCATTCCGGCGTTTGCCGGCGGCGGCATGCCGGTCAGCCTGCCGTATCGGCGCAACTACGGACTGAGCAGTGGCGTCTATCATTTGCTGACGCGCGGCGTAGCGCCCGACTTCGCTATCATCATGAAGCCGTGGTGGGTGGTCTTCCATGAAGAGCCCGGCTGCTGCTGGTTCAAGGTATCTGTCTACGGCACGATGGGCTACGCGGGTATCACGCGCGGCACGCCCGGTTTCCGCAGCGCGATCATTCCGGCCACCACAGTCATTCAGGAAATCGAGGAGTGGCTGCCGCAGTACACCAAGCGCAACACGTCGGGAAATATCCTGCCCGAGGGGCACGTCGCTGGCGTGCGCGCGGGGTGGAAAGAACGGCCGGCGTTTCCGTCAGGCACCACGGAAATCTATCTCGACGTGCGATGCAGTCCGCGCACCAGCCCGGCCGAGGTCAAGTCTCAATTCGCCGAAGAGATGGAAGCGCTGCACCAGCGCCATCCGGAAATCGAATTCACGTGGGAAATGTACGGCTCGGGCTTCGGCGGCGCCACGCCGCAGGAGAACTGGATTATCCAGTCGAGCTATCGCGGATGGGAGCGGATCGAGGGCAAGCCGCATGGCGATCCACCGCTGATGGGCGGTCAGACCGACGGCGCGCTGATTCGGCGGCTCGGAATCCCAACCGCGCGTATCGGTTATCCGTGGCCGCCCGCCGACTGCCCCAAGGAATACACCGAAGGGCTCGGCGGTATGGGCGTGGCGTACATTCCCGACTTCATCAAGTCGGCCAAGGCGATCATGTACGCCGTCATCGACACGCTCACCCGTCCGCGCGAAGAGCTCGACCTGTAAGCGGAGCGGCTACTTTTCGAGCGCGCCGGTCGACTCGGCGATAATTTCAGCCAGGTCGCGCACGCGCATCGTCTCTTCGAGCGACTCGGCCTTCACCGCGTCTTCCATCTGCGTCATGCAGAAGGGACATCCGACGGCGAGCGTCTCCGGCTTCGCCTCGACCAGCTGATCGAGCCGCTTGCGGTTGATGCGCGTGCCCTCCCGCTCCTCTTTCCAGAAACATCCGCCGCCTGCGCCGCAGCAGAAGGTGCGACTTTTGCAGTTATGGACGTCGGCCAGCTTCGCGCCGGGCACCGCGCCGAGCGCCTCGCGCGCGCCGCTCCATTTCCGATTATGCCGCGCCATGTAGCACGGATCGTGATAGGTCACGCGCTGATCGAGCTCGACGCGCGGCTTTATCCGGCCGCTCGCGATCAGCTCGGCGATATATTCGCCTTCGTGGACGACCTCATACTTGCCGCCGAAGTCGGGATATTCGTTTTTGAGATTGTGAAAGCAATGGGGGCATTGCGTGACGATTCGCCGCGGCCGGTAGCGGTTCAGCGTCTCGACGTTCTGCGCGGCGCTCGCGGCGTAGAGATATTCGTTGCCGAGCCGGCGCGCCGGATCGCCGGTGCAGGTCTCCTCGGTACCGAGAATCGCAAAACGCACGCCCGCCTGCCTCATGATCGCCGAGAACGATTTGCTCACCTTCTGATTGCGCTCGTCATATGAGCCGGCGCATCCGACCCAGTAGAGCACCTCGACCTCTTCCGGATGCTCGACCTCGGCCATCGTCGGAATCTCGAGGCCTTCGGCCCAGTCGGCGCGTTTTTCCTGCGCGAGCCCCCACGGATTTCCCTGCACCTCGATTCCCTTGAACGCTCCCGTCGCCTGAGTGGGGAATTTGCTTTCCATCAGGGTCAGATGGCGCCGCATATCGACGATGCGCTGGATATGCTCGATCGACACCGGGCATCCTTCTTCGCACCATCCGCAGGTCGTGCATCCCCATATGGCCGCTTCGGTCGCGACCTCGGTGATCATGTCAGGACCGGACCATTCGGGTACGGCAGTCTCGGCAGCGCCGGCCGCCGCCGCGATCAGGGTTGGCGCCTTGTCGAGCAG
>Ga0302326_10029005_pt1 | contig 11123 bp, 5 predicted proteins | sample Palsa_T0_3_FD_202264 | JGI IMG/M metagenome (GOLD analysis project Ga0302326, IMG submission 202264) | Peat permafrost microbial communities from Stordalen Mire near Abisko, Sweden - Palsa_T0_3 | ecosystem: Environmental > Terrestrial > Soil > Palsa > Peat permafrost | place: Sweden: Abisko...
CTCCGCCACACAGAACCTCACCATCAGCGCATTGGGCACGGGCGGAAACGGCGCCAGCGACGGCACGGGCGGCGCTGGCGGAAATGCGAATGTTTCCGCGACCGGGTCCAGCAGCGGCACGAGTTCAGGACTTAGTGCTGCCAATATTTCGGCAACAGCCACCGGTGGAATCGGCGGCGATGCGCAAAGCGCCGGAGCCGCGGGGCTCGGCGGTACCGCAACGGCATCCGCATCGGTGAGCGGGTCGGGTCCGGACGCAGTGACATCACATGCCACGGCCACCGGCGGCAACGGAGGGAGCAGCCACAGCACTTTCTACGTCAACGGCACCGGCGGCGCGGCAACGGCGACGGCGACAGGGCCGCAGAACGCAACGCTGATTGCCCAGGCAACCGGCGGAACCGGTGGCTCGAAATACAACGGAAGCTCCGCCGCGGGTGGATCGGCAACCGCGATTCTTCATGACAACCAATACAACGTCGAGCAGGACTCCCCCGCCGCCGGAAGCACCGGCGGGAGCGCGTACGTGCAGCTTTCGCCGGTGACGATCCTGCCCAACGTGCTCAATGTTGGTAGCAGCACCGGAATTACCAATAACACGTCGTTATCGGTAAGCGGAAACGGAATCGTAACGATGTACGGCCTGCTGGGCACAGGGAGTTTGAACATCAGCGGAAATGCCGATTTTCAATTAGCATTGGAATCCGGCGCGAGCCAGCAGTCTTCCCTTTCCGTCTCGGGCGGCGGCACGTTTGATATCTACAACAATCATTTTTTCCTGAACTACGGAAGCGGGCCTGATCCCATCTCATCCATCGCGTCCCTGATTAAGTCGGGATATGACGGCGACACCTGGAGCGGGACGGGCATCACGTCAACCGAGGCACATTACACTTCCAGCAGCTACGGCGTCGGCTACGCGGATTCGGCCGACGTCGGCAACCCCGCGGGTCTCGCCTCCCACCAGATTGAAATCACCTACACGCTCCTGGGCGATGCGAACCTGGACTACAAGGTCAACGGCACCGACTTCACGCTGATGGCGGCCAACTTCAACGATTCGGTCACCAACGGCTGGGACAAAGGCGACTTCAACTACAGCAACACGGTCAATGGAGATGACTTCGTGCTGCTCGCCGACAACTTCAACCAATTCGCGAGCCAATCGGATGTTTCCGGAGCGGATTTGACGGCGATCGACGCCTTCGCGGCCGCTAACGGGATCAGCTTGTCCAGCGTACCCGAGCCGGCGAGCGGGGCGATTTTTGTCGTCGTTGCCGGCGGGGCACTTTCATCACGGCGTCGCGGGAAAAAGTTTCCATCGTAGTGGCCTTGCCGAAAATCACGTCCCCAAAAAGTTGTCGCGGACCAACCGTTTTATACGATATCCGCGAAGATGAAAATTGTATTAAAGGCGGAACCCCTCTTCATCGCGGCTGCTTTGGCGATTCTGATGGGTCTGATCGCCGCCGCTCGCGCCGACACTGCTTCCACCACCCAGCCCTCGGCCGCGACTGAGACCTCAACCCAGCAATCTTCAACCGCATTTGACGCCCTGCTCACCGGCGACTGGCACGGCGATCGCCAGAAACTCGCCAACGCCGGACTTTCCTTCGGCGCTACCCTTGTTCTGGAAGGCTTCAACAATTTCCAGGGCGGCATCGACACCGGCGCAGTCGGCGACGCCACGATCGACCTGAATCTCACGGCCGATCTGGCGAAACTGTTGAACATCCAGGGCGGGCAGTTCTATTTCGATCTCGAAGACCACGCCTTTCGCAATCCCAACAAGCTTGTGGGCCCACTGCAGTCTCTCGATGAGTTTGCCAATCCGCCCTACCTGCAGGTGAATGAGCTCTGGTATCAGCAAACTCTCCTGAACGGCGAACTGCGAGTAAAGATCGGAAAGGTGGACGCCAACACCGAGTTTTGCGTCATCGACAACGGCCTTACGTTCATCAACGATTCCACTCAGGTCGCTGCGACAGCGTTCCCACTGCCGACCGCGCCGGATTCCATGCCGTCGATCAATCTATTCCTGAAGCCGACCGATTGGTATTTCGCCAGCTTCGGCGCGTATTACGCCAATCGATCAGATCGTTTCGGCGATTTTGTGGATGATCCGTCGTCCCTGATGCCCACCCGATACGGCGCCTTTTTCATCGGTGAAACCGGCGTGCGATGGAACAATGCTCCGCTGCTGAATCTCGCCGGTAATTTCAAAATCGGCGGCTGGGGACACACCGGATCGTTCCAGAAACTGGACGGCTCATTCCAGACCGGCGACGCCGGCGGATACGCGATTTTCGATCAGACCCTCTACCAGCCCCCCGGTGAAAGCCCGGCCGGCCGCGGCATCCGCATGTTCGCCGAGTACGATGCGACCGAGCCCGATGTCTACCCCATTTCCCAGCACGCCGGCATCGGCGCCACCCTCACCGGCCCCACGCAATCCCGCAATCAGGACATCATCGGCTTCACCGCGCAATACGCCCAGGTCTCTCGCGACGCGAACCTCATTTATCCATACGAGCTGGTGCTCGAAGGTTTCTACCAGTTTCAATTCACCCCCTGGATGCAGATTGAGCCCGACCTGCAATACCTCATACACCCGGGCGGAAGATACCCCGACGCGCTGGTTGGGATAGTGCGATGCACGATTCAGTTTTGATTCGAATTACTCCGGCTTCGCCTCCCGAGTCATCAGCGTCGTCAGCGCGCGAATCACGTCCATTCCCTCGAACAGCACCGCGTGCACCGATTCAGTGATCGGCATCTCCACGTTAAAGCGGATCGACAGCTCGCGAACGCTGCGCGTCGTCGGCACGCCTTCGGCGACGCTGTCCATCGACCCCAGGACATCCTGCAACTTCCGCCCCTTGCCGATCTGCTCGCCCACGGTTCGGTTGCGCCCTTCGGGGCTGACGCACGTCGTCACCAGGTCACCCATCCCCGCCAGTCCCTGGAACGTCGATTCCTGCGCCCCCATCGCCATGCCAAGGCGGGTGATTTCCACCAATCCGCGCGTCACCAGCGCCGCCTTGGCGTTGTTGCCGGCGGCCAGGCCGTCGAGAATTCCCGCGGCGATCGCGATCACATTTTTCGTCGCCCCCGCCAGTTCCGTCCCGATCACATCCGCATTGGTGTAAACGCGAAACCACTGCGTGGAGAAAACGCTTTGAATTCGCAGCGCCAGCTCCGCATCCTCCGACGCCGCCACCGCCGTCGCGGGGAGATATCTCGCCAGTTCCGCGGCAATATTCGGCCCCGACAGCGCCGCCAGGCTTCGTCCGCGCCCCACGACGTCCAGCAGGATCTGCGTCGGACGCATCAGCGTCTGGTTTTCGATTCCCTTGGCCACGGAAACGATCGACACCCCCGCCGGCACGTGCAGCGCCAAGCGCCGCCAGACGTTCCGCATATATTGCGTCGGCACCGCCGAAAGAATCAGCGTGCATCCCTGGAAGCATTCCGCATCGTTGGCGGTGAGCCGCAGATTTCGCGGCAGCTTTACCCCCGGCAAAAGCCGCTGATTTTCGCGGTTCTGAATGAGCCGGTTGATCGACTCCTCAAACGCCCCCCAGAGCGTGACTTCATGCCCCCCCTGGCTCAGCAGCAGCGAACAAACCGTCGCCATCGCCCCATCGCCGACGATTGTCACTCGTTCAGACATGTCGGGAGTTTAGATCGCCCATTGCCAATTGCCAATTGCGTTCACCCGTTTAGCGGCGGCACGTGTGCGGCGTTGTCCTCTAATCGCCGCGTACTGTCTCCCAATCCCCCCGCGCGATTTCGCCCCAACCAGCATTTCTGGTGTTGCTTTACAATCCTCTTCAACTCCCTGGCCATGGGTTTACTCTCCTCGCTCGACGCATCCAGCTTCATTCTTCCGATTCGACAGGCAAACCGCAGCATCGCCGCGGCGTTTTCAAACTCGGAAATGACCAGCTTCGAATCCTTCCGTTTCATCTTCGCCTGCCGCAGGTCGCGTGTCGCCGAATCGATCGCGGCCAGCGATGCGTCTAATCTCTCCATCGTGATACCCTCCATCGGATCGCGATGAGTCGAAGACGGCACGAGAATGCCGAACAAAGCGGAGCGGTTGTTCATTGGCTTACCAATAGCCTGGTAAACGTTTCCCAGCGCGCAAGCCGCGTTGCCGATGATCTTCGCGCGGTCTTCAAACACGTGCGCGTCGAGCAGATCGGCCAGGGGTAAATCGCGATTCGCCTCGTAACACCAGCTCATCGCCGCGCCCGCGGCCAGGCCGGCGTAGCTGATGGGCAGATACTGCAAATGCCCGTAATCGCCCCAGTCGGTGTTCAGGTATCCGATGGCGCCATGCTTCAGCCCTGCCTCGGCCGCACTTCGCTGGTTGGCCAGCATGTTGTCCGTCCTGCCCGCGATGCTGCACCAACTGCTCGTGCCCGGGCAGACGTAAAACGGCACGCCGCTATTGGCAAATCGCTCGGCCTCGGCATCAAACGGATGATTCGCCTCATATCCCCAGTTCAGGGCGATCGCCTCGCGCGGCAACTTCGGGATCAGCTCCGGCTGGTGGAGAATCACATCCCCCCAGAACATCATCCGCCGCCCGTGCCCGCGCACCAGTGCATCAACGCGCGATAGAAATTCCAGGTAAACCTCGTGTACGCCGCGCTGCGCACACAACTCCCTGCTGCGGCCCTGGCCGATATCGAACGTCTCGTCGCAGCCGACATTAAAAAGTCCGCTGGAAAAGTTCGGCAGAAGTTGTGAATACAAATCTTCCAGAAAATCCAGGCTTTTTTCATCGACCGGGGAAAGACTGAACGGACCTTTCCAGCGATACCCCCACGGCGTGTCGGCGCCATCCGGCGCCTCCGCCAGCGGCAGATACTCCGGATGCCGCAGCCAACGCTCCATGTGCCCGAAGCTGTTCTGGTTGGGCGCCAGTTCGATGAATCTCGCCCGGCAATATTCGTCGAGAACCTGGATTTCCCCCGGCAACATCGGGCTGGCGTCGCGCCACACCGCTTCGTGCCCCGCGTACGCAAACGTGTGCTCGATATACAATTGAAGCTGGTTGATTTTCCATTCGGCGAGCCGGTCGATCAGCGAAAAAAGCGTCGCCATCGTCGGCACCTTGTCCCGGCTGATGTCCAGCATCACCCCGCGGGCGGGAAAATCGGGCCAGTCCTCGATCTCCAGGCAGGGAAGCTTTCTCCCAAAACATCGGCGAAGCTGCGCCAGCGTCTGCCGCGCGTAAAAAACACCCGCCGCATCATGGCCGATGATTCTGCAAGCCTTCCGAGTGATGGAAAGCCGATATCCCTGCGGCCGCGCGACGGCCGGATCGATCGTTTCCGAAATCGCCACCGTGGAAAATCCCGCCTGTCGTTCGATTTGCCGCGGCATTGGCAGCAGAAGCAAAGGTTCTTGAGCATCCGCCATTGAATCAGGAGTGTATACCTACGGCGCGAAGAACGATAAAAACAGCAGCGCCAGGACGATCGCGAAAATCACCCATAGAACGATGATGGCAATGGTATATCTGCCGCGCTGGGATTCGGAGAGGCCTTCGCTTTGCGCGGGAATCGCCCTTACCTCGTCCGCCCCCGCCGGCCTGATCACGGCCGGTTCGTCCAGCGGAAATCCTCGCCGGCGCAGCGCCTCCGGCGATTCGTCCTCGCGCCCAATCAGGTCGCGCGCCCATTCCACTTCGGTCTGGAACACCAGCAGGTGAACTTCCGTGTCGTCTCCCGTTCCCATCCGCGCGATGATTCCATGGCGCGAGAGAATGCGGTTGGCTCGGTGCCACTGCCCCACGGTGGCAAATGAAGCCGCCACCTCCCACTCGATCTCGCGACTCGAAACATACGGCAGCGGAGGAGGGTCCGCGCGCGGACGATCGCCGTCGTCCTGCGGCAGCGGCGGTGGCGATTGCATGACCGCCATCATAAAAAGGCGGCGACGATCTTTCGAATCGTCGCCGCGTCATCATCCCATCGAACTACGGGAACCAAAGCGCGCTTACGCCGCCCGGCCGCCGTTGTTCTGGTATTCGTAGTACGTGCGGATGTTGCGTCCATAATACCCGCCGCCCTGCGCCCGCACGGCGTTGAGCACGACGCCGAGGTGTTCGGCCTTGATCTGCTTGAGCATGTCCCTCATGCGGGACAGCACGCCGCGGGTGTTGATCCGGGCGCGGACGACCGACACCACGCCGTCCACGCGCGGCGCCAGCGCCACCGTTTCCGACACGAACAGCAGCGGGCCGCTGTCGAAAATCACGTGATCGAATTCCTCCAGCGAACGCTCGATGAAATCGACCAGCAACTGGCTTTCCACCAGTTCCGTCGCATTGGTCGGTTTGTGGCCGCTGGGCAGCACGAACAGATTCGGCACCTGCGTCTCCTGAACCGCGTGCTCGAAAAGCTCCATGTTGTTCAGCACGTCGGAGAAGCCCTGCTCGTTGGGAAGATTGAACACGCGATGCAGTTCCGGCCGGCGGAAGTTGGCGTCCACCAGCAGAATCCTGCGCCCGTTGAGCGCCAGACCGCTGGCCAGATTGCACGCGATGGTCGATTTCCCATCGCCCGGCGACGGGCTGGTCACCAGAATGCTCCGCGCCGTGTCCAGCGACGAACTATGCTGAAGCCGCGTGCGAACCTGCCGCAATTGCTCGGCCATCATCGAATGCGGAGCCTCGAAGATCACCACCGGCAGACGCGCGCCCGCCGATTGAGGATCGTCGTCCTCATGCGGGACCATGCCCAGCAGATTCAGCGCGCCCACGCGGGTGATGTCGCGCGGCGAGCGGATCGAAGTGTCCAGCAATTCCCGCAGGAACGCGATGCCAAGCGCGATGACCAGACCCAGCGTGATCGCCGCGGTCATAGTCACCGTCAGCTTCGGAAAACTCGGCAGGTCCGGAAGCTCCGGCATGGCGGCCCATTCGACACCCGCCACATCATGCTTGGCGTTGTATGCCTGGATCTGGTCGAGCTGGTCCTGAATGTTGTCGAGCTTCTTCTGGTCCTGGTCGCGCTCCGCCTCCTTCTGAAGGAGGGATTCCATGTGCTCCGTGGCCTGCGACGCCGCGTTGCGGCGATCGGAAATCTGGTCCTCGATCGACTGCACCTGGGCTTTCAGCGTCTCAACCTTTTCGTTGCTGTCTTCCTCGATCTGGGTGCGGTAGCGCGTGCGCGCCTCGTTCTCGGCGTTGATCACCTGCTGGTCGATTACCGACTTGTTCTTCTGCACTGACACCAAAGTCGGGCTGTCGGGAAGCATGTTCCCGCCGCTTTCCTCCTGCGTCAGATTCATGTCCACGGAGCTCTGGATGTTCCGCAACTGCATGACCCGCGGGTCCTTATCGACTTGTTCCTCCACGGCCGGAACGTGCATTGAATCGGTTTCGATCTGCTGCTTCAGCGCCGCCTGTTCGATCTGCGCCGTCTGCAGTTCCAGGCTCTTGCTATGCAGATCGCTGACAAGGTTCTGGATTTCCATTTCCGTCAGGTCGATTTTGTTCATCGTGCCGGTGACGCCGACGTTATTCAGATCGGCCTGCAGGTCGGCGATATCGCCGTTGATCAGCTTGATCTTGTCGTACTCCGTCGTCAGCTCTTCCTGCAAATCCTGGTTGAGGCTGTACTGCCGGTCGCGGTTTCTGTCCTGCTGGTTCTTGATGTACTGATCCACCACCGCCTGGACGATCACCTTGCAGGAATTGGGGTCGGCATCGGTCATGCTCACTTCGATCAACTGAGAATCGGGCGATGCGCCGATATCGATCTCATCAACCAGATCCTGCTTGGCTTCGGGAATGGTTGCCCAACGCTTGAACCACGGCGTCGAACGCACTTCCGCGTTTTGCAGGACCTGGTCCAGAAGCTGCGGGTCCTTAAGCATGCTGGCATGGCGGCGGACTTGCATCGGAAGGGAGTTGATGTCCAGCGCAGCGGTTTCGCGGAGCAGCCCCTCGCTGCTGTCATCCATCAAGCCCACGACCAGCACCTTGCCCATCGCGGTGTAGCGGGGATGATACGCCTTCAGCCAATAGTTGATTCCGTAACCGCCGCCGGCGCTGACTACCAGCATTAGAAGAATAAGCCAGAAATTGGATCGAATGACCCGCCATACATCCGCCCCTGTCATCGTGGCCGCCGCCGTCTGCGGCGCGTGGCCGACTGCGCCACCCACCGGAACGACAGCGCCGGGCACGGATGAAAATCCCGGCCGGGGCAAACGCAACGCCGCGGCTTGCGGTAACGTGGTCATGATATATCTCCTGCGGGTTCACGCACGCCCCTGTTAAGGACCGGGGTTGCGCGTCCAAAGCTCTCCGACTCCCCGCCGCGGCTTTTTACCGGGCGGTCAATCCCAATCAAACATCTTCTCACGTCAAACTCACTGGTTCAAGCATCACTACCGAACGTCCTTCCGGCCGCAACCCGTAATTATGGGGCCTGGGCCTGCTGCTTGGAATGCATCATTTCCTCTGATCGGTTGATCAAATCCTGCAGCTTAGCGCGAAGTTCACCGTCTTCCGTGCCGCCGTTGCGCTTCACGACCATCTGCAATCCCAGTTTCGCCTGCAATTCGGCCTGTTGCGGGTCGGGTAAATCCTTACGCAGGTATCCTTCGCCCAGGTGCAGATATTCCTCGGGGAAAGGCTCAAAATCGTTCATCGCCTTGCTCAGAGTCAGAATTCCATCGTCTGGGCTTCCGTTGAGAATCTCCAGCCAACCCTGCGTGTCGAGCATCCGCGGCTCGGTGCGCCCAAGGTCCGACATCCGGTTCACCGCGCGATCGGCATACTGCAATCCCTCGGCGGCGCGCGGTGGGGTGTAGTCGTCCGCCAGCAGGCAGGCGATGTTGTTCAGCGCTTCAAGGTTATCCGGCTCAAGCTTCAGCCACTGCACATATGCGTCGTAAGCCTTGTCAACCAGCGGTTTGGGCTTGGCGAGTTGATACATCAGCGCGGCGCTGGACAGAACGTTCACCTTGTCGCGAACGCTTACATTGTCGAAATTGCCCATGATCGATTCCACCGTGGCGATCGCCGAGGCGTTGTCTCCCTGCGCCTGAAAGACGCGCGCCAGCGAAATTTTCGCGGGAACATACGTTCTCGCCAGCGGTCTCAGGCTGCTGATTGCCGCGGGATATCCAAACTGCTGGGCAATCGCGCCGCCGATGTTATCGAGGTTTATCGGCGAATCTTCTTTCGCCGCCACCGCCAGCGCGCGGTTGTAATCCGCCAGGGCCTGCGGGTTGCCCAGTCCCTTCTCCGCCGCCGCGAGGTCCACCAGCGCCCAGTCGGAGGATTTCAACGGATCAGCCAGGGACGTGTAACGATCCGTCACGCCCTGGTAATTCTGAGTGTCCAGCATGAGCTGCATTTCAGTGCGGACGATGTCGGCGTTGTCAGGCGCCAGTTGCCGCGCCATTTCCGCCTTCACCAGGGCGTTGGGCTTATCTCCCATTTTTGCCAGGATCACCGACTCGTTCTCGAAAATCTCCCAATCCTTGTTGAACGGATCAAGGCCGTCCACGTCCGTCAGCAGCTTGAGCGCTTCGGGCAAACGCGGATGTGCGCCGTTCACATACAGATCCACGAGCTTCATCCGCAGCCGCTTGTTGTCCGGCAACACGCGCAAACCCGCTTCAAGCTCCGTGGTCGCGTCGTCCTGCCGGTTCAGCATCAGATATGTATCCGCCAGCGCCAGCTTCACCTCGATATTACTGGGGCTGGATTGCCGCACCTGCTCCAGATCCTTCACTGCGGAATTTGGATCTGGCGGGCGCATTTCCACGTACGCCCGTCCCCTGCAGAACATCGCAGTGACGTCCTTGGGATCCATCGCCAGCGCCTGCGTCGCATGATCGATCGCGTCGGAATAGTTCTGATGCTCAAATGCCGCCAGCGCCCATGTCGTCAGCAGCTTTTCGGCGTTGGGAGGATTCTTGGCCAGATCGGCCTTGATCTCCGCCTGGGCATCGTCGTACCGTCCGGTCACCAGCAGAACCTGGATGATGGTCCCCTGCACGTCGGGGTTGTCGTTGTTCACGGACCGCAGCAGCGCCAGGGCCTCGTCGGCCTTCTTGTGAAGCGCCAGCAGGTTGGCCATCCGAAGCTGCAAATCGACGCGATACCCCGACCTCTGCATCGCCGTGTGCATCTCGTCTTCAGCCTGGTCGTGCTGGCCCAGCCGCTCGTAAATAATCGAAAGCGCCACGTACGGATCCGGCGCCTTCTGCCACGCGGGGCGCTGCGACCATGCCACGAGCGTCTTCACCGCGTCCTGCGGATCGTTTGCCGCGATCTGGCTCTGCGCCATCGCTTCGTAAAGCTCCGGTTCATCCGGGAATCGCGACAGCGGATCGCCCAGATTATTCACCACTTGCTGCGCCTGCTTCACCGCGTCGTCGTCCTGGTGATTTTTCCTCAATTCGTCGCAATAGCGCAAATTCGCATCGGCAAGCCCGGCGTAAAGCCGCGGATTTTCCGGATGAAGCGTGATCTCGTCGGTGATCTCCTTAATCGCTTCCGCGGGCCGACCGTAACTGATCTCGTGCGAAAGCTTCATCTGTGACAATGTCTGATCGTCCGGCAGCCGGCTTAATCCATCTTCGATCGTGTGCAGCGCATCGTCGTATCGCTTCAGCCCGTAATAGCATTCCGCCAGGCCCACATAACCTTCCACCAGGCTGGATTCCTTTTGTAAAGAATTGTTGTACTGCGGAATCGCCTCCTCGTAATTCCCCTGGGCGCGGAGCACGTCCCCCAGCGCCAGCCAGGACCGGGCAAATTCAGGCCGATCCTGTGTGAGCTTGCGGGCGATCGCCTCCGCCGTGGTGTTGTCTCCCTGCACCTGGGCAAGCGACAATCGATAAAGCTCGCCGCCGGCGCGATCCGCATCCGCCTTGGCAAGCGGGGGAATGCACGCGGCTGCCTTATCCAGCTCTTTCATCTGCAGATAGTGCTGGAACAGCAGCTCCTGAATCCGCGTTGAATCGGGAGAAAGTTTCTCCGCCGCTTCAAGATGCTTGCCCTCTGCGTCGTAATCGCCGCGGACGTGCGCCATCCCGGCCATCGTCAGTTCACCCTCGGTCTTGTTCGGATTTTCCTTCGCCAG
>Ga0302326_10029008_pt1 | contig 11122 bp, 10 predicted proteins | sample Palsa_T0_3_FD_202264 | JGI IMG/M metagenome (GOLD analysis project Ga0302326, IMG submission 202264) | Peat permafrost microbial communities from Stordalen Mire near Abisko, Sweden - Palsa_T0_3 | ecosystem: Environmental > Terrestrial > Soil > Palsa > Peat permafrost | place: Sweden: Abisko...
GAGGGCATGATCGCGGCGCTCACGCGCTCGGAACCCAGCGCATCGGCGGCAAGGCAGGCGACGAGCGCCGAGTCGATGCCCCCTGACAGACCGAGCACGACGTGGCGGAAGCCGTTCTTCTCCACGTAGTCGTGCAGGCCGAGCGTCAGAGCCGCGTAGACCTCGGCCTCGACTGGCACGATCGGCTCGCACAGCGCCTGAGCCGGCCGGGGGGCCGGGCCTTGATCCGCGGCGGGGACGGGCAGCGCCGGAAGGAGCTTTACCCGCGCCGGCAGGCTCCGCGCGGCCGGGCGGTGGCCGGCCTCCCGAAGCCTGGCCGCTCCGGCGAGCTCGAGGTCAACGTCGCACAGCAGGAGCTCCTCGCGAAACTGGGCCGCGCGCGCGATCGTCTGACCGGTGTGGTCGATCACGCAGGAGTGACCGTCGAACACCAGCTCGTCCTGACCGCCCACAAGCCCGCAGAAGGCGACACAGGCGACGTTGTCGCGGGCACGCTGGGCGAACATGCGCTCGCGCTCGGAGCCCTTGCCGGCATGGTAGGGAGACGCGGAGATGTTGGCGATCAGCGTCGCGCCCGCCAGGGCCTCATCGGTGGCGGGGGGGCCTGGCTCCCAGATGTCCTCGCACACGGTCAGACCGATGCGATCCTCGCCGAGCGGGAGCACGGCTCCGCCGGGGCCCGACTGGAAGTAGCGATGCTCGTCGAACACGCCGTAGTTGGGCAGATGAACCTTGCGGTAGATCGCGTGGACCGCCCCGTCGGCGAGCACGGCGGCGGCGTTGTAGACGTCCTCGGCCCGCTCGGGGAACCCCACGAGCGCGACCACGCCCCGCGTCTCGGTCGCGAGCTCGCGCAGGGCCGAGCCGGCATCGGCGAGGAAATGCTCACGCAGCAGGAGGTCCTCCGGCGGGTACCCGGTGAGAGCGAGCTCGGGAAACAGCACGAGCTGTGCACCGGCCTCGCGCGCGGAGCGCAGGCCGGCCCGGATGCGCTCGGCGTTGCCCCCGATGTCGCCGACCGTGGCGTTCATCTGACAGAGGGCCAGGCGCATGTGCCAGCTATCGTAGCCGCGCCCGCAGCGCCTGCATCAGGCCACCGGGGCGAGGGTCGACGCCGAGCTCGGGGTTGGCCCGCTCAGCTCGCGCTGGCGCGCTTGGCCGCCCGCGAAGTGCGTGCGGCGGTCTTACGCGGTTTGGCCGAGGCCCTGGCGCCGTCGCTGCGCACACCGGCGGCACGGGCCAGTGAGCCGATCGCCCACTTGAGGTCGGTCACTATCGACTCGAGCTCCGGCAGCGCGTCGTAGTCTGCGAGCAGACCGAACCCGAGGTGACCGTCGTAGCTCATGACGGCGATTCCGAGAGCCTGGCGGCGAGCGAGCGGCACAACCGGATACAGGACCTGCAGCCGCCGTCCGAGCAGGTACAGCGGGAACTGCGGGCCCGGCACGTTGGTGACGACCAGATTGAAGAACGGCTGACGGGCCTGCAGGCGCGCCGCCTGGCTGAGGATCGTGGGCGGCGCAAATCCTGCGAGGTTGGTGAGCACCTGTGCCCCGACCGCCTGGCGGGACTTCTTCAGATCCTCCATCGCTTTGGAGATCTCCAGCAGGCAGTCGGCAGGATTCTCCACCCCCACAGGCAGTGGCGCCCACATTGCGGCGACCTGATTGCCGAGCGCTCCCCGCTGAGAGCTGGAGCGCACGGATACCGGCACCATCGCCTTCAGGACGAGGTCCTCGGTGTCATGACCCTGCCTGCGCAGGTAGCGGCCGAGGGCGAGGGTGACCGAAGCGAGCACCACATCGTTGAGCGTTCCGCCGAGCGAGTCCTTGATCGCCTTGAAGCGGGCGAGGTCGGCGTCGAGGAACGTGTAGCGCCGGTGTGGGCCGATGTCGACGTTGAACGGGCTGGGGGGCGCGGGGGCGTTGATCCCGGCGACGGTGGTGGCGCCGATGCTCGCCAGGCCGTCCTTGACCTGCGACAGGGCCCGGCGCGGCGTGCGCAGCAGCGCACGGGCGCCGCGCGTCATCTCGGCGGGCACGGTCGAGCGCTCGACGAGCGCCTCGCCGAGCAGCTTGGCCCGTCCGGGTAGCGGCTTGGCGACCCAGGGCGTGCGCGGCCGCGGCGTGGGGACGGGGTCCGCAGCGGCGTCGAACAGGACCGTCGTTATGTCCACACCCGAGATCCCGTCGACGAGCGCGTGGTGGGTCTTTGCGATCAGCGCGAAGCGCCCGCCCGCCATGCGCTGTACCAGCCAGATCTCCCACAGCGGCTTCGAGCGGTCGAGCCGCTGGGAGAAGAGGCGCCCGGCGAGCCGCTTCAGCGCCTGCTCGTCGGCCGGTCGCGGCAGCGCCGTGTGGCGAATGTGGTAGCGCGGGTTGAAATGCGGATCGTCGGTCCACACCGGGCGCCCCTGATCGAAGGGGACATAGGCCAGGCGCTGGCGGTAGCGCGGCACCAGGTGCAGGCGCCCAAGGACGTGGTCGACCAGCTCCTGAGGCGTCGGGGCTTTGCCCTCGAACACCATCACCGAAGCAACGTGCATATGCGCGGTCGAGTTGTCCTCCAGGTGAAGGAAGGTCGAATCCAGCGCGGACAGCCGGTCGGGATTGGCCATACGCCCCGATTGTCGCTGTTGTGGCACGCCGCGTCAACGACCCGACGCAAATGCATGCAAAAAAACGGTCGTGGACCACGGCGCGAGGCCCAAGCCGAAGGCGTGTCTATCGCTCCGATCGCTCGGGAGGCGCGTCTGTCTCGTCAGGGCGTTTACGACCTCCCGGCGGCGGCGCAACCTTCCTGACCATGTGGTCGAAGTCCTCCCGCTCGGGGATCGCGATTTCGTGGCCCGCCGGCGTCGTCTGTTTGGGCTCATCGCGCTGCGGCGTCTCGGTCATACGGTCAGGCCGGCGGGGCCGACCAACCGGCGACCTCGTTAAATGGGCCGCAGCCTTTGCATCTGAACACGATGTCGCGCACTCGGTAGAGCGGCGTGAAGTCGTCGTCGGTGTACGCAGCTGCCGGGTTATGCCTGTAAACGACCCATTGGTCGGGACCGACGCTCTTTGCGAGTACGTCTCTGCAGTTGCCGCAGAGGAACGACGTCGATCCATCGCTCCCCTTGATCGCCGTGGAGCCTGCGTGTGCGGAGGTCAGGACTTCTCGCGTTCCCTCACGAGGCTCTGGAATGACCCGCATCGGAGCCTTCGCCATGCCCGCCATGCTGGCAAGCACGCTTATACAGTCGCTGCCCATATGTGACGCCCGTCACACTCGGCTCCGGCCGGGGTCCCTAGTATGCGAACAACTGTTCGACTGCCGAGTCGCCTCCGTGAATGGGGGCGAGCGGGGGACCCACTGCCGGATCGCCACGTAGCGGTCTGGATGGGGCGAATCGGCCGCTGATGTGGCCGTAACGCCCGGATGGCGCGCGTTCCGTTCGCGTGCCCGACGTTCGTGAGCCCGACAGCTAACCCCGTAGGCCCACAGGCATGGAGGTTCATATCAATGTACGTACCCACGACGCTTGCTCAACCTGCCGGCGCCCTTGCTCCGGCCGGGATCCTCTCGACCGCTTCGGCGATCGAAAGCCCCGCCACTACCGAGGTGAGCATTCGCAGCACCGCCCTGAACGTGCTGGACGGCCATGAGGCGGCCGTCAGCGGCACGCTGCGGCCCGGGCTGGCCGGGCGAGTGGTGATGCTGCAGGCGCTCGAGGATCACCGCTGGAGGACCCTTGCCCGTGCGCGCACCCGCGCAGCCGGTCGCTTCCGGCTGCGCTACTTCCCGCACCGAACGGGCTCCGAGCGCGTGCGCGTGCGCTTCTCCGGCGATCCGCTCGACCGCGATGCCGACCGGCGGTCGGGTTGGCTGACCGTATACCGCCTGGCCGAGGCGTCCTGGTACGGCGGCGGCGGCAGCCTCGCATGTGGCGGCTCGTTGACGAGTACCACCATGGGCGTGGCCAACAAGACGCTTCCATGTGGCACGCTCGTGACGCTGCGCTACGGGGGTCGCTCGGTGCGGGTCCCGGTGGTGGATCGCGGGCCCTTCATCGCCGGGCGCGAATTCGACCTCACCGAAGCGACCAAGCAGGCGCTCGGGTTCGGCGACTCCGGAGCGGTGTGGAGCTCACGCTGATTGGGTAGGTTCGTGCAGGGCTTGGCTTTCGGCGCGACTGCTCCTTCAATCAGCGGAATGTCCGTCGCAATGAGGAGCTCGCGCGCACAGGTGTGGCTGGATAACCTGGACGACTGGAGCTGGCCAGGTCGCGGTGCGGCGGCCGTCGAGGTGCTGCCTCCCTCGTGGGTGCCGGCGTTCCCGCGCCGCGTCGAGCGCGCCGCACCTGCGGTGCCCGGCACAGCGCCCGGCTCCTGGCAGCGCCAGCGCGCAATCGCGCCCTGGCTTGGCACCGGCGCGCTTCTGAGCGCGCTGCTGGCTGTGTGCGCCGTGCTCGCCCTCGACGGGCCACTGCGCCTTGAGCGTCTGATCGGCCTGCGCGCCGCCGGCCACGCGCCGGCCTCAGGGCTCGCGCCGGATCCGTCCGCGCAGTCATCGCCACCGCCGGTGACGCTCACACCGGTCAACCACGATGCGGCCGGCAGCTCGATCGACGCAGCGAGCTACTCCTCGGTGGAGCTGCACGGGCCGGGCTCGTTCACCGCCTACCTGCCCGCGGGCTACGCGAGCTCGACACGCCGCTACCCGGTGCTCTACCTGCTGCACGGCAACGACCAGCTGGCCACGGCGTTTCTGCAGATCGGTCTGCAGGGCGAGCTCGATCGGCTGATCGCGCGGCGTGTGATCCCTCCGTTGATCGCCGTCATGATCCAGGGCGGCCGAGGAGCGAACAACTGGCGCGACTTCGAAGGCCGCAACTACGAGGGCTATGTGCTCGAAGTGCAGGAAATCGTGGACCGGACGCTCCCCACGGTGGCCGACCGCGACGCACGCGCGATCGCCGGAGACTCGATGGGAGGCTATGGCGCGATGAACGTGGCGCTGTCCAACCCCTATCGCTTCGGCGCGGTCGAGAGCTGGCTCGGCTTCTTCAACGGCCTCGAAGGGACGCTGCACGCCGACCGGCCGGTGCTCGAGCGAATGGGCCTGCACGCCTTCGTATACGGCGGCGCCTCCGACACGATCGCCGATCCGTCCGAGGACGCGCCGTTCGCAAGCGAACTGAGGGCCGCCGGCGCGGAAGCCCGCAGTGCGGTGTACCCGGGCGGCCACTCCCTGGAAACGATCGAAGCGCACCTCGGCAGCATGCTCGCCTTCGCCGGACATGCGCTGTCACAGGGCTCGCCAGCGCGGCCTGTGCGGCCGATCGGCCGCGCGAGCTCCTAGCCGGCGGGCGCCCGCGGGCGGTCATGCGCCCAGCAAAACCCCGCACCGGGGCGGGAGGTAGTGTTGGTGCGTGAGCGAGCCCCAATCACAGGTGCGGCTTCGCCAGGCGGTGCTCGTGGCGGCCGAGCTCGAGCCTGTGGCCACTGCGCTCAGGTCCGCCCTCGGCCTGGGCGAGCCCTTCCGCGACCCCGGGGTGGGGGAGTTCGGCCTGAGGAATGCCGTGTTCGCGCTGGGCGACTGCTTCCTCGAGGTCATCTCACCGGCGCAGCCGGGCACGGCGGCCGGCCGCTACCTCGATCGCCACGAGGGGGATGGTGGCTACATGGCGATCTTCGATCTCACCGATCTCGAGGGGGCAAGGCGGCGCGTCGAGCAGTCCGGGATCCGCGTGGTATGGCAGCTCGATCTGCCGGATATCTCCGGGACGCATCTGCATCCGGCCGACATGCGCGGCGCGATCGTGTCGCTCGACCGCTCCCGCCCGTACGGCACCTGGCGCTGGGGGGGACCGCAATGGACGGGCCGCACAGGTAGCGGCGCACCCGGGCGCCTGGCCGGAATCACCGTCGCCGTCAGCGATCCGCTCGCCGTCGCCTCGCGCTGGGCGCAGGTGCTCGGCGTTCCGTTCGCGGACGCCGGAGGAACGGCGCTCAGCATCGATGGTGGGGAGGTCCGCTTCCTGGCCGCGGACGCAGAGCGCGAGGAGGGCCTGGTCGAGATCGCGATCGAGGATTCGCCGAGCCTCGAGGGAGCGGTTGAGGCGATCGAGCTGGGCGGAGTGCGCCTCAGAGGAGTCGCGGGAGGCTAACCCGTCAGCGGCGCGAAGGCGGGGTCACGGTGCTCGACGAAGCTCGCAACCCCCTCCACGAAGTCGGGAGCGCTGAAGGATTTGAGCATCAGCTCATCAGCGCGGGCGAGCGCATCCTCCAGGCCGCGGTCGAGATCGGCATAGACCTGGCGCTTCATCGTCGCCATGCTCGCCGGTGAGCACTGGACGGCCAGCTCGCGCGCGTAGGCGATGGTCTGCTCCAACAGCGTCTCGGCGGGGAGCGCCCGGTTGACGAGACCGAGCGCCGCCGCCTCGCGACCGAGCACGACGCGTCCGGACAGCAGCAGATCGAGCGCCCGGGCCGGGCCGATGAGGCGCGGCAGAACCCAGGAGATGCCGTGCTCTGCGACCAGCCCGCGGCGGGCGAACGCGGTCGTCAACTTCGCCTCCTCGGCTGCGAAGCGCAGGTCGCACATCAGCGCCTGGACGAGGCCGATGCCGGCGCAGGCGCCGTTGATCGCGGCGATGATCGGCTTGGGTATGGAAAGCGGGAAGGTCTGCGCCTGGCGCTCCTCGGCTGCGCGTGCGCTCGCGGCGCCGTTCTGGCCAAGCGCCTGCAGCCCCTGCATGTCGGCGCCCGCGCAAAAGCCCCTGCCGGCGCCCGTGACGACGATCACGCGGACCTGCTCGGATGCCGCGCAGTCGGCGAGCATCGCGAAATACAGCCGCTCCATCTCCACGGTCCAGGCGTTCAGCCGGTCGGGCCGGTTGAGGGTGAGCACGGCCACGCCGTCCTTCACCGTCATCAGGACAACCTCGCTCACAGCGACGCTCACGCGACTCCGAGTGCGCTTCCCTGTTCGGCCAGTATCCCCGCCAGGCGTGCGCGATTCCGCTTGGCGTCGCCCAGCAGCGCCGCATCCAGCTGGGCCCGCTTGAACAGCCAGTGGACATCAGCCTCCCACGTGAAGCCGATGCCGCCGTGTGCCTGAATCGCGCTTGCCGTCACCTCGCGTCCCGCATCTGATGCCGCCGCCTTGGCCATGGCGGCCGCCTCGGCCAGTCGCTCGGGGTCCGAATCGGCGGTCCAGGCCGCGAACGCGGTCGTCGATCGAGCCTTCTCGGTGTCGAGCAGCATCTGCGCGCAGCGGTGGGACACCGCCTGGAAGGAGCCCACGGGCACCCCGAACTGCCGCCGCTCCTTGACGTAGGCGACGGTCATCTCGAGCGCGCGGTCGCATACGCCCACGAGCTCGGAGCTGACGGCGACGAGCGCTCGGTCGAGCCCCGAGGCGACGTCGCCCTCGAGCGGCTCGCCGGCATCATCGGTGGCGCTCACACGTGCGCTCGAGCGGGTCGGGTCGATCGAGGCCACGGGGCTGACGTCCGCCTGCTCGCGCTCGAGCAGCCTCGCGCTGCGGTCCTCCTCGACGAGCACGATGACCTGCGCCTCACCGCCTCCGATCACGAGCTCGGCGGTGCCGTCCACCGCGAGGCTGACCGCACCGACGATCTTGCCGCTTGAAAGACCGGGGAGCCAGCGCTCGCGCTGCGCCGGCGAGCCGGCCTGCTCGATCACGGCGCCCGCCAGCACGCACGGCAGGAACGGCACGGGAGCCAGAGCGCGCCCGAGCTCCTCGCACAGGATCGACAGCTCGATTCCGCCGAGGCCCTGACCGCCGTGCTCCTCGCTCAGCGCGATCCCCGGCCAGCCGAGCTCGCACAGCTCGGCCCACAGCGCATCGTCGCTTGAAGCGGCCTCGGCATGCTCGCGCACGCGCTCAGGTCTCGCTCGCTCCGTGAGCAGCTCACGCGCGGTGCGCTGGATCTGGCGCTGGTCGTCGGTGAGGCCGAAGTCCATTGCCGCTCCTACGCCGCGACCTTGAGTCGGGGCAGGCCGAGGACGCGCTCGGCGACGATGTTCTTGAGCACCTCGGTCGTGCCGCCCTCGATCGTGTTGCCGCGGGCGCGCAGCTGCTCATAGCTCCAGTCGGTGCCGCTCGTCAGCGCCTCGGGCCCGATGATCTCGACCGCGAGCTCGGTCAGCCGCTGGTTGGTGTCCGACCACAGCCACTTGACCAGCGAGCCCTCGGGCCCGGGCTGGCCGTAGCGCTCGGCGTCGGTCAGCCCCTTCCAGGCCAGCAGCCGGATCGACTCGGTCCGCACGTGAAGCTCGGCCAGCTCATCCGCGTACAGGGGGTCGTCGAGCAGCCCGCGCTCGGCTGCGGCGGCGATCAGATCGTCGAGCAGCTGGCGCAGCCTGATCTGCAGGGCGAAGCCCAGGCCGGCGCGCTCGTTCATCAGCGTCGTGAGGGCGACCTTCCACCCGTTTCCAACGCCGCCCACGACGTTCGCGTCGGGGATCCTCGCATCCTCGATGAACAGCTCGTTGAACTCCGCCTCGCCGGTGATCTGGCGCAGTGGCCGGACCTGCACTGCGTCCTGCTCCATGTCCATCAGGAAGTAGGTGAGGCCCTTGTGCTTGGCGGCGTCCGAGTCGCTGCGCGCGACGAGCATGCACCACTTCGCATACTGGGCGCCGCTGGTCCACACCTTCTGGCCGCTCACCACCCATTCGTCGCCGTCCTTGACCGCCCGCGTCTTCAGGGCTGCGAGGTCCGAGCCGGCGTCCGGCTCTGAGAAGCCCTGGCACCAGATCTCCTCGGCCGACAGGATCGGGGACAGGTAGCGCTCCTTCTGCTCGGGAGTGCCCCACACCATCAGGGTCGGGCCGCCCAACAGCAGCCCGAGCGTGTTGGCCGCCTGCGGCACCCGTGCGCGCCCGATCTCCTCGAAGTAGATGGCGGACTCCGTCGGCGTGGCGCCGCGGCCGCCGTACTCGGTGGGCCAGTGGGGAGCGGCCCAGCCGGCGTCATACAGGCGGCGCTGCCAGTCCCGTTTCCAGGCGTGCTGGGCATCCTCGCCGGGATCCGTCGGCTTGGGGTCGGGCGGGTTCTCGGCGAGCCAGCCGCGAAACTCGTCGCGGAACGCTGTCTCTTTCTTTGAGAACGTGAGGTCCATGGCCGCAGCGTGAAGCGTAAACGATCCGGACCGCCCGCCGCGGGCGGCGCTAGATTCGGCTGACGATGTCAACCGCAGCATCACCGCTCCGCATCGCCCACCTCGACGCCGACGCGTTCTACGTGTCGATCGAGCTGCTGCGCCATCCCGAGCTGCGCGGGCAGCCGGTGGTGGTGGCCGGAAGCGGGCCGCGTGCGGTCGTGACCACCGCGAGCTATGAGGCGCGACGGTACGGGGTGGGGTCGGCGATGCCCGCCGCCCGCGCGCGGAGGCTGTGTCCGCAGGCGGTTTTCCTGACGCCGGACTTTCCAACCTACCGCGAGGTGTCGGCGCGAGTGATGGGCCTGATCCGCTCGCATGTCGAGCGGGTGGAGGTCGTGGGGCTCGACGAGGCCTATCTGGACCTCGACGGCCTGTACTCCCCGCGCGCGGCGATGCGCCGGCTGCTGGCCGAGATAAGACAGGCCACGCAGCTGACGTGCTCGGTCGGCATCGGCCCGAACAAGCTCGTCGCCAAGGTCGCCTCCGACGCGGAGAAGCCGGCCGGCTTCGTGGTGCTCAGCCGCGAGCAGGCGTGCGCGCGCTTCGCCGGCTCGCCACCGGGGCTGATTCCGGGCATCGGCCCCAAGACCGCGGCGCGGCTGGCCGAGCTCGGGCTTGAGACCCTCGCCGCCGTGGGCTCGGCGCCCGAGCGCGTGCTCGTCGAGCGGTTCGGGCCGAATCTCGGGCGTGAGCTCTCAAGACGCGCGCGGTTCGAACACAGCGGTGAGGTAACGGGTGCGCGCAAGGTGGTCTCCGAGTCGCGCGAGCGAACGTTCGAACGCGACCTCGACGACCCCGAACAGCTGCGCGGGGAGCTGTCCCGCATGGCCTCAGAGCTGTGCGCGAGCCTCGCGGCACACGATCGCCGGGGACGCTCGATCGCGATCAAGGTTCGGCTCGACGACTTCACGACGGTGACGCGCGCACACACCGTTCCTGAGCCCACGAGCGATGCGCAGGTCGTGGGCGCCGTGGCGCTGAGGCTGCTCGCGGAATACTCGCCCCCGCGACCGGTGAGGCTGCTGGGCGTGCGCGTCGCCGGGCTTGCTCAGCCCGATGCGCCGGCGAGCGGTCCGTCGTCGCCGGCACCGGCCGCAGGCGAGGGGCGCGGCCGCAGCGACCAGCTCGCACTGCCCGTGTAGGGCGGCGTGGGAACCGTGAGAGCGCTGGGCGAGGAGACGGGCGCCGGGTCTCGCGCGAGCGGCTGGTAGACCTGTGGCATGCCCGCCGAGAGCACACCGTTCAGCGTCAGGGGCGACGGCGTCACACTGTCTGGCGAAGCCGTCGGGGGCGGACCGCCGATCGTGCTGCTGCACGGCCTCACCGCCACGCGGCGCTACGTCGTGATGGGCTCGCGCACGCTGGAGCGATCCGGTCACCGCGTGCTCAGCTATGACGCCCGCGGCCACGGACGCTCGACCCCGGCGGCCGATCACGGCGCGTACAGATATGAGCAGCTGGCCGGCGACCTCGAGGATCTGCTCGACGCGCTGGGCATCGCTCGTGCGGTGCTCGCCGGGGCGTCGATGGGCGCGCACACCGCCCTGCGCCTTGCTCTGCATCGGCCCGAGCGGGTGGCGGGGCTGGGGCTGATCACCCCGTCGTTTGACCCCTCGCGCCCGAGGACCCCGAAGGAGTTCGCCGGCTGGGACGCGCTCGCGGAGGGCCTGAGGACGGGGGGAGTCGAGGGCTTCCTCGAGGCCTACGACCTGCCCGCGGTGCCCGAGGCCTGGCGGGACACGGTGGAGAGGGTGCTGCGCCAGCGCCTGGCCGCGCACGAGCACCCGCAGGCGGTCGCCGACGCGCTTGAAGTCGTACCGAGATCGCGGCCGTTTGACGATTTTCGCTAGCTCGAGCAGCTCGAGGCACCGGCCGTCGTCGTGGCCAGCCGCGACGAGGCCGATCCGGGCCATCCGCTGGCCGTCGGCGAACGCTACGCGCAGG
>Ga0302326_10029009_pt1 | contig 11122 bp, 9 predicted proteins | sample Palsa_T0_3_FD_202264 | JGI IMG/M metagenome (GOLD analysis project Ga0302326, IMG submission 202264) | Peat permafrost microbial communities from Stordalen Mire near Abisko, Sweden - Palsa_T0_3 | ecosystem: Environmental > Terrestrial > Soil > Palsa > Peat permafrost | place: Sweden: Abisko...
GGTCACGTTGTGCTTCTTCAAGACCGCCTCGGTCTCGAAGCGGTCCAAATCTAATGCCGCGGCAAGCTGATGGTGCGTGAGCTTGTCTTGACGGTAAAGCTCGATCAACATCGCCTCCTTGGCCGCTTGATCGAGGTTGGCGATGTCACGCCGAAGTTCTCGCTCAATTTCAATCGGTAGCTCAATCGTGACGGCCATGCGGGTTCTCCATTGGCATTGTACCCCAAGAATCTCGGCGTCAAAGTGCCAAATTCTCCGGCAGCAATTGCAGGGGATTGTCGCGTGTGAGCCTCATTATGACATCGTCGCCGGCCAGTTCGATTGCCCGGGCGAGGCCTCGCAAGCGGACGGGCACCGTGTCGGGGCCGTGGGTGTCGGAGCCGAGCATGAAATACCGGCCTTCCAGCAAATATTGCTCGGCCACTTGCCGGGCGGCTGACGTGGGCGGGTCGCCGAAACATTGCAGGTTCCCTTGCAGCAGCAAGCCCATGTCGGCGAACTGGTCGGCCAGGTCCGGCTGCTCCTGAACGGCGCGAACGCGCTCGGGGTGGGCCAGCACCACCGTCATTCCCAACGACTGCAACCAGCGCATCGTCGGCTGGAAATGGTCCGGTAACCGCTCGGCCCAGAAGTCGATCAGCACCTGCTTGCGAGCCATGGCATAGCTCACGATTTGATCGCCCGGCGTCTGCGCGAGATTCAGGCGAAGGTTCAATTCGCCGCCGGAGAACAAGCGCAGGGGAATGCTCGCCGCATCGTAAATCTGCTGCAATTGGGCGACGCGCTTGGGGATCTCGTCCACGGTGTTTTTTGGAAAGCTCGGCCAGATGTGCGGCGTGCAGAAGCTGTGAGTGTACCCCGCCGCCACCAGCTCGCGGGCGCAAGCGATCGACTCCTCGGGAGTCTGGCAGCCATCATCCACTCCCGGCAGCAGGTGTGAGTGAACGTCAATCCGTCCGATCTTCGCCACGTCCTTGCCGTGCTGAACCATTGCCTATTGCTCTTTCCGCAGCGCGATGGTGCAGTCGCCGTTGAGATAATCCTCGTACACGTCCACCCGGCTCGTCAACGTTCGCGCAAACCGCTCGACGTCCGCGGTGGAGCGCCAGAATAGATAGAGCTTTCCGGCCAGGGCCGACGAGGAGAGAAAGTTGAAGACCAGTTCTTCGCCGGTGGACATGAACGCATGCCGGAGCGTTGCGTAAAACTCCGGGTCGCGCAGCGTGTTGAGCGAGCCGCAGAAAATGATGGTCTCGGCGCCCATGCAGAATCGCAGCGGCTCGACGACGAAATCGCCGCGGACGATGCGCGCCCGCTCATAGCGGCGTTCCTCGGCCGCTCGCGCCAACTCCTCGACCGCCTCGATGCCGATGTATTCGGCGGGCTGCACGCCCTGCTTCAGCAGGTAACCCAGCAGATCGGCGCGGCCGCAACCGGCGTCCAGAATGATTCGGCGGTCGAGGTTGACGGCCCGCGTGATCGCGGCGAATCGGGCTCGCTGGGTTTTGGGGCTGGCCCAGAGCAGCGAACGAAAACCACCGCCGTGTTGGGCCACGGCTTCGAGATAGGGAACCAGGTGGGGCTCGGGGATGGCGGTGACCAACGTGAAACTCCGATGAATGAGAAGTCAATTGTAGGAGAGGGGACAGGATTCTCAAACGATCGAGTGTCGGTTCGTTTGAGATGCGCTGCGAAACCGCAAGCGGGGACGGATTTCGGAATTGCCGCTGCGTGTTATTCTACGGCGATGGAGATTCGTGCCGGCAAAGCCAGCGATTTCACGGATCTGCTCGAGATCGACGGCACGATTGACTCCACGCACTATCTCCACGTCGATTACTCCGCGTCGGAAAGCTCCCGCACCTGGCGGCTTGAGGAGCGGGCGCTGCGAGAGGCCAAAATCGTGGCCAATCCCATTTCCGAGGACGACCGCTTCCTGCTTCGGCAGATTCTGGCCGGCGCGGATGAGGGCGTCGCGCTGGTGGTGATTCACGGCGAGCGGCCTGTGGCCCTGCTGTTGGCCCAGCCGATCGCGGCGCAGCAGACACTACGGGTAATCGATCTGCGCGTGGACAGCGACGTGCGCCGGCAGGGAATCGCCACCGCCCTGCTGCTGATGGTGATCGGCGAGGCGCGGACTCTCGGGCTGCGGGCCGTCAGTGTCGAAACGCGGGCGGACAACGCGCCGATGTATCGACTGCTCCCCAAATGCGGTTTTGAAATCGCCGGGCTCGACACCCGGCGACACAGCAATCACGACCTGGTCAAGGAATCGGCCACGCTGTTGTGGTATGCGTCGTTGGATTGATCTGATAATTCCGAAATCCGAAGTCCGCATCCCCGAATCAAATCCGAAATCCCAAGGACCAATGCAGCTTTGCGGATTTCGAGTGATCATCGGCTCATCGCCGCTGCGAAACCGCAAGCGGAAGAAGAGAGCCGCTCTTCATTGGGAGTTTGGGCTTTGGGATTTGATTCGGGGATTCGGGTTTCGGATTTCGGATTTTCAGGGCGTCAGTTTTGCGAACTTGCGCCCAAGTTTCACGACCACCGTCTTCTCGATCACCAGTTCCTTCTGAAAATCGGTGACGCGCGCGTCGTCGAGATAGACCGCGCCCTCGCGCAGCTTGCGGACGGCTTCACTGTTGGACGCAGCGAGGCCGGCTTGAACGAGAAGCGGGGCAAGCTTGTGGGGGCCGGGGCCGACGGCGATTTCCTTGGTGTCATCGGGAATCCCACCGCCGTGGGAGACGCGGGCCCATTCCGCCTCGGCGGCGTCGGCGGCCGCGGGGGTGTGCAGCCAGGCGATGACCTCTTTGGCCAATCGCACCTTGGCGTCGCGCGGATGGTTTGAAATCAAGGCGCGATATTCCTCGGCGGGAACGTCGGTGACGAGTTGAAAGTAGCTTTCCATCACCGAATCAGGGAGGCGCATGATCTTGCCGAAGATGCCGGACTGGCCGCCGGGGGGATCGGTAACGGCGATGTAGTTGCCTTTGCTCTTGGACATTTTCGCCGAGCCGTCGGTGCCGACCAGCAACGGCGTGACGATCACCACCTGTCCGTCGCCCCCCTCGTCTTTCTGAAACTCCCGGCCGACGAGATTATTGAACAACTGATCGTTGCCGCCCATCTCGACATCCGCGTCAATCATGACGCTGTCCCATCCCTGCAAGAGCGGATAGAGCAATTCGTGCAGGCGGATGTCGATGCCGGCGGTGTAGCGATCCTTGAACGAATCACGATCGAGCATCTGGGCGACCGTCTTGCGGCCGGCGAGGCGGATGATGTCAACGAGGTTCATCTTAGCGAGCCATTCGCCGTTGTAGCGCACTTCCAAATGCTGCGGATCGGTCAGCAAGATTTTGCCGACCTGGGCGACGTAGGTTTTGGCGTTGGCGTCGATCTGCTCGCCTTGCAAGACCGGCCGGGTCGAGTCGCGGCCGGAAGGGTCGCCGACGCGGGCGGTGTAATCGCCGATGATCAGCACCGCCTTGTGACCCCACTCCTGAAATTGGCGGATGACTCGCAGCGGCACGCCATGGCCGAGCGTGACGTCCGGGGCGGTCGGATCCATGCCGAGCTTGATGCGCAGCGGCTTGTCCGTCTCGCCGCTGCGCTTCAGCTTTCGCCGCAGATCGTCCTCATTAAGAATCCGCTCGCAGCGGCGGCCGAGTGCCCGAATTTGTTCGTCGATGGAGAGCATGGGGTGGGGGATTGTAGAGGCACGCGGGTTCTTGAGGAAGTTGGAGGTGGTGATTGGCACCTGGTGATTGGTGATTGGTACGTGACGGGAGGGATTTTCTTCGTCACGCACCAATCGCCAATCACCAGTTTCCAAATACGTGACTGGAGGGCTTTTCTTCGTCACGTACCAATCACCAATCACCAGGCTCCATCACCCATGCCCCATGCTCAAAAACGCCAGCGTATTGATCGCATTGAACAGCGAGTGCATGACAATCGTGGTCCAGAGATTTCCAGTGCGCTCGTAGGCGTAGCCCAGGCAGAGGGCCAGAAAGAAAATCGGGGGCCACATCCAGACGGGGTGAACGGAGGTGAAGATGGCCGATGCGACAAAAATCGCGGCCCAGGTCTGCCAGGCGACTGAGCGCGGCCATGCGAGTGTGCTCGGCGGCCTGGCGTATTGAAGGGTACCGACGTCCGACGCGCCCGCTCCTTGCGGCTCGGTCCAGCTCACGCGCGGCCGGGTTATACGGATCAGCAGCTCGCGGAGAAAAGTCTGGATGTGGGCCCGAAAAACGTATTCCTCGAAGAGCGGGGCCAGAATGACGGCGCCGATGATCAGCGCGATGCGGACGGTAGAATTGGGGCTTTCGCCGAGGGCCTTGAGAAGCTCGTGCTCCTGTGGGTGGGCGTAGTGCAGCCGGTCGTAGGCCATTTCGGTGGCGGCCGAGAGGAGTTGCAGCATGGGCCAGGCGATCAGAATTCCCACGCCGCCTTTCAAAGCGCCGGTCAAGGGATGGCGGCGTAGGCCGAGGCGCTCGATTCCCCGGCCGCCGTCGAGCAGAAGACTGTCGGCGGTCAGGAGCGTGAGAAATCCGATCACGTAGGGAACGGTTGCGAGAAACGCCCAATCGCGGGGGCGGAGCATCGATTCGTCCATGACGGCCGACGGGGCGGTCTTCTGCAGCTGCACGCGGATGATGCTGCCGTAGATCATCTGAACCGAGATCCACATCATGAATCCGCAGGAGAGGGAGAAGAGCAGTCGCCAGATCGCGGCTTCCGCGTCCGGCAGCCGGCTGGGGCCTGAGACGGCGGCCTTGCGGAGCAGGCCGGTGGCGAACGCGGCGACGATGGCAATGAGGGCGGCGAAGACATAAAGCGCGACCGTCCCGACATCGGATTGGGCGACCGCGAGGGGCGTGGCTGCTAAGATTGACATGCGGTTTCCGCCCTTTAGAGTCTGCCGCCGGTTCGCGGAGGAAGGCGGCGATTCTAATCAACCCGGCGGGGTTTTCCCATGAGCAGCGTGCTGGAACAGATTCTCCAGAGCAAGCGCCGCGAGGTGGCCGAGCGGCAGGCGCGGATTCCGCTGGAATCGCTGCGCGAGACGATCAGCACGCTGGGTCGGCCGCGGAATTTCTTTCATGCGGTGACGCGCAAGACGGCCAAGCGGGTGAATCTCATCGCGGAGATCAAGAAGGCGTCGCCCAGCGCCGGCGTCATCCGCGGGGACTTTGATCCCGTGGCAATTGCCCAGGCCTATGCCGCGGCGGGGGCCGATGCGCTGAGCGTGTTGACCGATGAGCCGTTTTTTCAGGGGAAGCTGGAATACATTCACGCGGTGCGGGATCGGGTGAAGCTGCCGGTGCTGCGGAAGGATTTCATCATCGACCCCTACCAGGTTTATGAGACCAGGGCCTGCGGCGCGGATGCCATGCTGCTGATTGCCGAGTGTCTGGAGACCAGCCAGTTGATCGATTTGCAGATTTTGGCGACGGAGCTGAGTCTGACGTGCCTGATCGAGGTTCACGACATGGACAACCTGATGCGGGTGCGGGATCACGTGATCGGCTTTCCGCATCGCAGTTACAGTCTGCTGGGGATCAACAACCGCGATCTGCGGACGTTTCACACGGATTTAGGAACGACGCTGCGGCTGGCGGAGCTGGTCGAGGACCGGGGCGTGCTGGTCAGCGAGAGCGGGATTCGGACCGCGGGCGATATCGCCAAGCTGGCGGCGGCGGGCGTGGGGGCGGTGCTGGTGGGTGAGACGCTGATGCGCAGCGGGGACGTGGGGGCGACGATTCGCGAATTGTTCGGGGCAACGTAACTGACGATTTCTTGACACCATTTTGCCCATTTGTTACGGTCAGTCTCCCCGCAGTGCGGAGCAGGGACATGGCCGGGAAGTGCCGGGTGTGACGCATAAGTCAGGGTTTTGCAGAGAGGTGCGTCATTGTTCCGGGGTATTCGCCTGCCCCCCGCCGCCGGAGAATCCTTTTGAGTCGAAAACCACTGAATCGCGGTCTGTGGGCAGCCCTCGCGGCGGTTTTGGCGCTGGCGCCGACATGGGCGTCGGCGGGCATCTCGCAGGCCATGAAGAACGCCAGTTCGGCGGACGTCTATCGGCCGGAAATTAGCGCGTTCGTGGCCACGCAGATTTCCAGGCTGATCGGCGACGATCCGGACGCCCAGAAGTCGGCGCGCACGACGCTGATCGACCAGGTCAGCAGCAATCCCCCGCCGGGCACCAGTTTCATGGATGTCTATGCCGACGTGCTGGACCAGGCGATGGAGCCGGCGGCGAATTCCAAATCGATCCGCGCGCGGCTCAATTTGGCCGTGGTCAATGCCGAGGTGGCCAGCCGAGTGGACAACGCCCGGCAGGCGTCGGTGACGAAAATACTCCTCCTGGACCCGGCGTCCCCGGTGGCGATGTGGGGGATGAAGGCGGCGAAATTTGAATTGCTACCTCAGCTGCGCGAGCCAACCGCTTTGCGTAGGCTCGATCTGATTGCCGCCATTCTCCAGTCGGTCAAGAACCATCCGGACGATGGACTGATTATCGACGATGCCTATCGGACCCTGACGCTGAAGGACACCGACGCCGCACTACACAGCGTCGGGGACCCTGTCATTGAGGAGTTGGTTCCTGGGGTGCAGTCGCTGCTGGCATCTCGCGGCGCGCAGTATGCCACGGACCCGCCGCCTTCGCCGACGGCCGACGAGGGGGCGCTGTTTTTGACGCGCCTGAAGGTCTGGAATCTGGAGACGCCCGCGCAGCGGGCGCAGACGATGAAGCTGATGCTCGACGTGGTTTCCGCCGCCTCCAAGTTACTCGACGCCGCCGATCAGAATACCCGCGCGGACCTGATGGACCTGATTCGCAAGTTTGGTCGGGGCCTCAGCATCCTCGCCGGGTTCGTGCAAAACGATGCGTTGCTGAAGGCGGCGACGGACGTGTACAGCATCTCCTCGGATATCAAAGCCGACGAGTTGTCGCAGCGCATTGATGCGCTCAGCGCCGCGGTCCAGACCGTCATCCAAACCCTCGGTGTGACACCCCCCTCGCCGTAGCCGCCGGATTCGATCGCTTCGTCCCTCGGCATCCGATCCATGCTTCGACTCCTGGCCATTCCGCTGGCGTTGATGCTGCTGGTGGGTGGCGCGCTGTTCTGGTCGGGCAGCGGCACCGAGCCGGCGGCGGACTTCACATTCATCAATCGCGGCGACAACAAGACGCTCGATCCCAACAGCATGTCCTGGTTGCAGGACATTCGCCTGGCTTACGCGCTGTGGGAGGGACTCTACACGCTCGATCCGGTGAATCTTCGGCCGATTCCGGGTTGTGCGGATCCCATCGAGATCAGCGCCGATCAGACCGTTTACACTTTTCACATCCGCCCCACGGCCCGGTGGAGCAACGGGGACGATCTGGTCGCCGGTGATTTTCTGTTCGCCTGGCGGCGGATGCTCGAGCAGCCGGGGGATTACACCTATCTGCTCTTCTACATCCGCGGCGCCAGACCGTACGAGGCGGCGTTCGCCGCCGGGCAGACGCCCGACTTCAGCACAGTCGGCGTCAGCTCACCGGATTCCAAAACTCTGGTGGTCAAGCTCGAGCACCCGGTCACGTTCTTCCCCTCGCTGTGCGCGTTTCCGCCCTTCTTTCCGCTGAACAAACGCTCGATGGCGGAGTTTGCCCAGACCGATCCCCAGACCCACCGCACGATGTACGACCAGGAGTTCACCCGGCCCCCGCATCTGCAAACCAACGGGCCGTACGAGATGATCGAATGGACGTTCAAGCGGCGCATCCGACTGCGGGCCAATCCGTATTACTGGGATATCGCTCACGTGAAGAGCAGGATCATCGATCAGATTTATGCCGACGATCCGCTTCCCGCGTTTTTGCAGTACGACGACCGGCGGGTGGATTGGTTGGCCGAGGTGACCGGCGATCTGGCCGCCGAGCTCAAGGCGCAGGGGCGCAAAGACCTGCACGTTTCCCCCGGCTTCGGCACCTATTTTTACTCGCTGAACTGTCAGCCGAAACTGGCCGATGGCCGGCCGAATCCACTGGCTGATGTGCGCGTCCGCCGGGCGCTTGCGCTGGCGATCGACAAACAGCCGATCGTCCAGAACGTCACCCGCATGGGCGAGCCGATCGCCACGACATACATTCCGCGCGACATCTTCCCCGGCTACGCCTCCCCCGCCGGGCAGCAGTTCGACCCGGCCCTGGCCCGCCGGTTTCTCGCCGAGGCGGGATATCCGGACGGCAACGGATTCCCGCTTCTGTCCATTCTCTTCAGCTCCGAAGGGCAGCACGGCCAGATCGCGCAGATCGTTCAACGCCAATGGCTCAACAATCTTCATCTGGACATTCCGCTGGACGGCGTCGAGCTCAAAACCCTCGGCCAGCGGCTGCACGACAAGGAATACTCCATCGCCCGAGCCAGTTGGATCGGCGACTATGACGATCCCTCGACGTTCACCGACAAATATCTCTCCGACAGCGACAATAACGACTCGGGCTGGATGAATCCGCAATATGATGCCCTCTGCCGTCAGGCCGCCTACGAGCGCGACCCGGCCAAGCGGCTGGGCCTTCTGTCGCAGGCGGAGGCGCTGCTGCTGGACGAAGCGCCGATTATCCCCATCTACGGCTACGTCAATGTCTACCTCTTCCGCAACAACGTTCACGGCATCGCCATGGACCCGCGGAACATGGTGATGTTCAAGTCGATTGACGTAACGCGCTAGCGCGAATTATTCACCACGGAGACACAGAGTTCACAGAGAAGACCTGGAACGAAATGATGCGATCGCGGTTTTTTGAATGTCCAAGAAGTCACCGGCAGCGCAGCTCACATTCATCAATCCTGCTGACTTCTCTGTGCTCTCCGTGCCTCTGTGGTGAGTCCTAAATCCTCCGGGCTATAGCCCCGTGCCCTTCGCCGCGGTTCACTCCGCATTGAGAATCCCCGCACTTCCCCTATAATTCGCCCGCCAAACCGCAGGCGGAGCGAGCATCGGGAGAATGGGTCTGATCGTACAGAAATTCGGCGGCACGAGCGTGGCGGATGCGGGGCGCATCCATGCCGCGGCCCGTCGCGCCATCGCGGCCAAGCAACGCGGCGACCGGGTGGTGGTCGTCGTCAGCGCCATGGGGGACGCCACCGACGACCTGATCGCGCTGGCCAAGCAGATCAGCGAGAACCCGCCCAAGCGCGAGATGGACCAGCTTCTGGCCACTGGCGAGCAGGTTACGATCGCCCTGATGGCGATGGCCATGCACGCCCAGGGGCACGAGGCGATCAGCTTCACCGGCGGGCAGATCGGGCTGGTCACCGACAGCGCGTTCAGCAAGGCGCGGATTCAATCGATCAACAAACAGCGGATTTTCGAGCAGCTCGACGCCGGCAAAATCGTCATCATCGCCGGCTTTCAGGGCGTCACGCCCAACGGCGATCAGACCACGCTGGGCCGCGGCGGGAGCAATGCCACGCTGGTGGCCATCGGCGCGGTCTTGCAGGCGGACGTTTGCGAGAACTACACCGACGTGGACGGGATCTTCACCGCCGATCCGCGCATCGTGAAGGACGCGCGCAAGATCGACCGCATCAGTTATGATGAGATGCTCGAGTTGGCCGGCCTGGGGGCGTCGGTCCTGCAGACGCGGGCGGTGGAGTTCGCCAAGAAGTACAATGTCCCGATTCACGTCCGCAACAGCCAGAACCAGGCCGAGGGGACCTGGATCGTGGCGGAGACACCCACCATGGAGCACATCGTCGTATCCGGAGCCGCCCTGAAGCAGGACCTGATACGGGTCACGATCAAGTCGGTCCCGGATCGGCCCGGCGTGGCCGCCAAGATTTTCGGCGACATCGCCGCGGCGAACATCGTCGTGGACGACATCATTCAGAACATCAGCGACGACAACACCGCCAACATCAGCTTCACCGTCGAGCACGGCGATCTGGCGGACATCAAGCCGCTGTGCGATCAGCTTTGCCAGGAGCTGGGCGCGACCACCCGGCCGATTTATCACGATCAGCTTGCCAAGGTCAGCGTGGTCGGCGTCGGCATGCGCGTTCACACCGGGGTCGCCCAGCGCATGTTCAAGGCCCTGGCAGACGCGCGGATCAATATCCAGAACATCACGACCAGCGAGATCAAGATCAGTTGCATCATCGACAAGGAGCAAGGGCCCAAGGCCCTGCAGATCGTTCACGATGCGTTTGAACTGGGGAAGGCGCGGTAGCGCGGGCCGCGCAGGGTGATGATCGTCCCATATAGACGAATGAGTTTAGCCGCGGCGTCCACGCCGCGTTTTCTCCAACGGGTCAAGACGCGGCGTGGACGCCGCGGCTCAACTCGTGCGGCTTTCCGCGCTGGATTCGGTCGGAGGCCCCGCGGGAATGCTCAACCGGCTTTCGCGGGATACATCCCGTTGTCGGGCGGCATCGCGGGATGCGGAATCGCCGGGCTGCCGGCTCGGGGATGGGCCGAGTCGTAGACTTCCTTCATGCGATTCGTCGACAAGTGCGTGTAAATCTGCGTCGTGCTCAGGCTCTGGTGGCCCAGCAACTCCTGCACGCTGCGCAGATCGGCGCCGTTGTTCAGCAGGTGCGTGGCGAAGCTATGACGCAGGGTGTGGGGGCTGATGCCGGGATCGAGGCCGGCAGCCATCAGGTATTTGTCGAGCTTGCGGCGCACCGAGCGGGTGCTGAGGGTTTCGCCGTGCTTGTTGAGGAAGACCCGGCTGGCGGCGGAGCCCTGACATTTGGGCTCGGAGCTGCGCAGCTCGAAGTAGCGCTGCACCGCCTTGATCGCCTGGCTGCCGATGGGCGTGAGGCGGTCCTTGCGGCCCTTGCCGCGGACGCGCAGCACGCCTTCCTGCAAATCCATGTCGGCCATTTCCAATTCGACCAGCTCGCTGACGCGGATGCCGCTGGAGTAGAGAACCTCCAGCATCGCCTTGTCCCGGGCGGCGAGGATATCGGCATCGCCGGGGGCATCAAGCAGCTTCTGCACCTGTTCCAGGTCCAGGCAGCGCGGCAGGCGCTTTTCCTGCTTGGGCGTGCGGATCGTGGAGAGCGGGTTCACGCTCACCATGCCGCGGCGGATCAGGAACTTGTAGAAGCTG
>Ga0302326_10029010_pt1 | contig 11121 bp, 12 predicted proteins | sample Palsa_T0_3_FD_202264 | JGI IMG/M metagenome (GOLD analysis project Ga0302326, IMG submission 202264) | Peat permafrost microbial communities from Stordalen Mire near Abisko, Sweden - Palsa_T0_3 | ecosystem: Environmental > Terrestrial > Soil > Palsa > Peat permafrost | place: Sweden: Abisko...
ACAACGAGATGTTGACCGGACGTCCCGATGCGCGCATTAACAGTAACGAATTTGGGCCCAATCCGAACCTGACAGTCTTTGAGTGGATGAATCACTTCCCCGAGTTCCGCGGGCAAGTTGCCGTGTACGCTACCTGGGATACTTTCAAGAACATCTTCAATGAACCCCGCAGCCAGCTTGTTATACAGGCGGGATGGGATCTGCCGAAAACGAGGAATCTCACACCCAGAGAAGAACTGCTGAACGATTTATATCGAACTACCACGCGGCTCGATGATGAAGACGTTTGGGATTCCTTTCTGCAGGTGCCGCTCGTCGACTATGTGAAGTCTGCCCATCCGCGCCTGCTTTTCGTTGGTTACGGCGAAACCGACAATTGGGCCCACTCCGGACGCTATGACCTAGTGCTCGAAAGCGCGCATCAGGTCGACGAATTCGTACGACAATTATGGGACACCCTGCAGGCGCTGCCCGAATATCGCGACCAGACGACTTTCATCATAACCACCGATCACGGCCGAGGCAGCGGGCTGGAAGAGTGGAAAGAGCACGGCGTGGAGGAGAAGGGTTCCGAGAACATCTGGATCGCCATCATGGGCCCGGATACGGCGGCGCTGGGCGAACGCGCGAACGCGAGTGTCACCCAAGCCGAGATAGCCGCGACCGTGGCTGAGTTTCTCGGCAAGGATTTTCGCCAAGTTTCGCCCGACGCTGCGCCACCGCTACCAGGTGTTATCTCCCAAACCGTGACTCGGGTTAAGTGAGAATCCACAATAAATCGAGGTATAGGCAGAAACAAGCATTCGTGAACATTCGCCAACAAATGTGGGCGAATAACGGGCAGACCCGGAAGCTATGCTCAGGACTCTCAACCACGCTAACCGCATGTCCTCGGGTGGTAACATCACTGATGCGGCCCGTCCATGAGGCGGGCGGAACCACCAGTGCAAGCTCTGACCCATGGCTACAAATCACTCAAACCGCTGCAAAGGAAGCGTCTGGGAATTTTATGTGTGATTGCGATCGTGGCTGTTCTGATTGCCACATTGTGGCCCTTCGCTTTTTTCGCTCCGAATAGAGTTAGCTGGCTGCCTGACGCGAAAGGAATTCGGTTCTACGACTCCGGCGTTGTGATCAGCAAGGCGCCTTTGAGGGCAAGAGCAACCGAATGCAGCCTGGAGATCCTGGTTCGTCCTGGGAGCATCGAGGGCGTTCACACGATCTTAAGCTTCTACTCACCTTCAAGCCCGTTTCAATTTTGGGTGCGGCAGTATACCGATGGCCTGTTGGTCTCGCGCGGATTTGTTAAGCCCCGAAACAATAAGAAACAGGTAAAGTTCGATATGGATGGATTTTTCCAGCAAGGAAAACTCCTGCTATTGACGATCACGTCCGGCTCCAAAGGGACTATTGTCTATAGCAATGGTCGCCAAGCGCAGGCTTTTTCAGAATTCACGATCTCCCCAACCGATCGATCGGGGCAGCTCGTCCTAGGAACGCCGGCAGTAAACTATGAGCCGTGGCAGGGAGAAATAGGCGGCCTAGCGATTGATTCCAAACAGCTTACACCCACCGAAGTGCTTGGCGACTTCAACCCCTGGATCGATATACGCGGGGCAATTTTGCGGCGGATGCAGCCACCGCGCGTTATGCATTTAACGAGGGGGCGGGCCCTGACATCCACAGCCAAGTAATTTCCGGACCGGACTTGAAGATACCGAAATATTTCCTGGTTCCCTACAAACCCTTCTTGGAGTCGCCCCGGGCAGCATGTGATTGGGTGTGTGTGGAAGACGCCCTGAGCAATGTCGCGGGATTTGCTCCGCTGGGATTCCTGTTCTGCATCTATTTGTTGGCGAAGCGAGCCGATGGCAAGCGGTTTTGTACAGCATTATTGCTGCGGGAATGTTGAGTTTTGCGATCGAGGCGCTGCAGGCCTACATCCCGCAACGGCATTCCGACATGACCGATGTCATTACCAATACTCTGGGAGCGGCTTCCGGTGCTTTACTGGCGCAAACCGATACGGTTTGGCACTTTCTCACCAGAAGAACGTCAGTTGCTTCTTCACCGCCTGGATGACCGCGAGCCGACATGAGCAAACCGGCTCGACCGACTCTGCCCTGAGCCTCGTGCGCACGACACACAGTGGAGTCCCTACAGCGATACAGTCAGTTTTCTTTTCTTGCTAGCGTCGGACACCCTTATCTCAAAGGCAAGCGGCCGCCGCTCGAAGGCAACGTCTTTGACGCGCTCTCGAGCGCGATCGCGAGCTCTCGCACCCCGCGCCGGATTTCCTTTGCGTCTACCGCGGCAAATCCCAGCTGTAGTCCTTCGCGCTCCATTCTGCCGTGGCTGTAGCGGCCCAGAGGAGTCACCTCCACCTCTCGTTTGGCGGCCACAGCCGCTGCCAATTCACTGTCAAGCCCACTGTGCAGCCAAGCCGCGGTCTGTAATCCGGCCTCAACGCCTGAAATCTCCAGTAGTCCGGTCAGACTGTGACGTGCACATTCGAGGAGGACAGACAGCCGCTCCGCATACACCTCTCGCATGCGGCGGAGATGGCGCCCGAAGTGTCCTTCGGTAATGAAATCGCAAAGCACAGCCTGTTCCAGCAGCGGCGCGTGGCGATTGGTCACTGAGAGTGTCGTGGACACATAGTCCACCAAGTCGGGCGGGAGCACCAAGTATCCGAGCCGCAACGAAGGGAAGAGAACCTTGCTAAAGCTTCCCGTGAACATCACCAGCCCGTGGCGATCAAGTCCCTGCAGCGCTGGCACTGGCCGTCCCACATACCGATACTCGCTGTCGTAGTCGTCTTCTAGGATCAGTGCGCCTGACTTTCCAGCCCATTCGAGCAACCGCAGACGCCGGGCGAGACTCATCGTGACTCCGACCGGAAACTGATGTCCCGGAGTTACGTAGACCAATCGCGCTCCGCGCATACTCACATCCTGCACCTGCATGCCTTCGTCATCCAGGCGTATGGCAGAGATTTTCGCGCCCCCGGCCTGGAATGCGATCGCCGCACCCGGATACCCCGGATTTTCCATGCACACCCGATCTCCGGGATTCAGAAAGAGCCGTGCCGCCAGATCGAGCGCTTCCTGGACGCCGGAGATGATCGCCACCTGTTCCGGAACGCACTTCACCCCGCGTGAAGTGCTCAGATAGGAGGCCACAGCTTGCCGCAGTGGCGTGTATCCCATCGGACCGCAGCCCAATAGAAGATTCGTCGAGACACGCCGCAGACGTCGCGCCGCAACCTGCGCCCATAAAGTCGTCGGGAACAAATCCAACGCTGGTATGTTGGCCCGGAAAGCGCGGCTGGGGCGAATTTCAAGATTGGGAAACAGACTTACCCGCCCAGCGTAGTCGGAAACCCTCCGTCGCCGTTTGCGTGGTGCCGACCGCCCCGTCCCGTTCTCCCGTGGGACTTGCAGCAATTCGTCGGGCAAGATCTTGCTCACATACGTCCCTGATCCCACGCTGCCGTCCACGTAGCCCTCGGACTTGAGTTGCTCGAAAGCGTTGACGATCGTTCCCCGCGCGAGTCCGTATTGGCGGGCAAGATCGCGTGTGGCCGGAAGCCGAGCTCCTGGACGCAGGCCGCCTTGCAGAATCTTCGCGCGCAACGCCTCATATAGCCAGCGGTTGGCAGACATCCCCGAATCCCGCAGCGAAAGCACCAGCTCGAAGACAGTCGCTCGCTTCATCTTGATAATGGTACAGCCATAATATAATAAATGGACCTTGTCAATGGTCCACTATGAGCTTAGGGTTAGCACCAGAGGATCCAACCATGACTCCTTACAGAATCCGGATCTCGATCGCGGTGGTTCTATGGACCGCGGCGCTGGGAGGGCCGCTCGCAGGGAGTCGGGCTCCCAATGGTACGACGCATCCTGAGACCAAAGAACGGGCTCGCGTCGCGCTCACTCAGGTTCTCCCCAAGTTGGATGGTACTCATCTGAAGGCAACTGTGGTTGAGGTTCACTACGGACCCGGGGAGTCATCGCCGCCCCACAGCCATCCTTGCGCCGTCATCGGTTACGTTGTCGAAGGAGCGCTTCGCACGCAAGTCAAAGGCGAACCCCAAGCAACCTACAAGGCTGGCGAGAGTTTTTACGAAGCGCCCCAGGGCGTTCACATCGTTTCCGCCAACGCCAGCCAGACTGAGGCGGCGACGTTCATTGCATATTTCGTTTGCGATCACGACCAGCCACCCAGCACCGATGTGCCGGAAGCCAAGCTTGGAGGAACAAAGTAATCATGGCCAACGCACTACAGGCGGCGTCGGGAACCTTTCTGAAAAGTGCAGCGAGGAAAACGCGCGCGCTGAATTGTGAGCGGTTGCCAATCTTCTATGCTCGTATCGCACTCGGCGCCGCCTTCCTTTCCGGAATCGCCTCGCGCTTCGGCCTTTACGGCAAGAATGTTGGTTACGGAAACTTCGCCAACTTTGTGAAGTATACGGCGGAAGTGAACTCGTTCCTGCCTGCCTACACGATTCCTTTTTTGGCTTGGTCGGCTACGGCCGCCGAATTGGTTTTGGGAATCGCCTTGATTCTCGGGGTGTGGCCCCGAGGGGTAGCCCTCGGAAGTGCGGTGCTGCTGGCGCTGTTTGGCATCACCATGGCCATCTCTTTCGGGATCAAGTCCCCGCTCGACTATTCGGTGTTTTCGGCGTCGGCCGCGGCCCTGTTGCTTGCGCTGCTCGAGAGCAGCAAATATGGAGCCGAGTCGTGAACTCCGTCATTCAAGTCTTTTGTTGACCAACTCATAGGAGGATTTATGGAAGCTCGTTTCAACTACGCCAAAGCCGCCCCAGGTGTGTACAAGGCCATGCTCGGCCTCGATCAGTATCTGGAGGACTGTGGTCTTGAAGAACCCCTGCTTCATCTGATCAGACTGCGCGCCTCCCAGATCAACGGCTGCGCCTACTGTCTAGATATGCACTGGAAGGACCTGCGCACGAGCGGGGAACAGGAACAGCGGCTGTACTCGTTGGACGCGTGGCGAGAATGCCCTTACTATACCGAACGCGAACGCGCCGCTCTGGCCTGGACGGAGGCCGTCACCCTCATCACCGCCGGGCATGTCCCTGACGCCGTATACGAAGAAGCGCTCGCGCACTTCAGCGAAAAGGAATTGTCAGATCTGACTCTCGCCGTGACCGTCATCAACACATGGAATCGCCTGTCAATTGCGGCCCGCACCGTCCCGGGAGCGTACCGACCTGCCCAAACCCACCAACTGGAAAAAGGGGCGTAGGCCAGAGCCGAAAGTTCATTTATGGGGGGTCGCACAGATCGCTCTCGGGTGATTGTGAGAGGACCTGCGACCTATGTCAGAGGAGGGAAGCATGCGTCGTCGAATTCGGATCACATCGGTAGCCTTCGTCGGGTTGGTCATGCTGTTGGGGTCGAGCTTCGCATCAAGCGCGGACGACCGAAGCGAGATCCTCAAGGTGCGGGAAGCGATCTGGCGTGCCTGGTTTGCCAACGACACGAAGACCCTCCAGAAACTGGTGCCTCCAGATGCCATCGTCATCAGCGCGGGGGAGGAGAAGTGGAAGACCCAGGCCGAGGTGTTCCAATCCGCCGCTGAGTTTCGAACCGGAGGTGGCGAGCTTGTCCGCCTCGCGTTCCCCCGCACTGAGATTCAGCGCTTCGGTGAAGTTGCGATTATTTGGAGTACATATTTGGTTGAAACAGAAACAAACGAGAAACGATCACTGGCATCTGGTCGAGTCACAGAGATTTTTGTGCGCCGTCACGGACAATGGGTCAACCCCGGTTGGCACACGGATTCGACGAAATGAGCACAACATGGCCTTCACACAAAGGAGAAAGACCGTGACACCTGCGACACAGAGAAACGTGGCTTCTGCGGAGGCCTATTATCAAGCGATGAACGGCAAAGACCTCGCCGGCGTGGCGACGCACTTACACCCTGACGTTCGGTTCATGGCACCGTTGGCAGACCTGACCGGGAAGGAGGCGGTTCTCGAAGCCGCTAAGCGATTTGTAAACCTCACCAAGAGCCTAAGGGTACGGGCAAAGTTTGGCTCCGACGACAAGGCGATGTTGACTTACGATGTCGATTTTGGCGAGCCTATCGGTATCTGCCGTACAGCAGCGTTGATGACTTTCCAAGATAGCCTGATCGTGCGCATCGAACTCTTTTATGATGCTCGACCCTTCGAGAGGAACTAGAGAAAAGGCGCAATCTTCTCATCCGCTTGATGAACGTGCACACGTGCACGTTCGATTTAGCAATTGCGGGAGACTCTGAAGTTATGGGCCAGGACGGACTCCCGTCGACACGGCTCAGAAGTCCGGTTCGGGGCCGTAACCACAACCACCAGGTGTCTTCGAGTCCGAGGTTGTCGTTCACGGCTTGGCTCGGTTTTTGCTTGTAAACCAGATATCGGGCCACCACCGGATACGACCTCGCCACCGGGCTTCGATGAGTGGGCGCGACGAATCTCTTCGATGCCTGGCCACAACCGCACTAGTTTCGTTCGACCGCAGCGTCACTACAGAAGTAATGGTTTCGCAGACTGGAACTGCCAGCTTCGTCCCAAGTCTCTAGCGGCCGATTAGTTACCTGACCCTTTCCAACTATTTGTTCAGGCTAGCAGTCCAATCCATCACTACGGACATCGGCATCAATGCCGATTTCAGCTGTGTGTTGATCAAGAACCGCTGACCGTCTTGGCTGACATCATAGGCGAACCGTTCTGACGTGGCGACCATTTCGCGGGGATTCGCCTGGAAGAGCGCCACCGGGCTTCCCGCACCGAAGTTGGCACCGACCGTAACGGGCGTGGCCATGATCTTGCCGTCCGGCCCGAGGTAGAACAACTCTCTCCCGTCGCTTCGCCATTTGGGCTGTTCCCCGCCCGCGCTCGACACTTGCCATTTTCCATGCGCTGCAGGAAAGGAAGTTACGTAAATCTCCCATCGTCCACTTTCATTCGAAGCATAGGCGACCCATTTGCCATCCGGTGAAAAACGGGCCACATTAGGGGCAGAGGCTTCCTTCAGAAAAAGAGTGACCGTGAGTTCGGGAAAAGTCAGGTACCACAAGTCCGTGCCGCGTTGATAAATCACGTATTTTCCGTCCCGTGACCAATCGATTGGATAGCGATCGGGACCTTCCTGCGGGATTAGCTGCTCCTCTTGTGATCCGTCTGCATTTTTCACGTACAAGTTGAATTTCTGGGCTCGGTCCGAAGTAAACACCAGCTTGGTCCCGTCCGGACTCCAAAGAGGCGTGGAATCGATGGCGGGATCGAACGTCAGTCGCTTGACGCTCTCGTTTTCGAGATCGTAGATCCAGAGATCGGTATTCGTAGTGGCAAGATCCATGGCATCTGCGGCAACGAACTTTCCGTTCGGCGACAGAGCGATGTTGCCGAAAACGCCCGGCTTCGTTGCGACTCCAACTTGCTGCCCCTTGCGGTCAAACCAAAGCAGTTGCGAGGCTCCCGTGTCGCCGGATGATCTCTGAGCGACCAGAACGCCGCTGTCGGAACTCGCGAACACCGCCCGCTGAATTCGCGGTAAGTATTCAATTTCTGTGAGAACAGGAGTGGGTTCTCCGCTCAGTTCAAGCTTCTTCGCGTCGAAGCGTTGCGCAAAAAGCGTTTGGTCGCGGTAAAAGAGCAAATAACCAGGTGCGGCATAATTGGCGTTCGCTCTCGCTTGCGTAATCAGGCGCTTCTCGCTCGAATTCAGGGCGCCCACATAAACGGCAGAGAGAGTTTTCCGACCGGAAAGGTCCATCGCCAAGTATAGAAAGTGATTTCCGTCAGGCAGAAAAACAGGCCAGCGGTGGCTGTCTTCCGCGTGCTCCCTGTCGGGAAATGTGATTTGTGTTGGCGTACCTCCGGAAGCAGCGATTCGATACAGGCCATATCCCAACTGTCCGCTCGGAGTAAACACGATGACTCCGTCTTTGTTCCATGCACCGCCGCGGCCGGTCTGGGCCTCGCAGAGCGTTTGCACCGGGCCGCCTGATAAGTCCAGCCTCTTTAATCTTCCGTCGGCAAAAAATCCAAGCGACTTGCCATCGGGAGACCAGAACGGAAAATTGGCTCCCTCAGTGTTGGGAATTGCCTTCGCCTGCGGATCGCCGGGCTCGTAGATCCACAAGAGATTTTTTCGCTCGGAATCCCGGCCAACAACGGCGACAGTGTGGCCATTGGGCGAGACTGCTACGTCTCGAGCCGAGAACCCGAGCGGTGCAGAAAAGTATGCGGTCTGTTTAATAGGGCGGCTGGTGCGCCACAGGATCGCGGATGCGATCAATAGCAGTGCCAGCGTGCCGGCCACGGCCGCGAGGATGCTTTCCCGTTTTGTTCTTCCGTACTCTGCGGGCTTGACAGTTGGGGTTTTACCTCCCGCAATCCACTTCAGTTGGAGACTCAGGTCATGCGCACTCTGGAACCGGTCTTCAGGATTCTTGGCCAGGCAGCTGGCCACGACTTGCTCGAACCCAGGTGGCGTGAGGGGATGAGTCGCGGTAATTGGCTCAGGTTCTTTCTCAAGGATGGCACTGGCAACGCTGATCTGGCTGCGGCCCGCGAAAGGCCGGTTGCCCGTCACCATTTCGTAAAGAATCGCGCCTAGCGCAAACAGATCCGACCGAGCGTCGGCCTCTTTGCCCTCAAGTTGTTCCGGGGCCATGTATTGGATGGTGCCGATGATTGATCCTGCCGTCGTCAGCGGAGACATTGGGCTGGCCTCGCTCATCGTCCGAGCTGCGGACAACAGAGGCGCGCTGGATCCTGAAACGCCTGGGGTCGGGCTCGTGGCCTTCGCCAAACCGAAATCCATCAGCTTGGCGCCTGCCCGCGTGAGCATGATGTTGCCTGGTTTAAGATCGCGGTGCACAATCCCTTGCCGATGCGCCACGGTAAGCGCCTCCGCAATGGCGATTGCAATCTTGAGAACCTCGTGAAGTGGCATTGCGCCTTTGCGCAATCTTTCCGCCAGGGTCTCCCCTTCCAGAAACTCCATTACCAGATAATCGGTTCCGTCCTGCGACCCAATATCGTAGAGATGGCAGATGTAAGGGTGGTTCAGCGCAGAAATCGCTCTGGCCTCGCGCTCCATGCGCTGCTTCAGTTCGGCCGAAGAGGAAAGATGCGAAGCAAGAACTTTGATCGCTACGGTTCGACCAAGGCGGACATCGCGGGCGCGGTACACCTCGCCCATGCCGCCCTCACCTAACGGCGATTCGATTTCGTAAGGACCGAATTTTGTGCCAGCGCTGAGGGCCATCTGTGCGACAGCAATTATATGCCTTCGCTTCAGCACTCAACCGCAGGATTAGACACAGCAATTTGCGGAGGTGTTTCCGATCGGGAATAAAGTCATTCCTGAGAATCGATCGCGGCATCTCTCTGAGTGACGGGCAAGCCGGAGTAACCGACTTCCTGTTTGCCGACTACAAATCCCGAATCGGCGAGAGTGCGAACCGAATTACTGGCCGTGCTGTAAATATGCGATCGCCCGGTCTAGCACCCCGTCTTTTCCGGCACGGATTCCTGCGAGTGTCGGGCGCAGCTCAATCCCTGGCTGCAGGCCCACGCGCTATAGTTGCCGTCCGTCCGGGTGCCAAACTCCTTGACCGCTGAAGCGCACGTAAATCCCTCCCGGTACGGAGAGATTGGTCACATCACCGTTGGCGCCTCAGCGTGGTTCGTTTCGATAACAGTTCGCTCGACTTGAAGAAAATGGAAGTGCTGCGCGACGGCGAGGTTGTGATGCTGACTGCGCAGGAATTCAAGACTTTGCAGTTTTTTGTGCAAAATCCAGATCGCGTGATCAGTCGCGATGAACTGAAAGAAGTGTGGGACTACCAGAATCATCCTTCCACCCACACCGTGGACAATCATATTCTCAGACTTTGCCAGAAACTGGAGTGCGATTTCGCACAGCTCGTACACTTCCGCATGGTGCATGGAATGGGCTATAAGTTCGTCCGCTGAAGTCTTCGTCTTCCGGGCGGAAGCATGCACAAATTCTAACAAACGCATTACAAACCTATTACACAACTCCCACTCTCCCTAACTCTCCCCGCACTGTCATTTTCACCCACTACAGGATCCAGTTCGAACAATTCCATTTGCCCGGGGTAAAGTTTCGCCGCACGCCACACCTCGATTCCAAGTGAGAAATCTGGAAGAACCCAAAAAGCTGTCCTACTCAACGGGGCGGCCTTCTGAGCTCGGCAGGTCGAGATGGATTAAATGAGCCGTAGCGTTCGCGATCTCTCAAGGAGTCTCTCGCGAACGGACGCACTCAGTTCTGGAATAAATCAGGGTCGATCCAGTTAGCACTAACAGAGCGCGAATGCCCCTAAACGTGGGGGTTCAAGAAGGGCATGTTGCGCTAATTGAGGTCGTGTCAAACGAGGAATGGAAGGAATACAACATGAAACATCGCGCTATAACACTTGCGTTTGCGGCTTGCTTTCTCACTTCTCTAGCTCTTGCGAGCGATACTTTGACTTTCGACTCTAGCAGGTCCAACGCCCAATTGTTTCAGGGCTCCAAAGCGAATTCAGATTCAGTGAACACTGGTGTCGCACGTGTGACCGGGATGGTAAAGCTGGACACAAACGACCTGGAGACCTCGGTCTTGGATCTTAGTATCTATCCGGCAGATGAGGAGTGGGAGCCAGCCCTTAATCCTGAGGGTGCCTTGCCGACCGGCTACGTTCCTGACGCGACCGATCAGATCCTGCTGACGTTCAAGTCCTCGCGCATTCTGAGGACAGGAAACGGCAAGTTGGAAGTCATCGGAGATCTTACATTGACTCGGGTGGAGCGCACCATCGATGCGACGCCGAGTGAAGCCTATGCTGGGCCGGTTTACGGTGATCCTGTAGTTCACACCAAAACGCGCAAGATCACGTTTCTATTTTCTAGTTTGAGCGCTGCACTTGCTTCGGCACTCGCCAGAAGTATCCCAGTAACTATTGTTTAGAGTGATCTGTATTGAGTACAAGATCGAGAACGCGAGCGGTGTGCTTTTGTCATCATCCGCGCCGTAGGCGCGTGCAGGTTGCTTGAGGATTGAGGGAACAGTCAGCATCATCCACGCC
>Ga0302326_10029012_pt1 | contig 11121 bp, 6 predicted proteins | sample Palsa_T0_3_FD_202264 | JGI IMG/M metagenome (GOLD analysis project Ga0302326, IMG submission 202264) | Peat permafrost microbial communities from Stordalen Mire near Abisko, Sweden - Palsa_T0_3 | ecosystem: Environmental > Terrestrial > Soil > Palsa > Peat permafrost | place: Sweden: Abisko...
TCACTCGGCCACCGGTTGCTGGCCACCGCGGAGCAGTTACTGGCATTGTGGGACCGTCCGCTCCGCGACGTCAGTGTTCTGCTCGCCGACGAGTCGGCGCCGCTGCTGGGCGTGGCTTCAGCCAAACCGCAACAGGCGCAGGGCATTCACACGAGATTCGCCGCGATCGCCGCGATGACGCCGGACAACCCGGCGGTCACCTGGGCTGGCGGCGCACTGAGCTACCGCGATCTGGACGTGGCGGCCGACCGGCTGGCCGGTGCGCTGAAGATTCGCGGGGCAGGTGCGGAAACCCCGGTCGCGATCAAGCTTCCGCGCAGTCCGGAATACATCGTGGCGATACTCGCGGTGCTCAAAACCGGCGCGACATACGTTCCCCTGGAACCGGGAATGCCGGCAGCGCGGGTGAATTCGATTCTGCGCCAGAGCGGCGCCGCCATCGTCATCGATGAAGACTTTGTCGCCAGTGCCGGCAATACCGATTGTTCCGCAGACTTTCGGCCGGTCGACGTCAACCCTGGGCAGGCGGCCTACGTCGTGTTCACCTCGGGAACCACCGGAGAACCCAAGGGCGTCATCGGAACTCATGCCGCCGTCGTTGCCTATGCCGACGACCACCTGGACAGCGTGGTGAGGCCCGCGTCGGCTCGGCTGGGCCGCCCACTGCGCATCGCGCACGCGTGGTCCTTCGCGTTCGATGCGGCCTGGCAGCCCCTGGTCGCGCTGCTCGACGGGCACACTGTGCACGTCGTCGACGAGCACACCCAAACCGACGCCGAGGCGTTGGTTGCCGCCATCGCCGAGCACGGCGTCGACATGATCGACACCACCCCGTCGATGTTTGCCCAATTAAGATCAGCTGGTTTGCTGACGCGGATACCGCTGGCGGTGCTGGCGCTGGGTGGCGAGGCAGTCGGCGGCGCGGCCTGGTCATTCATCCGCTCAGAGTGCAGCCGCACAGCGATGACGGCCTTCAACTGCTACGGCCCCACCGAGACCACCGTCGAGGCGGTGGTGGCAACGATCGACGAGTACGACGAACCGTCGATCGGGCGCCCGACCGGGTCGACCCGCGGCTACGTGCTGGACTCCGCGTTACGCCCGGTGCCGTACGGGGTCGCGGGGGAGTTGTACCTCGGCGGTGCTCAGCTCACCCGGGGTTATCTGCGACGGGCGCCGGAGACCGTGCAGCGGTTCGTCGCCGACCCCTTCGTGGCAGGCGAACGGATGTACCGGACGGGCGATTTGGTGCGTCGTCAACCCGACGGATCGCTGCAGTACCTTGGGCGCGCCGATGCGCAGGTGAAAATCCGCGGCCACCGGGTGGAACCTCGCGAAATCGCCGTCACACTCGAGTCGTATCCCGGAGTGCGGCAGGCGAGCGTCGTCGTGCACGAGCGGCACGGTGTTCCGCGGCTGAGCGCGTATGTGGTGGTTGATGATTCGCTGGGCGACTCGCCGTCGGTTTCCGAGCTGCGCCGCATGCTCGTCGCCCGGCTGCCCCGCTACATGGTCCCGCAGCGCATCGTCATCGTCGACGGAATCCCGTTGACTCCCAACGGTAAATTAGACGAAGCCGCCTTGGCGGCAATCGATTCGGCAGCCTGGGCGGACTTGGAGGAGACCGAACCCGAGACCGCCACCGAATCCGCACTCATCGGAGTCCTCACCGACATCCTGCACCTCACCCGAATCGATCCGAACGCAGATTTCCTCGAGCTCGGCTTGGACAGCATCGCTGCGCTTTCGGTGGTGCAGTCGGCCCGCCGGCGCGGCATCGCGCTGCGCGCGCGCCTGGTGTTGGAATGCGGAACCGTCCGTGAACTGGCCGCCGCGATAGACGCGGAAGCCGCCGAGGCTGCCGAAGCCGCCGCAGCGGCGCCAGACGGAGCGGCCGAAAGTGGGCCGATACCGCTGCTGCCCAACGCTCATTGGCTGTATGAATTCGGCGGATCCCGCCGGCTGGCACAGGCCGAAGCCATTCGGTTGCCTGAAGGCGTGACGGGTGAGCAGCTGCGGACGGCGTTGGCGACCATCGTCGACGGTCACGAAGTGCTGCGCAGTCGGCTGGATCGCGCCAGCATGACCCTGCACGCCGATCAATCCGCCGAGTTCGTCACCGAGGTTTCGGTGACCGATGATCTGCACGCAGCCGTCGGCGTCCATACCGGACAAGCCATCGAGAGCCTCGACCCGGAACGCGGAAAGCTGCTGGCGGCAGCGTGGCTGAAGCCATCGAGCGGTCAGAGCGTGCTGGTGCTTGCCGCGCACGTCCTGGCCATGGACCCGGTGTCGTGGCAGGTGGTGCTCGGCGAACTCGATGCCACCCTGCATGCGCTCATCGCCGGCCAGACGCCCGCGCCGGTGCGCGAGCACACCAGCTACCGTCGCTGGGTTCACGCGCTGACCGAACGTGCGGAATCCCTTGACAGCGAACCCTATTGGGCTGCGCAACTTGACGGTGACGACCCCGATCTCGGCCGTCGGCGACTGAAGCCGGACAGTGACCGCGCCAGCGGACTGCTGGTCCGATCGACGATGCTCGACGTGCACACCACCGCCCGGCTGCTGACATCCGGTCTGCCGGTCTTCGAGATGCTGGTCGCTGCGACGTCGCGAACGATCACCCGGTGGCGGCAACGCCGCGGCCAGCCGACACCACCGCCGTTGCTCGCATTGGAAACCCACGGCCGAGCCGACGCCTTGTTCGATGGCGGTGGGCTCAGCCGCGCCGTCGACACCACCGAAACAGTGGGACTACTGAGCGCGATCTACCCGCTGCGCGTGGGGACCGAGGACCCACGAGGAGTGCGGGAACTGCTCCGGGCAATCCCCGGGGACGGTGTCGACTTCGGGCTGCTGCGCTATCTTCGCGGCGATAGCGCAAACCGGCTCGCGCACTTCAGCGGACCGCAAGTGCTGCTGAACTATCTGGGACGGGCGGATGTCGGCGTCACCAGCGGCCTGTGGCTGGACCGCGGTCTGCTGACCGGAGTTTCGCCGTTGCCGGAGCCCGAACTCGCGGTGCGATACGAGCTGAGCGTGGTCGCCACCGTGCTTGGCAGCGGCGATCACCAAATGCTGGTGACCCAGTGGCGTTCGCTGCCCGACATACTCGACGAGGCTGATATCGACGCGTTGCAAGCAATGTGGACGCAGGCGCTGGAGGAGATGGTGCCATGACCACGCTTGCGGTGTTGGGTGCCGGGGTGAAGGCGGTCGCTGTTGCCGCCAAGGCGCACATTCTGGACGAGATGGGCGTCGAGGTGCCGAACGTGGTGGCCATCGAACGGATCGGGGTCGGCGGCAACTGGCAGGCCAGCGGCGGTTGGACCGACGGTGCGCAACGGCTGGGGACCAGTCCGGAAAAAGATGTCGGCTTTCCGTACCGTTCGTCGCTGGTGCCGCGCCGCAACGCCGAAATCGACGAGCGGATGACTCGCTACAGTTGGCAGTCTTATTTGATCACCACCAGTCAGTTCGCTCAGTGGATCGACCGCGGTCGACCGGCGCCTACCCACCGGCGGTGGAGCCAATACCTGCGCTGGGTGGCCGACCAGATCGGCATGACAGTGGTGTACGGCGAAGTCGACCGTCTCGCCGTGGACGGTGCGCGTTGGGCGCTACACACCGACGAAACCACGGTGCAGGCCGACGGTCTGATGATCACCGGACCCGGGCAGGCTGAACGGTCGTTGTTGCCGGGTAATCCGCGGGTGCTCTCGATCGCGCAGTTCTGGCATCGCGCCGGTCAGCAGGAACGGATCAATGCGGAGCGGGTGGCGGTGATCGGCGGCGGCGAGACCGCTGCGGCGATGCTCAACGAGCTTTTCCGGCACCGGGTTTCGACGATCACCGTGATCTCACCACAGGTGACACTGTTTACCCGGGGAGAGAGCTTCTTCGAGAACGCGCTGTTCTCCGACCCCACGGACTGGACGGCGTTGACCGTGGACGAGCGCCGCGATGCGATCGCCCGCACCGACCGTGGGGTGTTTTCGTCTAACGTCCAGGATGCGTTGCTCGCCGACGACCGGATCCGTCATCTGCGCGGACGGGTCGCCCACGCGGTGGGCCGCGAGGAGCAGATCCGGCTGACGCTGTCCACCAATCGGGGCAGCGAAAACCTCGAGACCGTGCACGGTTTCGACCTGGTCATCGACGGGTCTGGCGCCGACCCGCTGTGGTTCACCACGCTGTTCAGCCAGGATGCACTCGACCTGCTCGAGCTGGGGTTGGGTGGTCCGCTGACCGGGGACCGGGTGCAGGAGGCGATCGGTCACGACCTCGCCGTCATCGACGTCGCACCGAAGTTGTTCTTGCCCAATCTCGCCGGACTCAATCAGGGTCCCGGGTTCCCCAACCTCAGCTGTCTGGGGCTGCTGTCCGACCGGGTGCTGGGTGCCGAGCTAGGCTCCAGCGCCCCTTCCCCGACCAATAGAGCCCTAATCAGGAGAGATGATGAGCACCAACCCCTTCGATGACGAGACGGGCACATTCGTCGTGCTGGCCAACGATGAAGACCAGTACAGTCTGTGGCCGACATTCGCCGATGTTCCGGCCGGCTGGCGCACGGTCTTCGGTGCAGCCAGTCGAGCGGAGTGCCTGGCCCATGTCGAGGAGAACTGGACCGATATGCGGCCGAGAAGCCTCCGCGAGGCGATGGACAGCTGATGGCGCGCGGATTCCAAGGTGTCGTGCTGCGCAGCTTCGGCGCGCGCGACCACACCGCGACGGTCATCGAAACCGTCCGAATTGCACCACATTTCGTGCGAATAAGGATGGAATCGGCGACGTTGTTCGAAGACGCGCAGGCCGAACCCGCAGCCTGGTTGCGGTTCTGGTTTCCCGACCCCGAGGGGTCGAGCACCGAGTTCCAGCGCGCCTACACGATCTCCGAGGCCGACGAGGCCGCCGGCCGTTTCGCAGTCGACGTGGTGTTGCACGACCCGGCCGGCCCGGCGTCGCTGTGGGCGCGCGCGGTTGAGCCCGGCGCGGAGATCGCGGTGATGTCGTTGATGGGCTCGTCGCGTTTCGACGCACCCGGCGAGCAACCTGCCGGCTATCTGTTGATCGGCGACTCTGCCTCGATCCCGGGTATCAACGGAATCGTCGGTACCGTCCCCGACGACGTCCCGATCGAGACGTATCTGGAGCAACACGACGACAGCGACAGACTGATACCGCTCGCGCAGCATCCCCGGCTTCGGGTGCACTGGGTCAGCCGGCGCGACGAGACATCGCTGGCCGCCGCGATCGAGAACCGCGACTGGTCGAACTGGTACGCATGGGCGACACCGGAAGCCGGCACCCTCAAGCATGTCCGGACCCGGCTGCGTGACGACTTCGGCTTCCCCAAATCGGAAATCCACGCCCAGGCTTACTGGAGCGCAGGCCGCGCAATGGGCATCCGCCGCGACGACGAGCCGCCGGCCCCCGACGGTGTTGCAACCGTTGACGTTGCGACGGCGATCGAACCGGAAATTGCGGTCGCGCAAGCAGTCTCGTCGTCCCGTGGCAGCTGGAGTGCACAGGCCGCCGGTCGGTTGCTTGCGCCGCTGCGCTCAGCGCTGATCGCCTCCGGTGTGTTGCAGGCGGTGATCACGCTGGTGCAGCTCGCACCGTTCGTGTTGCTCGTCGAGTTGGCCAGGCTGCTGGTGTCCGGCGCCGAGCCGTCGCGATTGCGGGAGATCGGATTCGCGGCAGTGGCACTGCTGGGGCTCGGCACCGTGCTCAGTGCCGCCCTGACCCTGTGGCTGCATGTCATCGACGCGCGGTTTTCCAGCGACTTGCGTACCCGGCTGCTGGGCAAGTTGTCGCGGTTGCCGTTGGGCTGGTTCACCGCTCGTGGGTCGGGGTCGATCAAACAGCTGGTCGCCGACGACACGCTGTCACTGCACTATCTGGTCACCCACGCGATCCCGGACGCGGTCGCCGCCGTCGTCGCGCCGCTGGCCGTGCTGGTCTACCTGTTCGTCGTCGACTGGCGGGTGGCGCTGATCTTGTTCATTCCCGTGCTGTTCTATCTGGTGTTGACGTCGTCGATGACGATTCAATCCGGCTCGCGCATACCGCAATCGCAGCGCTGGGCCGAGAGGATGAGCGGCGAGGCCGGCGCATACCTCGAGGGTCAGCCGGTGATCCGCGTCTTCGGTGGTGCCGCGGCGTCGAGCTTCCGTCGCCGTCTCGACGAATATGTCGGCTTTCTCATCGACTGGCAGCGTCCGCTGGCCGGCAAGAAAACGTCGATGGACCTGGCCACTCGCCCCGCCACCTTCTTATGGCTGATCGCCGCGACCGGCACCCTGCTGGTCGCCACCGGCCGGATGAACCCGATCAACCTGGTCCCGTTTTTGTTGTTGGGCACCACGTTCGGCGCCCGCCTGCTCAACATCGCTTACGGGCTCGGCGGCATCCGGGCCGGGTTTTTGGCGGCCCGACGGCTGCAGGTCACGCTCGACGAGCCGGAGCTCGCTGTACGGAAAGAGGCGCAAGACGGACCGCGCGTAACGGCCGGCGACGCGGCTGCCACCGTGGAGTTCGACCGGGTCAGCTTCGGCTACCGCCCAGACGTTCCAGTGATCCAAGACATTTCGCTGACGCTGCGGCCGGGTACGGTGACCGCGCTGGTGGGCCCGTCCGGATCGGGAAAGTCCACCCTGGCTGCACTCTTGGCCCGCTTCTATGATGTCCAACAGGGCGCGATATACGTTGGTGGACAAGATCTTCGGGCACTGACGGCCGACGAGCTCTACGCCCGAGTCGGATTCGTCCTGCAGGAAACCCAGCTTGTGCACGGCACGGTGGCCGACAACATCGCGCTGGCGGTGCCCGATGCCACACCTGCCCGCGTCGAGGCCGCGGCACGTGAGGCGCAGATCCACGACTGCATCATGCGCTTGCCGGACGGCTACAACACCATGCTGGGTGCCGCCAGCGGCCTCTCCGGTGGGGAGCGCCAAAGGCTGACGATCGCGCGTGCGATCCTCGCCGACACCGGTGTCCTCATCCTGGACGAGGCCACGGCCTTTGCCGATCCCGAGTCGGAATACCTTGTGCAGCAGGCTTTGAACCGGCTCACCCGGGACCGCACGGTGCTGGTGATCGCGCATCGGCTGCACACCATCGCCGGCGCCGATCAGATCGTCGTGCTCGACCACGGCCGGATCGCCGAACGCGGTACCCACGATGAATTGCTTGCCGCGGATGGGCGGTATCGACGGCTGTGGGACAGCGGCCGCCGCGACCCGGCGACCGCGACGACAGCGCGGGGGGCTACGCGATGATCCGCACCTGGATAGGCCTGGTTCCACCGGACCATCGCGGCAGGATGATCGCATACGCCGCGCTTGCAATGGTTTCGGTGATCGTGCGTGCGGTGGGTACCGTTCTCCTGGTCCCGTTGGTGGGAGCGTTGTTCAGCGACACGCCTCAACGGGCGCTGAGCTGGTTGGGCTGGCTGACCGCGGCGACGGCGACCGGGTGGGCGATCGACACCGTGACCGCGCGAATCGGATTCGACCTGGGCTTCGCGGTGCTCGACCACACTCAGCATGATGTGGCGGACCAACTGCCGGATGTGCGGCTGGACTGGTTCAGCGTCGACAACACCGCGACGGCGCGGCAGGCGATTGCCGCGACCGGGCCCGAACTGGTCGGCCTCGCGGTCAACCTGCTGACGCCGCTGGTTACCGCCGTGCTGTTGCCGGCAGCCATCGCGGTGGCCCTGTTGCCGGTGTCCTGGCAGCTCGGTCTGGCCGCCTTGGGCGGTGTGCCACTGCTGTTGGGCGCGCTCTGGGCTTCGGCGCGACTGGCGCGCCGAGCCGACCACGCAGCCGCCGAAGCCAACACGGCGCTCACCGAGCGGATCATCGAATTCGCCCGTACCCAGCAGGCATTGCGGGCGGCCCGTCGCGTCGAGCCGGCCAGAAGCTTGGTCGGCGACGCGTTGGCCGCGCAACATGGCGCGACGATGCGGTTGCTGACCATGCAGGTTCCCGGCCAGCTGCTGTTCAGTCTGGCCAGTCAGCTCGCGCTGATTCTGTTTGCGGGTGCGACCACCGCGTTGACGGTGACGCACACGCTGACCGTGCCGGAGGCCATCGCCCTGATTGTGGTGATCGCCCGCTACCTGGAACCATTCACTTTGATCAGCGAACTCGCGCCAGCCCTGGAAAGCACGCGCGCCACCCTTGACGGGATCCGCGCGGTGCTGAGCGCGCCAGTGATGGCTGCCGGAACCGCGGCGTGGTGCACCGAGGGCAGCGCGCCACTCATCGAGTTCGACGATGTCGAGTTCGGCTATGACGGCTCAACCGCGCCAGTGCTGTCCGGGGTGAGCTTCGCACTGCAGCCGGGAACCACCACGGCCATCGTCGGGCCGTCCGGCGCGGGTAAAAGCACGATATTGGCGCTGATCGCCGGCCTGCATCAACCAACGCGGGGCCGTGTTTTGGTTGACGGCGTGGACGTCGCGACGCTCGACTCCACAGCGCGTCGTGCCGCGAGCAGCGTGGTGTTCCAACATCCCTATCTGTTCCACGGGACCATCCGCGAGAACGTCTCCGCCGGCGATCCCGTTGCGACTGACGATCAGTTCGCCCGCGCTCTGGGTCTGGCGCGGGTCGACGAGCTGATCGGCAGGCTGCCCGGCGGCGTTGAGACGATCGTCGGCGAAGCCGGCTCGGCGTTGTCAGGCGGTGAGCGGCAGCGGGTCAGCATTGCGCGCGCTTTGCTCAAACCGGCGCCGATACTGTTGGTCGACGAGGCGACCAGCGCTTTGGACACCGAGAACGAGGCCGCCGTGGTCGACGCGCTCACCGCGGATCCGCAATTACGCACCAAGGTGATCGTTGCCCACCGGCTGGCGAGCATTCGGCATGCCGACCGGGTGCTATTTGTCGATGCCGGGAGGATAGTCGAGGACGGCGCCGTCGACGAATTGCTCACCGCGGGTGGACGTTTCGACGAATTCTGGCGTCAGCAGCGGGACGCCGCCGAATGGCGGATCCAGGTCGGCTAGGTGTCGACAATGTGTTCGGAGTGTTTCGGACATCGACCAGCCACTTGCCAGCGCGGCTCGGGAGAGCCTTTGATGTAAGACAACGGGCGATACGACACGCCGGTATCAAGGTCGCCACAGCCGCGCGGTGACCGCCACAATGACACCGATATCCAGGTGAAAATCGAAGGGACAAGATGACCGTGAAATTGCTCGCCACTGGGGTGGCGGCAGTCGCCACAATTGGAGCTGCTGCAGCGGGCGTGACGACAGTCGCCGCTGGTGGAGCTGCCGTACTGCAGGTGCGGCCCGTCGTGCTCAGCGCGCCGCTCGACCCCCCGCCGCCACCGCCGCCGGGCGCTCCGGCACTGCCGACTCCGGAACAATTGTCCGACCTCGCGACGCGGATCACCGACCCTGGCGTCTCGTACGAGACCAAGTTCGGTCTCGTCGAAAACGGCATCAGCGCGCAAGAAGGCCATGTCGCGGACCACGACCTGCGCAAGGCGTTCCGCAACGGGAACTTCCCGGAGCAGTTCAACTTCACCAACATCGCGCCGGTCGGCCCAGGCGGTGCGAGTGCCGAGGTTGCCATTACGGGTCCGAAGTTCGCCGGTCCGGTCAACAAGCAACTGGCGTTCGTCGATCAAGGTGGCACGTGGGTACTGCAGCACGACGCCGCGCTCGCTCTGGTGCAAGCCGCCACGGCGACCAACTGATTCACCACGTGGCCAGCCGAGCCCGCGCGACCCGCGCGGGCTCGGCTGGCGCGTCGGTGCGCTAAGTCTGTTGGGTGACAGCGTCCAGATCGTCCAGGTTGAGCACGCGCGCATGCAGCACGGTGCGGTTTCGTAACGCCGCGCGCACTGCGCGATGCAGGCCGTCTTCGAGGTAGAGCACGCCCTTCCACTGCACTGCGTGGGGGAAGAGGTCGCCGTAGAACGTGGAGTCGTCGGACAGCAGGCGATCCAGGGCCAGCACTGTGGTGGTGGTGACCAACTCGTCGAGCCGGATCTGCCGCGGCGGAATCCGCGACCAGTCCCGGTATGACAGGTGGTGTTCCGGATACGGCTTGCCCTCGCGCACACCTTTGAAGATCATCCGCTGCTGGCCTCCGGCGCGCTCTCCGACATGGCCATGCTGGACAGGCTAGCGCGGCGACGATGCGGGCCAGGGCTGGTGATCACCGTAAACTGGACCAGGTTAGGAGGTGGACGCAATGGGAAGTGCCGACGAGCGCCGCTTTGAGGTGCTGCGCGCGATCGTCGCCGACTTCGTGTCCACCAAGGAACCCATCGGTTCGAAGTCGCTGGTGGACCGGCACAACCTCGGCGTCTCGTCCGCGACGGTGCGTAACGACATGGCCGTTCTGGAGGCCGAGGGCTACATCACCCAGCCGCACACCAGCTCCGGTCGGGTACCGACGGAGAAGGGCTACCGCGAGTTCGTCGACCGGCTCGACGACGTCAAGCCGCTGTCGCCGGCCGAGCGGCGCGCCATCCAGGGATTTCTGGAGTCTGGTGTCGACCTCGACGACGTGCTGCGCCGCGCGGTGCGGTTGCTGGCTCAACTGACTCGCCAGGTGGCCATCGTGCAGTATCCGACGCTGTCGACGTCGACCGTGCGGCACCTGGAAGTCATCGCGCTGACCCCGGCCCGCCTGCTGATGGTCGTCATCACCGACACCGGACGGGTGGACCAGCGAGTCGTCGAGCTCGGCGACGTCATCGACGACCACCAGTTGTCCCAGTTGCGCGAGATGCTCGGGCAGGCCCTGGACGGCAAGAAGCTCTCGGCGGCGTCGGTCGCGGTTGCTGAGCTTGCCGGCCACCTCGTCGGTCGAAGCGGTCAGTCCAACAGCCTCAGCGATGCGGTCGGGCGCTCGGCGACGGTGCTGCTCGAGTCCTTGGTGGAACACACCGAGGAGCGGCTGCTGTTGGGCGGAACCGCCAACTTGACCCGCAACACCGCCGACTTCGGTGGTTCGCTGCGGTCGATCCTGGAAGCCCTCGAGGAACAGGTCGTCGTGTTGCGGCTGCTGGCCGCCCAGCAGGAGGCCGGCAAGGTGACGGTGCGCATCGGTCACGAGACCGCGACTGAGCAGATGGCGGGCACCTCGG
>Ga0302326_10029013_pt1 | contig 11121 bp, 10 predicted proteins | sample Palsa_T0_3_FD_202264 | JGI IMG/M metagenome (GOLD analysis project Ga0302326, IMG submission 202264) | Peat permafrost microbial communities from Stordalen Mire near Abisko, Sweden - Palsa_T0_3 | ecosystem: Environmental > Terrestrial > Soil > Palsa > Peat permafrost | place: Sweden: Abisko...
TCGATGGTCAGCATGATCTGCGCCGCGGTCAACGGGGTGATGACGATCAGGATCATTCCCGAAACCACCAGGTACAGCCATACCAGCAGCGGCATGCGAAACAAGGTCATGCCTTTGCAGCGCATACAGATGGTGGTGGCAATGATGTTGACCGCGGCGCCGACGGTACCGAAGCCGGAGACGATCAGCGACAAGGCCCAGTAGTCCGTGCTATGTCCGCGCGAGAATGCGCGTTCGGTCAGCGGTGCATAGGCCCACCAGGTCACATCGGGCGCGCTGCCGGCGCCTTGCAGGCCCACTCCGCCAATGAAGCTGTAGTACAGCATCAGGCCGCCCAGCGCGGTCATCCAGAAGCTGAAGGCATTCATTCGGGGAAAGGCCATATCCCTGGCGCCGACCATGAGAGGGACCAGGTAATTGGCAAATCCGATGATCAACGGCATCCCCATGAGGAAAACCATGGTGGTGCCATGCATGGTGAAGATGCGGTTGAAAACCTCAGGGGGGAGAAAATTGTTGTGGGGTACGGCCAGCTGAATGCGCAGCAGGAGCGCCTCGAAGCCCCCGACCAGCAAAAAGACCACGGCGTAGCCGATGTACATCAAGCCAATCTTTTTGTGGTCGACGGTGACCACCCAACTGTGCACCTGTTCGAGCCACGTCCCGTACGACTCACTCGGCGGGGTGAGGTCGATGGCGCTCCCAATAGGTAGAGTCGAATCAGCCATACGGAAAACTCCTGTCTGTGGTGGCCCGTGTCCCGGTTACTTCAAGGTGTCGAGGTAAGCGACGATCTTGTCGATCTGGTCATCGCTCAATTGCATGGCCGGCATCAGGCTTCCTGGTTTGACGTAGTCCGGATCCTTGATCCAGAGCTTGAGATTCGCCGGAGTATTGTCGGCCGCGCCGGAAGCAAGCGTATCGCGGCTCATAAAGTGGGTCAGATCGGGCCCAAACTTGCCTTGGGCTGCGGTGCCGCGCACCACGTGACAACTGACGCACGACTGTGATTCGAACAAATGTCTGCCTTCGGCAACTGCCGGATCCTGAACCGCCGGCTGCTGCTGATTTTTCACCCAGGCCGCGAAATCCTCCGACGTCTGCACGTAGACGCGCAGCAACATCTTGGCATGCTCCACGCCGCAGAACTGGGCACATTGGCCCACGTACATGCCGGGTTTATCCGGAGTGAACCACATGTGGTTGACCTGGTTTGGAAACATGTCGATCTTACCGTTCAACTCAGGGACCCAGAAGCTGTGAACCACATCAGCGGAGAGCAAGTTGAGCGAAGTGGTGGTGGGAACCTGCGCGGTGCTGAGCGGTACATGCAGCTCATTGGCGGTCGTGAAACCCAAAGTTTTGTAGTGGAACTCCCACCAGAATTGGTGGCCTACGGCATCGACATCGAGGGCCGTCGGCGGCATCTTCTGATCCTGTATGGCAAAGAGAAAGCGTGCTGTGGTGAAAAAGAGGACCACAGTAATCAGGACAGGGATCACGGTCCAGGCCAACTCGATCTGGGTGCTGCCGTAGATCTGGGGCGGCTCGCTGTCATCGTTGGGATCACGCTGCCGGAAGCGGACCACGACGTACAACCAAAGGGAGGCGACCACGATAAAGATCGCTCCCGTTATTTGCATCACGAAAAGCGACAAATGATGGATCAACAGCGCCGGACCGGAGTGAGCATCGAAGACGCTCGGAGTCTGGTAGACGACTGTGTCAGTGGGCACGGCCCAGGCTGCATGTCCAGCGCTACTCAACAGCAGCAGCAACGCATACGCGGCTGAGCCGGGCCCTTTGCGCTGCAGCCATCTTCCGGACATGATTGCGGACCTCCCCCGCTAAAGAGAACTTATTGTAGCGCTCTCCGTCGGCCAATCAAATTAATACTTCACCGTGGCGACGGCCGTTGGACGGTCAAACTCAATTGAACCTTTGATGCACGCGATTGCAAATCGGACCCTTGATACACTGGCGAAAATGAAGCGCCTGATCATCAACGCGGACGACTTTGGTCTCGCGCCAGGCGTCAACCGAGCGATCGTTGAACTTCAGCAGGCGGGCGCCCTCAGTTCTACCACGCTGATGGCCACGGCTCCTTACTTCTCTCCCGCAGTTTACCTCGCGTTTGCGCAACCGGCGCTATCGGTCGGCTGCCACGTCATGCTGGTGGACGGCTCACCACTGCTCCGCGCGGACGAAGTCCCTTCCCTGCTGGATCCCCGGCGGCCGGCATCGTTTTCGCTTCGGCCTTCGGTGGGAAGTTTTCTTCGTGACTTGATGCGCGGCCGCATTCGCGAGCAGGAAATCGAGGCCGAGGCCATCGCCCAGATACGGCGGATCCAATCGAGTGGGGTCACGGTCAGCCACATCGACTCGCACAAACACATCCATGCGTTTCCCCGTGCACTGGCCCCCTTGCTCCGTGCGGCACAACACTGCGGGGTGGACTGCGTGCGCAACCCCTTCGAGCCGTCGTGGAGCTTGCGCGCTACACGGGTCGCCGGCGTGTGGCGGCGGGCGCAAGTGCACGCCATGAGGAGCCAGCAGCGAGCGTTTTCCAGACTGACCGAGAAACACGGTATGTTGACTGCCGATGGGTCGATTGGAGTCCTGGCTACGGGGAGTCTCGATGCGGATGTACTGCGTTCTTTGCTTCACGCCATGCCCGACGGTACATGGGAGCTGGTTTGTCATCCGGGTTATCACGACCGTGCGCTGGAGCAAGCGCATACGCGCCTGGTGGCCTCGCGGGATACGGAACGCAGTTCGCTGCTCGAAGTCATTCCCGAGGCGCTCAGGAAGGATGCGGGGTTATCGCTGATTGATTTTCACCAGGTGGGCCAGCGCGCATAGGCCGGGGTCTAAAGTGAAACCGCAGGTCCCTCCACTCCGCTGCGCTCCAGTCCCATGGCATGCCCCACGGCTCGCCGGGGCAGGCAGGATGACAAAGGAGAGGGCAGCACCTCCATGGAAGATCGGCTCGTGGCTGAAAGAGAAGCAGGGCGGAGGATTGACTAGGGGTGGAGAGAACCGCATGTCCCTCGGCTTCGCTCGGGATGACAAAGGGGAGCGTCGTGACTTTTATTGGGAACCGTGAAGTGGGATGGGAAGAAACCGCAGCTCCCTCCACTACGCTACGCTCCGGTCCCACGGCTTACCGGGGCAGGCGGGATGACAGTTTTTGTTGCTGTTTCAAGGGGTTGTGAATATGAAAATCGGCATCACGTGTTACCCGACGTACGGCGGCAGCGGCGTGGTCGCTACGGAACTCGGTATCGAGCTGGCGGCGCGCGGCCACCAGGTGCACTTCATCACCTACTCGCAACCCTTTCGGCTTACCGGGCGCGAAGAAGGCATCTTCTATCACGAGGTGCCGGTCTCGAACTACCCGCTCTTCGAGTACCCACCTTATGATCTGGCGCTGGCTACGCGCATGTCTGAGGTGGCGGAATATTATGAGCTCGACCTGCTTCACGTCCACTACGCCATTCCTCACTCTGTGTGCGCACTTCTCGCCCGCCAGATGCTGGCAAAACGCAGGCATTTGCCCTTTGTGACGACATTGCACGGCACCGATATTACCCTGGTGGGGCTCGACCGGTCGTACCTGCCAATTACACGCTTCGGCATAGAAGAGAGCGACGGCGTTACTTCCATATCCAATTACCTGCGCGAGAAAACCGTGCACGACTTCGGCATCCTGCGGCCTATCGAAGTGATTCCCAACTTCGTCAACTGCGACGAATACAAGCCCCTGGGCGAAAGGCGGGCCGCCGCCCGCGCTCGTTACGCCAATCCGGAGGAGAAGATCCTAATCCACCTCTCGAACTTCCGCCCGGTCAAGCGCATCCTCGATGTGGTGGAGGTTTTTTCAAGCATCGCGCAAGAGATGCCGGCACGCCTGTTGATGGTAGGCGACGGGCCGGACCGCTCCTCGGCGGAGTGGCTGGCCAACAGCAAGGGTATTCAGAACCGGGTCCAATTCCTGGGCAAGCAGGAGCGGGTCCATGAACTGCTGCCGGTCGCCGACTTGATGATCATGCCCAGCGAATTGGAGTCCTTCGGTCTAGCGGCACTGGAAGCGATGGCCTGCAAGGTGCCCACCATCGCTACCCGGGTGGGAGGGGTGTCGGAGTTGATCGACGACGGCGTGACCGGCCGGCTCTTCGCCGTCGGCGATGTGGACGCGATGGCCGCCGGGGCCATCGAACTGCTGACCGATGACGCCCGTCTGGCCGCTATGGCCGACGCCGGCCGGCGAGCGGCCCAGGATCGCTACTGTGCCTCGCGCATCATCCCCATCTACGAGAAGTACTACGAGAGAGTGCTGGCGCGCGCCGAGGTCTGATCCGCCAACACCAGCACGTTGGGAGCCATGGGTATCTCCAGGGTAACGCGGGTTCCCCGGCCAGGGCGGCTGAAGACATCGAAGCGGGCGCTGTTGCCGTAGAGCACCTCCAGGCGTTCGCGCACGTTACGCATGCCGATGCCGGCTCCACGACTGACAAAGCCTACTTCGCGCGCCCGGCCCTCCGCCATGCCCACGCCGTCGTCTTCCACCTCGACCACCATCTTGGCGCCCTGGATCCGGCTGCGCAGGGTGATGGTCCCCCCTTGCAGGCGCGGCTCCAGACCGTGCTTGATGCTGTTTTCAATCAACGGCTGCAAGAGCATGCAGGGCACCAGCAATTCCAAGGTCCGGGGTTCAATCTCCTTCACCACGCGCAGCTTTTCCGCTCCAAAACGCACCACTTCGATGCCCAGGTAGTCGTCGGTGAAGGTCAGCTCTTCGCGGAAAGGCACATACGCGTCGTGATCCTTGAGCAGCGCGCGCAGGATGTTGCCTAACTGGACGATCATTTCCCGCGCCATCTCGGGCTGGAAGCGGACCAGCGACGCGATGGAATTGAGGGTGTTGAAGAGGAAGTGGGGGTTGATTTGCCGCTGCAGGGCGTCGAAGCGCGCCTCCAGTACCAGCCGTTTTTGTTCCTTCAGCTTGATCTCGATGCGGCTTGAGTTCCAGATCTTCAGCGGGATGGCCACCACGACCGCGGGGCAGACGCAAATCGCGAGCTTTACCGCCCAGCCGCGGGAGTTCAACGTGAACAGAAGCCCGGGATAGAGCGCTGCCAGCCACATGCGCACCACCTGCATGCCGACGATCAGCATAAGCAGCAGGATCTGGCGATCGAAGCGCGGCTCGAGCAGGTTGCGCCGCACCCAGCGGTAGATGCTGAGATCGACAAAGGGGGAGAACGACCATACCTCTTCCGGCTCCACGGCCCGCCCATAGAGGCCGGACACGGTGGCCACAGCGAGAAAGAAGGGCAAGGTCAGGTATTCCTGATGCAACATGGCGGGCAGGGAAAGCACCGCTCCTCCGAAAAGCGCAGAGAGCGGGCCGAGCAGGATGCCAAGAATAATGACGGTTTCAAAACCGATGTCCGCGGCATAGAAGTTGGGAACGATGAAGCGGATCCAGACCCCTAAAGTAAGGGGGATACAGAGGAAGGCCAGCAGCCCGATGGTTTGCGCGGTGGTGCGGCGCTCGGCAAACAATAGACGCTGGAAGGTAAGAGCCCGGGCTGTCACCGCCGAGACCGCCGCGGCCACGCCCAGCTTGATCAGCAGTGATATGAGGACGAGCTTAGGCTCATACACCCTCTTACTTTACGCCAGTTTCCCGCGCTGGACATGAGGCCGGCAAAGAGGCTCTAATTAACCATGCCGTTGGAAAGTGTGAAGAAAGTGGCGGATGCGGATTTCCCCACCCGCTGGGGTCATTTCCGCATTTTGGGCTTCGAAGGTACGCGCGTCGATCCGGAACCTTGCGGGCCGGGGATGACTACAGTCAGCAGGAAGATCGAAGGCGCCATCGCGCTGGTGTTGGGCGATATCCATCGTGAGCCGCCGGTGGTGCGCATTCACTCCCAGTGCCTTACTGGTGATGTCTTCGGTTCCTTGCGCTGTGACTGCCGGCTGCAATTGGAACTGGCGCTCCGCACCATCGCCCAAGCCGGCGCCGGCATCCTGCTCTACGAACAGCAGGAGGGCCGGGGCATCGGGTTAATGGCCAAGTTGCGCGCCTACGAGCTGCAGGACCAGGGGTTGGACACGGTCGAAGCCAATCTCCAACTCGGCTATAAGCCCGATTGCCGTGAGTTTGAGCTGCCCGCCGAGATTCTGAAGCTACTGAACGTGACCTCGGTCCGGCTGATCACCAATAACCCGGTGAAGGTCGAGGCTCTGGAAGCGGTCGGTATTCAAGTGGTGGAACGCATCTCCGCAGAGGTCGAGCCGCTCGATAGCTTCGAGCGCTACGTGCAGGTCAAGCAGGAGAAGATGGGGCACATTGTTGACCGCGTCCCGGAGCTTGGCTAAAAGCTCGCTGGGCAACGATCAGCTTGGCGGTGGTTATCGCCTGCCCTACATGCCGCTGGGTGTGCTCAGCTGCGTGGACGAGTAGTCCTGTCAGGGTTGTGGGCAGGGCTTTGCGTCCGATGCTTACCGGTAAATCAGGCGGCTGGCGGACGATGACTTCTAGACGCTGCCGTGTCTTTTCCAGGCTCTCATCCAACTCGCTGAAGATGGACTCCTTGGTTCCGGTCGCGTCCATTTCGCTGGCCAGGGCGGCAAATTGTGCCGCGGTCAGCGGAGTGCCCTCTGCATAGGAGCAAAAGCGGTCCAGGCTGCGGGCGATGTGGCGCAACTGAAATGCGACGGAGGGTAATTGGAAGGGCCGGGCGTGTAGTTCGCGGTCGTCCAGGCCGCGGCACCACCTGGCCGTGTCTTCCTGGGCCATTTCGAGAGAATGGAGTAATGCTCGCTGCAGCACCGGCACATCAGAAAGCGTGCCTCGCAGCCACGGTTCGGTCATCAGGATCTTTCCCAACCAGGACCCGATGGGTGCCCCACACCCCCGGATTTCCTGTGGGGCTGGGCGGAACAGACCGAACTTCATGCGGCTTTCCGTGAAGAAAGCCGCACAAGCGGCTCTGGACGGCGCAGCGTACAGGAAATCCGGGCATCTCGCTTATTTTTCGCGAGATGTGGGATACCACCAATCCTGCCCTTTCAGTTTTGCTTGACCACAATATCTTCTCAATTCGCCGGCTGTGGCATCCCACATCTCGCGAAAAACAAGCGAGATGTGGGGCACCCATCGGTCGTTGGTAAGGACAAATCTTAAAAACAATTCACCCGAGGTTGGTTGGTAAGGACAAATCTTAAAGGAACGATTTGTGAGGAGACTGCTACAGGCCGTGGGACTGGCGAAATTCCCGCACTACTTGCGCCGGGTCGCGATGCTGGCCGTCCACCGCTTCGTTCATGGTCTGCATTTCCTCTGCGGTGACCTTGCCCGCCAGGCTGGCAAAGGCGGCTCTTAGCTGCGGCCAGCGGTCGAGCGCCTCCTGCCTCACCAGGGGGACGGCCTCATAGGGAGGAAAGTAATGCTTGTCGTCCTGAAGGACTGCCAGGTGGAAGGCTTTGATGGGACCGTCGGTCGAGTTGCCGGCGATGATGTCTACCTGGCGCCCATTCAGTGCCCGGTAGAGCAATCCTAAATCCATGAGTCGGGGCGAACCGTCGAACTTCAAACCGTAGGCTTGCTGCAGACCTGGCAGGCCGTCTGGCCGCTGCTCAAATTCGTAGCCTACCCCAAGTTTCCATTGCGGACTGTAACGCGCCGCCTGGCTTAGCGTAGTGAGGTGAAGGTCCTGGGCGTCCTGGCCCCGGATGACCATGGCGAAGGTGTTCTCGAATCCCAACGGAGCCGTAGCCACTACCTGGTAACGCTGCTGGTAAAGGCGCCGCACCGTTTCCAGGACACGCTGCGGGTCTTTATCCACGGGCTGTTTCAGAATGGCCGTCAGCGCGGTGCCGGTGTACTCGACATAGGAGTCGATGCGGCCCGCGATCAACGCCTGGTTGCAGATGTAGCTGCCGGCGAGATAAAAGCGGCGCTCGACCTTCATACCGGTCACCGCTTCAATTTGCTGGGCCAGCAACTCGCCGAGAACCACCTGCTCGGTAAAGTTCTTGGCTCCGATCACGGGATAATCCGGCCGCGGCGGAGAGCAGGCGGCGATGGCCAACAGCATGAGACCGGAACAAGCGGCCAGGGCGTATTTCACGTGCGTCCCGGGGCCGGGACCCGCAACCGGCTCTCTACCCATCCCAGTCCGGTGTCGGCTGCAATGGCCAGCAGGGCCGCCGGAATCGCCCCGGCCAGTACCAGCCGGTTATCGACGGAAGCCACACCGCGAAAGATAAACTCACCCAAGCCGCCGGCTCCCACCGCAGCCGCGATGGTGGCAATGCCTACCGCCAGCACGGTCGCGGTGCGCAGCCCGGCGAGGATGAAGCCCGCAGCCAAGGGAAGCTCTACCTTGCGCAGTCTCTGTCCATCCGTCATGCCCAGAGCCTTGGCCACCTCCAATACCGTCGGATCGACTCCCTCAATGCCGGCGTAGGTATTGCGCACGATAGGCAGCAGCGCATAGGCGGTCAGGGCGGCGATGGCGATGCGCGCCGCGCGATCGCCGATCCAGGGCAGGGGCAACAGGAAACCGAAGAGTGCCAGGCTGGGAATGGTCTGGATGATGTTGACTACACCCAGCACCGGCTTTGCCCAGCGCGGATGCCGTGTGAGCCATATGCCCGTCGGCACACCGATCGCCGCGGCCAGCAACATGGCCGAGCCGGTCAGCCACAGATGCTCCAGGGTCAGCTCTGCGATCTCCGAACCGTGCTGGGCTAAAAAACCGGACATCAGTTCACCGCTTCCTGGCCCCGATGCACCGCGCGCACATAGCTCTGCACCGCGGGGATTTGCGAGCCAAGGAATTCTCCCGCTGGAAGGTTCGCCGCAACCTTGCCGCCTTCCAGCAACACGAGGTGCGAGGCCAGGTAGAGCGCCTCGTCCAGATCGTGGGTTACCAAGAGCACTGTCTTATGCAGGCGCCGCAACAGATCGCGCAACATGTCTTGCATTTCCGCCCGGGTCAGCGGGTCCAGCGCGCCGAAGGGCTCGTCCATCAGCAGCAGTTTGGGTTCCGCTGCCAGGGCTCGCGCCAGGCCGACACGTTGGCGTTGTCCACCGGAAAGCTGATAGGGCAGGCGGCGGGCAAAGGTGGCATAGTCCAATCCGACCTGAGCAAAGAGTTGCCGTGCACGCTCGGCCACCTCCCGCTTAGGGCGTCCCTCGATCTCGAGCACGGCACCGATGTTGCGCTCAGCATCGAAATGGGGAAAGAGACCCGTTTCCTGGATCACGTATCCGATGGAGCGCCTTAAGGCGATGGGGTCCCAATCGGTGGTGGCCTTGGCTTCCACCATCACCCGCCCCGCGGTGGGCTCGATCAAGCGGTTTACCATGCGCAGCAGGGTGGTTTTTCCCGAGCCGCTGCGGCCCAAGAGCGCAGTGGTGGAACCCTGCGCAATCTGCAGGCTGACGTGATCGAGGATGAGGCGTCCATCGGGCGTGGTGAGACCGACCTGATCAAAAGCGATGGCCGGCTCTTGCGCCTGGGACGTCAAGAGCTGGGTGGCTCCACGTCGACCCCGTCCAGTTTGAGCGGCGGGGCCCCTTTGACCCGCACCATGGTGATCTTGCTGAAGCCTTCTTTGAAGCTGGGCGGGCGCAGGCGTTCCGCCATCTTGCGCATGATGTCATCGCTCACGGTGCGCTCCCGGCGGCTGTTCCGCTCCATGCAGACCTCCAACGGAACATCGAAGAAGACGGCTTGCGCCTCATAGCCGAAGCTCTTGGCCATCTTGATCCATTGACGCCGTTCGTGGGCAGAAAGATTGGTCGCGTCCACGTAATTCCACGGCATCTTGGCGATCAGGCGGGCGCGCAGCAGCGAGCGCAGGGTAGAAAAAACCAGCCCCTGGTAGCGCTGTTCTGTGATGTCATCAAAGAGGATGCTGCGCAGCATATCGCTGGAAAGCGGCGTGACTCCGCGGCGCTTGAACCAGGTGGTCTTGCCGGAGCCCGGCAACCCGATCGCCAACACGACGTAGCCCTTGAGATCTTTTGGGCTGGCCGACGGCAGCTCCGGGGGAGGTACGGAGGGCGATTCCGGCTGGGTCTCCACCACCAGTTTTCCCTGATCGGGCGCCGCTGGCGCGGCGACCGGCGAGGGGACCGCGGCGGGTGCAGCCTCGGCCGGCTCGCTTGCGAGCGGACTGGTATCGGCAGAATTCGTCATAGCAGAACTGTTAACCACAGGGCTGACCGCAGAAGGCCCGGGCGCCCGACCCCGTTTGTCTTCTGGGTACATCGGCTGTAAAGGCGTCGGCTGATTGGCTGGAATCTCCTGTCCGATTTTCCCCGTCGATTCCGAGTCATTCGCTCCGCGCTTGCCACGTCGTCTCATTAGGGCGCGCATCCATTCGCGCATGATGAGGATGTAACACATATTCTGCCATGGCAGCAAATGGCCTGCCCGCTTTCGCGCCGCCGCTCTTTGGTACACTCAAGTTTCGCGTTCATCACGCGACGACACGAGAACTGCTCCCGCACTCACGATGTAAAAACCCTGACCCAACTTCAAGGAGATCTTAAAGTTTATGGCAGTAAAGGTTGGCATCAACGGCTTTGGCCGTATTGGCCGCAACGTTTTTCGCGCGGCGCTCGGAAATCCTGCAATTGAATTTGTAGCGGTGAATGACCTGACCAGCCCGGCAACGCTGGCCCACCTGCTCAAGTACGATTCCATCCTGGGCAATTTGCCCAACACCATCACAGCAGGCGAAGACTTCATCACGGTCGACGGCAAGAAGCTGAAGGTATTTGCTGAGCGTGATCCCGCCAAGCTCGACTGGTCGTCGACCGGCGCGCAAGTGGTTATCGAGTCCACCGGCCATTTCACCGACGCCACCAAGGCCAAAGCTCATCTGCAAGGAACGGTCAAGAAGGTCATCATCTCCGCACCAGCCAGCAACGAAGACCTGACCATCGTGCTGGGCGTGAACCAGGATAAGTACGACGCGAAGAAGCATCACGTCATTTCCAACGCCTCCTGCACCACCAACTGCCTGGCGCCGCTGGCTAAGGTGCTCAATGACACCTTCGGCATCGTCTCGGGCATCATGACCACGATCCAC
>Ga0302326_10029014_pt1 | contig 11120 bp, 10 predicted proteins | sample Palsa_T0_3_FD_202264 | JGI IMG/M metagenome (GOLD analysis project Ga0302326, IMG submission 202264) | Peat permafrost microbial communities from Stordalen Mire near Abisko, Sweden - Palsa_T0_3 | ecosystem: Environmental > Terrestrial > Soil > Palsa > Peat permafrost | place: Sweden: Abisko...
CGACGAGCACGTTGCGAGCCCCGACGTGGATCAACTGGGAATCGGGAACCTTGATCCCGGCGTCGCGTGCCAGGTCGAGCGCTACCTTTTCCCACGCCATGACGTTCCATGTATCTGAGCTCGCACTCGGGAACTTCGCAATGGCGATTCGGCCAGCAGCGTCTATAACATGTGCTTTCGGGCGGGCGCCACCCAATGAGCTCCCTGCACGCAGCAAACGTTTGAGATCTGCGTAGTCGGCGCTGTCCGATTCAGCGCGCTCAGCGATCTCAAGCAGCTTCGGAAGGTCCGTCAAGATGGGGACCCCTGAGTCCTCGACGGCAAGGAAAGGCCCCTCCTCGCTGTGTCGGAAGCGCAGCGCTCCTTGACGCAAATCGTCGCGTACACCGAGCAAGATTTCCGCCTCGCTCATTGAATGCGGGGCCGTTCCGGCGAGCTTGGCTCGGGCGATTTCCGCTCGCTTGATGAGCGTTCGGCCCCAGCGGTCTGGGGCGCAGTCGCTGAAGGCCCCGAACAGTCGATGACCGACAGGAGTCTGTAGTACGCCGGTAACCAGAGGAAGCGCGGGATCCAGCGCATAAGCCTCCGGATCGGCTAGATATCTGTCGTCGTAGGCGAAGCTCGCCGACTCAACCCCGCGGTGGCGGTGAGAGTACAGGCGGCCGGCGAGCAGGTTCCGCTCCCTGACCGCGACATAGACGGTGATCTCGTCGCTCATGGCGCTTGCTCGGTCCTCGGCGGACGCACTCGCTCAGGCAGTGCCTCCTGTGAGCGGCGTCGGCCCCATTCGGTCGCATAGGGATCAAGCGCCGATACCACCATGTCAAGCACGCCCAGCGCCCTGGCGACCCGCAGCAGGTTTTCCATGCTGACACCTTCGCCGCTCTCAAGCCTCATGACGGTGTAGCGCGATATCCCAGCTCGGTCAGCGACTTGGGCGGCCGTGAGCTGGCGTAGCTTCCGCCACGTCGCTAGGTGCTCGCCGATACGCCTCTGGGCGCCGGCTACTGCCGCCGGAGTCTTTTTAGCCGCCATGACACCCCTAATGTCGTTTTCATGCCACATTAAGAATATTTACGCCTAACATGGCTGACCTTATGGGCCGCCCTTGTGCGTTGATGCCTTCGCGGTGAACATGCCTGACCCGCGACCTTGCGTGTATACGACCTCGCAACACGGCCTGCGAAGGTGATCTTATGCGACTTTAAGAAGTATAGAGTCTCAGAGCTACCACTTAAACCGGCCGCTTCGTTAAGTATCCAACGTTACTCGCTGACCTGCCTGCCCCAGCCTGGTACTGGCACGCAGAACCGAGGTCATGCCCTGCGTTCAGGCGCGTGTCGGCATCGAAGGCAGCGGCCAGGTGCCGCAGTGGGCGTCGGCGGTTCTGGTGCCGTCCTTCTTCAGCATCAGCCACGCCCAGCCAAGACCACAGCCGGGCCGGTCGGCCCGGGTCACCAGGTTCCGGCGTGTTCGAACATTAGCATTGCTAACGAAATCCCTGGGAGCCAAACTGGGAGCCAACGACCACAGGCACCGCGCCACCTCAGGCCACGTCCGGCCATTATCGCGGCAGCTGGACGGTACGTCAGGCCACACCCAGGACCGTCCAGGCACGCTTCGAAAATGCCTCCTAAGCAGTAGGTCCCGCGTTCGAGTCGCGGTCGGGGCGCAGGTCAGAGAGTATGGCTCTCCCGATAGTGTCGCTGGGAGCCAAAGTGTTACGCACCCGCCATGTCCGATACGAATGTCAGGCGCCGCGGGCACGGCCAGGTTGGGGCTCGTTCTGTGACGACCCTAACACTGATGATCCATCATTTGAATTCTTGTTCAAATATAATTGACTGAACTTTAGTTATGATAGATTAAATGATCTTGACACGATTTAGCAGTGGTTGATGAAAGTACCACGTAGGCCTGGTGTGCTGGACGGCCGACGCGACGGCCGCCGCCGCTAGCGTCACCCGGCTGGAGCACACGATCAGCCACGTCGCCGCGAAGATAGCCGGCGCCGGCGAACCGGTGTTCCTCCCTCGCGATGAATCCAGCGCCTGGGCCTGGCTGCCGCTGGGGATCCGGGACAGGTTCGACGCCGCCGGAGCAGCCGGGGCCGGAGCGGACGGCGACCTGCACTTCGCCTTCGGTGACGCGGCCCAGGGCATCACGGGGTTCCGCCTGACGCATTAGCAGGCCCTGGCCGCGCAGGCGGTCGCGCTGGCCGGGGGCAACCCGCCGAGGGTGGTGACCTTCGGCGAGGTCGCGCCGGTGGCGATGATGCTCGGCTCGGCGGAGCTGCTGCGGGCGCCCGTCGGCCGGATCAGGCTCACGGCGCAAAAACCTCGGTCCTCGAGGCGCTTGACCAGGTGCGACAGCCGCGACAGGGACGCGTTGGCCAGGTCGGCCAGGGCGCTCATCCGCAGGGTCCGCTCCGGGCTCTGCGACAGCCTGGCCATGACCTGGTACTCGACCATCCCCAGGTTGGAATCGCGCCGCAGTTGCTGATCGATCGACCAAGGCAGCCAGGTCATCAACCGCACCACGGACAACCAGGAGTTCACTTCCGCGGCTGTCAGCCACTTGACCGGCGGCTTCCCGGCATCCTGCTGGGCTCCTTCGGGCATAGACCAAAGATACCGATCACTCGATGATTCAAGTGGCAGCTGTGCTCCGCCGCGTCTGCTCGCGCCGGAGCACCAGCTCGCCGAACGGTTCGGCATCGCCCGGGAGACCGCCGCGCGCGCTCACGGCTGGCTCGCCAGATCGGGCTACCTAGTGCCTGTCCTGGGCGTCGGCATGGTGGTCACGCCCGCCCACCGCTGGCCAGACGAAGCCTCTAGCTGACAAACTCCCACAGGCAACCGCCTGACCTCTGCCTTCCGGCCGCGTGTGAGGCATTGTCTTCAGCGTATCTTCTTCACCGCGCCGGAGGACGTGATCCTAGCGCTCGGCCCTGTCCGCGCCATGAGAGTGAACTCGGTCAGAATCAGCCGAGGATTGCGTCGGGACGTCGGTAGCCAGGGGCGGTGCATTCCCTGGCCTGGGGCCGCGGGCACGGGAAGGGATGACAAGACAGGCCGGCAGGGTGAAAATGAGCCGTGTGGCGCGTCTGCGGATCGATGACTGGTGGGTTACCGTATCGCTGTCGGTAGCGGAGAAGATCCAGGCGCTGTACGGAAATGTCACGGTACCCCGGACAGCAGTGATCGGCGCACGGGCGGTCCCGGACGGGTTGGCCGAGGTGCACGGCATCAGAACCGGAACCGGGCTGCCGGGCGTCATCTTGGTGGGCACCGCCCGGGACGGTGACAGGGTGACCTTCGCGGTCTGCCACGGGCGCGCGCCCGCCGTGGTCCTTGACCTGGCCGGCCAGCCGTATGACCGGATAGTCGTGAGCGTCGCCAACCCCGGCGAGATAGTCAGCGGCCTCCCCTGAACCGGACCGCCCTCTGCGATGGGCCAGCCCATACAGCGAACGAGCAGCCGGCTATCGCTGGCCAGGTCATGCTTAACCAGTTCCTCGATCCTGTCCGCGGCAGAAGATGGCGTCCGTAGCTGGCCATCTGCAAGTTACGAGGGTACTGAACGAGCCCTGTGCTGCCGATACCGGGCTGCTACTTAAAGGTGCCAATCGTAGCGAATTTCTCTCCGCAGGACGCTCATCCTCCAACAGCGATTCGATTCCTGTCCGCAGGAAGCCTTGTAACAGAGAACCTTATCGCTTTTCCCTCATCATCGGTCTCGATACTATATATCTCGAAGATTTGGCTTTGGCGGCCCTCGGGAATATTGAAGTATTCCTCCTCCTGTTTTTCGGCGGGCCGGGCTGTGAAGTCGTTACGGCGGCGGATGCTTTTGATTCCGAGAGCTTCCTGGAGGTAGGGTGTGGTTCCTTCCACGATGTCAGCTGACCCGAGGAGCCTGTCGGCGCCTCGCGTGACGAGCTCATGCGGAAAGAAGTTACTTTGCAGCGCCCATCGCCTCCCGTTAACCGAGTAGTTCGTGCTGCGGCATACAACGATGAAGTCCTCGTTGAGGCTCAGGTGCTCGGCCAGTTGGCGGCTAGCCTGCTGAATCGCTACTACATAATCATCTGTCCGCACTTCTCGGCGATCCGCTTCTGCGCCAAAGATCCGATCCGGACTCCAGTCGGCAGTCAGCGTTATGACCACGGGTTCAAGCTGGCCTGCCACGATGGTTTCGTGATTGAATCCCGCATCCGTCCAGCCCATCCTAGTCAAGGCGCTTAGGGTGGTTCGAATCGTGTCTCGTGAGACGTCGTACCGCCTCATCAGGTCGGACTGCTTGAGTCGTTCGCCAGGTGGCAGTTCCCCGGACTGAATCTGGCTGATCAAATCGTCGGCGATTAGCTGGTTAACAGGTGTGCCTTGCGGCCCTCTTTCTCGCCAACTGGAGCTCGGACTGATGAAATGTGGTCCAAGGATCGCCTTGACTGCTTTAATGAGTCGCTCAGATTCCTTTTCCAGGTTATCGCCGAAAAGATCGGCACGCTCGATCGAGTCAAGCGTGCGACCTCCTCCTATGTCATAGTTGGGAATAGCGCAATCATCAAACCGGACGGGAATCAGCCACTGGACGTCTGGGGGACGCAACCGCTGTTGATCGATTGCCAGTACAAGTTCCTCGGTCTGGTAACTCTTTTCCCGCTTCATGCTCTGGCTAGAGAAGCATGCAAGGAAGACCAACGCATCCTCAGTAATTGCTCGCTTAATCATTTCCCCCCAATCCTGCCCAGGCCAAAGACTCAATGTATCTAGCCAAACTCGAATTTCAGCGGCCTCTAGTTGCTGTTGCAATTGTTGGACCCTACCTGTGTCCTCGCGGACATATGAGATGAAGACATGCCCGCCATGTTCATATCTCTCGTTCACGAGCACTAGGCTACGGCAGGAGTGTGCAATCCGCCACAGGCTCGCCATGCTCACTTGTGGTCGCATGGCCGCCTATGGACGCCGTACGCATGGCGAGAGCGCGCGCCTTTGACGGGTACAAGCATGCGAATTCACGTCCATAGTCACTGCAGCCTCATGGGTTCAGCATGAACCGCGCTCCCTTTGATGACGCAAAGCAAGTCGTGGAGCGACCTCATCTCGGCAGATCCGGACGTTCGTGACCCGACAGGACGAGTACCCGCATTCAGATTACCCAGTTCTCAGCGCCCAGGGCGGCGCCCTGGCGACCAAGCTAGCCGCTATAACGAAAGCCTCTTTTACGTTTACGACGCTGGCATGGCCACGGACCATGATCAGCTTGCCGTGTGCGCAGTTCCTGGTCGGAAGGCGGAGGCCACAGCCAGTGCCAGCTCAGCCTGCTCGTGCGAGACGGAGGCCGTCACGCGCGGTTGCTGTCATGCGGCGGTCGGGGTGTCGCTGACGGGCAGCCGGACGGTCCTGTCGCCGAAATCGGCCACGAGGTCCAGCCGTCCCCCGAGGGCCTCAACGTAGCGGGCGATGACCTCGAAGGAGGTGACCTCGCCATGCTCGATCTGGGACACCCGGGCGACGCTCACCCCCATCGCGGCCGCGATCTGTTTCTGGCCCAGGGCCAGCTGCTTGCGGGTCTCGGCGAGCTGGTGCCCGCGGGCCTGGGCGAGCAGTCGGCGCGCGCCGGCCTCGATTTCCTCGGGGGAGACCCCGGCGGCGTGCAATTCGCGCTCGAGGTCCTCCCAGTCCAGGGGGGTGCGCTTAGGCATGACGAGCTATTCCTCTGCTTGAGTGGTGTAGTCCAGGTACAACTGCTCGGCGATCGGATGTTCTCCTTGTACCACCGCTTCCAGTTCCCGGCTTGTCGCCGCCGAGGAGCAGCAGGGCAGAGCGGGTGGGATCGAACGCGAAGAGCACCCGGATCTCGGACCGGGCCGCCGAGCCAGGCCGCAGCTCCTTGAGGTGATGGATGCTGCTGCCGGTGATTCGGTCCACCAGCGGCCGTCCGAGTGCGGGCCCTTCCTCCCGCAGTGCCGCGACCGCCTGCCCGACCTGAGTCGCGGAGGTCAGGTCGTCCTTGATCAGGGTGGTAAACCAGGCCGCCTACTCCTCGGTGACCTTGACGCTCCACGCCACACGGTCCCCTTTCTGCTTAAGGCTGGGCTTAATTCAAGGAACAGCTTAACTCTAGGCTCGCGCCACGCTCGCGGCAACCGGCACGTGTACAGCCGCCGCAGGCCGCGCCACAGGGCAATTGATCATGGTGTCGCCATCTCGATCTCAAGGCTGTGGCCTTCCGCGGATGCGGGTTGCGGGAAGGTGACGAGCACGCAGAGGCCGCCATCGGGCCTGGGGTGGGCGGCGACGGTGGCGTCGTGTGCGGTCGCGATGGCCCGGACGATCGAAAGTCCGAGCCCGTGCCCGTCCTTGAATGTGGCCCGGCGCCGATCGAGTCGCTGGAACGGCTGGAAGAGGCGGTCGATGTCCGCCGACGGGACGGGTGGTCCGGTGTTGGTCACCGTAAGGACGGCCCGGCCGTCCTTGACCCCGGTGCTGACCTCGACCCGGCCGTCGGCGAGGTTGTGGCGGATGGCGTTGGTGAGCAGGTTGGCCACGAGCCGTTCGGTCAGGAGCCGGTCTCCATCGAGGGGCGCGGTTTCCGTCACCGCGTCGATGCGGATCCCGAGCCGCCCGGTCTCGGACGCCAGGCCGGCCAGGGTCGCGGTGACGGTGGCGGCGAGATCGACGGGTTCGCGTTCGTTCAGGCCGCTTTCGCTGCTGGCCAAGGTGAGCAGGGCTTCGATTAGGCGCGCCTGCTCGTCGCTGGATGCGAGCACCTCGCGGGCGGTGGAGCGCCAGGCGGCGGAGGTGGTGCAAGGGTCGTCCAGCGCGACCTGGAGGAGGGTGCGCTCGGCCGTCAGGGGGGTGCGCAGTTCATGAGAGGCGTTGGCCACGAAGTGCCGCTGGGCCTCGAAGGCGGCTTCGAGGCGCGCGAAGAGGCTGTCGAGGGTGTCCCCGAGTTCCTTGAGCTCGTCTTGCGGGCCGTCCAGGGCCAGCCGCTCGTGCAGGTGAGTGGAGGAGATCCGCCGGGCCGTGCGGGTGATGGTCCGGATGGGCCGCAGCATCCGGCCCGCCACCAGCCAGCCGGCCAGGACGGCGAGTACGGCCGCGATGGCCAGGGCGATTCCGGAGTTGACCACCAGCTGGTGCGAGTCGACCGCGCGCTGCGCGGCCTGGACCGTCCCGGCCCGGGCTAGCTGATGTACAGACTGGCCCAGCTGGCGCACCGTCTGGGCCAGCTGATGCTGGTCCTGGGTCAGCTGATGCTCGGCCTTGATCAGCTGCCGGTCCCCGGTCGCGATCGGGCCCGATCCCGCGAACGAACTCGGTCCCGACCCCGCGGACGGACTTGCGAACGTATTCGGAAGCGATACGCCCAGCTGGCTCTGGGCCTGGGCCAGCTGCTGCTGGGCCTGGTAGATCTCTTGCGGCAGGGTTCTGGCCAGCGGAGCGGGAAGCGAGAATTTCCCGATGGCCGGGGCGTTCGGGACCCTCGGTATGGGCGGCGTCCGGTATGCGGTGGCCCCTTGGAACAGGGCATAGGTCATGGCCACCAGCACGCCGCCGAACAGGAGGAACAGGCCACCGTAGAGCGTGGTAAGCCGCAGCCGGGCGGTGCGGCGGGGCAGTCGTGGCCGGGCGAACGACGCAGGCAGGTGGTACGCGGCGGCCATCACTGGCCTCCGATGCGGTAGCCGCGCTCGCGGACAGTCTCGATCATCGGCGGGTCACCGAGCTTGGCGCGCAGCCGGTTGACGGTGGCTTTGACGGTCGTGGTGAACGGGTCGATCGCCTCGTCCCACACTCGTTCGAGCAGTTCCTCCGCTGGCACCGGCCGTCCCTCAGCCACGAGCAAGCATTCCAAGACAGCGAACTCCTTCGGGCTGAGCGCCAGGCGCCGGCCGGCGCGGCTGGCGAGACGTCTTCCGGGGTCCACGGTCAGGTCGCGGTAGCCCAGGTGCTCCGGCTTGGAAGCGCCGGGCCGGCGGCCGAGGGCCTGGACCCGGGCGACCATCTCGGTGAAATCGAACGGCTTGGGCAGGTAGTCGTCGGCGCCTAGGCCGAGCCCTTCGACGCGGTCTTTGACCGAACTGGCCGCGGTGAGCATCAGCACCCGGCTCTCACAGCGCTCGGCGGCCAGGGCGCGGCAGATCTCGTCACCGTGGGTGCCGGGGAGATCCCGGTCCAGCACCACCACGTCATAACGGCTGGCCACCAGGCGAGCCAGGGCGTCGTCGCCGTCCAGCGCCACGTCGACGATCATCCCGTAGCGGCGCAACCCCGCCGCCACGGCCCTGGCCAGCCGCTCGTGGTCTTCCGCTACCAGCACTCTCATCGTCTCTCCTGCTCAAGTCCGGCAGTACCCACAAGATGCCACGTCGCACGTCACAGCCAGGTCACAACTGTGACCGGGTTATGACCTCCCGTTTAGTACACCTGTCCCCAACACCGCATCGACCGGGAGACAGGGCAGATGAAAGGCAATGCTGAAAGCAACGCCTGGCGGCAGAAAAGGCGCCAGGACATGACCAGGATGGGACGGCGGCCAGGCGTGCTGGCAATCCTCGCCGCGGCGGCCGCCCTGGCGCTAGCCGCGTGCAGCGGCGCGGCGGCGGCCCCGCAGGTCGCCAGCTTGGGGACCAGCCCGGGGACCAGCTCCGGCCCGGGGACCAGCGCCAGCACCAGCATCCCGGGCGCCAGCAGCAGCCCGGGCACCACCAGCGGCAGCGGGGGCGCGCGGGCCACGATCGCGGGCAACGTGACCTCGTTGCTGAACGAGTGGGCGGCCTGCGAGCGCAGCCACGGTGATCCGAATCAGACCGACCCAACCGTCAGCGCGGGCGGGGTGATCTACATCTACGTCCCGAAAGATGCCCAGCCGGCCGGGGATCTCCACGAACGTACCGGCACCTGCAGCCAGTACCTGGCTGAGGCCGCGAACGAGCTGCGGGCCGCCAACCCGGTCGCGCCCCCGCCGGATCAGGCCGCGCTCCTGAAGTACGTCGCCTGCATGCGGGCCAACGGGGTCCCGAACTACCCCTATCCCGACGGGGACCAGACCAATTTCAACGGAACCGGCGTAGACCCCGACAGCCCGGCCGTCATGCGGGTCAACGACCTGTGCGGCAAGAAGATAGGCGCGCCGGCCTGGTGGATCAATGGCACGGATACACCGGGAGACATCGAAGTCCAGACGGCCGGAGTGCAGTACCCCCTCCCAGGATCGGCCGGCAGCCCCGGGTCGGGTACCAATGGCTGAGTTCTCCGCGAGGCAGGTCGTGGTCATCGCCGCCATTACCGGTGCCCTGGTCGGCGGCGTGGTAGCGGGCGGGGTGGCCGTGGCGGCCGGCGGCAGCGACAACAGCACGGCCTCGCCGTCAGGGGACAGCGGCCAGGTCGCCACCGCGGCGGTGGTGCGGACCGACCTCACCAGCACGGTGCAGGTCGGCGGCTCCATCGGCTACGACGGCTCCTACACCGTCGCGGCCCTGCACGGCGGGGGCGTCTACACCTGGCTGCCCGAGCCCGGCGCGGTCATCAAGCAGGACCAGCCGGTCTACTCGGTCGGCGACGAACCGGTGCCGCTGCTGTACGGCTCGCTGCCCGCCTACCGGCAGTTCGACGTCGGCATGTCCGACGGCGCCGACGTGGGCCAGCTGACCCGCGACCTGATCGCCCTCGGTTACGGCGGCGGGCTGGCGCAGAGCACCCACTACTCCTCGGCCACCGCCACGGCGGTGCAGCGCTGGCAGAAGGCGGTCGGCCTGCAGGAAACCGGCGAGATCCCGCTCGGCGATGCGGTCTTCGAGCCCGGGCCCATCCGGGTCACATCGGTCACGCCGGCGGTCGGCACGTCCGCCGGAGGCGGCATCGTGCTGACCGCCACCAGCACCACCCCTGCCGTCGTCGTCGACCTGGACGTTAGCGAGGAGTACCTGGTCAAGCTCGGTGACGCGGTGACGGTCGTGCTGCCCGACGGGACCACCACCGTGGGCGGGCACATCGAGACGGTCGGCACCGTGGCGACCTGCCCGGGCGGGGGCGGCGTCGGCACCGGAGGTAGCAACGGCTCGGCGGACCAGTCGCCCTGTTCGTCCACGGGCAGCAACTCCTCGCCGACGGTGACGGTCACCATCACCCTGGACAGCATCCCGGCCGGCGCCACCTTCGACCAGGCCCCGGTGAACGTCAACATCACCACGCAAACCGCCGGCCACGTCCTGGCCGTGCCAGTGAACGCGCTGCTGGCGCTGGCCGGCGGCGGGTACGGCGTGGACGTAGTGACCGGCAAGACCAGCCACCTGACCGGGGTCACCACCGGCTTGTACAGCGACACCCTGGTCCAGGTCAGCGGGTCCAGCCTCGCCGCCGGCACCCTGGTGGAGGTGCCGTCGTCGTGACCCAGGCCGTCCCTGCCCCGGCCCGGCCGGACGCCGGCCCGGTGCCAGTCCTGGAGCTGGCTGGCGTGGTAAAGGAATACCCCGGTGACCCGCCGGTCTCCGCCCTGGCCGGCGTCGATCTGCGGATCGGCCAAGGCGAGCTGGTCGCCATCGTCGGCCCGTCCGGGTCAGGCAAGACCACCTTGCTGCACGTGATGGGCACCCTGGAACGACCCACCAGGGGCGTAGTCCGCGTCGCCGGAGAGGACACCTCGGCCATGTCCGATCCGCAGGTGTCGGGCCTGCGGGCCCGGCGGCTCGGCTTCGTCTTCCAGCAGTTCTTCCTGGTCGACGGCCTGTCCGTGCTCGACAACGTCGCCGATGGCCTGCTCTACCGGGGCGGGCGGGCCGCCGAGCGGCGGCTGCTGGCCGAGGCCGCCATCGAACGGGTCGGGCTCAGCCACCGCGCCGGGCACCGGCCGAACCAGCTGTCCGGCGGCGAGCAGCAGCGCACGGCCATCGCCCGGGCCCTGGCCGGCCGGCCCGCTCTGGTCATGGCCGACGAGCCCACCGGCAACCTGGACACCGCCACCGGCGCGGCCATCCTGGAGTTGCTCCGCGAGCTGCACGCCGACGGCACCACCATCGTGGTCATCACCCACGATCACGACGTGGCCGCGGCCATGCAGCGGCGCATCGAGATCCGAGACGGGAGGATCATCCGTGATACGCCGACCGG